>Ga0308174_10000828_pt1 | contig 13751 bp, 16 predicted proteins | sample PhyPR2_FD_203894 | JGI IMG/M metagenome (GOLD analysis project Ga0308174, IMG submission 203894) | Soil microbial communities from UC Gill Tract Community Farm, Albany, California, United States - DLSLS.P.R2 | ecosystem: Environmental > Terrestrial > Soil > Agricultural land | place: USA...
TGGGAATTATGGCGATATCATACCGATGTTGGATGTCGAATCTTGGGGAAGCACGACTCCTCAACATCCAATGGATTATGGAATTACTGGAACAAAATTAGCCGATTGGGTTGTTCACTTCAAAGATCGATTTTTTACAAAGACAAAAAGACGACTAGGATTTTACTCGAATCGTTATTTCTTGACGGATGCTACTCAAGGTGCAATGAGCAGTGCCGATTTAGACAAGTTAAAGCTAATGCCACTCTGGTTAGCCGAGTATGATTCTTATTATCCAAATAATACAATCGACACGAATGCTCCAGCCAATTTAGGCGGATGGACGACTTATGTAGCTTGGCAATCGAGTGGTACTGACTCGGCAAGCGATTGGGGTTTATCACAAGGTAGCAATCAAGTCGATTTAAACCGTACCGATAGTATGGACAGACTTTTCCCTTGTCCACCACCTTATAATATTTCGGCAACACAAACTGCCGATAATACTATTACTGTTACTTTCGACAAACCGAACATCACGGATTACAACGGTGGCGATGTCTACATCAATGGCGCTTGGAAAGTATTTATCCCGAAGCAGACTGGCTCGACCCAAACTGTAAATGTGGATGTTACGGCATATGCGGATTATAGCGATTTAGAAATTCAAGTAACGGCAGAAGACCTGACTGGCGATTTAGGATGGTCTGAAAAGGTATATCTAAATTTAAAGCCCACTCTGGCAGAAAGCGAGTTGAATAACGTGCCAATAGCAGCCCAAGGAACCGTCCTCAAAAAAGGTACTACTGCAATTGCGGAATTGTCTTCTATCGATGGAGTGTCTGTAAGCGCTGACACTGTGGAAACTACCACGCTCGATACGGTAGGGGGGTACCGTACTTTTATAGGAAGTCTGAAAGATGCGGGCGAAGTGTCAATTTCTGGACATTTTGTATATTCTGCCCATAATTCACTGATGGCGGATTTCGAAAGTGGAGTATCTAATTCTTACACAATTGAATTCCCAGACAAATTAACAACGACTGGAACGAAGTGGACATTTACTGCCATCGTAACTGCTTTTTCTACAGGTGCAAGCTTAGAAGACTTAATCGGATTCGATGCAACCTTAAAAGTAAGTGGCAAACCGACTTTGAGCGCTCCAGTCTAATACTTGACAAAGGAATGAAATTATGCCGAAGACAACAAAAGCTGATAAAAACACGACTGTAATTATCCAATTGGACAGACCGAGAGAAGTTAGGTTCGGGCATAAAGCCTTAAAGAAATTAATGGCTCTTACTGGTAAGAGTCTTGCCAGTATCTCCGAAGAGGAATTCTCATTGGAGGAATTAGAAAGAGTTATGTTTTGCGGATTGCTTTCCGATGCCAAAGAGCATGGAGAGACTTTAGAATTAGAACAAATGGAAGACTTGTTGGATTATGCGAAATCATTCAATGAAGTTATGGATGCAATGGAAAAGGCTCTCGAAAATGCCTTTCAATCAACTGAAAAAAACTAATGTTGGATAGCAGTGGGGAAGTGGTGGAAACTGACGAAACTTTAGAGTGGAGTTGGGAAACATCGCTCAAGACTGCTATCCATATTGGTGTCTCTTTAAGTGAATACGAGTATATGACTCCCTATGAATTAGCCTTGCACATCGAAGCTTATTTCGAACGGAAGGAATTGGAGCATCATACATCCATTACTTTGGTTTGGCTTGGGGAATATTATCATCGAATCAAAAAACTTCCACCACTTAAACAAGTGATTGACGAAGTAATGGGCAACAAGAAAAAACAAATGACCAATGAGCAGATGTTAGAAAAAGCAAAAACCTTAAATGCCTTATTTGGGGGCATTGAAATAAAGGAGACTGACAATGACTTTATCCGAAAAGAAGATGAGATTGATTCCATTCAAAGTGGAGTCGATTGAAACACAAGCCGAAGTATTGCCTTATGGAATTAAGATGATTGATGCTCCAGAGGTTTGGGAAACTGGCGAAAAAGGTCAAGGTGTCGTGGTAGCAATTCTCGATACTGGCATAGATCAGACTCATCCAGATTTACAAGGAAGAATCATTGATGGACGAAACTTCACTGGTGAAGGCACTCCAGAGGATTTTACCGATAGAAATGGACATGGAACACATGTGGCTGGCATTATCGGAGCATCCGAAGAGGGCAGTGGAGTGATTGGTGTGGCTCCAGAGGTGAAATTTCTTATCGTCAAAGTGCTTGGTACGGATGGAAGTGGCTCCTATGAAGGTATCATCAATGGAATTGACTATGCAACAAACTGGCAAGGCGCAAATGGAGAGCGAGTCCGAGTTATGAATATGTCTCTCGGTGGCTCTGAAGATGTTCCCGAAATGTACGAAGCCATCAAGAGAGCATGTGCAAAAGGGATAGCGGTTTGTGTGGCATCTGGAAATGAAGGCGATTCGGATGAATCCACAAATGAATACGGATTTCCAGGATATTACAATGAATGTATTGAAGTTTCGGCATCCGATGAGAATTTCAAACTTGCTTATTTTAGCAATAACAATGACCAAGTTGATGTGATTGCGCCTGGTGTAAACGTTTTATCTACATACATGGGTGGACAGTATGCGAAGCTATCTGGCACATCGATGGCTACTCCTCATGTAAGTGGAGCCATCGCACTTCTCATTAATCTGGGAGAAAAACAGTTTAATCGGACTCTGACAGAATCCGAAATTTATGCGAATCTTGTCAAGAATACAGTGTCACTCGGCTTTAGATCATCATCCGAAGGACATGGTCTTGTCCGATTATCCTACATGAATAAAGTAAGAGACTTGCTCGATTATATCACAAAAAACTTTTAAGTTGGTGAGTAAATGCCTTTACGTAATCTCATCGTCCGAATTGGTGCGGACACTAGTGGAATGGCGAAAGGATTATCCAGAGCACAAGGACAATTAAAAGGCTTTGGGAAACAAGTCGATGGCTTGATGAAAGGCTTAAAAGGGCAACTTGCCGGCGCTTTGGCAGGTCTTTTTACTGGAATAACCCTAAAAGAAGGCATTGACGATGCCATCAAATATGAAGCTTTGATGGGTACTTTAGGCGAAACAATGGGAGCATCCAGAAAAGACTTTATCAAATGGCAAGAAACCGTGGGCGCTTCAATGGGCTTTTCCAAATTAGAGGGGGCGGATTTAGCTAACAAGCTATCCCTCAACTTTAAAATGATTGCCACTTCCCAACAAGACTTGACAAATAAAACAACCAAAATGATGGAAGCGGCTGGCATAATTGCCAATAAACGTGGAATGTTGATGTCCGAAGTTTCTGACCGGATTAGAAGTGCGATGAACCAAGAAGCCGATGGTATGTTAAAAAGTGCCGTTTAATTGGGAAACCAATTAAATTATCAGAGGGCAAAATCGGTAAACTCCTCCAGAACTTATGGAAAATACCGAGGTAACTAGAAATCAACTAGTACCGTAGAGCATAGGGAATGAGCATTATGATAGCAATAATTTCCCCAAGAGTGTCCTCCTCCCTAACGTAAAGTCGAGGGAGAAAATATATGCCGACCTTAAGCAATGGAAAAGCTTAAGAAGTATGGATAAAAAGCCATGCGATAACAAAGTGGCGGATGAACTTGGTGTAAACGTGCGAATAGCAGCCATTCAACAATCCAAGGCTTATAAAGAGATGGCGGATGGCAAACCGTGGGATAAACTTTCGACAAACATGCAACGAACGATTTTGTATTATCACATTCTGGAATCAGTCAATGCTAACCTCGGTGATTCCTTACAATATAACACTCAATTACAAATGGCTCGATTTACTGCAAGTCTGCAAGATGTTCGAATGGCACTTGGGGCTGCTTTCCTTCCTATCCTCAATGTCATTCTCCCAGTACTTACAACTTTCATGAGATGGCTCGAAACTGGGCTTAAATATGTCTATGCATTTTCCAAAGCAATCATCGAAGCATTTGGCGGAAAAGTAGGCAAGCTTACTAGTCCATTAAAAAGTGCCACTGCTTCAACACAAGGATTAGCGAATGCAACCCAAGGTGCTAGTGATAATGCCGATGATTTAGCTAAGAAAACAAAGGCAGTCGGAAAAGCAGCCAAACAAGCGGCCAAAGATGGTGCAAACCTCCAAAGCTTCGACCAAGTGCATTTAATGGATGCTAAAGATTCGGGTGCAAGTGACTCGGGTGGCGGTGGCGGTGGCGGTGGCGGTGGTGGTGGCGGTGTTGGTGCCGTGGCTCCTCCACCAGACCCAACAACTTTTGACCCATTAAAAGGTGTTGGAAGTATTTTTGATGATGTTGGAAAAAGTGTCGATAGGCTTGCAACAAAATTTAAAAACTGGCTCAAAACATCCGAGGGAATCAAAACCTTAAAGCAAGGTTTAAAAGATGTTTTGCAAGGTTTTCAAGATATATATAATTCCAAAGGAGTCCAATGGTTTATTAAAGCGTTTGTGGAAGACTTGCCAGATTTCTTTGATAGTCTCGGTACAATCGGTGGCGGAGTTTTAAAATTAATTGGTGGTAAGCTTGAAGAAATTGGCGGTTTTCTTGATGGTGACATGAGCAAGTCATGGAAAGGTTGGGGAGATCAGTTAAGTGGATTATGGGATATAGCATCTGGCACTGTCGGACTTATATTCCCAGACCTCGGCAAAAAAATGGATGGCTTCGGAAATAAGTTTGACAAGGGTTGGGGAGAGATGGGTAAGCTTTTTGTGGATGGTAGTGATAACTGGGGGCAAGTATGGGATAAATTCACCACTGGTCTTAAACTAAAATTCGGTGGCAAAGTGGGAGCCATGACTCTTGATGGTATAAGTAAATTCGGAGATTTAAAACAAAAGACCACTAAATCCGTAGGGGATTCGGTAGTCGATTTTATAGGTAAATATACTTCTTTCGGCAAAAGCACTAAATCAACTTTGGACTGGATTCAGAAAAATCATGGCTCCATCATGGAAGGAATTAAAGCCATCACTAAAAAGAAAATGGAAGATGCCTATACAGAATTCAAAAAGCCTTTTGCGGGTGTAGGTGCATGGTGGGAAAAACATGTGACCAATCCAATGCATGATGCCTTGAAAAATGTGAATAAAGGGCTTGATGGAGCATTCGGTGATGGAGTAAGAACTGTCTATAATCGAATGGCAAAGAGAATCAATGGAATGCTCGGTGGGTTAGCAAGTATAGGTACTGATGGATTTTATCCATTCAGTGGCATAACAAGATATGCGATTCCTCCTCTAGCTAAGGGAGGGATAACCCAAGGTCCACTCATCGCCCAAATCGGTGACAACCCCGGTGGGCATGAAGTTGTTGCTCCATTAGATACTCTTCGAGGAATGATAGCAAATACAATGATTGATGTATTGAGGGCATCTGGTGGAAGTGGAAGCGGAGATATAGTCTTAAATATTGATGGTAGGACTTTTGCCAGACTCGTTAAACCCCATATTGACAAGGAAAATAAAAGAGTCGGTAACAACATTCGATTAAATCCAATTTGAGGTGGGCATTATGGCTTTTTTAACTATTGGTGGGAAGGCGATGCCCACTCCTACAGAATTTAGCGTGGGAATTGCCGATATAAGTAAAGCCCAAAGAAATGCAAACGGTACCATGATTATCGAGAGGATAACTACAAAGAGAACATTAAAAGTCTCATGGAGTTATGTATCAAAAGATGATGCCTTTACTTTATTGTATGCAGTGGCTCCTACTTCTTTTAGAGTGGAATTTCCTGACCCTCAATTTGGAACGACAATAGCTAGTAATTTTTATTGCGGTGATAGAAATGTCGGAATGATGGATTATATAAATGGCATCGCAAGATACAAGGATTTGCAATTTGACCTTATAGAATTATAACAAGCGGTGATAAAATGTTAAGTGCATCAAGCGATTTTAGGAATTCAGTATATGCAACCGAACGAGAATTCAAAGGTAGAGCCACCATCGAGATGGATGCATATAACCAGATCGATGGAAGGGCTTTTTCTTTTACCACTGGATTTGAAGAAAAGATAAATGGTGATACTGACTTAAATCCGAATATAGCAAAGTATATTGGAAGCCAGTTAACAAGATTACCTAGCTACACTGGATGGTCTGAATTAACTCAAGGCTATTACTGGAATATACAATATGCCGATTCATCCTCCCAGAAAATTACTACTAGTGTTGGTGGAGCCAATTCGAATATGTTATTTTCTTTTAACATCATCGAATTAATGGAAAGGCAATTCGGTAAATATATCTGGGGCGAAGCCACGACTCTGGCAGATAAAATCGCAAAAGCAAAAACGATGATTACCAAATACACTGCCACTGTAAATGGGTATGCCGTGAATCCAAGCCGTACTACTTTTACAAATGGAGTCCGATATATAAGAGACTGGTTAAATGGAAATACAGTGAATCCGAATAACTACTGGAATGAAGTAGAAGCTTGGAGCGGTACTTTAGACCGAGCAAAGAATGTAACTCCTACTATTTCAAGTGGCACTTTAGCGAATGCAGCCAATGTCAATGATGGCAATGAATCCACTTATGGATATGAAGCAAGCGGAAATGGTGTGGCGAAATATATCCAAGTCGATTTAGGAGCCACTTACTATGATATTAATGCAATCAAGATATTTCACTATTATGCCGATGGCAGAACTTTTCACGGAACAAAAACACAATATTCACCAGATGGTGTCACATGGTACACGGTTTTTGATTCTGCCGTTTCTGGAGAGTATGTCGAGACTAGCAGTGGCAAGATGTATACTGGCACTGGCACTTATGGAAGAGAGTTTAATTTCACGGTTTATGATGTCTCTACAAATGCTTATGCTACCGAAGTGAGTCATAGCAATTCTACTTTTCAAACTTTGACTCAAATACCAAGTGCGCCAAATAATGTCCTTGATGCTACTGGCTTTGTTCACTTTAGGGCTTATAGCAATAGCACGGATGCATCAAGTGAGAGTGCGATTTATGTGGATTACTGCACTCTTTTGATTGAGGGCGAAATGACTGATGTAAGAGTCTATGATGATGATGGAATCATGGCTATGAACATCGTGGAAGAAATGTCAATTTTAAATGAAACTTTGCCGGCCAATCAACTTGATTTGACTCTGGATAATAGCAGTGGCGAACTGGACTTAGTGAATTTCGCCAACATGTCTCAAGTCATAGCAAGCAAGCCAGTGATAAAAACAGAGTTAGGAATAGTCACGGCAAAAGTGGATGCTCAAGATGTTACTTCGAATTATTCGAATAAGATCAAAGCATCCTTAGAAGAAAATCCGAACACTGCTTGGTATGTGAGTGGTGGCACGACAGTACAAATTAGTCCATATGATACTTTAACAGAATTCACTCAAAGTGCATATGATTCTTTAGCATTAAATGATGGGCAAGTAATCACGATTTCCACGACTGCAGCCACTTCGGGAAAAATGGCGGAATACATGTTTACCTTTGATGTTCTATCGATTCTTGAGAATCAATTTGGTACTAGTATTTGGCGAGGGAAAACAGACTTGGCGGATAAAGTGGCGATAGCAAGAGTTTGGGTAGAAAGTGTCGATTGGAATATTTGGTGCAAAGCCACTTCACCGACTGGTAATAATGTCACGATAAGTCGATGGAATCTCACTTCATGGTATGGTGGATGGAAATATACCAATGCCGATATCACTAACTATCCTATAGGCTCATCCACTGCTTATAATTTTATCGATGATAATGGGAAATCGCATGTCTTGATTCAATCAGACCCTTCGGATGCCGTAACCTCTTCGACTATTTCATGTGAATATGTGGAGATCATCCTTACTGTTAAGGATTTGAATCTTGTTGAATGGTTTCCGTCTGGAGTCTTCTTTTTAACCGATTGGAAAAATGATGTGACCAATAAAATCATTTCAATGACTTGTAATGATTATTTTGCTATGCTCTCGGATATTTCCTATACTCCGACTGCTTCAACCAATTTAAAAACAATAGCAGCCGAAGTACTGACTATAGGGGGAGTACCGACTTCCAAACAAATAATTGATAACTCATTAAGCAATATTACAGTTAATAACTTCCCAGACCGGATTGCTTGTAGAGATGCTTTGCAACATATTGGCATTGCTTCTCGCTCGGCAGTCTTCCAAGACAGAGAAGGAAATGTAGTAATAGAGCCATTTAGTACGATAGACGAAGTGACAAACTATGTTGTTTATCCATCCACTCAAAATGTTTTATTTGGATATCCTGGCACTGGCACATATGCGCTTAACTCTACTGGCGGTGGAATGAAGTATCTGGATTTTGAGCAGATGTATGAAGCGCCACAAGTCTCATTGGAAAAGTCCATTTACCAATTAGTCATAAATATTTACAGTACAGTCGGAGCAGACCCAACGGAGCAAGTTTATACAAATGCAGATATCAATGGTGTAGGCGGTCAATCTTTCACGATTGATAATCCTTTAATAAAAGATGTGGCAACGGCAGATAAAATTGCCGATTGGTATATCCGAGAAATGAATTACAATATGCTTTTCTCTGTTAACTGGAGACAAAATCCTATATTGGAATGTGCCGATGTTATTTTAATCGAGGACAGTTTTGGCACTGAAAAACAAAGTCGAATCATAAGACAAGAATTTACTTATGATGGTTCATTAAGTGGAATTACTGAAAGTAGAGGTGGGGTATAAATGGCTTATACCAAAAATACATGGACGGATAGATCAGTCGAGCGCCCTTTGACATTCACGATGGTTACAAATACGGATGGCTCAACAACTTTGACTCCAGCCGAAGGAACCATTATAACCTCTGGCACTCCTATCACTGCCGATAAATTGAATAATATTGAAAACGGAATTTCTGCAAATGACAGTGCTATTGCTTCTTTGCAAAGTACCGATACTAGTTATGATGGAAGACTTGACAAATTAGAATCGGATATAACCAGAAGATATGTGGACACGGATGGCTCTCTAGTCATGCAACGTGCTTCAACTTATTTTTATGGCAATACTACTACAAACAGTAGTTACTTGGTGTCTATCATAGATACTGGACACTCGATGAAATATATTATCGGAGTTGTAAAATTTCAAAATAACTCTATAAACGAAGTCACTACCATTGTGGCAAAAACATTAACTTTTGTCACGAATACTCTCGGAACGATTACAGTAAGCGGATTGTCTGGCACTCCTAGATTTACGATTGTTCAATTATCTTATTAAGGAGGATTCATATGGCTAGAACAATTGAGATTGTTGATTATGATGATTTTAAAGAAGTCAAAGTGACTGATGGAAATACTGTCACGATGATAAGAGTTGATGAGGAAAATGAAGCTTATCAACAAATTAAGGCAGAGACAAATAATTTTACAGAGAATATGAACAAACCTTCCCAAGCGGACGAAGTAGCTACCACTCAATCAGATTTGATTTTTCAACTTATGATGAATGGAGTGATTTAAGTGAATTGGTATCAAATAGCCCAAAGGGATTGGTCTATCTATCATGATACATCCAGAATTAAGTCTTTTGTCGTGAAGGAGAAAATTACAATCGACCAGTATACCGAAATAACTGGAGAGCCATATGTGGCATGAGTCAATGGATATGGAGCCAGTTAATCCATTTTAATGTTCTTACGATTATTATCATGATTGCTTTTGTTACAACCATGAGTAAAGCGAATACCAACAAGCTTTTAAAAGAACAATCTCAAGAATTTTATAATGAGATCGAAGAACTTAAACAAGAAATTTGGAGAGCAGCCAATCATAAAAATTAAATTTAAAGGAGCATGAATATGGACTATCTTGATTATATGAATCACTTCATAGGTACCGAGACTCCTTTCATGCTCCTTTTTGTCTCTCTCTTTTGGTACTTCATGAAAACCAATAGGGAAAGAGAAAAACATCTTAATCAAATCATAGAGGACAAGATTTCAAAAGTCGAAGAGGAAATGCAAGTCCTCATTCGAGTATGGAAAATCTTGCTCGAAAAGGAGTTAAAAAAATAATGACAATGTTTGTAGCTTATAACCTAGATTTAACAACAATCAATGCAAGCGCCCTTGTCGTGGTGCCTATCATCATCGCCCTTGTGCAAGCCATCAAGCTTACTGGATTCATAAATGATAAGTATTCTCCACTTATTTCACTGGGTATTGGTATCATCATTTCTTTTCTTGCCAATCACGACACTGGAGATATGTCATTAACCATCTTAAGTGGTGTCATGTATGGATTGATGGCATCTGGGCTTTATTCTGGAGTCAAGACAACCATGCAAGCCCAAGCCCAATCTAAAGGCAAAAAAGGTAATAACAATTCTGGCAATGATGGAAACAACTTCATTTAGACTCTCATAGGATATTGGACAATCTAATTTTACTATGATGGAGGTGCATAGGTTTGACCAAGATTTACTTAGATGCAGGGCATGGAGGGAGCGATTCTGGTGCGGTGGGCAATGGAATTCTTGAAAAGGATATTACCTTGGCGATTGCGAAAAAGATTCAAGCTATTCTTGAAACGAATTATCAAGATGTTGAAATAAAACAGACTCGCACTACCGATGTTTTTCTTTCCCTAGATGCCAGGACCACGAATGCAAACAATTGGGGAGCCGATTGTTTTGTGGCAGTGCATATTAATAGTGCTACCACTCCTCTAGCAAGAGGATTTGCTAGTTATATTTATAATGCTTCACCAAATGCAAGGACGATTTCCTTTCAAAATATGATGCACGATGCTATTGTAAATCAAATCAAAGGCAGTGGCATCACGGATAGAGGAAAAGAAAGAGCCAATTTCCATGTGCTTCGGGAATCTAAAATGATTGCAATTTTGACTGAAAACTTATTTATAAGCAATTCCATCGATGCAAGTTTACTCAAATTGGATGCTTTTCTTGACAAAGTGGCTCAAGGACATGTGGATGGATTGGAGAAGTTTTTTGGATTAAAGAAAAAACCAGTCTCCTCTCCCCTACCAAATACCCTTTATCAAGTGGTGTGTGGTACTTTTTCCGAAAAAGCTAATGCCGAGGAGCAAGTAAAAAGATTAGCATCCGATGGGTATACTGCTTACATTGATGAGAAATAATATAATAGTGTACCGAGCGTTTAGTCCATAGACGACCAACAACCTCTTATGTGCAATGAAGCCGACCTTAAGCAAGTCGGCTTTTTTGTGTTCAATGAAAGAGATTTATCCAAATAAGAATATAGGCAATCACAAACCAAATGAGTAAGATCAGAAGTCCGATTCCGAGCATCCCGAGTATGGCAAGAAAGAATTTTTTCATCGTAGCAGCCACTTCACTATTACATCAGTCATGTGGATTATATGGGTGAATAGCATTCCCATCACAATCCAGAACAATATTGTAGAAATATAATCGTTCAAAAATCATCACCACCATTTTTTTCTATTACTAAAATTATTGGTTTAACACACAATAAAAACACATACCTTAAAAGGTATTTAATGGGCATGAATGCCCGACCCTTGCTTGTGATTTCTCGACCAACAGAACCGTGCCATGTGTGAATCACCTTTTATTGTTTGAACGGCATTTGTGTGAAGTCATTCACTGTTTATCCTCCTTAACATGTGTATGCTTTTCCCAACGACAAAAAGCCTTGACTTTGGAGCGAAGTCCAAGGCTTTTTGTCGTTTCTGGACTTCTTTTGATAACCTTTGTCATGCCGAGAGGATTCCGTGGAAACAAAGCGAATTCCTTTTATATTCCAAGTAAACCGAGGAGGGGAAGGTATGACCGAGGACAAACCAAGGACATTAGAAGACTGGGAAGAGGTATTGCCAAGGGGAGAGCACGAACTCGTTCCTTTGTCCACGATGATTCCACGGAAAATTAGTAATGACATTTTAAAAGCCAAGGGAATCTTGCAAACTACATCGTCCAAGCTTGTTTATACCAAGAAGATTACCGTGGAAATACTTTTAGAAAAAGGACTCGAAGCAGTTTTCTCGGAATATGCAAGCCAAGACCATGATACAGACAAGGTAATTAAAATGTCTGCACGGAATTCCCTTGCAGATCGAGTGGCTCGGGGTGAAACAGTATGAGCAAATTAAATGCCTTTGAAAAGGAAATCTTAGAAATCTATTTTCAATTTGATGATGAAATGAAAAAGAGCATCCACGAGGAAATGAAACCTTATTATGAAAAGCTTATCGGCAGAAAATTAAAAACGTATGAAGTAGTTTTCATTGTGGTAAACCGAGGATTAGAAACGGCTCAAAAAATGATGAAAAAAGAATGATTAAATATTGCATAACTTGGTTATCATGATTCTAGGTGCTGAAATTGTTTTGTGGTAACATGCTAACTCCTTGAGAATAATCGACATCCTTTCTATTTCTGGTCTGAATTGAAAAAAGCCACTTCGCTATTAAAAGGCGAAGTGGCTTTTTCGTTATTCATCGATTTCTTTGAGCATCTTTTCGATTTCTCTTTTTTTAGCAGCCAAATCATCCTTTAGCTTTTCCTTATCGTCCTCAAGCGTTTTATAGTACTCCTCTGGCTCTTTATACCAGTCTGGAGTATTCTCGGTGCGGATAGGTGCTTTCGCTTTACCTTGACCCTTTGTAGGGCTTGTGGAAGCTTCTCTGATTTCTTGTTGAACAACCTTTTCAAGATAGCTTGCAAAATCTCTTATATTTCTTTTATTTAATTGCTTTATTAACTTAAGAAAGATATTTTTCCAATTAACTTGTTTTAATTCCTCTTTATAGATTTCTTGCAAATCCATTATATTATCCAATCTATCATTCGTTAAATGCTCTTGGAGAATGGAATGTGCCATTGTTAGAACACCTTGATATTTTAACGGAATTCCCATCTTTGAAGGATAGTCTATGTTGTAATCTTTGTTAGTACTCTCTGTTATTGATGAAATAGACCTTTCGTCAAGTTGGTTATTCCCCAAAGGTAAATAACTAGGTTGTTCCCCTTTGGTAACTTTCGTTATTCCCCTTTGGTCAATATCGAGAGCAGAGTAAGGCTCAACCCTTTTTTTAGTAGCATTAACTTCACTTTGATGTTCTAAAAATGCGAGAAAATGATTCCATTTTAATCGAATATGCTTAGTAGGATTGCCATTAAATTTCATGACTCTTACTTCAACTAAATCCTTGTTTTCTAGGATTTTAATTGCACGGTCAAATTGCTTGGGAGTAATCCTGATTTCATCAAACCAATCTCCTCTTGCTTTAGCTATCCATTCATAACCGTGATTGTTTACTCTTAGTCGGCTTTCACCAGTCTCTTTGTTTGGCAAATGCCAGTACACGACTTGAGATAATAAAAGCCCACCTATCAAGTCGTCTGCCATATCGACATAGACCTTCTTAAAATCGATAGTATCTCTTGAAGCCAATTCCCAGTATAAAAATTGTTGTCTATCCATTCCCATTTCCTCCTTATTTGGCTGGACAAAGGGAAAGGACTCTTATATAATTTACTTATCACTTGTTTCAACCGTTTTAACACTCTTGTTGAGTCCTTTCCAAGCCTTTAATCCAGTCCTCGGGATTAAGGGCTTTTTTCTTTGTCTTCCTTAATTCATTGTAAGTTTTCTAATTGCAGTATGCAATAAATATTTCTATCAAACTGTAAAAAACTATGATATTATGAATTTGTATCAAATTTTCAGTCAATAATGGTTCTAATACATATTTCTTTGGAGGAAA
>Ga0308174_10000829_pt1 | contig 13743 bp, 15 predicted proteins | sample PhyPR2_FD_203894 | JGI IMG/M metagenome (GOLD analysis project Ga0308174, IMG submission 203894) | Soil microbial communities from UC Gill Tract Community Farm, Albany, California, United States - DLSLS.P.R2 | ecosystem: Environmental > Terrestrial > Soil > Agricultural land | place: USA...
CGACACCGTGTTCGTGCCGCTGCTCACGCCGCTCGTCTTCCTGATGGGCGTCGGGCCGATGGCGCGCTGGAAGAACAGCGAGCTCCCCGACCTCGCCTCGCGGCTGAAGTGGGCGGCAGGCAGCGCGGTCGTCGCGACGCTCATCGTCGCCTGGGCGAAAGGCGGCATCGGCATCGTCGGCGCGGTCGGCCTGCTGATGGCGTTCTGGATCCTCGCCTCGGTCGCCACCGACCTCGCCGAGCGGCTGCGTCCCGCCGGTGGAATGCGCGCCAGCATCGCCCACCGCGCGCGCCAGATCCCGCGCGCGATGGTCGGCATGATGGTCGCCCACGTCGGCATCGCCATCTTCATCCTCGGCGTGACGCTGGTTCGCACCGGCGAAGTGGAGCGCGACGTGCAGATGGGCCCCGGCGAAACGACGACGATCGGCGACGTCGTCTTCACCTTCCGAGGCGCCAGCGACGTGCGCGGGCCGAACTACCGCGCTGCGCAGGGCGAGATCGAAGTCACGCAGAGCGGCCGCAAGGTCACCACCCTGCGCCCCGAGAAGCGCTTCTATCCGGCGTCGCAGACGACGCTCACCGAAGCGGCCATCGACGTCGGCTTCACGCGCGACCTCTACGTTTCGCTCGGCGAGCCGATCGCGAACAGCCCGGCATGGATCGTTCGCATCTACGTCAAGCCCTTCGTCGACTGGATCTGGGGCGGCTGCCTCGTGATGGCGCTCGGCGGACTGCTGGCCGCGACCGACCGCCGCTATCGGGCGCGCGCCCGCGAGCGGGTCCCGACCTACGCCACGGCGACAGCATGAAGCGACTCTGGTTCCTGATCCCACTGGCGGCGTTCCTCGCGCTCGCCGTCGTCCTCGCCGTCGGCCTGAAGCGCGACCCGCGCGAGGTGCCGTCGCCCTTGATCGACAAGCCGGCGCCGAAGTTCGCCCTCGCCCGCCTCGACGATGCCAACAAGACCGTGCGCCTCGAGGATCTCAAGGGCAAGGCGTTCATCCTCAACGTCTGGGCATCGTGGTGCGTCGCCTGCCGCGAGGAGCACCCGATCCTGGTCGAGTTCGCGAAGAAGCGCGTCGTTCCCCTCTACGGCCTCAACTACAAGGACACGCGTCCCGACGCCGGCGCCTGGCTGGCGCGCTTCGGCAACCCGTACGACGCATCGTTCTTCGACGAGGACGGCCGGGTCGGCCTCGACTTCGGCGTGTACGGCGTCCCCGAGACCTTCATCGTCGACGGCAACGGCGTGATCCGCATGAAGCACATCGGTCCGATCACGCCCGAGGTGCTCGCCAACAAGATCGAGCCGCTCCTGAAGAAGCTCGACGCGTAGATGAAGGCTTTGCGCGCGGTTTTCGGCGGCTGCCTGCTCGCGGCGTCGCTTTCGCTGTTCGCCAAGGAGGCGGCGCCCGAGGCCGCCGACCCGGCGCTCGAGGCGCGCATGGTGAAGATCACCTCGGAGCTGCGCTGCCTGGTCTGCCAGAACCAGACCATCGCGGACTCGAATGCCGCGCTCGCGGTCGACCTGCGTCGCGAGGCGCGCGCCCTCATCAAGCAGGGCAAGAGCGACGCCGAGGTCGTCGACTACATGACGGCGCGCTACGGCGACTTCGTCCTCTATCGACCGCCGTTGCGCGCGACGACGCTGCTCCTGTGGTTCGGCCCCGCGCTGATGCTCGCCGGCGGCGCTGCCGTCCTGATCGTCGTCCTGCGCCGGCGCAGCCGCATGGCCGCCGACGCATTCGACGCCGACGAGGAGCTCGGCGAAGAGCCCGGCGCCGTCGACGCCGCCCTTGCCTCCACCAGCGCCGGCACGCCGGGCCCCGCCTGATCATGGCCGCCGTCGATCGCCTCGCCGCCGCACGCGCGCGTCTGCGTCAGCTGAAGGCCGAGCACGAGGCCGGCAAGCTCGACGACCGCCGCTACGACGAGGCCCGCCGCACGGTCGAGCGCGAGATCGGCGAAGGGCTGCTCGCCGAGCAGCCCGCGCCCTCGCCTCGGCCGTCGCGCCTGCTCGTCGCGCTGCTGTCGGTGTTCGTCGTCGCGCTCGCCGGCGTCGGTTACTGGCAGACGGGGTCGCCCTCGCTCATGCGAGAGGCCGCGCCGGTGGCCGGCGTGCCTGCGACCGAATCGACGGCGGCGGGCGCCGCCGGCGGCCAGCCTGCGTTGCAGCAGATCGAGGCGATGGTCGGCAAGCTCGCCGAGCGGATGAAGGCCAACCCCGGCGATGCCGAGGGCTGGATGATGCTCGCCCGCTCTTATGCCGTCCTCGGCCGCTTCGCCGAGGCGATTCCCGCCTACGCCCATGCCGCCGAGCTGCAGCCGGACAACGCTTCGCTGCTCGTCGACTATGCCGACGCCGTCGCGGCGCCCGAGCAGACGGCGAACAATCCGCGCTCGCTGGCGTTGATCGAGCGTGCGCTGAAGATCGATCCGAATCACTTCAAGGCCCTCGCGCTCGCCGGCAGCGCCGCCTTCGACCGCGGCGAGTACACCGTCGCGATCGCGTACTGGCAGAAGATCGCCGACCAGCTGCCCCCGGGCAGCGAGCTCGCACCGCGGGTGCAGTCGATGATCGCCGACGCGCGCGACAAGCTCGGCGCCGGCGGCGCCGCATCGCCGCCGGCGACGCCGCTTGCGGACGCGAGGCCGCCGGCGAGCGTCGCCAAGGCGACGGCCGGCACCAGCGTCACCGGCACGGTCACGCTCGACCCGGCGCTGGCGGCGCAGGCGGCGCCCGGCGACTCGGTGTTCGTATTCGCTCGCGCCGCGACCGGCAGCCGCATGCCCCTGGCCGTCCAGCGCGCGCAGGTGAAGGACCTGCCGCTCTCGTTTAGGCTTGACGACAGCATGGCGATGGCGCCGGGGATGACCTTGTCGAGCGCGGCGCAGCTGACCGTCGGCGCCCGCATCAGCAAGAGCGGCACGGCGATCGCGCAGCCCGGCGATCTCGCCGGCGAGACGACCGGCATCAAGCCAGGCGCGAGCAACGTCGCCATCCGCATCGGCACCGTCGTTCCGAAGCCCTGAGCGCGAGGCGCTGCGACCGGCGCGCGCCGGTCATGACCGCAAGTCGTCATGGCCGACGGCGATCAGCGAGGTGTCAATCGAAGGCGATGTCCGCGGCGGCCGCCCCGAGCACGCCGCGCCGTCCTTCGAACCGCTCGAGCGCTCGGACCAGCTCGACCAGGTCCGAGGCCCGCTCGCTCGGATGGAACCGCTCGGTGTCGACGGCGAACACCGGCGCGCCGTCGTACGACGCGAAGAACTCGGCGTAAGCGTCGCAGAGCCGCTGCAGGTAGGCGATGTCGATGCCCTGCTCCATCGCGACGCCGCGGCCGCGCACGCGCGCGAGAAGCGTCGCTGCCGACGCCTGCAGGCGGATGACGAGGTCCGGCTCGCCGAGCTGCGCCGCGATCGGCTGGTGCATCTGGGCGTACAGGCGATATTCCTCGTCGCTGAGGTTGAGCTGCGCGAAGAGGGCATCCTTGGCGAACATGAAGTCGCTGACGATCGTCTGCGCGAACATGCTCGGCTGGGCGATGGCGCGGAACTGGCGCTCGCGCTGGAACAGGAAGAAGAGCTGGGTCTGGAACGCGTAGCCGGCGCGGTCGTCGTAGAAGCGGGCGAGGAAGGGGTTCTCGCCCGGCTGCTCGAGCAGCAGCTCGGCGCCGATGCGCTCGGCGAGCAGCCGCGCGAGCGTCGTCTTGCCCGCGCCGATCGGCCCCTCGATGGCGATGTGGCGGAAGCGCTCGAGCGCGCCGAGAGCGGTCATCGCGAGCGAAAGACGAAGTACACCGCGCCGACGAGGCACACGCCCGCCCAGAGGAAGTCGAGCTTGAGCGGCTGCTTCATGACGACGAGCGCGAACGGCGCGAACACCAGCAGCGTGATCACTTCCTGCGTGATCTTCAGCTGCGCCAGCGTCATGCCGCTGGCGTAGCCGATCCGGTTGCCTGGCACCTGGAGCAGGTACTCGAACAGCGCGATGCCCCAGCTGACGAGGGCCGCGATCACCCACGGCCGCTGGTCGAGGTACTTGAGGTGCCCGTACCAGGCAAAGGTCATGAAGACGTTCGACGTGGCGAGCAAGGCGACAGTGCGCACGGGCGCCGGAATCGAATCGATCATCGGTCCAGTTTAGCGACGCGCTGCCACGCCACGCCCGCGCAAAGGTCGGCGACCCGGCCTTTGCCGGGAACGACGCGCTCGGGCGCGATCTCGGCCAGCGGCACCAGCACGAACGCGCGCTCGTGCAAGCGCGGATGCGGCAGCGTCAGCTCGTCGCTCGCGACGGCGAGATCGCCGTACAGCAGGAGGTCGAGGTCGAGCGTGCGCGGCGCGCCGGCGAACGGGCGCACCCGTCCGTGGCGCCGCTCGATCGCCTGCAGCGCGTGAAGCAAGTCGAGCGGCGCGAGCGCGCTGCGAACCTGGGCGACGGCATTGAGGTACTCGCCTCCGGGTGCATCGAGCGGTGCCGATGCGTAGAGCGCGGAGCGCGCGACCAGGATCGTCGTCGGCAGCACAGCGATGTCGACGCAGGCCAGGTCGATCTGGCGCGCGCGGTCGCCGAGGTTGGCGCCGAGGCCGATGAAGGCGTCGCTCGGCGCCGTCGCCGCAGCCGGCACGGCCATCGCGCGCGATCAGCTCGGCGTGCCGGCCGGATCGGCGGGGCGCCGGCGCCGGCGGCGGCGCTTGCGTGGCGCTGCGTCTGCGGCGGCGGGTGCGTCGTCGCCGGCCTCGGCGACGTCGCTGTCAGTGGCTCTGTCGTCGCTGCCCACAGCTTTGTCGTCGCCTTCGCCCGCCGCCATCGCGCCGCGGTCGGCGTTGCCTGGCGACTCGTGGCCGGGGCGAACACGATCCGCGCCGCGGCCGCCCGCCGGAGGACGCGCCGGCTCGCGCTTGACCCGGCGCGGCGCGCGCGTCTCGCGAACGCTGTCGAGCAGGTCGCGCCGCTTCTCGTCATCGGCCTGGAAGAGCGCCTCCCACCAGACCGCGAGCTCGGGATCGGCCTCGCCGACCTCGCCGCGCAGGCGCAGGAAATCGAGACCGGCGCGAAAGCGCGGCTGCTCGAGCAGCGCCAGCGCCGAATGGCTCGCGCGCCGCTCGAAGCGCGGCTGCAGCATCCAGATCTCGCGCATGTCGACGGCGAGCTTGCCACGCCCGGAGATGTCGCCGATGCGCGCGTCGAAGGCGGCGTCGATCGCCGCCTGCAGCGCGGGAAACGGCGATTCGCCTGCCGCCTGGCGCCGCTTCCACTCGTCCTGCACGTCGTGCCACAGCATCGCGGCGAGCATGAAGCTCGGCGCGACCGGCTTGCCTTCGGCGACGCGGGCATCGGTGTCGGCGAGCGCGAGACGGACGAACTTCTCGCGACCGTCGTGGCGCTGCGCCTCGTCGAGCGCGACATCGAGGACCGGAAACACGCCGCGGTGCAAGCCGAGCTTCTTCAATTCGACGATCGACGCCAGCGCGTGCCCCGTCTGCAGCAGCTTGATCATCTCGTCGAAGGTGCGCGACTGCGGCACGTTGTCGAGCAGCGCCGCCATCTCCCGGATCGGCGCGCGCGTCTTCGCCTCGATGTCGAAGCCGAGCTTGGCCGCGAAGCGGACGGCGCGGATGATCCGCACCGGATCCTCGCGATAGCGCGCGACCGGATCGCCGATCATGCGCAGCAGCTTCTTCTTCGCGTCCTTGATGCCGCCGTGGTAGTCGACGACGATCTCCTTCACCGGGTCGTAGTACATCGCGTTGACCGTGAAGTCGCGCCGCGCCGCATCCTCGACCTGCGGGCCCCAGACGTTGTCGCGCAGGACCCTGCCCTCGGCGTCGACGACGTGGCTCTTGTCGACCAGGTCCTTGCGCGAGGTCTTCTCGTTGCCGGTGACCTGCTCGGCGTCGGCGGCGGCGAGCATGGCGCGAAAGGTCGACACCTCGATCACTTCGGAGAGGCCGCGATCCTGGCGTCCGCGCCCGAAGACGACGTGGACGATGCGAAAGCGCCGGCCGATGATGAAGGCGCGCCGGAACAGCGACTTCACCTGCTCGGGCGTCGCGTTGGTGGCGACGTCGAAGTCCTTCGGGCGCAGGCCGACGAGCAGGTCGCGCACCGCGCCGCCGACGATGTAGGCCTCGTAGCCCGCGTCGGCCAGCGTCGACACGACCTTGACGGCGCGCTCGTCGACCAGCGCCGGGTCGATGCCGTGCTCGGCCTTCGGCACCTCGACACGCTTGCCGCGCGGCACGCGGGCGCCGTCCGATTTGCCGAGGAGCTTGGAGATGAACTTCTTGATCATGCGAACAACGTCAGGATGCGCCAGCCGCGGTGGCGCGCGACGGCCTCGAGCTCCGGCGAAGGATTGGTGGCGACCGGGTCGGTCGCCCGCTCGAGCAGCGCCAGGTCGTTGAGCGAATCGCTGTACACGCTGATCCGCGCGAAGTCGGACCAGCCGGCGCCGCTCGCCGCCAGCCATTGTCCGACACGCGCGACCTTGCCCTCGCGAAACGCCGGCACGCCGTCGATTCGTCCGGTCGGCGCGCCGTCGGCGCCGCGTTCGAGCCGGGTGGCGATGAGCACGTCGATCAGCAGCGCTGCCGCGATCGGCGCGGTGATGAAGTCGTTGGTCGAGGTGACCAGCGCGAGCCGGTCGCCGCGCTCGCGGTGCGCCTCGACGAGCGCGTGCGCCTCGGGCTTGAGCGCGGGCGCGACGACTTCGCGCATGAAGCGCTCGCGGCCGGCGGCGAGCTCCGTCGCGCTGCGCCCCGCGAGCGGCGCGGCGGCGAAAGCGATGTAGGCGGCGATGTCGAGGCGGCCGGCGCGGTAGTCGGCGTAGAAGGCGTCGTTGCCGGCGCGAAACGCCGTCGCGTCGACCCAGCCGAGCTCGATCATGAACTCGCCCCAGGCGTGGTCGGAGTCGATCGGCAAGAGCGTCAGGTCGAGATCGAACAGGGCCAGGTTCACGGCGGCGAACCCTCCTCGGCAAGCATCTGCTTCAGCAGCGGCACGGTGATCGCGCGCTTGCTGGCGAGCGAGAACTCGTCGAGGCGATCGAGCTGCGCCATCAGGTGCTTGAGGTCGCGCGCAAAGCGGGTCAGCAGGTAGTCCATGACGTCGTCGGAGAGGAAGGTGCCGCGCCGGTCGGCCTCGCGGCGCAACGCCGCGCGCACCTCGGCCTCGCCGAGCGGTGCGAGCGCGAAGACATGGCCCCAGCCGAGGCGCGTGCGCAGGTCCTCGCGCACGTCGAGGTCGACCGGCGGGACGCTGCCGGCGGCGATGACACCGGCGCCGCGCGTCGTGGCGTCGACGAAGAGGGCGAACGCCGACTGCTGCTGCGCCGCATCGAGCGCGTGCGCATCGTCGATCACGAGCCAATCGCGCTCGCCCGTCGTCGCCCAGGGCGCGGGCGTCGCCGCCGAGAACCAGGCCGCCTGCTGGCCGTGCGCCGCGGCGCGTTCTACCACCGCGTGAAGCAGGTGCGTCTTGCCGCTGCCGGCCGCTCCCCACAGGTAGACCGGCGGCGCGCCGGGCTCCAGCGCGAGCAGGTGGGCGAGCGCCTCGCCGTTCGCGCCCGCCAGGAAGTTCTCGAAGGTCCGCGCCGGCTCCGGCCCGATCGCGAGCGGAATCTGCTTCATCCGTTGTAGAGACTGCTCTGCGTGTAGCTCGCGCGCAGCCGCGCCGTCGCGACGGCGATGAGCGCGCTCGCCGGCAACGCGATCAGCACGCCGACGAAGCCGAACAGGTGGCCGAACGCGAACAGCGCGAAGATGACGGTGAGCGTGCTCATGCCGATGCGCTGGCCGACCATCTTCGGCGTCAGGAACAGGCCCTCGACGATCTGGCCGATGCCGTAGACGACGAACACCGCGATCGGCCCGTACCAGCCGGTGAACTGCAACGCTCCAGCGAGCAGCGCGAGCAGCATGCCGATGCCGAAGCCGACGTAGGGAACGAAGATCGCCAGGCCGGTGAAGACGCCGACGGGCACCGCAAGCTCGAAGCCAAAGAGCGCCAGGCCGACGCTGTAGAACGCGGCCATCAGGAGCATGACGAGCAGCTGGCCGCGCAAGTACTGGCCGAGGACGACGTCGCAATCGTGCGTGAAAGAAGCGACGCGTTCGCGCAGGCGCGGCGGCACCAGCGCGATCGCGCGCAGCACATAGAACGGCCAGTCGGCGAGCAGATAGAAGAGGACGACCGGCACCAGGATGACGTAGCCGACGACGGTGACGACGATGCTGCCGCCGATTCGTGCCGAGCTGATCGCCGCGGCGAGGCCGTCGGCCCAGTTCGCGTCGAGGTACTTGATCAGGAACTCGCGCAGGTTGCCCGGTTCGAGCGAGACGTTGATGCCCATCTGCTTCAGCCAGGGCGAGACGCCGCGGTTGATCCGCTCGACGAGGAGCGGCAGCTGCTCGTTGAGGAGCGGCAGCTCCTTCGACAGGATCGGCACGATCAGAAGCACGAGCGCCGCGAGCGCGACGAGCGCCGCGACCTCGACCAGGATCACCGCGAGCAGGCGCGGCACGCGGCGCGCCGCGAGCTGCTCGACGGCGGGGTGCAGCGCGTAGGCGAGCACGGCCCCGATCACGAACGGCGTCAGCACCGGCCCGAGGAGCCAGAGCAGGACGATCGCGACAGCCGCGATCAGGGACCAGTTGAGGACGCGCCGTTGCGACGGCGTCAGGCCCATCGAAGGGCCTGCACGATTCGAGTGACGCCGGCAGTCAATGCAGGCGCGACGGGTCGCCGTGACCGAGCTCGAGCAGGCGCTCGTTGATGGCGAAGCGGTCGCCCGCCTGCGGCACGTTCTCGAGGTAGCTCGAGAGGTCGGCGACCGCTGCCTTCACCGCGCCGAGCTGGGCCGCCGCCAGCCCGCGGTCACGGCGCTCCTCCCACGCATCGGGCAACAGGATGACCAGCCGCTCGGTCACCGCATGCAGGCGGACCCAGTCCTCGGCGCTGCGATGGATCTCTTTCAGGTTGCGCAGCATGCGGGCGATGATCTCGCGCGGAGGCGCCGCCTGCAGGAAGAGCGCGAGCGACACCGGCGAGTTGCCGGGAAGCCCTTGGCGGCGCCGGTAGGGAACGAGAAGGGCATCGAGCGCCTCGCGCGACATCGACTGGCCGGTGAACGGATCGATGACGACCTCGCCTTGCGGCATGCGCAGCTTGACCAGGAAGTGGCCGGGAAACGAGACGCCGCTCGCGTGCAGGCCGATCTGGGTCGCGATCTCGACGTAGAGAACGGCGAGCGTGATCGGGATGCCGCGCCGGCTCTGCAGGACGAAATGAAGGTAGCTGTTGCGCGCGTCGTAGTAGTCGTTGACGTTGCCGGCGAAGCCGAGCTCCTGGAAGAAGAACCGGTTGAGCAGGCGCAGTCGCTGCATGGGCGCGGCATCGCTGGCGATGCGCGACTTCAGGCGCGCCGCCAGGCCGTCGATCTCGGCGAGCACGCTTTGGCAGTCGAGCGACGGGTAATCGTCCTGCGCGATCGACAGCGCGACCTCGGCGACCGCGAAGCTGGCGTCGTCGGCGACGAGCGAAGCGAAGTACTCGAGCGCGGTCGGCGCGTGCAGGCGAAGAGACCCGGTCATCGCCACAAGTTTAGAGCCTCGCGCCGGGCGTTGCGCAGGCGCATCCCTCAGACGCGGCGCGAAAAATCGCGCGGCCGCATGCCGGCGGCGAGCAGGACGCCGAAATAGACGGCGGCGGCAGCGACCAGGCAGCCGGCGAGCCAGCTGACGCGGACCGCGTCGCGGCCGGCGAGGCCGAGCCAATCGATGTTGACGGCAGCGACGGCGAGAAGCGCGCTCATCGCCAGCGTCGCGAAGACGACCTTCAGGGCGAACCGGGCCCAGCCGGGCGCCGGCTGGTACCAGCCGCCGCGCTTCAGGCCGACGAAGAGCCAGACGGCGTTGATCGTCGCGCCCAGGCTGACCGACAGGGCCAGCCCGGCGGGACCAAACAAGGGCACGAACACGGCGTTCATCGCCTGCGTCAGTGCCAGGACGATGACAGCGATCGTCACCGGGGTGCGGATGTCCTGGCGCGCGTAGAAGCCGGGCGCGAGGATCTTGACGCCGATGAGGCCGATCAGGCCGACCCCGTAGCCGCGCAGGGCGTACGCCGTCTTGGCCGCGGCGAGGGCGTCGAACCTGCCTCGCTGGAACAGCGTCGAGACGAGCGCCTCCGGAAAGACGAGCAGCGCAGCGGCGCACGGCAGCGCGAGGACCAGGGCCAGGCGCAGACCCCAGTCGAGCATGCCCGAGTAGCCGGCGGCGTCGCCGCGCCCCTGCGCCGCCGACAAGTGCGGAATCAGAACGGCGCCAAGCGCCACGCCGAGGAGCGCGGTCGGAAATTCCATCAGCCGGTCGGCGTAGAACAGCCACGTGACGGCACCGGGACCTTGATGTGAAGCGATCTGGGTGTTGATCAGGATCGAAAGCTGGGCCACCGACACCCCGAGCAGCGCCGGCGCCATCTGGCGCAGCATCGTGCGGACTCCCGGATGACGCCAGGCGGCCGCGAACCAGCGCAGGCCGAGGGCGACCCGCGGCAGGATGCCGATGCGCAGGAGCGCCGGGACCTGAACGGCGAGCTGAAGGACGCCGCCGAGGATGACGCCGCCCGCAAGCGCGTAGATGCGCTCGATGCCGGCCCGGGCGAACACGGGCACGAGCCACCACACGGCGGCGATCATGGCCACGTTAAGGAGCACCGGCGTCGCCGCCGGCACGGCGAAGCGCTTCCAGGTGTTGAGGACGCCCGCCGACAGCGAGACCAGCGAGATGAAGCCGATGTACGGGAACATGACGCGGGTCATGACGACGGCGTCATCGAAGCGCTCCAGGCCGGAGGCCATCAGCCACACGACGACGGGGGCTGCGACGACCCCGACGATGCACGTGACGACGAGGACGGAGAACAGCACGGTGGCAACGGCGTCGACCAGCTGCTGGGTGGCTTCGTCGCCTTCGGCGGCGCGAGTCCGCGCGAGCGTCGGTACGAAGGCCTGCGAGAACGCGCCCTCGGCGAACAGCCGCCGCAGCAGGTTAGGGATGCGAAAAGCAACGCTGAAGGCGTCGAACATCGCCCCGGCGCCGAACACCGAGGCGACGACGACATCGCGCAGAAGACCGGTGACCCGCGACGCCAGCGTGAAGAGCGAGATCGTCGACGCCGCGCGCAGCAAGTTCATGGGTGGCAGGAGTCCGGGGCAACGCTCGTGGCGAGCCCGCCGATGCTATACTCGCGGTCTTTGCCGAAAACCATCTAGCGTCACATGGCCACCGCCTCCAAAGCCAAGAAAAAGACCGTTCGCATCGCCTCCGGGCTGAAGCGCGCGCGTCAGGACATCAAGCTGAACGCTGCCAACACGGCACTGCGTTCGCGCTTTCGCACCGTCATCAAGAACGTGCAGAAGGCGGTCGACGCCGGCGACAAAGCCAAGGCCGCCGAGCTCTTCAAGACCGCCCAGCCGATCATCGACTCGGTCGCGGACAAGAACCTCTTCCACAAGAACAAGGCAGCGCGCCACAAGAGCCGCCTCGCCGCCAAGGTAAAGGCGCTGGCGACCGCCGCCTGAGACCTCGCCTCGGCGCAGAAGAAAGGCCCGCGTCGCGGGCCTTTTTTTCGTCCATCGCAAGAGCAGCGCCGAGCACCGCCTAAGGCGCGTCGAGATCCGGGTGCTCGAGCACCACCAGGTCGTTGTCGCGCGCGAAGTTCGTGACGAAGTCCCAGGCCATCGGCTCGAGCTCGCGCAGCTTCGGATCGACGACGACGCCCTTGACGCCGCCGACGATGCGCGGCACGCAGTACGGCGAATAGCCGATGAAGGCGCCCGGCCCGCCGACCGAGCCCTCGGGCCGGAAGCACGACATCGCGCCGGCGAGGCGCTCGGCCCAGTCGCTCGGCCGGAACGTCTTGCCGTCGCGCGTCAGGCCTTGGATGAAGACGGGGCTCGATTCGGCCACGGATCCCGGGAACAGCGGTGGACGGCGATTGTCGCCCGGCGGGCGCGCCGCGTGCTGCGACGCAACACGCGCGTCCGTGCCGAATGACGCGCCTTTAGAATCCGCCCTCCCCGTCCCCGAGCAACGCCATGAACGCGCCCGACAGGCTTTCCGCGACCGCCCCCCAGCCGTCCGACGCCGCCAGCGCCGAACCGCACGTGATGCCGACCTACGGCCGCCTGCCGATCGCGCTCTCGCACGGCCGCGGTTGCTGGGTCTGGGACACCGAGGGCAAGAAATACCTCGACGCGCTCGGCGGCATCGCCGTCAACACGCTCGGCCACGCGCACCCCAAGCTCGTGCCGGCGCTCGCCGACCAGATCGGCAAGCTGATCCACAGCTCGAACTACTACCTGGTGCCGCTGCAGGAGCAGCTGGCCGCCAGGCTGTGCGAGCTCTCGGGCCTCGCCAACGTCTTCTTCTGCAACTCCGGCCTCGAGGCCAACGAGGCGGCGCTGAAGATCGCGCGCAAGTACGGTCACGACAAGGGCATCGAGCGGCCGCAGATCGTGGTCTACGAAGCGGCGTTCCACGGCCGCTCGATCGCGACCCTGTCGGCCACCGGCAACCCCAAGATCCAGGCCGGCTTCGGGCCGCTGGTCGAAGGCTTTGTTCGCGTGCCGCTCAACGACGTCGGCGCGATCGAGAACGTGGCGGCGTCCAACCCCGACGTCGTCGCCGTCTTCCTCGAGGTGATCCAGGGCGAAGGCGGCATCCGGCCGACGACGATTCCCTACCTCAGGGAAGTGCGCCGGATCTGCGACGAGCGCGGCTGGCTGCTGATGCTCGACGAAGTGCAGTGCGGCATGGGCCGCACCGGCAAGTGGTTCGCGCACCAGTGGGCCGGCATCCGGCCCGACGTGATGCCGGTCGCCAAGGGCCTCGGCTCGGGCGTGCCGATCGGCGCCGTCGTCTGCGGCCCGCGCGCTGCCGGCGTGTTCGGTCCGGGCAACCACGGCACCACGTTCGGCGGCAATCCGCTCGCCATGCGCGCCGGCGTCGAGACGCTCAGGATCATGGAAGAAGAAGGCCTGCTCGCCAACGCGGCCGAGGTCGGCGCGATGCTGAAGACCGGCCTCGAGCGCGCCCTTGCCGGAGTCGCCGGCGTCGTCGAGGTGCGCGGCCAGGGCCTCATCATCGGCATCGAGCTCGACCGCCCCTGCGCACCGCTGCTCGGCCGCGCTGCCGAGGCGGGGCTCATGATCAGCGTCACCGCCGAGCGCGTCGTTCGCCTCCTGCCGTCGCTGATCCTCGATCGCGACGAGGCGGCGCAGATCGTCGCCATCCTCTGCCCGCTGATCAAGGAATTCCTGCGCGAACCGGCATGAAGCCCGGCATGAGCCTCAGCAAGCACTACCTGCAGTTCAGGGACTTCCGCGCCGAGGAATACGCCTACCTGTTCGAGCGCGCGGCGACCATCAAGAAGCGCTTCAAGAACTACGAGAAGTACACGCCGCTCGTCGACCGCACGCTGGCGATGATCTTCGAGAAGGCGTCGACGCGGACGCGGGTCAGCTTCGAGGCCGGCATGTACCAGATGGGCGGCTCGGTCGTGAACCTGACGAGCACCGACAGCCAGCTCGGCCGCGCCGAGCCGATCGAGGACACCGCGCGCGTCATCAGCCGCATGGTCGACATCGTGATGATCCGCACCTACGAGCAGGCCAAGCTCGAGGCGTTCGCCGCCAACTCGCGCGTGCCGGTGATCAACGGCCTCACCAACGAA
>Ga0308174_10000830_pt1 | contig 13723 bp, 10 predicted proteins | sample PhyPR2_FD_203894 | JGI IMG/M metagenome (GOLD analysis project Ga0308174, IMG submission 203894) | Soil microbial communities from UC Gill Tract Community Farm, Albany, California, United States - DLSLS.P.R2 | ecosystem: Environmental > Terrestrial > Soil > Agricultural land | place: USA...
CGCTGCTGCTGATCGGGCTGTACGTTGCGTATCGCCTGTTTCAACGCTGGCGACTGCGGCGAGAACTGCGGATCAACCGCATTACTCCAGAAGCAGTTCTCAAGCTGATGCAAGGCCCACACCCGTTCACAATTGTCGACTTGCGGCATTCATCCGATATCGAACAGGAGGGATTGAAGATCGCTGGCGCAATCATCCTCAGGCCGGGCGACCTTCGGTCACGGTCGCGTGAGATTCCGCCGGGTCAAGAGATCATCCTATACTGCACCTGACCGAACGAAGCCACCAGCGCCCGTGCGGCGCTGCAGTTGAGGAAGGCCGGCATGCGGCATGTTCGTCCCCTGGCGGGCGGCTTCGAACGCTGGCACAGTCTGCAATACCCTGTTGAACCCGCTGGGGAACTGCTGTCGCTCAGTTTGGAAAGCTAAATCATTGTATATTCCAGCTAATAATCATCATTGTTTGTAATGCTTACAAGCTAATTGACTTTTAACGTAAAAGTATTTTGTTCAGCTAGGTGCAAGCAGAGATATAATCGGGACCGAAAGGAGCTATTACTCGTGTCCGACGAAAACAAAACAATCGTTCGGAAACTGTTGGAAGATGCCTGGAATACAGGACGTATGGAATCCCTGGGCAGTCTTGTGTCAGGTGATTGCCGCTTTCACGATCCGGTGTTCCCGTCGATGGCGCCCGGTGTGGACAGCCTGCGCCAGCATATCCGCATGTGCCGAAATGCCTTTCCTGACCTGAAGTACACGATCGACGATATGATCGCGGAACGCAACGAAGTAGTTGTTCACTGGACAGCGCACGGCACTCACGGCAATTCCTTTCTCGGTATGGCCCCCACTCACAGGAGCGCATCGATCTCCGGAACCACCATCAACCGGATCGAGAACGGAAAAATTGTCGAGCAATGGTCCGATTGGAACTTGCTGAGCTTGATGGAACAACTTGGTCTGGCGACAGCGCCTAAGCAGGAAGTCTCTGCTTCCATGAACCGGCGCTGAGGCCATGATAATCGGTTTGTTCTACGCATCCACGTAGAACAGCGGAGGGCGATGGGTCCGGGAATGTTGCCCGGATTCAGGACGGCTTGCAGACGGTTTACCGTTGTAGAGGCGCGCCCTCCGCTAGCTTTACCCGGCAGCGATTGGGCTGAACGAGCAGCCTGTCTGATACAACCACTGTAGTGGCGTTTAATAACCAAGAGCTGCCTGCCGACCGCGTGAGCGCTCCTGAAAAAAGCCGCATCCTTGTCATTGACGACGAAGCGGATATTCGTGAAAGCCTGGAGCTGCTCCTTCAAGGAGAGAATTACTCGGTCGATCTGGCCGAAAACGCGGTCTCCGGCTTTCAAAAATTCGAATCAGGCAATTACGATTTGATCTTGCTCGATTTGATGATGCCGGACCGCTCGGGCATGGATGTGCTCGCCGACATCCGGCAGCGCGATACAGAAACTCCGGTCTTCATGCTCACCGCATACGGTTCCGTGGAAGTGGCCGTGCGCGCTCTCAAGTCGGGTGCGAATGATTACTTCGCCAAGCCTTGGGACAACGAAAAGCTATTGATCGAGATCGACCGGATGATCTCGAAGGGGCACCTGGAGCGTGAAAACACTCAGTTAAAGCGTGCTCTAAAGCAGCGCTATGCGTTCCCGAATATCATCGGGAAGAGTGAGCGCATGGTGCGCCTGCTGGACCAGGTGGCGCAGGTGGCGCCCAGCCGCGCAACGATTCTGGTTACGGGTGAAACAGGAACTGGAAAAGAACTCATCGCAAAGGCGATCCATGCGCACTCGGCGCGCGCCGACCAGATGTTCGTGCCGGTGAACAGCGGCTCGCTGCCGACCGAATTGCTGGAGTCCATTTTGTTTGGGCACGTGAAGGGTTCCTTTACCGGCGCGGTTGCCAATCGGAAGGGCCTGTTTGAAACCGCCAACCGCGGCACTATTTTTTTCGACGAAATCGGAACGATTACCCCGGAAATTCAGGTAAAACTTCTGCGAGTCTTGCAAGATCGCGAATTCATGCCGCTCGGTTCAAACGAAACAGTCCGGGTGGATGTGCGGATCATTGCAGCAACGAATTCGGATTTGCGCAAGCAGGTGGAAGAAGGCAAATTCCGGGAGGATCTCTATTACCGGCTGAACGTCATAAACCTGAATCTTGCACCTTTGCGGGAGCGCAAGGACGACATTCCGATGCTGGTGGATTTTTTCTTCGCACGGTACTGCCGTGAGAACGAGAAGTTTCTGAACAGCGATGGCCGATCTCTGCTGAGTTTTGAACCTGAAGCTATGCAGATCCTGATGGAACATAACTGGCCGGGAAATGTGCGCGAGCTCGAAAATGCAGTCGAGCGCGCGGTCGTGTTGACCACTTCTGTTTCTGTTCCAGCACACGTCCTTCCGGAGCACCTGCAGCAGGCGAGCGGTATGCGGATCAGTCGAGATCGCAACGGCGTCATCTCGGCCGATGCTTCGCTATTTGAGGTTGTCGCGGAGTTTGAACGGCGCAAGATTATCGAAGCGCTGGAAAAAGTTAATTACAGCCAGACCGAAGCGGCGGAGGCGCTTCGCATTCCACTTTCGACTTTGAACCAGAAGATCAAGCGATTGAACATCGAGATAAGACGCCGTGGCGGTGCATAGAGGATTCCAAAGAATGAAACGCTTTGCCTCGGCCAATGTGGAGGAAACCATTGCGAGCTGGAATCTTTACGCGCGAGTATCCGCCGAACGTATATGGCGGAGCGGGAGTTCACGTTGAATATTTGAGCCGTGAACTGGCGAAGAAGATTGAAGTTGAAGTGCACTGCTGGGGCGAGCAGCATTCAGACCAGGCCGGCATGCACGTTCGCGGCGCGCTGCCGTGGAATGAAATCACTAATGGCACAGACGGAAAGTTCAAAACCGCGCTGGAAGCCTTTAGCCTGAACCTGCTCCAGGTCAAGGCTCTCGCCGGTGTAGATGTCGCACACACCCACACCTGGTACGCGGCAATGGCTGGTTTCCTCGCGAAGAAATTGTACGGTATCCCGTTCGTGCTGACAACGCACAGCCTGGAACCACTGCGAGCCTGGAAAGCGGAGCAGCTTGGCAGCGGCTACGCGATGAGCGCGTGGATGGAGCGCACCGCGATCCTGAATGCCGATGCTGTCATCGCGGTTTCAAACGGCACAAGAGATGACATTCTGCGAGTGTATCCTGTCGTGCCGGAACGCATTCATGTCATCTACAACGGGATTGATCTGGACGAATATCGAAGAACGAGCGATACGTCTGCATTGAAGACCTACGGAGTCGAGCCCGCAATTCCCTACATTTTGTTCGTCGGCCGCATTACGCGTCAGAAGGGGGTGACGCACCTCGTTGATGCGCTGCGCTATTTGCCGTCCGGCGTCCAGGTTGTGCTTTGCGCAGGCGCGCCAGACACTCCGGAAATCGCCTCTGAAATGCGCCAGAAAGTGGATGAGGTCCGAAAGACGCACCCACACGTTATCTGGATCGAAAAAATGATCTCGAAGCCTGAGGTCATCCAACTTTACAGCCACGCTCGCGTGTTCTGCTGCCCCTCCGTTTACGAACCGTTTGGAATTATCAATCTGGAAGCAATGAGTTGCGGAGCGCCCGTTGTGGCAAGCGCGACCGGGGGCATAAAGGAAGTTGTTGTGGATGGAGAAACCGGATACCTGGTGCCTTTCAAACCGGATGCCCGCACCGGATTTCCCAGTGAACCCGACCAGTTCGCCCGCGATCTGGCAGCAAAGCTGTCGCAACTTATGAACAATCCTGAACAATGCAAACGTTTCGGCGAAGCCGGCCGCAAGCGAGTGGAAGAACAGTTCAGTTGGTCTGCGATTGCGGACCAGACCATTGAGCTGTATCGGACGCTTATTAATCAGTCCGGATTAAAGTCGCAACATGGATAAACCGCAGCAGGACGGAAGGCGCAGGGTCGTGATTGAAGGCGTGTCGCCTGAAATCGATGGCGGCCGGTTTCCGGCAAAACGCAGTGTCGGTGAAAGGGTGCGCGTCGAGGCAGACATCTTCACGGACGGACATGATCTGATCGCGGCCGTGCTGCGGTCCCGGCCCGAAGCTTCACACACCTGGACGGAGCAGCCCATGCGCGCGCTCGTCAACGACCGCTGGGCGGGCGAGTTCGAGGTTACGCAACTTGGCCGCTACCAGTACACCATCCAGGCGTGGGTGGATCATTGGGAGACTTGGCATCACGATCTGGCGAAGCGCATCGGAGCAAACGCAGACACGGAAATCGATTATCTGATTGGCGCGAATCTCATCGACCAAGCAGCCGAACGTTCCGAAGCGCCCCATGCGCAGTATCTTCGCGATCAGGCTGGCTTTCTCCGTACGGAATCTGGTATGGATGCCCGCCGCACACGTGCAACCGATCCCGCCCTGAGCGAGCTTATGCTGCGCTATCCCGACCGGCGGTTTGCAACCGAACTGGATCGCGAACTGGTGATTGTTGTGGATCCTGTACGCGCCCGATTCAGCTCCTGGTATGAGCTGTTTCCGCGATCGACTTCGCCTGAGGCCGGTCGTCCCGGTACGCTCGCGGACTGCGAAGCCCGGCTGCCGTACATCGCCGAAATGGGATTTAATGTCGTGTACCTGCCCCCGGTTCACCCGGTCGGCTCAGCTTTCCGCAAGGGGAAAAACAATTCCGTCGCGGCAGAGCCAGGCGACGTAGGCAGTCCCTGGGCGATCGGCAGCGCGGAAGGCGGCCACAAAGCGGTACATCCGGATCTGGGGACGATCGAGGATTTTCGACGCTTTGTCCGGCGCGCGGCGGATTTGGGTCTGACGACCGCGCTAGATATAGCGTTTCAGGTTGCGCCCGATCATCCGTACGTGGACGAAGATGAAGAATGGTTTCGCAAACGGCCGGACGGGACGATTCAATACGCGGAAAACCCTCCCAAAAAATACCAGGATATTTACCCGTTCGACTTCGAAACTCCAAAATGGTTTGAACTTTGGCAGGAGCTGAAATCGGTTTTTACGTTTTGGATTGACCAGGGCGTGCGCATCTTCCGAGTGGATAATCCGCATACCAAGGCCTTTCCTTTTTGGGAGTGGTGTATAGGCGAAATCAAGCGAGAATGGCCCGAAACCCTGTTTCTATCGGAAGCATTCACGCGTCCTAAGATCATGTACCGGCTGGCGAAGCTCGGATTCAGCCAATCCTATACGTATTTCCCGTGGCGCAACACGAAGCACGAGCTTACGGCATATTTGAGGGAGCTGACACAGCCGCCGGTTCGCGAATTCTTTCGCGCAAACCAATGGCCGAACACACCCGATATCCTGACTGAATTTCTGCAGATCGGAAGCCGGGCGGCGTTCATGATTCGCTTGCTGCTGGCCGCCACTTTGGGCGCCAACTACGGGATCTATGGACCCGCTTTCGAACTGATGGAGGGCCGGCCCGTTCGCCCCGGTAGCGAAGAGTACCTGGATTCGGAAAAGTACCAGATTCGGTATTGGGATTTGGAGCGTCCAGATAGCTTGCGCGATTTCATTGGGCTGGTAAACCGCATTCGAAATGAAAATGCCGCCCTGCAAAGCGACTGGTCGTTGGAATTTCACCCGGTAGACAATGACCAGTTGATCTGCTACAGCAAGCGTTCCGAAGATCCCGCGAACCTGATCGTGGTTGTCATCAATCTGGACCCGCACCACACGCAATCGGGCTTCGTCGAATTGCCGCTTGATCGGTGGCAGATTGAGGAGGACAGGCCTTACCAGGCCAATGATCTCTTGACCGGCTCGCATTACGTTTGGAACGGACGCCGCAACTGGGTGCAGTTGAATCCCGAGAGCGTACCCGGTCATATCTTCCGGATCCGGCGCAGGCTGCGTGTTGAGACGGATTTCGAATACTTCCTTTAATGGCATGAACGAACCGCTTGCCATCGGGGTTGCTTCCTGGGATCATCCATTCGACGATGAGCAGGCGCTGCTGAACCTCTCCGCTATTCTTCCGGCCTATATTTCCGCGCGCAGATGGTATCGCGGGAAGGCCCGAACCATGCAGCGGCTCACGATTCAGGATCTGCTGCCAGCAGATTCGGAGGCATTCATCCTGGTGCTTGGCATTGAATATGAGGATGGAGCGCACGACGAATACGTCCTGCCGGCAATCGTGGCGCGGCCCGGAGCCGCCGCATCGTCCGATGACCTCATCTGCAGCCTTCGGGCAGCGGACGGCAGCGAAGGGTCGCTTTACAGCGCGCTTTCAAATGCAGCGTTCCGGCAAGCTTTGCTCGATACTGTCGTGCGCGATGGTGCGTTTGAGGGCCAGCACGGGAATCTGGTTGGGCATCACACGAAAGCGCTGGAAGCGATCGGCGGGCCCGCGGCCGGGTTCGAGAGCTTTGTTTCCCGAGCCGAGCAGAGCAACACCTCCATCATTTACGGCGATCGCTACATTCTGAAACTATTTCGCAAGCTGGAGGAGGGTGTGAATCCGGATGTCGAAGTAGGAAATTTTCTGACACGGCGGGGATTCAAACACACACCAGCGGTACTGGGAAGCCTCGAATACAACACCGAAAACGGCGAGTCGCACCCTGCCGGCATTCTTCAGCAATTCGTCCCGAATCAAGGCGACGCATGGAGCTACACTCTGCGTTCGCTAGGCGGCTTCTTCGAGCGCGCGCGGGCCGGGAAGGTAAAGTTGCAGACCCGCCATCCGCTTGAACTGGCGGCGAAAGAAATGCCCGCGCACACGCGCGAGTTGTTGGGCGATTACGTCGATTCAGCGGCTCTGCTGGGCAAGAGGACGGCGCAGATGCATGCCGCGTTCGAAGATGAAAACGCCGGGCAGGATTTCATTCCCGAGCCGTTTACGCCCCAGGATGGTGAGGCGCTTTATTGGGAGCTGCTGAGCCAGGCGGATATTGCCTTCGAACTACTGCGCCGGAAACAACCGATGCTGACCGGTGTTGCAGCGGAGGCCGGGCGCGAGGTCCTGCGCCTGGAGCCGGAAGTGATGAACCGCTTCGGGGCCTTGCATGAATCCCGCGTTACCGCAGTCCGCATCCGCCATCACGGCGATTATCATCTCGGGCAGGTGCTCTACACCGGTACCGATTTCATGATTATAGATTTTGAGGGCGAGCCCACCCGGACCCTGCCCGAGCGGCGGAAAAAGGCGCTTGCCATGCGCGATGTCGCCGGAATGCTGCGCTCTTTTCAATACGCTGCCTTTTCGGCACTGTTCGCGACGGGGCCAGATGTTCCAGCGGAACCCGGGAGAAGGTCGGCGGTGGAACTCGCGGCGTTCTGGACCGCCTGGACCGGAGCAACGTACGTAAGAGCCTATTTCGCGGAAGCGGGAGGTCTTCGCTGCGTCCCCTCGGAAACCGGTGAGAGGAGATTGTTGCTGGATGTCTTCTTGCTGCAAAAGGCCTTGTACGAGATGGTCTACGAATTGAACAATCGCCCCGACTGGGTCCGCATCCCGCTTCGCGGCATTCTCAGCCTGGTGTCTGAACCCTGAACTGACATGCAAATGAACTGACATGCAAAATTTCAGCAGGCTGCTCACTGAAAACGACCTCTATCTATTTCTGGAGGGAACGCACGTCAAGCTCGCGGAGATTCTTGGCGCGCATCCCGCGCCCAAAGGTGAAGGAACGCACTTCGCTGTTTGGGCGCCGAACGCGCAGTCGGTCTCGGTTGTGGGTACTTTCAACGGGTGGCAGGAGGATGCGTCCCGTTTATCGCCCGCGGGCGCAGGCATCTGGACCGGAGTAGTTGCTGAAGCCGCTCCGGGAGCGCACTATAAGTATCACGTCGAAGCTCAGCAGCAATTTCGTGCCGATAAAGCCGATCCATTTGCGTTCTTCAACGAGACAGCGCCTGAAACGGGCTCCATCATCTGGGATCTGGACTATCAATGGGCAGACCAGGAGTGGATGTCGACGCGCCGCCATCCAAACAGCATGGAAGCGCCGATCTCGATCTATGAGGTCCACCTGGGCTCCTGGCGTCGCATCGCGGACCAGGGGAACCGGTCGCTGACCTATCGAGAGCTTGCGACCCTACTGATTCCGTACGTGAAAGAGATGGGCTTCACCCATGTTGAGTTGCTGCCCGTCATGGAGCATCCGTTCTTTGGGTCGTGGGGCTACCAGGTTACCGGATTCTTTGCTCCCTCAAGCCGCTATGGCACGCCGCAGGATTTCATGTGGCTGGTCGACCAGTTTCACCAGAACGGAATGGGAGTGATTCTGGATTGGGTGCCGTCCCATTTCCCGCAGGACGAATACGGGCTCGCCTATTTTGACGGTCTGCACGAGTTTGAGCCGGCGGACCCGCGCCGGGGGCTTCATCCCGACTGGAACAGTTTCATTTTCAATTACAACCGCGGCGAAGTACGCAGCTTTCTGTTGAGCAGCGCCATGTTTTGGCTGGAACAGTATCACGCCGATGGTCTGCGCGTCGACGCCGTCGCCTCCATGTTGTATCTGGATTTCTCGCGCAAAGAAGGTGAGTGGATTCCGAACCAGTATGGAGGGCACGAAAACCTGGAAGCCATCGCTTTTCTCAGGCGCATGAATGAGGATGTTTACCGCGCGCATCCCGATGTTCAGACGATTGCCGAAGAGTCTACGGCATGGCCGATGGTTTCAAAACCGACGTATCTTGGCGGGCTGGGCTTTGGGTTCAAGTGGGACATGGGATGGATGCACGACACCTTGAAATACATGTCGCAGGATCCGCTCTTCCGGAAGTATCACCATCATGAGCTGACATTCCGGATGATCTATGCGTTCAATGAAAATTTCATTCTGCCGCTTTCGCACGATGAAGTTGTATACGGTAAAGGCTCGTTGATCCGCAAGATGCCGGGAGATGACTGGCGGAAATTTGCCAACTTGCGTCTGCTGTTTGCATACATGTACGCGCAGCCGGGAAAAAAGCTGCTCTTCATGGGCGGCGAGTTCGGCCAGTGGAATGAGTGGACACACGACAAGAGCCTTGATTGGGATCTGCTCGATTCCCCACTACACGCCGGGATGCGTTTACTGGTTGGCGATCTGAACAACGTATACCGAAGCGAGCCGTCCCTGCACTGGTGTGAGAATACGCCCGCGAGCTTTGAGTGGATCGACGTTCACGACGCCGAAAAGAACGTTCTTAGCTTCGTTCGCAAGGGTGGGGTCACAGCCGAAATAATTGCTGTTGTGTGCAATTTCAGCCCGGTTCCCCGCGAAAATTATCGGATTGGTATCCCGCAGAAGGGATTTTGGAAGGAGATCGTGAACACCGATGCGAAGCAGTATGGTGGAACCGGGAGAGGAAATTGGGGCGGAGTGAGAACCGTTCCGATTCCTCTGCACGGTCGAAGCCACTCGTTGACTGTGAATCTGCCGCCACTCGCGGCGGTTTACTTCCGGTATGACGGATCTTAGAATACAACGGACCATGGCCCCCCTTTGAAGCGCCAGGCGTCATGATATACTCCGGCGCTAGGTAGACTCATGCGAAGAGCAAGGTGGTTGATAATTTCGGCCGCGGTCCCGGCCGCTTTCCTTTTTATGACCGGTTGTGCCGGTTCACCACACGAACCGACAGAGAAGTACATTCTGGTCGCGGACAACACGAAGATTCCATACTGGCAGACAGCGCTGCAGGGACTGACCCATGCTGCTAGCGAGATGAGAGTGAAATCGGAGATTCAGGGCCCCGATGGTCACGATCCGCAAGGGGAGCATGATGCATTCAAGCGCGCAGTGGCGGAAAAGCCCTCGGGTATTCTGGTTTCGGCCGCGGATCCGACCGTTTTAACTCCCGACATCAACTCGGCTCTCGATCAGGGTATCCCGGTCATCACAATCGACTCAGACGCGCCAGATAGCAAGCGCTTGTTTTTTGTCGGAACTGACAACTACAACGCTGGCCTGATTGGCGGGCAGATGGCATCCAAGCTGTTGAACGGCCGCGGCAACATAGTCGTTTTCACCATCCAGGGCCAGAACAATTTGAAAGACCGTCTCCAGGGCTACCAGGCCGGATTTGCCGAGCACCCGGAAATCAAAATAACGCAAGTTATCGACATGAACGGGAATTCGGATATCGCGTTTGATTCTGCGAAGAAGTTGCTGGACAGCAAGGCCAAAGTAGACGCTTTTGTGTGTCTGGAAGCATTATCGTGTCCTGCGGTTGCGGACGTGGTGAATCGATCCAATATGACCGACAAAGTGAAGATCATCGCTATGGACACCGATCCGGGAACAATCGACTGGATCAAGAAGGGAGTCATCTCCGCGACGATTGCGCAGAAGCCATGGACTATGGCGTATTACGGGACCAAGCTGTTGGACGACCTTCACCATCATCCGCCGACCCCGCTGACCGGGAACTGGGCTCAGAACGTTTATTCCCCCATTCCGAGGTTTGTCGACACAGGCACATTTGTGGTTAACAAAGAGAACGTCGGAACGCTTTCACAGCAGCCGCCCAGCGGACGCTAGGCGATTGAGCTGCTGGCCATCACTCGAGCCCGCGCGGAAACCAAACCCATACGCCACGGGTCCAACTAGCGGGCTGGCTCCGAAGCGCCAGCCCTCGATTGGGGAGACAATGAAAAAACTGGCGGCTCTGACCATGACGCTTGCGCTAGGTTTCGGAACGGATATGCTGCTGGCACAGCAGACGAGCACCACGCAAACGAATCCGACGCAGAATAAAGATATACCGCGCCAGGAGCCTGGATCAAATAATCCGGATCTCGGGCAGCAGCGCCATGATGTTCCTGAACCGGGCAGCACCGAACGCAATACTGCGTCGAAGAAATCGCATCATCGAAGGCATCACCGCTCATCCAATACCAAGGGAAATACGAAATCGACTAAGTAGGCGATTTTTCTTCGGAACTGAACTACCATGAACGCACTGAAAACAGTTCTGCTTTTGGGCGTCCTGAGCGGGTTGCTTCTGTTTCTGGGCGAGTTCTTTGGCGGCCGGAACGGGCTCTATATCGGTCTGGCGATTGCGGTCGCCATGAACTTCTTCAGCTATTTCTTTTCCGACAAGATGGCGCTGGCGACGTATTCGGCGCAGCCGGTAACGCCAGAGCAGAACGCCTCCGTTTACGGACGTGTTTACCCGATTGTCGCTGGCCTTGCGCAGCGCATGGGCATTCCGATGCCGAAGCTCTGGCTGATTCCGGACAATTCGCCAAACGCCTTCGCGACTGGCCGGAATCCGCAGCACGCTTCGGTAGCTTTTACTGCGGGAATCCTGAGTGCCATGTCGGACGATGAGATTGAGGGTGTTGTCGCGCACGAACTGGGTCACGTTCTTCACCGGGACATTCTAATCAGCTCAATTGCCGCAACCATTGCAACCGCCATTACGTTTCTGGCGCGCATGGGATTCTTTTTTGGCGGCAGCAGCCGCGATGATGATCGGGAAGGGGGCGCCTGGGGAGGGCTGCTGATGCTGATTCTTGCGCCCATTGCCGCGATGCTGATCCAGATGGCCATCTCGCGCAGCCGTGAGTATGATGCCGATGCGGCTTCGGCGAAATATACCGGAAATCCGCACAAGCTGATCTCCGCGCTGCAAAAGCTGGACGCTTATTCAAAACGCCTGCCGATGGACGCCACGCCTTCCACGGCACACATGTTTATCATTCAGCCGTTCACTGGAGAATCCCTGATGCGGCTCTTCTCCACGCATCCATCGACCGCCGACCGCATCGCGCGGCTTCAGACGATGTGAAAGGAAAGCAAGCCATTAGTGTCGAAGCCGGCGTATTTTGTGTGGATGCTGCGACAGGAAGATCAGCGATGCAGCGCTTTGATATCGCACCGCGTCCGTTGAGTCGTGCAGCATCGGAGTCAAGGCGTGCAAAAGAGTCAGGTCGCCCCGTTTCGCAATAGCTTCCGCGGCTGCGGCACGAATCTGCCAGTTGTCGTCATCGCAGGCATCGACTAAAGCCTGTCCGCTCTTCGGGTCGGGGTCGTCGGCAAGCTTAAGCGCCGCGGCGGCTTTCACAACAGAGGAATCGTTGCGTGTGAGAAGCTTCCAGGCCTCGTAACCCATGCTTCCGAACGGCACAAAGCCAATTCCGGTCTCGAAAGCCAGCTTTTCCACGGCTTTCGGATCTCTGAGAACCGCCATCTGCGATTGGAGTAGGCTTTGCGTGCTCTTCCGCTCCCCAGTCAACATCGCGTAAAACACGTCAAATGCCGGTGGATCCTTGAATTCATACAGTGCGTCGGCTGCGCTCACGACCACTTTGATCTGCTGATCGTCGAGAGCCCGTCTAAGCTTTGGGATGGCCGAGGCGACGTGGAGTCTGCCAAGGGTGATTGCCGCTTCAGCGCGCACGTCTGTATTGCTGTCCCCGAGCGCCTTCTCGGCCAGTTCCGCAGCATGGCGGTTTCCTTTCAACAGACCCAGCGCGCGAACGGCCTGTGCGCGCCTGCCTGAGTTGGTATCGGCAACGCCATAGTTCAACACCGACCAGGCTGTGTCGATAGCCGGCGCATTCGCTTTTTGCGCAGCGGGAGTCATAAGCATCAGCAGCAGGGCGAGCATAGGCGCTTTCATTCTCGCAACTGCGCTAACCAAACCATTGGATCCCGCCGATCCGTACGTCGAGGCTTTCCGAGAAATGCGCGATAGGCTGATCAGCGGGGCGGGGCACTCCGGAGTGTTCGACCAGAGTTTGATTGAGGCGGATCACCAGTGCGTGCCGTAGATTCCAGGGCGCGTGCTCGATTTGTGCAAATCCAATCCCGCTTTTGAATTTCGTGTAGAGCCGGTAACGAGCGGTTAAGAAATTATCGAGATCGCCGGCCTTGAGTTCATCCCCGGGTGCAATGGCGATATCGGCAGACCCCTGGCCGAACGAGTGATGCCGGACGCTCAGGTACTCAACCGTTGAATCACCCCGGCAGACGCTCATTTTTGCCCACCTGTAGGGAAGCCTGTATGTCAATCGCGCACCGGCGACTGCTAACAAGCGATCCGCCTCCAATGTGAAAAACCAGACGCCGCGTTCACCGTCCGGCCCACGCACGTAGGTTCGGACGTTGGTTTCGGGAAATTGCGATATCCATGGGAGCGCCGGTGTGAATGGCGGACGCAAATTCGCCAGCAGAAACGGCGTTAGTCCCACCCACGCGCTCCCGTCGAACGTATCCAGCGTGAGCGCCTTGGGCAGCAGCGGCCCGATCACGCTTGGCTGGTAGCGCCAGTGCAGGAACGTCAGCCATCGCCAGTTCTGAAGCATTACCGGCCGGGTTACAGGGCGAGGAGGATAGGGGCTGATCGGCTCCATGGCAGGCAAACTTATGAAGGTCGGGCGTGCCCGGCCACTACGGAACACTCTTTTACGTAGGGGCGAGGCATGCCTCGCCTTCCTTCTACGGTAACCTTTTGGAAGTATGACGATCATTTCCTCGCGCGAGGTATTCAAGAACAAACTCTTTACGGTTGTCGATGAAGTGGCACACGATCCCGATGGCTTCGAGATCCATCGCGCCATCGTCCGGCATCCCGGGTCGGCCGTGATGATGGCGGTTGACGAGGATGATCGCATTCTGCTGGTGCGGCAATTTCGGCTTCCCGCGGAGCAGTACCTTTGGGAATTGCCGGCCGGCCGCCTCGATCCGGGCGAATCGCCGCTTCAGGCTGCTAAGCGTGAGCTGCGCGAAGAGACTG
>Ga0308174_10000831_pt1 | contig 13704 bp, 7 predicted proteins | sample PhyPR2_FD_203894 | JGI IMG/M metagenome (GOLD analysis project Ga0308174, IMG submission 203894) | Soil microbial communities from UC Gill Tract Community Farm, Albany, California, United States - DLSLS.P.R2 | ecosystem: Environmental > Terrestrial > Soil > Agricultural land | place: USA...
CGCCGCTGCCGTCGCTCATGGCGAGTCAGACACCGCGCGGCCACGCCATTCAGGCCCGACTTTATGCGGAAGACCCTGGCCGCGACTTCAAGCCAAGTCCCGGCCTGTTGACCGATGTGGCGTTTCCGCCCGCCGACGGTCGCGCGCTGCGCATCGACACATGGATTGAAGCCGGGTGCGAAGTGCCGCCCTACTTCGACCCGATGCTCGCGAAGATCATCGCGTGGTCGCCGACGCGCGATGAAGCGCGCCACGCGCTCGACGGCGCGCTCGCGCGTACCCGCCTCTACGGCGTGGAGACTAATCGCGACTATCTGCGCCAGATCATCGACGACGCGCCGTTCGCATCGGGCGAGCCGTGGACACGATGCCTCGAAGCGCTGAAGTATCGCGCGAACACGATCGAAGTCATCAGCGGCGGCACGCAGACGACGGTGCAGGACTATCCCGGGCGGCTCGGCTATTGGGCAGTCGGCATTCCGCCTTCCGGACCGATGGACGACCGCTCGATGCGGCTCGGCAATCGGCTGCTCGACAACGACGCCGACGTTGCCGCCCTCGAAGTGACGATGAGCGGCCCGACGCTGCGCTTCAATAGCGATGCCGTGATCGCCGTCACCGGCGCGGACATTCCTATTCTGCTCGACGACGCCGCCCAGCCGATGCACACGAGCATCCACGTTCCGGCCGGTTCGACGCTCGCGCTCGGCTCGATACGCGGCGCGGGCGCCCGCGCGTACCTGTGCGTGCGCGGCGGCTTCGATGTCGCGTCGTATCTCGGTAGCCGCAGCACGTTCACGCTCGGCCAGTTCGGCGGACATGGCGGGCGGGCGGTTCGCGCCGGCGACGTGCTGCACGTTTATCCGCTCGACGACGCCCGAGCCGGCGCCACCATCGACCACGTGCCTCAACTCGACAGCGTCCGCACGATCCGCGTCATTTACGGTCCGCACGGTGCGCCCGAATATTTCAGCGCCGCTTATATCGAGCGCTTTCTCGACACCGCATGGGAAGTGCATTTCAACTCGAGCCGCACCGGCGTGCGCCTGATCGGCCCGAAACCCGAATGGGCGCGCGAAGACGGCGGAGAAGCGGGCCTGCATCCGTCGAACATTCACGACAATCCGTACGCGATCGGCGCAATCGACTTCACCGGCGACATGCCCGTGATCCTGGGACCCGACGGCCCGAGCCTGGGCGGATTCGTGTGTCCGGTGACGATCATCGAAGCGGATCTCTGGCACATCGGCCAGATGAAAGCGGGCGACAAGATTCGCTTTGTCCCCGTGAGCATCGACGAAGCGCGCGCAGCCGCGCGCCGGCGTCACGATGAAATCGAATCGCTTCGCATTGAGCCGGACGAGCTTGTCGAACGCCGTGCGGCGCTGGCGTCGCCCATCGTGCTCGATACCGGGTCGGGTCGTGAAAGACTGGTCGCGCGCGTATCCGGCGACACGCACTTGTTGCTCGAGATCGGACCGGCGGAACTTGATCTCGTGTCGCGCTTTCGCGGCCATGCGCTGATGCAGTCGCTCGAAGCAAAAGCACTTCCCGGCGTGATCGATCTGACGCCCGGCATACGCTCGCTGCAGATTCACTACCGGCCTGACGATCTGCCGCTCGCCCGTTTGCTTGCCACGGTCGAGGAGACGTGGCGGCAGGTGCTGTTGCAGACAGATCTGCGTGTGCCCTCGCGCGTGGTGCATCTGCCGCTTTCGTGGGACGACCCCGCGTGTCGGCTTGCCATCGAAAAGTACATGACGACGGTGCGCAAGGATGCGCCGTGGTGCCCGAGCAACCTCGAGTTCATTCGCCGCATCAACGACCTGCACTCCATCGATGCCGTCAGAAAGATCGTCTTCGATGCCAGCTATCTCGTGATGGGACTGGGCGACGTGTATCTCGGCGCGCCGGTCGCGACGCCGCTCGATCCGCGTCATCGCCTGGTGACGACCAAGTACAACCCGGCGCGCACGTGGACCGCGGAGAATTCGGTCGGCATTGGCGGCGCGTACCTGTGCGTGTACGGTATGGAGGGTCCGGGCGGATATCAGTTCGTCGGACGCACGTTGCAGATGTGGAATCGCTATCGCCAGGTCGCGGATTTTGGCGGGCAGCACTACTTGCTGCGCTTCTTCGATCAGATCCGCTTCTACGAAGTCCCGGACGACGAACTCATGCGGATTCGCGCGGACTTTCCGCTCGGGCGCTATCCGCTGCGCATCGAGGAAACCGAGTTGTCGCTGTCCGATTACCAGGCGTTCCTGGAACGCGAATCATCGAGCATCGATGCTTTCCGTACACGTCAACAGGCGGCGTTTCAGGCGGAACGCGAGCGCTGGCGAGAAGCCGGTGCGTCCGAAGAATCGCTCGACGCGCCTGTCGCCGACGACACCGATGCCGCTCCGCTGAAGGATGGCGAGATTGCGATCGACAGCGAGATTGCCGGCAGTCTCTGGCAGGTCAAGGCCGCCACAGGCGACACGGTGGCCGCAGGCGACGTGCTGCTCATCATCGAGTCAATGAAGATGGAGATTTCCGTTTGCGCGCCGTGCGCGGGAACCGTCAGCGCGATCCATGTCGCGCCGGGATCGCCGTTGCGCGCCGGACAGCGCATCGCGGTCATCGAACGTCACTGAAAATATCATCGGAAAAAATCATGTCGTCATTCGATCTGCGTCTTCCCACGCTGCGCCGCCTGTATCGCGACGGCTCGCTCACGCCGGGCAAGCTCATCGCCCAATTGCGTGAGAAAGCTGCTGCCCTCAATCCGGAGTTCAATCTCTTCATTCATCTGCTGACGGAAGCCGAACTCGCGCCTTTCATCGACCGGCTCGAAGGCCACGATGCGGCCAGTCTGCCGCTGTATGGGATTCCCTTCGCGATCAAGGACAACATCGACCTGGCCGGAATCGAGACGACCGCTGCTTGTCCCGCATTCGCCTATACGCCGACGCAATCGGCGACGCTGGTTGCGCAGTTGATCGCGCTCGGTGCAATACCGCTCGGCAAGACGAACCTCGACCAGTTCGCGACCGGTCTCAACGGCACGCGCTCGCCTTATGGGAAGTGCCGCAACAGCGTGCATGCCGCCTATCCGTCTGGCGGGTCGAGCGCGGGGTCGTCGCTTGCCGTGGCGCTCGGCGTCGCGAGTTTCGCGCTCGGCACGGACACGGCCGGTTCGGGTCGCGTGCCTGCCGCGCTGAACAATCTCGTCGGCCTGAAACCGACGAAAGGGCTGTTATCGACCGCAGGCGTGGTGCCGGCGTGCCGCACGCTCGACTGCGTCACGTACTTCACGGCTACGGCCGCCGAAGCCAGTGAACTGCTTGCACTGACCGCGCAGGCCGATCCGCGCGATGCGTACAGCCGCCGCAATCCGCAGTGGAACGGCGCGCGCGCGTTCGGCCGGCCGCATGCGTTTCGTTTCGGCGTTCCGGCGCAACTCGAGTTCGCCGGATGCGACGAAAGCCCCGCGTTGTTCGCGAAGGCGCGCGCGGTGCTAGAAGCGGCCGGCGGCGAAGCCGTGGAAATCGATTTCCGTCCGTTCGTCGAAGCGGCGCAATTGCTGTATCAGGGACCGTGGGTCGCCGAGCGCTACAGCGTCGCAGGCGAACTGATGACCACGCAGCCGAATGCCGTGCTGCCTGTCATCCGGGATGTATTGGCGAAAGCGCCGGGCGCAACCGCTGTGGAACTCTTTCGCGCGCAGTATCGCCTGCAGGAGTTGAAGGCCATCTGCGATGCTTCGCTCGATACGCTCGATTTCGTCCTCACGCCGACGTATCCGCGCCCGGTCACGCTCGCCGAACTCGAGCGCGATCCTATCGGCCCCAACTCGCTGCTCGGCTACTACACGAACTTCGTCAATCTGCTCGATTATTCCGCGGTCGCTACGCCTATCGGCTCCATGAACAACGGGCTGCCGTGGGGCGTGACCGTCTTCGGCCGCGCGTTCACCGATCAGTATCTGCTCGGCGTCGCGGACCTGCTTCAGCGCGACAGCGGCGTTTCGTGCGTTGGAGGAAGCCACGTCGATGCGGGCCCGCCCGGCGCGGCAGGCAACGACCGCATGGTCGTCGCGGTATGCGGCGCGCATATGCAGGGCTTGCCACTCAACCGCGATCTTGTTTCTCGCGACGCGCGTCTGGTGAGCGCAACGCGGACGGCACCTTCATATCGTTTGTGCGCGCTGCCTGCATCGGCTGATGGCACGCGACGGCCCGGCATGTGGCGAGTGGCGGACGATGGCGTCCCGATCGCCGTCGAGGTGTGGGACATGCCAAGCGCGGAATTCGGTTCGTTCGCCGCAACGGTGCCCTCGCCGCTTGCGCTGGGAAAGGTCGAACTGTCGGACGGTTCGTGGGTGACGGGATTTCTCTGCGAACCGTATGGCGTGAAGTCCGGCGAGGACATCTCGGCGTTTCGCGGATGGCGCGCGTGGCTTGAACAGGCGGACATCGCTTGAGGAAGCGGGTTGTCCGTTCGGAAGTCGTGCCCGGTTCTGTTGTTCAAGGCAGCGGACGTCCGTCGGCAAGCCTGCGGCATTTTGGCGACGCCCTTCCTTTGCTAAGCTGTCCGCCATGGCCGACATCAAGCTGACGCTCCCGCTCGACACTGCATCGCGAACGCTATCGCGCGCCGACCGCGTTTATTACGCGTTGCGCGACGAGATCTTCGACATGCAGCTTTCCCCCGGCGACCGACTGACGGAAGGCGCGATCGCCGAGCGCTTCGCGGTGTCGCGCACGCCCGCGCGCGAAGCACTGCAACGCCTCGAAAGCGACGGCCTGATGCGCGGCTACGTGCGCGGCGGCTGGGAAGTCGCGCCGATCGACAACAAGCGTTTCGACGATCTCTACGAAATGCGGCAGATGATCGAAACGTTCGCCGTCCGCAAGCTCTGCAGCGAAGGCGCTCAATCAGCTGAATTACACGTGCTGCTCGACGCACTCGACCGCGTGTGGAAAGTCGGCCGCGCTCAACGCATCGAGGACGGCGCAACGCTCGTCGGTCTCGACGAGCGCTTGCATCACGCGCTCGTCAGCGCCGCCGGCAACCACGAACTCACCGCGACGATGCAGCGCGTTACCGACCGCATCCGCGTGGTGCGGCGACTCGATCTCGTGCATGGCGACGGCATCGGCGAAACGTACGACGAGCACGTCGCCATTCTCGATGCGATCCGCACCGGCGACACCGCCGCGAGCGTCGCGCTCTTGTCGCGACATATCGGCGGAAGTCAGTCCAGCGTGCGCGGTCTGATGATGCAGCGCCTCTTCGCCGCGCGCACCGAAACGGGGCCGGGCGTTCGCGCTAACGCACCGGCGAAGCTTCGGCGCACCATCTGACGCCATCGTGATGGCGCATCGCCGCGCCTTCCCCGCAACGCTCCAAGCCATACGGAGCAAGGCCGCTCAGGGTATTCACCAAGCACTGGCACGGATCTGGCATTGACCGTTTTCGTTGTATACAAGGAAACGTCGATGCTTTTGGAAGACTTAGCAGCACAGCCGCCCGTCGCGGCGAACAGGTTGAACCCCGCACGCGGAATGCGCGGCATGGCGGTCGCGCCGCACGCGCTCGCGTCCCAGAGCGCGCTCGCTGTCCTGCGAGAAGGCGGGAACGCGGTCGAAGCGATGATCGCCGCCGCGTCGACCATCGCGGTGGTTTATCCGCACATGAACAGCATCGGCGGCGACGGATTCTGGCTGATCTCGCGGCCGGGGCATGGACCTATCGGCATCGAGGCGTGCGGGGCGGCGGCGATGCGCGCCGATATCTCCACTTACCGCGCGCTCGGCCTCGATGCGATCCCGGCGCGCGGCCCGCTCGCGGCCAACACGGTCGCTGGCACGGTGTCCGGTTGGGACTTCGCGAAGGACGCGCTCGGCGGACGCCTGCCCGTCGCGCGGCTGCTCCAGGACGCGATTCATTATGCGAATCACGGCATTCCCGTGACACGCAGCCAGTCCGATTGCGTTGCCGCAAAGCGCGCCGAACTGCAAAGCGTGTCCGGCTTCGCGAACACCTTCATGCCCGATGGCCGCGCGCCGACGACCGGCGAGCGCTTCGTCAACGCGCGCCTCGCGGCAACGTTGCAACAAGTCGCCGACGCGGGCCTCGATGACTTCTATCGCGGCGATCTCGCCCGTAGCATCGCGAGCGATCTGTCTTCGATGGAAACGCTCATCACGCTCGACGACCTCGAACGTCACCGCGCGCGCGAACGCACGCCGCTTGCGCTGACACATTCGGTCGGCACCCTCTACAACATGCCGCCGCCCACACAAGGCCTCGTTTCCCTGCTGATTCTCGGCGTGCTTGACCGCGTGCTGAAAGACGACATGGACCCGCTCGGCCCGGAGTTCGTGCATGCATGCGTCGAAGCGACGAAGCTCGCCTTCAAGGTCCGCGACGAACATGTGACCGATCCGGACCACATGCGTATCGATCCAGTCGCGCAGCTGGATTCCGCCGCGCTCGATGCAATGGCGCAGCACGTGTCGATGTCCGAAGCAGCGCCGTGGGGCAAGGGACGCGGACCCGGCGACACGGTGTGGATGGGCGTCATCGACGGCGACGGTGTCGCGGTCAGCTTCATTCAGAGCATCTATCACGAGTTCGGCAGCGGTATCGTGCTGCCGCAATCGGGCATCGACTGGCAGAACCGCGGATGCAGCTTCTCGCTGAACCCGTCGTCGCTCAATCCGCTGATGCCGGGCCGCCGCCCGTTCCATACGCTCAACCCGGCGCTCGCGCACTTCACCGACGGCCGCACGATGGTCTACGGAAACATGGGCGGCGATGGCCAGCCGCAATCGCAAAGCGCCGTCTTTTCGCGCATTGCGCGTTTCGGCTGGAATCCGCAGGCGGCAATCGACGCGCCACGCTGGCTCCTCGGCCGCACCTGGGGCCAGTCGACCGATTCGCTGAAGCTGGAAGCGCGCTTTTCCGCGCACACCGTCGAGACGTTGCGCGCGCTCGGCCACGAAGTCGAAGTGCTCGCCGCGTACGACGAAGCGATGGGCCACGCCGGCGCAATCATTCGTCATCCTGATGGTTCTTTCGAAGGCGGTCACGATCCACGCAGTGACGGCGCCTGCGCGGGCTGGTAGCGCGTACAAGCCGAATCAGGAAGTTGCAACAAGACCATGCGGTTCCGCGTCCGTCGGAACCGGAGGGCGACGCTCATCCACTCATATCCGACTCACCCGGGGAAAGCACATGAACACACGCACCCAAACACTGCATGACGATGCCGCCGCAAGCGCACCGAGCGTTGCCGCCCATAACCGCTGGCTCCAGTTGGGACTCGGCCTCGTCTGCATGATGGCGATATCGAGCCCGCAATACGTGTGGACGCTTCTGACGAAGCCGTTGTCCGCGAAGCTCGGCGTGCCGCTGCCCGAACTGCAGGTGACGTTCTCGCTGCTCATCATCCTGCAGACGTTCTTCTCGCCGTTTCAGGGCAAGCTGATCGACCGGTTCGGACCGCGTACGCTTATCTCGCTCGGCACGGTCATGTCGGGCCTGAGCTGGGTGCTCGCATCGAAAGCCACGAGCACGTCGATGCTCTACCTCACATATGGTCTCGTCGGCGGTCTCGGCACCGGCATCGTGTATGTGGGCGTCGTCGGTCTGATGGTGCGCTGGTTCCCCGATCGCCGCGGCTTCGCGGCCGGCGCGGTGGCGGCCGGCTACGGCATGGGCGCCATCGTGACGACGTTCCCGATTACGGCGTCGCTCGCGGCGCGCGGTCTCGATGCGACGCTGTGGACCTACGGCATCGCGTTCGCAATCGTCGGCTTCGCCGCGTCGCAGGGCTTGCGCACGCCGAATGTCGCCGCGTCCGCAAACGCTGCATCGGTCGCGGCTGCTTCGAACGTGCCGAACCTGCGCCCGTCGCAAATGATCAAGTCACCGCTCTTCTGGCTCATGTTCGCGATGATGACGATGATGTCCACCTCGGGTCTGATGGTCACGTCGCAGATGGCCACGTTCGCCGCCGACTTCGGCATCACGAAGGTGATGGTGTTCGGCATGGCGGCGTTGCCGCTCGCGCTGACCATCGACCGCTTCACGAACGGCCTCACCCGTCCGCTCTTCGGCTGGGTGTCGGACCGTTTCGGCCGCGAAAACACGATGTTTTTCGCGTTCGCGCTGGAAGGCGTCGCCATGGCGCTGTGGCTCCTGACGCGCGACAACGCCGTGCTGTTCGTGCTGCTCTCGGGCGTGGTGTTCTTCGGCTGGGGCGAGATTTTCTCGCTGTTTCCGTCCACGTTGACGGACACGTTCGGCACGCGTCACGCCACGGAGAACTACGGCTGGCTATACATCTCGCAGGGTATCGGTTCGATCTTCGGCGGGCCGCTCGCTGCGCTGCTGCATCAGCATGCGGGAAGCTGGTCGCCCGTGTTCGCCTCGGCGATCACGCTCGATATCGTCACCGCCGTGCTCGCGCTGTTCGTGTTGAAGCCGATGCGCGCACGGTTTCTCGCGGCAACTCGTTGAGATTCACGCGTCGATCTCGAACGGCCGTCTGTGCGCTCGCGCCAGACGGCCGTTTCGCCTTCATGCAAACAGCTTATCCAGCGTGATCGGCAAATCCCGCACGCGCTTGCCGGTCGCATGCCAGATGGCGTTCGCGACGGCCGCCGCGACGCCCACCACGCCGATCTCGCCGACACCTTTCGCACCGAGCGGGTTGACGATATCGTCGTGCTCATCGACGAAGATCACGTCGATGTCGTGCACGTCCGCATTCACCGGGACGTGATACTCCGACAGGTTGTGATTCATCTGCCGCCCGAGCTCGTGATCGAACTGCCCGTGCTCGTGCAGCGCCATGCTGATGCCCCACACGACGCCGCCCGACACCTGGCTCGCCGCCGTCTTCGGATTCACGATGCGCCCCGCCGCCACCGCATTCACGACGCGCGTCACGCGTACGCTGCCGAGCGCTTCGTCGACACGCGCTTCGACGAACACCGCCGAATGCGTCCCGATCGAATACGACTGCTGCTTGTCGTGCGGCGTCACCGTCACCTGAACGTCGAGCGAATCGAGGCCGGCGCGCTTCATCAATTCGCTCAGCGACAAACGCGCATCATCGCTATCGCCGCATACCACGTGATCGCCGTCGATGCGCACCGCGTCCGGAAGCGCGCGGGCGAACGCCGGGCCGCCGTGCTCGCGTGCAAGCGCCGTGATCTTGCCGCGCAGACGGACCCCTGCCGCGTGCACCGCGCTGCCCACCGACGACACCGTCCACGACCCGCCTTCCAGCGGCGCCTTCGACAGGCGGCTATCGCCCAGACGAAACTCGACAGCTTCGAGCGGCACGCCGAGCGCATCGGCGGCGAGCTGCGTCATCACCGTGTACGTTCCGGTGCCGATGTCCGCGGTCGCGCTCCCGACGATCACGCGTCCATCCGGCCGAATTTCCGCGAGCGCCGATGCTTCGTTTTGCATGGCATCCCAGATGCCGGTCGCCATGCCCCAGCCGATCAACTCCGTGCCCTCGCGCATGGATCGCGGTGCAAGCGGGCGCTTGTCCCAGCCGAAGCGCGCCGCGCCTTCTTCGAAGCATTCGCGCAGTGCCTTGCTCGAGAACGGCAGGTCCTTGTTGCCATCGCGTTCGGCGTAATTGATGACGCGCAGCGCCAGCGGGTCCATCCCAAGCGACTCCGCCAGTTCGTCCATTGCCATTTCGAGCGGGAAAAGCGCCTGCGCCGCGCCGGGTGCGCGCATGTCGGCAGGCGTCGGGACATCGAGCTTGCTGACCTTGTAGTCGAGCCTCACGTTGTCGCACGCGTAAAGCTGTCCCGCCCAGTTCACGATGACGTCGGTGTAATCCTCGTATTGCGACGTCTCCGACACCGCTTCGTGAATGACCGCTTGCAGCCTGCCCTCGCTGTTCGCGGCAAGCGCGACGCGTTGCAGGCTCATTGGCCGATGCGCGAAGGTGAACATCTGCTGACGCGTCAGCACGACGCGCACGGGGCGCTTCAGGTCGCGGGCCGCCATCACCGCGAGCGGCAAATGATATTGCGGGCGCAGCCCCGAGCCGAACGCGCCGCCGACGAACGGCGAGACCACTTCGAGTTCGTCGTCCGCAAAGCCGAAGATCTTCGTCAGATACTGCTTCGTATTGAGCACGCCCTGTGTCTTCTCGTACACCGTGAACTTGCCCGACGGCTCGGGAATGACCGTGCAGCCGTGCAATTCGATCGGGTTGTGATATTCGGCGGGCGTGGAATAGCGCTGGTCGATCTTGAACGGTGCGGCATTCAGCGCGCCGTCGGCGTCGCCGCGCGGCGGCGGCGGCGGCTCGAAGCCGCCCTTTTCGGTCGACGGCGGATAAGCCTCCGCTTCTGCCTCCCGCAAGTCGGTGCAGTGATCGGTGCGCTCATAACTCACATCAATGAGCGACGCCGCATGTCGCGCAAGCTCGTAGCTTTCCGCGACGACGAGCGCGACCGGCTGCCCGCTGTACCAGATGCGGTCGTCCCACAGCGGACGAAACGGCATGCCGCCGGGCGCTGACTGATCCTTGTACGCATCGTCGTGAAGCGGCATGTCGGGGCGATTCTCATGCGTGAGAACCATCAGCACGCCGGGCAGTTCGAGCGCACGCGCCGCTTCGATCGACACGATGCGCCCGCTCGCAATGCGGCTTGGCAGCGCGAAGCCATAGGCCATGCCATCGGCGAAGAACTCCGCTGCATAGCGGGCTTCGCCTGTCACCTTCTTTCTGCCGTCGACGCGATTGACCGGCTTGCCGCTCGATCTCACGGACTGTGCGGCGATGCGTTCCAGTGCGGTCGTGGAGTTCATGTACGATCCTCGTCGCTTGCAGCCAGTCTTTGTCCTGATGCCTGTTCGAAAGCGCGCACGATGGCACGCGTCGTCAGTTCGATCTTGAACGCGTTGCCGGGGCGGCCGCGTGCATCGCGCACCATTGCGCTCGCGAAGTCGCGCACGGCAGCCGGCGTGAGCGTCTTGCCGCGCAGTGCGGCTTCGGCCTCTCGGTCGCGCCACGGCATATGTGCAACGCCGCCGAGCGCGCATCGCACATCGTCGATGCGGTCGCCGTCCAGTTTGATTGCAAGCGCCACCGCGACGAGCGCAAACGCAAACGACGCCCTGTCGCGCACCTTCACGTATGCGTGATGCTCGACGAATTCTTCGGCGGGAAGCTCGACCGCAACGATCATTTCATCGTCGCTCAGGTTGGTGTCTTTCTGCGGCGTATCGCCCGGCAGCCTGTGGAATGCATCGAACGGAATCGCGCGATCGCCCTGATCGCCTGTCACGTGAACCGTGGCGTCTAGCGCGGCCAGCGCCACGCACATATCCGACGGATGCACCGCAATGCAATGCTCGCTCGTGCCCAGAATGGCATGAATGCGGTTCACACCGTTCATCGCGCCGCAGCCGGTTCCGGGATCGCGCTTGTTGCAGGGCGTCGCGGTGTCGTAAAAATAGTGGCAGCGCGTGCGTTGCAGCATGTTGCCGCCGACGGTCGCAACATTGCGAATCTGCGCGGATGCGCCCGCGAGAATGGCCTTCGATAGCAGCGGATAGCGCGAGAGAATTCGTTCGTCGTAGGCCACGGCGCTGTTCGTTGCGAGCGCGCCGATTCGCACGCCGCCATTCGCAGCGGGCTCGATGGCCTTCATCGGCAGGCGGCGGATATCCACCAGCCGCTCGGGGCGCGCAACGCCTTCCTTGATGAGATCGACGAGATTCGTGCCGCCCGCGAGAAACGCAGCGGCCGGCGCGTGATGAGCTTGCAGTGCGGAAGAGACGTCAGTTGCGCGCGTGTAGGAGAATCGGTTCATGGCTGGCCCTTCCCGTCGTTGGAGCGCGACACGTCGAGAATTGCCTGCACGATGTTCGGGTAAGCACCGCAGCGGCACACGTTGCCGCTCATTGCCTCGCGAATTTCAGCGGCGTCATGCGCATGGCCTTCCGCGAGCATGCCGACCGCCGAGCAGATCTGTCCCGGCGTACAGTAGCCGCACTGAAAGGCATCGTAGTCGATGAAAGCTTGCTGCATGGGATGCAGCGTGTCCCCGTTCGCGAGTCCTTCTATCGTGGTGATCGATGAACCATCATAGGAAGCTGCGAGCGCGAGGCAGGAATTGATGCGCTGACCATCGACGAGGGCGGTGCAGGCGCCGCATTGTCCGTGATCGCAACCTTTCTTCGTACCGGTCAACTGGCAATGCTCACGCAACAGGTCGAGCAGTGTCGTCCACGGTTCGATGTCGAACTGATGGGCCTGGCCGTTAATGGTAAGCGTGCAGGCCACGCGTTGTACGTCGGGCGCTTGTATGTCCAGCGCACTGGCTGATGTGTCTGTATTCATGGGGCGTCTCTAGTGGGCTCGTATGAATAGCATGCGTTGTGCCGCGGGGCTGCCCACGCAACCCGGAGTTCCCGCGCCGTCCCGGCCCGTACGATTCGATCGCGCAGGAGCGGTTTTTGCAGAGCCACGACGTCGCTGCGCGCGTTGTTCGTCGCTGTGATCCGGCTTTCTCAAATCGCGATGACTGGGAGGCAACAATGGCAATGATGACGTTAGGCCTGCGGTTGGCGTCAGCTACCGTTCTGGCGGCCGGTCTCGTTGGCTGCGGAGGAGGGAACGACGCTCAGAGTGCGGATGCGAGCGCATCGAGACTCTCCGCGCAAGTGAAGGCGTCCGGGGCAACCGCGACCTCGACCGCGAACAGCGGGTCGGCCGGGTCCGCCGTCGTAAAACTGCAGCGCTATCAGATCGACCCGGCAAAGGTCTTCGTCGCGGGTATCTCATCGGGCGGCTTCGCGGCAGTGCAGATGCATGTTGCTCACTCTTCCACCTTCAAAGGGGCCGCGGTGTACGCCGGCGGTGTGTACTGGTGTGCTGGCGCCGGAGGAGCCGCCACCGCTCTGGCGAATTGTGGCGGCTTGACGCTCCCCTCGAATCAGGCGTCCTACAACAGCACACTGGCGATATCCGAGGCGTACCTCGACACGCAATCGTTCCTCGGGACCATTGACCCGGCGACCAATCTGCGCGGACAGCCCGTCTACCTCTGGTCGGGCACACACGACCAGGTCGTCAATCCGCTCGAGATGGCCGACCTCAATGCGGAATACCGGCGCTATGGGGCCAACGTTCATTTCGACAATGCGTATCCTGCCGCGCACGGATGGGAATCGCCGAATGGAGAACTCGCATGCGGCACGCTGGGCGGCCCGTACATGGTGCGCTGCTCGGCGAACGGCGCGGTCTACGATTCAGTCAAAACATGGCTGACCATGTTCCTTGGCTCGTTGAAAGCGCGCAACGACGGAAAGCTGTCGGGTACGCTGTCCGCATTCGATCAAACAGAATTCGGTGCGTCGCCGAATCTGTCGATGAGTTCGACCGGGAGCGTTTTCGTTCCCAAGGCCTGCGCGCAAGGGAACAAATGCGGACTCGTGCTCGCGCTGCACGGCTGTCTGCAGGAGGCGTCACTTATCGGCAACCGCTGGGTTTCCGAGGCTGGCATCAACGAATGGGCCGATACCAACAAATTGGTGGTCATCTATCCCGACACCATCGCGTCGTCTGCGCCCGGGCCAACGAACCCGAATGCATGCTTCGACTGGTGGGGCTACTCGAATCAGTACGACGCGAACTATGCACTCAAGAGCGGCTTGCAGATGTCTGTA
>Ga0308174_10000832_pt1 | contig 13690 bp, 10 predicted proteins | sample PhyPR2_FD_203894 | JGI IMG/M metagenome (GOLD analysis project Ga0308174, IMG submission 203894) | Soil microbial communities from UC Gill Tract Community Farm, Albany, California, United States - DLSLS.P.R2 | ecosystem: Environmental > Terrestrial > Soil > Agricultural land | place: USA...
CCCCGAGAGGTCACGCTTTGTTGTGTAACCCCACAGGCTGAGGCCGCCAAAGGCGGCCGCAGTAATGAAGAACACCTGCGCTACACTTTGGCCGGTGTAGGCAAACACGATAATGCCAAGAGAAATGCCGACTAAGGCGGCATATCCCCAGAATGTGAGCTGCGCCGCCCCTAGACTCATTCGATTTAGCCGGTACGCGAGGAAAAATACTAACGCCAGCGGCGCGAAGATCGCGACTAACCCCAGACCGCTTATCGCCGGCGCAATATGGCCCGCAACGACAACAGGCCGGAAAAAGAGGCTTCCAAATGAGGTAGTAGCGGTTGCCCACGCCACCGCACCGGTCAGCGACAGTGCGACGAGCATGTAATTGTAGACGCGCAGCATATACGCCCTGAGGCCGGCATCGATGACGCTAACGGCCGTGGGGCTTGCGACAACGCGCGGGTTGTAGTCAGCCATCTGACGGTAATCTCCTTTGCCGGCCGAATGGCCGGGATTCACTTGAGTAATATCGGGGTTTGGCGCGGCCGGATCAAGGCGTTCCGCACGCTCCCGATTTTCAACGTTTCGAGACAGTTACGAACGCCGCACGCAATGCTGCGCCGTTCGCGCGAATTCAAAAATTCCGCGGCATGCAAACCCCTTCCAAAGAAGGGGGTGGTGCGGGAGGCCGCAACGCGGCCGTGCGCACAAAATGCTCGCTCCTTTTCAGAGCGAAACGGCGGGCGTGTTGGGCCGGCCGCGATTGGAATAGGGGCCGCAAAGGGCCTCCCGCACCCGGCGATTTTGGGCCACGACAGCCTGATCCTTCGCTGGAACCGCTCGGCAGGAATGTTCGACGCCTCGCCGCGCCTTACGCGGGGAGGCTATCGCCTTCACCGTCCCCCGTTCGATTGGCATCGCGGAAAAGCCGCGCGCTTTCGGGGTGCACCGGATCGGCGCCCTGCTGTCTTTACGGCCCGGCGGCTGCAGATCCTTGCGAAGCTGCCGCCGCTTGGGCGAAGTGGAACGTCTTCCCGTTTCCGGACCGGCTCGTTTCCGTCGAGGAGGGAGCCTGCCCGGTGATCTTGCTGCCGACCTCCGCCTCACCTTCGGCCCCGTTATGGCCGATGCTTCTGGCAGACGCCGCTCTGGCTCCACGGATCGGAACGCCCCCTACAAAAGAGCCAGATGTGAACAGGATAAGAACCTAAAGCTGGCCTGTCAAGGCCTATATGCGTCAAAGTCCGCTAAAATTCCTTTCATAACCGGTAGCGATTGCCTCCCGCCTTCAAGTAATGTGGGAGAAACAGGGGGAAAGATTATGAACAGGTTTCTCTTGCTGAGTGCTGCGGCTCTTGTTGGAAGTGCAGCGCCAACATTCGCGAACGATCAGGCGAAATCGCACAGCATTCATTTCTTGACCAATGGCGGCGCTTCATATTGCGACGGTATGAGCTTCCAGAAGGCCGGCAAGCACCTGGCCGTGGGACTGCATCTGAATGAGGATTGCGCCGGCACAAATGTGCAGGTCGCCGGAACTGTCGATAAGACGGAATATACACTGAATGAAAGTCAGGGTTTTTCTGAAGCGTTTGCGTACGAAATTTTCAAACCCATAAGGAATGGCGGGATTTGGGAATTGTGGGTCTGTATTGACGGTTCGACGTGCTTCCAAGGGAATCAGGGCATCTACAAAATTGGGTTCCCAGCGAAACGCGGTCAGCAGGTATCAACCACGACGAAGGTGGCGGAGATGATCGCAGTCCGAAAAGCGACGCGTGACCTGCATTCGCGATAGCGGTCAGGTCCGTCCTGAGATCGGAAGTGGTGGTGATCCGCGCCGGCTGAAAAGAGTTGTAGCTCACAGGTAGTCGTTATGCCGTCCGGGTTCGTCACCCGACATCGCGATTCCGCTTTCGTAACGGTCGCCTTTCTCCGGCTTCTTTCGCCAGCGTCCAGACGGCGATTACAAGAAATACTCCAATCGCCAGAGCCGCAGCTGTACCCAACATGCTGCTTCATACCACGCGTTTGGTGCAGCGCCCAAAAGATCGCGCGAGTCTGGACGGCTACTGCTTTTCGCCATGCCTAGAAGATGCTGGTGAATCGGTAATCGATCCGTGCGCGCACGACTGTGAAGTTGCGGTCGGCGATGACATTGAACGGCTCACCGCCGAGCGCTGTCGCGAGCGGCGAGGTGTCGTGGCCCAAACCATAATAGAGCGCTTCGACGCCAATGCTCAGACGCGGCACAACCATCGCTTGGATTCCTGCACCGGCCACCCAGCCATACTTCCGCATATCGCTTTGGAAATTGTCGCTTTCGCCAGTGGTCGAATTGACCGTGAATTCCTCATGTGTGACCGACATGCCGAGGCCGCCGGTGCCGTAGAACAGGAATGGCCCCGCGGGCGCGCCGAGCACCCCGCGAAAGCTGGAGAGGTATTTGATGTTCTTCGCGAAGCTCACATCGCTTTCGAGGCCGAGATAAACACCACCCACATTCCAGAGTTGTCCGAGCTGCACGCCGCCGACGAGCTGGTTGTTGTCGTTGTTGACCGACACAAAGCTCAGATCCTTTGCCGTGCTCAAATCCTCGAAGCTCAGCTTGTTGCCGCCGAACGCTTCGCCCACATTTCCGCCGATGCCAATGTAAAGGCCCGCCCACGGATCTGCCGGATTGGGCTGGGCAAACGATGGCGTCGTGGCAAGTGCGAGAAGCGCGGCGGACACCGCGGCACGGATTTTCAGATGCATGATTTTCAGCTCCCAAAGGCACGGTCCGCGGATCAGCGCCTACGCTGTAGTCGCGAACTTCGGCGGAGCTTCACGCGCCCGCGTTTACCAAAACGTTAGCGGAAACATTATTCCTGCAGCGGCAAAAGCATTCACGGATCTGCGCCGCATTTGTCTAAAAACCAACGTATCTTGCCAAAGCGCAACATGCGCGGCCGCCGCGTTATGGCGTGAGCTTGAACACCGTGCCGTCGCTCTCTGCGCCGCCGGTCGCCGTTGTGCCGTAGAAATTGCCTGTCGCGTCCGCAATCAATCCGGCAAACGGATAGCCGCCGTCATCGCCATCGAACGCATGCAGGATTTTCATCGCGCCTTTGGGCGTCACCCGGAACACGACTCCACAGCTGCAGTCGCCGGTGCCACCTGAGGCGGCTGTGCCGTAGAGATTGCCGGTCGCGTCCCTGATCAGCCGCGATCTGGCATTGCCGCCGTCGCTTCCGCCGGTGAAGACGTGCAGTGCCGTTTGCTTGCCGTCCGGCGTGACCTTGAACACGTTGCCGCAAACGCAATTGACATCGCCACCATTGTTGGTGGTGCCGTAGAGGGTACCGGAATCATCCATGACGAGGCCCGCTGCGGGATCGGCGCCGTGGTCGCCGCCTTCAAAGCGGTAGAGCACCGTTTCCTTTCCCTTGGGCGTCAGTTTGAAGACGATGCCGCAGCCGAAGCCGCTGCCATCGCAATCGATCCCGCCATTGGTGGCGGTGCCGTAAAGATTTCCTACGTTATCGCGCAGCAATGTTCCGATCGGTCCGACTCCATCGCTGCCGCCGGCGAAAGAATAGATCACCTTCTCCTTGCCGCGCGGCGTGATCTTGAAAACGGTGCCGAAGCCGTTTGCTCCTCCGCCGGTTGTCGTGCCGTAGAAATTCCCCGAGCCGTCAGCAACCAGGCCTGCGTTTGGATCGCCGCCGTCGGCGCCGCCCGTGAAATTGTAGATGATTGTGGTTTTGCCCCTGGGCGTCACCTTGAACACCGTGCCGGCAATGTTCGCGCCGCCACTGTTGGTGGTGCCGTAGAGATTGCCTTTTGCATCCGCCGTGAGCTCGGCAATCGGATAGGCGCCATCGTCGCCGGTGAAAACATGGAGGGTGGTTTCCTTGCCGTCGGGCGACAGCTTGAACACGGTGCCGCAACCGGAATTGAAGCAAGCGTCGCTGCCGCCAACTTCATTGGTCCCGTAGAGATTGCCCTGTGCGTCCATATACAAGGCGGCTTCCGGAGAAGCGCCGTCGGTGGCGCCTTTGAGGCTGTAGAGCACGCGCACCTTTGCGGCTTCTGCGGTGGCTGGCGCAAACGCGGTCAGCATCGCTGCCACCATAGATACGCTTGCACCCAGGTATGAAATTCGCTGCATGATGTCCCCCCATGGCGCTTTCGCTCGCGCCTGCAAAGGGAGCATGGTGCCGTTCCTCCGCCGCCGCAATCCGGATAACGCCGAATTCACGGGCAAAGCCGTTCAGGCCAGCGGCTCACGGCTTCAGACGGTATACAACCCCGTAGCCATCCGCACCGGCATAGTTGGCCGTCCCATACAGGTTGCCGAGCAAATCGACAGTCGGCGCGGCGTCCGGCGTGGAGCCGTCATTTGCGCCCTGGAAGACGTAGAGGATGCTCTCCGTGCCGTCCGGCGCCACTTTGAAAATCGTGCCGCAGCCGAAGCCGTCGCAATTGTCGCTGCCGCCTTCGGTTGTGGCTCCGTACAGGTTTCCGGCTTTGTCGATCGTAAGCCCGTAACCGGGGCTGTAGCCATCGCTGCCGCCGGCAAAGCTATGCAGCAACTTCTCCTTGCCGTTGCGTTTGATCTCGTACACGGCGCCGCAATTGCAGCTGCCGCCGCCGAATTTCCCAGCGCCATAGATGTTGCCGTGACCGTCGAGAATCGGCGTGGAACTAGGGCTTGCGACATCGCTCGTTCCGCCCGCGAAATTGTACAGGATCGTCTTCGTCACGTCCGGCGTCATTCGGAACACGGTGCCGAAGCCATGTGCGCCGCCGAATGAGGTCGCGCCGTAGAGGTTGCCATCCTTGCCAACAGTAAGGCCGGGGTAGGGGCTGTCGCCGTCACTGCCGCCTGCGAAGGCGTAGAGAATGGTTTCCGTGCCGTCCGGCGCGATCTTGTAGATCGATCCGTAGAATGTTCCGCCCGATAGTGTCGTGCCGTAGAGATTGCCCTGGCTGTCCATAACAGGGCTGGCGAACGGATCGAAACCGTCGGGTTGCCCGGTGAAGGCGTGCAGCACGGTCTCCTTGCCCTTGCGCGACAGCTTGTAGACGATGCCGCAATTGCAATCGCCGCCGCCAAATTCGGTGACACCGTAGAGGTTGCCGTGCCTGTCGAGGATCGGTGCCGACAACGGCCCCGCGCCGTCGCTACCGCCGGCAAAGGAATAGAGCACGGTGAGCGTTCCATCCGGCGCAATCCTGTACACCGCGCCATTCCCGCTCGCACCGCCACCGCTCGCGGCGCCATAGAAATTGCCGTCCTTGTCTTCCGTCAGCCCTGCGAACGGATTGGCGCCATCCGTGCCGCCCTGAAATGTGTAGAGAACGGTCTCTTTGCTTTTCGCCTGCACTGGCCTGAACGATATCGCTGCCGCCGCGGCCAAAATTGTGATGACCAGAACTGTACGAGCTCGCGGCATAGGACATCCCCTGTTCTTCGTTGAACAACCTGCCGCCTCGATTGAACTGGCGCAACGGCGCAAGGTATCCACTACCTGATATGAAGCAAAGAACGATGCGTCGTTCCCCGAACGAAGAATGTTCGTATTCACAACTCCCGCAATCGTTGCGCCGGGCGGGTGGAGAGCGCGGACCATGCGGCGGCCAGTCCAAACAGCAACGTCGCGGCGGCGCCGCCGATCACGACGAGGAGCGCGGCGCGCCAGTCGAACACGAACGGCACATCGAACACGCGACGCGCGACCAGCCAGGCGGCAAGCGTTCCTGCCGCCAGCGCCAAGGCTCCCGTGATGACTCCCAGTAGTCCATATTCGAGCGCATAGATTCCGGCGATGCGGGCGCGCGTCGCGCCGAGCACCTTCAGCACGGTGGAATCGTAAATCCGTGCGCGCTGGCCAGCCGCGATGGCACCTGCCAGCACCAGCAATCCGGCGAGAACAGTGACGAGGCTGGCCGCGCGCACCCCATCGCCCAGTTGCTGCAACAACCCATTCACTTGCGCGATGGCGTCCTTCACTCGCACCGTGGAGACATTGGGAAAGCGGTCGGTGACGGCGCGATACATTGGCTCCTCATCGCGCGGCGGCACACGTACCGTGGCGAGGAAGCTGTGCGGGGCCTTGTCGATCAGGCCCGGTGAAACGATGAGCACGAAATTCTGCCGCCCATTGGAAAAATTCACCTCGCGGAAATTGGCGATGCGGCCTTCGATCTCGCGGCCCAGTACGTTCAGCGTTATGCTGTCGCCGAGCTTGAGATGCATGCCCTGCGCAAGCTCGGCATCGAAGGAGATGAGCGTGGGCCCATGGTAATCTGGCGCCCACCATTTGCCTTCGGTGATCTCGGTGCCTTTCGGTGGCATGGCCGCATAGGTGATGCCGCGGTCGCCGTTCAGCGCCCATCGCGCACCCGCATCGACTTTCGCCTGCGCCGCCGCCACGCCATTCAGCGCAGTGATCCGTCCACGGATCATTGCCGTGCGCCGGTAATCTTCCGCTGAATGGAAGCGCGCGACGATGCGATCGAAGCCGGCTGCCTGATCCGGTTGTATGTCCACGAAATAGAAGGTGGGCGCCTTGCCGGGCAGCGCATCCTTCACCTGCGCAGAGATGGTGCGATCGAGCAGCGTGACGGTGGCAAGCAACGTCAGCCCAAGCCCGAGTGCAACAATGACTCCGGCGGTCGCAGCACCGGGGCGTGTGAGATTGGTCAGCGCAAGCCGCCATCCGGGTCGGCGGGGCCGAGGCAGTCTGCGCAAGGCATAGCGCAACCCAACCGCAATGAGCCGCAGCACAATTAGCGCGCCCGCCGCACCAGCCAGAAACCACGCGGCGAACACGGGCGAGGGTGAAGTCGACAGCGCCAGCGCGATCACGATGAGTCCAGCAAGCGCCGTCAACGCCAGATATGGCAAACGTCCGCGATGCTGCGCCGGCGCAACAACGTCGCGGAAGAGCGATGCGGGCGCGATCTCGCGGGTGCGCGCGAGCGGCGGCACGGAAAACACAATCGCCGACAACAGCCCGAACGCCGCGGCGAGAGTCAACGGCGCGGCATAAATGCCGTAGCGCGCGGGCGCGGGAATTTCCGCGCCATAAGTGGCCTCGAGCATGAACGGCAGCGCTGCGCCCACCAGCAATCCGCAGAGCACGGCAACAACCGCAATCGCCATCACCTGGAGGAAGAAGGTCAGGAAGATGAGGCCGCCGCCGGCCCCGAGCGACTTCAACGTGGCGATTTCCGCGCGCTTGCGATTGAGGAAGGCGCTCACCGCCTGACCTGCGCCGACACCGCCCACCGCCAGCGCGGTCAGCCCCACCAGGGTAAGAAACATCGTGATCTGCTCGACAAAGCGGCGCAGCCCCGGCGCGGCATCGCTGCGGTCGCGGATTTCCCATCCCGCTTCGGGGAACGCCCGCTTCGCTGCGGATTTGAACGCAGGGATGGAGGCGTTTGGTGGCATCGCCACGCGGTAGCGATACTCAATGAGGCTGCCGGTCACGACGAGGCCGGTGCGCTGAAGCGCATTTGCCGAAATCAGCACATGCGGGCCAAGGCTGAAGCCGCCCGAAATGCGATCCGGTTCGCTTTGCAGCACTGCAGCAATACGGAAATTCTGACTGCCGATGCGCATCGCTCCGCCTACGGAGAGATGCAGCCGGTCCAGCAGGCTCTGCTCCGCCACCGCGCCACACGCGTTCTGCCGGCATGCGAACGCCGCTGGCAGGTGCACCACTGGTGCGAGTCCAGGCGATCCATAAAGCGGGTAGGCGGGATCGACGGCCTTCAATTCAATCAGTTGGCGTTCGCCTTCGCGGCCGTCCTTCAATGCATATGCCATGGCGCGCATGGAGGTGATCTCCGACGTCCGGCCATAGCGCGAAAGGAATGCCAGCTCCTGCGCCGTTGCCGGACGATGCACCAGCTCGACCGACACATCGCCGCCAAGGAGCTCGCGGCCCTGCGATGCCAATCCCGTCAGCAGGGCCTGTGCCACCGAGCCCACGCCCGCAATGGCCGCCACGCCCAGCACCACACAGGCGAAGAAGATGCGGAAGCCGGAAAACCCGCTGCGGAATTCGCGGCGCGCAAACTGTGCCGAGAGCGTGAGCGTCGTCATGCCTTCACGTGTTGGTCGGCGACGATGCGGCCATCCTTCAGCCGCAGGACGCGATGACAGCGCCGCGCCAGCGTCTCTTCATGCGTAACGAGAAACAGTGTGGTGCGCGCGCGCCCCTGCAGCGCAAACAGCAGTTCGGCAATTTCTGCGCCGGTCTGCGTATCGAGATTGCCCGTGGGCTCGTCGGCGAACAGCACTTTCGGCCGCGGCGCCATGGCGCGCGCCAGTGCCACGCGCTGCTGCTCACCGCCGGAGAGTTGTGCCGGGTAATGATCCACGCGCGCTCCCAATCCAACAATCTCCAGCTCTGCGCGAGCGCGTTCGAAAGCATCGCTTACGCCCGCAAGCTCCAGCGGCACGGCCACGTTCTCCAGCGCGGTCATGGTGGGAATGAGATGGAAGGATTGAAACACGATGCCCACATTGCCGCGGCGAAAGCGCGCCAGCGCGTCTTCCCCAAGCCGCGTGATATCTTCGCCCGCAACGATGGCGCGGCCGGAGGTGGGCGCCTCGAGGCCGGCCGCCACCATCAGGAGCGACGATTTGCCAGACCCGGAGGGCCCAACCAGCGCCACCGCCTCGCCGGTTTGCACACCCAACGAAACACCCGAAAGAATATTCACCGGCCCTGCCGCGCTGGTGAGCGTGAGCCGGATGTCTTCGAGCAAAATGGCAGGCAAAGTGCCGTGCATCGGAAGGTCGCTTTCAGTTGCAGTCAAACTGCGGACCGGGATACCGCGATATGGCGCCGGGCTGGTGGAATTCAACCATCCGGATCGCTCGCCACTCCGCCGTTCTTGTCGTAACGTGACAGCGCCGACGGAGGATGCGCGTGAGCCGCCCCGAACACAGCCTGCCAGCCTGGCTCTACACCGATGCGAGCTTTTTCGAAGCGGAGCGCCGGCATCTGTTTGCGCGCAGCTGGCACCTTGTCTGCCATATCAACGACATCCCCAGTTCGGGCGATTACCACACCTTCGATATTCTCGGCGAACGTTTCCTCAGTTTGCGCGGCAGCGACAAGGCGGTGCGAAGCTTTCACAATGTCTGCCGCCACCGCGCATCGCGGCTGGCGGATGATGCGAGCGGCAACTGCGGCCATCGTCTGGTGTGTCCTTATCATGCGTGGAGTTATGGGCTGGACGGAGCGCTGAAATCGGTGCCGCCGTGGCAGGGTTTCGACGAGCTTGACAAGTCGCGCTATGGACTCGCGCCGCTGGAGCAGGAGATCTGGCGCGGATTTGTGTTCGTGCGAACGGTGCGTGGTCTTCCATCGGTCGCCGAGATGATGGCGCCATATGAGGCCGAGATTGCGCCGCATGCATTTGAAGATCTGATGCCCCGGGGGCGCGTTACCTTGCGGCCGCGCGCCGTGAACTGGAAGAACGTCGCCGACAATTACGGTGATGGATTGCATATTCCTGTGGCGCATCCCGGCCTTACACGGCTGTTCGCGGGCAGCTATCGGCTGGAAGCAAAGGCATGGGTCGACAAGATGGAAGGCCATATCACCGAGCGGCCTTCGCAGAATTGGGTGGAGCGCACCTATCAATCGTTGTTGCCGGTGTTCGAACATCTGCCGAAGGAACGCCGCAGACTGTGGAGCTACTACCGGCTATGGCCCAATCTCGCATTCGACGTCTATCCCGATCAGGTGGATTTCATGCAGTTCGTGCCGGTCTCGCCGAGCGAGACGCTGATCCGGGAGATTGCCTATGCACGCCCCGATCGTCGGCGGGACGTGCGCGCCGCGCGCGCCCTCAACTGGCGCATCAACCGGCGGGTGAATGCGGAAGACACGACGCTGATCGCACGTGTGCAGGCCGGCATGTCGTCGTCATCGTATGAGAGTGGGCCGCTATCGAAATCCGAGGTGTGCCTTGCCGCCTTTGCGCGCCGCCTGCGGGCCGCTGTTCCCGCCAACGCATTCGAACGGCCGGTCGATTCCCCTCCGCAGCAGGATGCGCGAGGTGGGTTGCGGCAGGGGGGCTTGTCGCTATATTCGCGCCCTTCCTGACGGACAGGTGGCCGAGCGGTTGAAGGCGCGCGCCTGGAAAGTGCGTAGACGGTGACGAGCCGTCTCGAGGGTTCGAATCCCTCCCTGTCCGCCACAATTGTCTCTTTGGCCGGTTGCTCTCGCCGCACTTCCTCGCAAACCGCTGGAGAGCATGGCGCGCCCGTTCCAATTCGGCGATCTTCTCGTTTTCGCGCATGAGCATGGGTTAGGAGGTTAAGAGGCGGAGATGAAACCTGCTGCCCCTCTTGTGGCTTTGCTGGCGTTTGCGGCTGCGCAAGCGTCCGCCCAACAGCAAACATCGATGGGCGATATGCCGATCGACAGTATGCAGATGGGCAACATGCCTTCTACCGGCGTTCTCGGGTCCTATTCCATGACGCGCGATGCATCCGGCACAAGCTGGCAACCAGACGATTCAATGCATGCTGCGATTCACGAGATGGCGGGCGATTGGATGCTTATGGGCCACCTGATGCTGTGGGGCATGTATGACACCCAGAGCGGGCCGCGCGGGAACGATAAGGCGTTCGTTGAGGGAATGCTTATGGGCGCTGCCCGTCGCGACCTCTCGAATGGCGATACCCTCAATTTGCGCGCGATGCTCAGCCCGGACCCCTTCATGGGCAAGAGCGGCTATCCCGAACTGCTTGCGAGCGGGGAGACGGCGAACGGGACTACGCCGCTCATCGACCGTCAGCATCCGCACGATCTATTTGCCGAGTTGTCTGGCTCGTACGCACATCGCTTAGGCGATCAAAACAGCCTTTTCGTATATGCGGGTGATCCCGGCGAACCCGCGCTGGGCCCAACGGCATTTCCGCACCGCGTAAGTGCTATGGACATACCGGATGCGCCGATAACGCACCATTGGCTGGACTCTACGCATATCACTTTTGGAGTGTTTACCGCAGGATTCGTGCATAGCGATTGGAAACTGGAAGTTTCGCAATTCACTGGGCGGGAGCCGGACCAAAACCGCTATGGTTTCGATCCGATGCGACTGGATTCTACGTCGGCGCGCGTGAGCTGGAATCCCGATCCGCACTGGTCATTGCAAGTGTCATGGGGACACCTGAACAGTCCGGAGCAACTTACGCCCGATGTTAACGAGAACCGCACCACGGCAAGCGCCACGTACGTGTCAAAAATCGGAGATGGCACGTTGGCTGCCACCCTCGCTTGGGGTTTGAAGCAGGCGAATGACGGGACAAACCTGAATGGGGTTTTGTTGGAAGGAGAATATCAGATTGAGCCTTGGACCGTGTTCGCCCGAACCGAATGGGAGCAGAATAACGAGTTGGATGCGTTGGAGCGAACGCGCTCGGTTGGCGAACTCACTTTGGGGGGGATTCACGATTGGCCGGTGGCGGAGCATTTCAAACTCGGCTTAGGAGCGCTTTACGCCTTCGATTTCACTCCATCCGAGATTGTGCCGCCCTATGGCGGCGATCCTCGCGGGTTCATGGCCTTTGTCCGGCTCGCCACACGATGATGCGTCAGAAGAGACGTCTTGAGAGTTTTCACGATTTCCCGAAAAGCCGTTGGGCCCGCAATGGCGCGCGGAGCAAAGGGGTGACTCGCCCAGAGAAATAGTGCAATGCGGCAGCAACGTTTTGGCAGCAGCGGCAAGAGCTCGACAATTTCCATGAACACCTTCGTGAACACGGTCGTTCTCTGCTATGCGGCTCTGTTTCCCATCGTCAATCCGATCGGCAGTGCACCGCTTTTTCTGGGCCTCACACAATTTGCCAGCGACAAGTCGCGAAACGCTCTGGCTCGGCGCGTCGCTGTAAACAGCTTTTTCCTGTTGCTGGGTTCGTTATTCGTTGGCTCTCATGTTCTCGAATTTTTCGGCATCAGTTTGCCGGTGGTGCGGATTGGCGGGGGCTTGGTTGTCACGGCATTCGGGTGGAAACTGCTGAATTCGGATGCGAGGCGCGATGGCGATCGCACACCGAACGACGCCCCATCGACGGTTCCGGATTCCTTCTATCCGCTCACCATGCCACTGACTGTTGGGCCCGGCTCAATATCGGTGGCGATGACACTTGGCAGTCAGCGCCCGAAAGGTGGGGATCTTTCCGCTCTGGCGCTGGTCGGCGGTGGCGCCATTGCCGCGATCATCGCAATCGTCGCCACGGTTTATCTATGTTACCGGTTTGCTGAAGCCACGGTCGCAGCACTTGGCAAATCCGGCACCGATGTCGTCGTGCGACTGTCGGCGTTCATCATGCTCTGTATTGGTATTCAGATCATGTGGAGCGGGTGGAAAGATCTTGGACTCCACTAGCTGAGGGACTCGATCACTTGCCGGCCGCGGTAACGCGCCAGACCGCGTTACCCACATCGTCGGCGATCAGAAGCGCGCTTTTGTCGATGGCGGACTCACTGCGTTTCGGAAACGAATTCTAGGCGCGCGCAGCTTCGGGGTCAGAAGCCTGCAATTCGCGGAGTACCAGGGGATGGCCATCCGCTTTGGCGAGAGTTTCAATCTCGGGCTGGCGCTCCGGAAAACCGGCGCGGATCGCGTGCACCGCGGCGGCGCGGACCTCCGGATTCTTATGCTGGCGAGCGACATCGAAGAGCAGTGAGGCGCAATTCTCGTCAGCGAACTGCCCCACCGCCTCAAGGAAACTTACCCGGCGGCCGATTTCATTGTCCTTCATCGGGACGACCGAACGCGTCGCAAGATCGAAGTAGTATTGCGGCGTATCGACGATCTCCTTTTCCTCAATCAAGAGGTTCAGCGACATCGAGGGTGCGTCCGGCGGAATCTGCACATGAATGTCACGATGCGGCCGGTAGATCATCGCCTTTCCCATCGGCAGCATCGTGTCTTCCAAATGCTGCATCTCGACGTGCTCGCCGCCATAGCCGTCGATCGAGTGAAAATCGTATTCGAAAACCCGAGTTTTATAACCGGGGCCGCCCGCGCCGACGGTGAGCAGGCTAAAATTGTGGTCGTGGGCCTGATCGTAAGAGTAAACCCGGGCTTCCTGTTCGATCTTGCGAGCGCTGCCGGTCGGGGGCAGCCAAAGATTCAACCTCAGAGAAAATGGCGGAGCCCTGTGAATGATGAAGGATTGCGGAGCGAAGCTCACGAGGTTCTGCTCGCGGGCAATGCGGCTCAGTTCTGCGATCAGCGCATCGCGAATGTACTCGCGATTGGCCGCCAGTGCCTGAAGCTTCCCGGCGACGGCCTGCATCGCCTCTACACCGTCACCCTTGTACGCTTTCCTCGCGGAGTCGATAAAATCCCCGACCTCGATGGGCGTGGTGTTTTCCTTCGCCTGGTACGAAATGGCCATTCTCACCTACCTGCGCTTGCGTCGTCGGCATTCATTTGCAGCGTTCTTTCCGCAGCACGCCGAATGGCAGGGTGTGGATCGTTTCTCAGCCGCTCGACGGTTTCGCGTGTTTGCTCCGGTGCGATCTCACCGATCATTTTTAGCGTTGCCCAGCGCACATGGAAGTATTCGGATGTGAGGCCCATTTCGACGAAATGCGGATCCACCGGCGCGCCCAGGGTCGTGAGCATTTGCATGACGGTTGTCATCTGGCTCGAGAAGCTGTCGAGAACCGTGACG
>Ga0308174_10000834_pt1 | contig 13672 bp, 11 predicted proteins | sample PhyPR2_FD_203894 | JGI IMG/M metagenome (GOLD analysis project Ga0308174, IMG submission 203894) | Soil microbial communities from UC Gill Tract Community Farm, Albany, California, United States - DLSLS.P.R2 | ecosystem: Environmental > Terrestrial > Soil > Agricultural land | place: USA...
ATCCGAGCGAGGTCGTCGGCTTCGACCCGGCTGTCCGAACCGCTGCACCCGATCATCACATCGGCCGCGGCAACGGCACCCGGAAGAGTGTCCTCGTCCAGCGCCGTGCCGCCGCGGGTGGCGACGAAGCCGGGGGCACGGCCGGAGGAGGAATAGACAGAGACGTCCGTGCAGCCGCGTTCGCGCAGCAGCGACATGGTGGCACCGGCGTACGCGCCGGTCCCGAAGACGACGGCCTTCTTGGTGGACCAGTCCGGGTTTTCCGACAGGTCCGTGGCAAGATCCAACGCCACGGAAACGATGGAGAGGCCGCGGGATCCGAGTGCCGTCTGGGCGCCGACGTCCTTGGCGGTCTTGGACGCGGCCTGAAACAGTCGCACCAGGCCGGAACTGGCGGTGCCCTCGTGCTGGGCCGTGATTAGGGCGCGGCGGACCTGACCGGCGATTTCGCGTTCGCCCACGACGGCGGAGTCCAGCCCGGAACTGACCGCGAAGAGATGCTGGCTGACCTCGGCGCCGGTGCGGGTACTGAAAGCCCGTGAGACGAGCTGGTCGTTGAGTCCGCTTGCTCCGCTGATCTGGGTGATGAGGGCCGCCCGGGCCGCGTCGACCGCATCCGGATGCGGGGCTTCACCGTAGATTTCAAAGCGGTTGCAGGTGGAAAGGACAACGGCACCCGCCACAGCCGGCGATCCGGCGAGGGCGGATGTGGCAAGCCCGGAAGCGCCGGTGCTCAGTTGAGCAACGGTTTCGAGGTCGATGTCGGCGTGTGTAGCCACCAATGAGAAAAGAACCACAGCACGACCATCATAGCTTTTTCGCGTCCGTGTAGAACAACTATCCGGCGTGGCCTCAGGCACCCTGCTCCGTGATTCCCGCCACGCCGTTTCCCCGGAGGGGACCGGTGACAGGCTGTCGTTATCTTTTGGGCACAAATTTGGGCACAATCGAAGTCATGACTCGAAGCTCTGCGGCAAGTGCCGGCGCGACAAAATTCAGCCCGTCCGAACGCGGCAACGGCGCAGCCATAAACGGCGCGGACGGCCTCGACGCCGGACACCCGCTGATGGACGGCCGCACCGCAGGCTCCCCGCTGATCACCGCGTACCGCGGCGGCAAGCCTTCCCGCCGTCCCGTCTGGTTCATGCGCCAGGCCGGACGCTCGCTGCCCGAATACCTCAAGGTCCGGGAAGGCGTGGCCATGCTGGACTCGTGCCTGCGGCCGGAACTGGCTTCCGAGATCACCCTGCAGCCGGTCCGCCGCCACGACGTCGATGCCGCCATCTTCTTCTCCGACATCGTCATCCCGCTCAAGCTGGCCGGCGTCGGTGTGGACATCGTGCCGGGCGTCGGCCCCGTCCTGGACGTGCCAGTCCGCACGGCTGCCGACGTCGCCGCCCTGCCGCGCCTGACGTGGGAGGCCCTGGAACCCATCCGCGAAGCCGTCCGGCTGACAGTGGCCGAGCTCGGCAGCACCCCGCTGATCGGCTTCGCCGGCGCACCGTTTACCCTCGCCGCGTACATGGTGGAAGGCAAGCCCTCCCGCGACCACCTCGGCCCGCGCACCATGATGCATGCCGATCCGGAGACCTGGGCGACGCTGGCCAACTGGGCCGCCGACGCCTCCGGCATGTTCCTTCGGGCGCAGCTGGAAGCCGGCGCCTCTGCCGGGCAGCTCTTCGACTCCTGGGCCGGTTCGCTGGGCCTGGCCGACTACCAGCGCTATGTGGCGCCGGCGTCCTCCCGCGCCCTGGACCATGTCCGCCATCTCGGCGCACCGCTCATCCACTTCGGCACCGGCACCTCCGAACTGCTCGTCGCCATGCGCGACGTCGGCGTCGACGTCGTGGGGGTCGACTACCGGCTGCCGCTGGACGAGGCCAACCGCCGCCTGGGCGGGTCCGTCCCGCTGCAGGGCAACATCGACCCCGCCCTGCTCGCGGCACCCTGGGAGATCCTGGAAGCGCATGTCCGCGACGTGATCGCGGCAGGCTCGGCGGCGCCCGGCCATGTCCTGAACCTTGGCCACGGCGTGCCCCCGGAAACCGACCCCCAGGTGCTGACGCGCGTCGTCGAACTCATCCACTCCATCTCCCCGGAGTAAGGGCATGGACGCAGGCACCGCCGCAACACCCGCGCCCCGCACCTCTGCTGGCACCGGACGGCCGGGGACGGCCGTCGTGATCGGGGGAGGCATCTCCGGCCTGCTGGCGGCCCGGGAGTTCGCCCGGGCCGGCGTCCACACCACAGTCCTCGAAGCCAGTGATGCGTGGGGCGGCTGCGTCGGCAGCCACATCGTGGCCGGACTGACCCTGGACAGCGGGGCGGAGTCCTTCGCCACCCGCACCTCCGCGGTAGCCGACCTCGCCGCCGAGCTCGGCATCGACAGCGAGATCGTCGCGCCGAACCCCGGCGGCGCCTGGGTCCAACTGCCAGACGGCCCGCGGGAACTGCCCAAGACCGGGGTACTGGGCATTCCGGCCAACCCTTGGGACCCGGAAGTCCGCCGTTCCCTTGGCCTGCTGGGCTCCCTCCGCGCCTCCGTCGACACCGTCCTGCCGGCTTCGCTGGGTACCGCTGCCCGGACCACGAGTGTGGCGTCGCTGGTCCGGCGACGAATGGGCAGGCGCGTGCTGGACCGACTCGTGGCCCCGGTGGTCGGCGGCGTCCACTCTGCGGATCCTTCAGTGCTCGACGTCGACATGGTGGCCCCCGGGCTGCGGGCCGGCATCCGTCAGCACGGCTCCCTCGCCGCCGCCGTCGCTGCCCAGCGTAGGGGAGCGGCGGCCGCGACAGCCGGGCCCTTCCGCCCCGCCTCGGCACCGACAGCCGGGCTTCGGACCGCCGGGCTGCAAAAGGCCGGCTCCGCCGTTGCCGGCCTGCGTGGCGGGATGCACACCCTCGTGACAGCCCTGCTGGCCGACCTGCGCAAGCAGGACGTCACCCTGCTCAGCGGCACCCGGGCCCGGTCCGTGCAGCGCACGGCAACCGGCTGGCAAGTCACTACCGACGGGCCCACCTACGCCGCCGGCCTGCTGGCGGTTGCGGTCGAGGGTCCGGCGGCCGTCGGGCTGCTCGAAGGTTCCCTACCGGACATCGCGGGCCTGCGCCCGGATGCCGGACCCGACGTCAGCCTGGTCACCCTCGTGGTGGACCTCCCGGCGTTGGATGCGGCGCCGCGCGGCACCGGCGTGCTCGTCGCGCCGCAGAGTCCCGGCGTGCAGGCCAAGGCCCTGACGCACGGCACCGCCAAGTGGGCCTGGCTGGCCGAGCGGACCGGACCGGGCAGGCATGTCCTCCGGCTCTCTTACGGCCGTGCAGAAGGCTCCGGCGCGGCAGCCGAGTCCCGCGAAGGCGAGGCGGCCGTGGTGCCGCGCTCCGACGAGGAACTGTTCCGCGCAGCGCTGGCCGACGCCGGCGCCCTGCTCTCGGTCCCCGTCACCGCCGGGGATGTGGTGGGCTGGGACGTGGTCCGCTGGGCCGGGGCGCTGCCCTTTGCCTCCCTCGGGCACAAACAGCGCGTCGCCGCCGTCCGCAGCGCCTGTGCCGCCGACGGAACGCTCGCGGTCGTGGGCGGATGGCTGTCCGGCAACGGCCTGGCCGCGATCGTCGCTGACACCGCGGCGCAAGTCCGCCCGCTGCTGGCCTGAGCGCTGCCGCCGAGGATCTCCCAGCCTGATTGGAACTGGCTTGGGAGCCCTGAGTCATGCCTCCGCGGGACGGTTTGCACGTCACCCATACCCCCTCAGTCACATGAATCACGCCGCCCCGGGACGGCCCCTCGCTCCTTAGGCCACGTCGCGGGCGGGCAGCTATTCCGCTGTATCCAGCCCGTTTTTCATGCCACTAAATTCCGGCTAGGCTCGATAATCATGTTTATTTTCAGGTCCAACGCGGCAACAACAAAGATCGGACGCGATAGGGGCCTTCGGCGCGGAGCAGCAGCCGCCGCGCTAGGGGCAGTTCTGGCTGTGACGGCAGGTGTTCCCGCTTCGCACGCGGCCACGGGACTGTCGGCGGCAGCGTCAACCCCGCGGTCCGCTCAGAGCAATCTCACCCTCGGCCTGGGTGACGTGCTGGACACCCTGCTGGACTCCTCGCACAGACCGAGTCCGGCGCCGTCCTCCGGATCGGGCCAGGCCGCGCCGGCCCACGGGCCAACCCGCACGAGCAGTCCGGAACCCACGAGTCCCGAGTCCGACAGCCCGGAGCCCAGCGACCCCAGGTCCAGCAGCCCGGAGCCCAGCAGCCCGGAGCCCAACGACCCCAGGTCCGGCAGCTCGGAACCCACGACCCCCGAGCCCAGTGCGCCGCGCACCAGCAGCCCGCCGTCCGCCGCCCCAACCGCCAACGTTGCCCAGCCTTCCGGACCGCAAAGCCCCGGCACGACGCCCGCCGCCCCGGCGCCGGGTGCGCCCGCCGCGGACGGAACTCGGCCTGCTCCGTCCTCGCCGGGCGCCGGACCGCGGCCCGGCCAGCCCGCCACAGGTGGCGCCAGCCCGGCCGCCGAGGCCCCGTCCGGAGGGGCCGCTCCCGCCGGGACCGGCTCGCCGGCATCGCCAGCGTCGCCGTCGAACGCTGCAACGCCGTCGGGTACTGCAACGCCTTCCTCCGCCGGTTCAACCAGGACCGCGGCCGCCGTCAGAGGCCACTCCGGCAGCACCTCACTGCAGGCGTCGGAGGTGGAACCCGAGGGGATGTCCCCGCTGATCGGCTGGGGCATCGGCCTTGTGGCACTGTCGGCCGGAGCCGGCGTCGCCGTCGTGCGGATGCGCAGGAGCTGACGCCTCCGCCGGACGGCGAGCCCTGTTATGTGAAATCGAGCACTTCTACGTCTTGTAGAAGTGCTTTATTTCGACTTAGCTGAACAGAGGGGGCAGACTGGTAGGCATGAGCCACACTTCTGCCGAATCTGTCACTAAAACCGGAATGCCCGCCCCCGGAGAGTCAGTCGCCGGGGCATCGACGCCCCAGGATTCAACCGAGCAGTTCTTCACCCTGTGGACCGTCTTCAAGCGGTCCGCTGACGTCCCCCGCGACGCCGAAGCGGCCGAGGACTTCGAGTCACTTCTGGCACGTCTCGCCGGTGAGGGCGTCATCCACCGCGGCAGCTACGACGTTTCCGCCATGCGCGCGGACGCCGACGTCATGGTCTGGCTGCACGGGCCGAAGCCCGAGGCCCTGCAGCGGGCGGTCCGGGACATCCGCCGCAGCAAGCTCTTCACCGGTACTGAGATCGTCTGGTCCGCCATGGGCGTGCACCGCGAGGCGGAATTCGCCAAGAACCACACGCCGGCCTACTCCCGCGGCGTGGAACCGGCCGAGTGGCTGTGTGTCTACCCGTTCGTCCGCTCCTACGAGTGGTACCTCCTGCCGGACGCCGAGCGCGGCGCGATGCTCCGCGACCACGGCCTCCTGGGCCGCGATTTCCCGCAGGTCATCTCCAATACCGTCTCTTCCTTCGCCTTGGGCGACTGGGAATGGATCCTGGGCCTGGAGGCCCCCGAGCTCGTGGACCTCGTGGACCTGATGCGGCACCTGCGCGCCACCGAAGCGCGCCACCATGTCCGCGAGGAAGTCCCCTTCTACACCGGCCGGCGCGTGAGTGCCGCCGAGGTCGCGGAGGTCCTTGCATGAGTCCGCTGGATCCCCGGGAGACCGCCGCCGCTGTCACGGCCGTCAATCCCGTCACGGAAGCCGGCCGGATGGCTCCCAAGGACTATGACGCCGTCCTCCTCGCCTCCTTCGGCGGTCCCGAAGGACAGGAGGACGTCATCCCCTTCCTCCGCAACGTCACCCGGGGCCGCGGCATCCCGGACGAACGGCTCGAAGAGGTCTCGCATCACTACCGCGCCAACGGCGGCATCAGCCCGATCAACGGGCAGAACCGCGCGCTCAAGGCCGCCATGGAGGCCGAGCTCGCGGCCCGTGGCATCGAGCTGCCGGTCTTTTGGGGCAACCGGAATTGGGACCCCTACATCCCGCAGACGCTCCAGGACATGTACGACGCCGGGCACCGCAAGGTCCTCATGATCACCACGAGCGCCTACTCCTGCTACTCCAGCTGCCGCCAGTACCGCGAGGACATCGGCATGGCGCTGACCGAAACCGGGCTGGACGGAAAACTCGAAGTGGACAAGGTGCGCCAGTACTTTGACCACCCGGGCTTTGTGGCGCCTTTCATTGAGGGCACCGCCGCCGGCCTGGCCGAAGTCCACGCCCGGCTCGCCGCGGCCGGAACTGCCGATGCCGCCGTCCACATTCTGTTCGCCACGCACTCCATCCCGGCCCGCGACGCCGAGGCCGCCGGCCGCTCCGAGGGCGAGCCGCGCGGATTCGAGGAGGACTCCGCCTACGTGGCCCAGCACCTGGCCACCGCTACCGAGGTGATCCGCCGGGTTGAAGCGGAGGCTGGCTTGAGCGCCCCGTGGTCCCTCGTCTACCAGTCCCGGTCCGGCGCCCCGCACGTGCCGTGGCTCGAACCCGACATCAACGACGCCATCGAGGAACTCGCCGGACAGGGCGTCAAGGGCGCCGTGATCGTGCCGCTGGGCTTCGTCAGCGACCACATGGAAGTTGTGTGGGACCTTGACACCGAGGCGCTGGAGACCTGCGCCAAGCTGGGCATCATGGCCACCCGCGTCCCCACGCCTGGGACGCACGGCAAGTTCGTGGCCGGTGTCGTGGACCTGATCTGCGAGCGGACCGCGGCGAACAACATCGCCGACCGGCCGCACCTGACCACGTTGGGCCCCTGGTTCGACGTCTGCCGGCCGGGCTGCTGCGCCAACTTCCGCGGCGATAAGCCCACCATCGCGGGCGCGGATACAAGCGTAGGGTCCGGGCACGATCCCTACCCGGCCGCTGCCCCCGCAGCCCCGGACATGGCGACCCCGGCAGCCGGACAGGCGACGCTGTGACCGTCCGGATCGGAACCCGCGCCAGCACGCTGGCCCTCACCCAGACCCAGCAGACCGCGGACCAGCTGGCCGCCGTCGGCGGCTTCCCCGTGGAGCTGGTCCACATCCGGACCGAGGGCGACGTCCTCAAAGGTTCGCTGTCCCAAATGGGCGGCACCGGAGTGTTCGTGGCGGCGCTGCGCGATGCCCTGCTGCGCGACGCGTGTGATGTGGCGGTGCATTCGCTCAAGGACCTGCCCACCGGACCCGCCCTCGGGCTGACCCTCGCCGCGACGCCCAAACGCGTGGACGTCCGCGACGTCCTCTGCGCCCGGGACGGCCTAAAACTGGCGGACCTTCCCGCAGGGGCCACCGTCGGCACCGGCTCCCCACGGCGCGCGGCCCAGCTGCGCGCCGCCCGGCCCGACCTGCAGATCCGGGATATCCGCGGCAACGTCGACACCCGGCTCGGACGGGTCCCCGGGCTGCCCGGCAACACGACCGACGCCGTCGTCGACGGCAAGTCCTGCGATCTCGACGCCGTCGTCCTCGCCGCCGCCGGCCTGCACCGGATCGGCCGGCTCGACGCGGTCAGCGAGTACCTCGAGACGGACATTATGCTGCCCGCTGCCGGGCAGGGGGCCCTGGCGATCGAATGCCGCACGGCTGACGCGCCACGCAAAGCTGGGTCGACCGACGGGTCCCAGGGCGTCCTTGCCCAGGCCCTCGCAGCCCTCGACGACCCCGATACCCGGCTCGCCGTCACCGCAGAACGGGCCCTCCTGGCCCGTCTCGAGGCCGGTTGCGCCGCGCCGGTGGGCGCCTACGCCTACCGCAAGGGAAGCATGCTGCACCTCGAGGCCGTGGTCTGCGCCGTCGACGGCACAGCGAGCGTCCGGGAGCGGAAGGCGACCGACGGTCTCAGCGAGGTCGGGGCGACCCTGCTGGGGATCGAGCTGGCCGAGGTCCTGCTGGCCGAAGGCGCCGCGGACATCGCGGACCTGACCGCTTCCTGAACCCGGGACCCAGCGCATCATGGGACGGGACAGTGTCATGGGACGGGACAGTGCCCGCAACGCGGGCGGCGGCGGGCCGGACGGCCACGTCGCGGGAGCCCTGCGTGGCGCCCGGATCCTGATCGCCCGCAGCCCGGACCGTGCCGGCGACCTCGTCGCTGCCCTGCGCCGGCTGGGGGCCGAGCCTGTGCTCTTGCCGCTGATCGACTTCGAAGTGGCAACGGACCAACACTCCCTGGACGTCGCGTTCGATGCCCTCGGCGCCGGGGCCTACGACTGGCTCGTGATCAGTAGTGTGACCACCGTCCAGGTGCTCGAGGCGATGGCCGCGGAGCGGGGTTCCACCCTGGGAGCCTGGCTGCCGGGCCATGTCCAGGTGGCCACGATCGGCCCGGCCACGCGGCACGTCCTCCAGTCCCGGGGTGTGAGCGTGGACCTCGCGCCCACGTCGCTGCAGTCCGGGACCGGGCTCCTCGGCGTCTGGCCCGAAGGGCGCTACAGTGTTCTGCTGCCGCAGGCGGACATCGCCGATGCCCGGCTCCGCCGCGGTTTGGTGGCCCGCGGCGCATCGGTGCAGGCGGTCACCGCCTACCGGACCGTGGACTACCCGGCGGATCCGGCTCTCAGCCTCCCGGCCTACCAGCCCCCGCTGGAAGAGGCCGACGCCGCGCCTCCGGCCGAAGTTCTGACAACCGTGGAAGCAAAACGGCAGATCGAAGCCGGTCGGCTGGACGCCGTCGTCGCCGCATCCCCGAGTGCCGCGCGGCGCATCCACACGGAGCTCGCCCCGCTGGGCGACTGCCGCTTCGTGGCGATCGGGCGTTCGACGGCGGGGGAGGCGGCCGCTCTTGGACTCGCGGTCGCCGCCGTCGCCGAAGCCCCGACCGCCTCAGGCCTCGTCGCCGCCGTCGTCCGCTCCCAGTCACCGCAGCCGCGGCCGTCGCCGTCTCCGTCATCCCATGGAAGTTCACCCCCCGGCCTGGCGTCCAGCCACGCGCCCGCCCAGCATTTCCCCAAAGACCGTTTACCGGCCGATCCTGTATCAGCAGAGCACCCAGCGAAGGACAATATATGAGCTTTCCGACCCACCGGCCCCGCCGTCTCCGCACCACCCCCGCCATGCGGCGGCTCACCGCTGAACACCGGCTCTCCGCCGCGGAGCTGATCCTCCCGGCCTTCATCCGTGAAGGCCTCACCGAGCCCAACCCGATTGCCTCGATGCCCGGCGTGCAGCAGCACACAACCGATTCGCTCAAACGTGCCGCGGCAGAGGCCGTGCAGCTCGGGGTGGGCGCCATCATGTTGTTCGGCGTCCCCGCCGTCCGGGATGCCCGCGGCTCTGCCTCGCTGGACCCCGACGGTGTGCTGAACAAGGCCATCAGGGACGTCCGCGCCGAGGTCGGCGACGAGCTCGTGGTCATGAGCGATGTGTGCCTCGATGAGTTCACCGACCACGGCCACTGCGGCGTGCTGGACGCCAACGGCTACGTGGACAACGACGCGACCCTGGAAATTTACGGCCAGATGGCCGTCGCGCAGGCCGACGCCGGCGCCCACGTCCTGGGCCCCTCCGGCATGATGGACGGACAAGTCGCCGTGATCCGGCAGGCACTGGAGGAAGCCGGGCACTCCAACACGGCCGTCGTGGCCTACGCCGCAAAATACGCCTCCGCGTTCTACGGCCCCTTCCGCGAGGCCGTCGACTCGCAGCTGACCGGCGACCGCCGAACCTACCAGATGGACGCAGCCAACCGCCGGGAAGCGATCCTCGAGGTCAACCTGGACCTGGCCGAAGGCGCCGACATGGTCATGGTGAAGCCGGCCATGAGCTACCTGGACATCCTGGCCGACGTCGCCGCCATGAGCCCGGTCCCCGTGGCCGCCTATCAGATTTCCGGCGAGTACTCGATGATCGAGGCCGCCGCCGCGAACGGCTGGATCGACCGCCGGGCAGCCATCACCGAATCGGTACTGGGCATCAAACGCGCCGGCGCCAACATGGTGCTGACGTACTGGGCGTGTGAGCTCGCCGGCTGGTTGAGGGAATCCCGGTGAGCACGGCCCCGCTGGGGCCGGAGGCGGCAGCCCCGGCCGTCCCCGCGGTTCCCGCCCCGACGGCCCCCGCGCCCACGGCCCCGGTGGGGCCGGACCGCATCCTCCTGGGGCTGAACACCTTCGGCGACGTCGGGGTATTCCCGGACGGCCATCCCGTCCCGCACGCCCAGGTCCTCCGGCAGCTCCTGGAGCAGGCCGAGCTCGCGGACGAAGTCGGCCTGCATGCCTTCGCCGTGGGGGAGCACCACCGCCGCGATTTCGCCGTCTCCGCCCCTGAAGTCTTCCTGGCTGCGGCGGCCGCCCGCACCAAGCACATCAAGCTCGGCTCCGCCGTGACGGTGCTCAGCTCAGATGACCCGATCCGGGTCTTCCAGCGGTTCGCCACGGTGGATGCCATCTCCGGCGGCCGGGCGGAAATCATGCTGGGCCGCGGCTCCTTCATCGAATCCTTCCCGCTGTTCGGCCTCGACCTGGCCGACTACGAGATTCTCTTCGAGGAAAAGCTCGAGCTCTTCGACAAGGTCAGGGCGCAGAAACCGGTCCACTGGGAGGGACGCACCCGGCCGGCCCTCAATGGCCTGAGCGTCTATCCGCCGCTGGAATACCACCTGCTGCCAACCTGGATCGGCGTCGGCGGCACCCCCGAGTCGGTGCTGCGCTGCGCCGAGTACGGCTACCCCATCATCTTCGCGATCATCGGCGGCCAGCCGCGGTCCTTTGCCCCGTTGGCCGGCCTTTATCGCGAGGCCATGGCCAAGTACGGGCACCCGATGCAGCAGATGGCCACGCATTCACCCGGTCACGTTGCTGCCACCGACGAGGAAGCCCGGGAGGAGTTCTTCCCGCACTGGATCGCGATGCGCAACCGGCTGGGCGCGGAACGGGGCTGGGGTCCGGGGAGCCGGGCCGAATTCGACGCCATGTGCACGCCCGAGGGGGCGCTCTATGTGGGGTCCCCGGAAACCGTGGCCGGGAAGATTGCTCTGTTGAAGAAGAACCTCGGCGTGGACCGCTTTGACCTCAAGTACAGCAACGGCACCTTGCCGCACGCGGCCATGATGCGCTCCATCGAACTGTTCGGCACCGAAGTCGCGCCCCGCGTCGCCGCGCTGCTGGCCGCCTCTTCGGCCGGCTGAAGCCGCCGGCCGGCGAGCTGCCCTGCCAACTGACCGGTCTGCGAACTGACCGGTCTGCGAACTGAAAGAATAGGAACCATGACTTCCAGCATGCCTCGCAACGAGGAACTCTTTGACCGTGCCCGCCAGTTGATGCCGGGTGGCGTGAACTCACCCGTGCGTGCCTTCGGCTCCGTGGGCGGGACGCCGCGGTTCATGGTGTCCGCCAAGGGTGCCTACCTGACCGACGCCGACGGCGCCGACTACGTCGACCTCGTCTGTTCCTGGGGCCCGGCGCTGCTGGGACACGCGCACCCGGAGGTCATCGCCGCAGTCCACGCCGCCGTCGACCGCGGCCTGTCCTTCGGCGCTTCGACGCCGGACGAGGCCAACCTCGCGGCCATCGTCAAGGAGCGCGTTCCGGCCGCCGAACGCGTCCGGATGGTCTCGACCGGCACCGAAGCGACCATGACCGCCATCCGGCTGGCCCGCGGGTTCACCGACCGGAACCTCGTCATCAAGTTTGCGGGCTGCTACCACGGCCACCTCGACGGCCTCCTCGCCGCCGCGGGCTCCGGCCTGGCGACCCTCGCGCTGCCCGGTACGGCAGGGGTCACGGCCGCGACTGCCGCCGAAACCCTTGTCCTGCCGTACAACGACCTCGCAGCCGTCGAAGCCGCCTTCGCCAAGCACGGCGATAGCATCGCCGCCGTCATCACCGAGGCCGCCCCGGCCAACATGGGCGTTGTCACCCCGGGCGAAGGCTTCAATGCGGGTCTTTCCCGGATTACCCGCGAGCACGGCGCCCTGCTGATCCTCGACGAGGTCCTCACCGGCTTCCGCACAGGCTACTCCGGCTACTGGGGCCTGACCGGCGGGGCGGCCGACGCTGCCGAGCCGTGGGCACCGGACCTGCTGACGTTCGGAAAGGTGATCGGCGGGGGCATGCCGACGGCGGCCCTCGGCGGCCGCGCCGAGGTCATGGACTACCTGGCGCCTGTGGGCCCGGTCTACCAGGCCGGCACCCTGTCCGGTAACCCGGTGGCCATGGCCGCGGGCGTCGCGACCCTTACCCATGCCACGCCCGACGTGTACTCCTTCGTGGATGCGCGCTCCCTGGAGCTCTCCGCGGCGCTGACTTCCGCCCTCGACGCGGCCGGGGTGGACCACTCCATCCAGCGCGCCGGCAACCTGTTCTCCGTGGCCTTCGGCACAGGCGCCCGGGGCGTGCACAATTACGACGACGCCCAGGGCCAGGAAGTGTTCCGCTACGCCCCGTTCTTCCACTCGATGCTGGACTCCGGGGTCTACCTGCCGCCGTCGGTCTTCGAAGCCTGGTTCCTCTCCGCCGCGCACGACGACGCCGCGATGAACCGGATTTTCGACGCCTTGCCGGCCGCGGCGAAGGCTGCGGCCGCCGCGACGGCCTAGGCCGCTCGGCCCCAAGGGTCCGGCCGCCGTCGTCCATTAACGGCGGCGCCGATCCTTTTACGAGATCCCTTAAACGACTGATGGCACCCGCAACAGAGGGTGCCATCAGTCGTTTATGCTGCCGTCACGGCCGGGGCGGCCGACGGACTAGAGCACGTCCGAGAGGAAGCCCTGAAGCCGATCGGTCTGCGGGTTCGTGAAGATCTGTTCCGGCGGACCGGACTCCACGACGACGCCGCCGTCCATAAACGTGACGGTGTCCGAGACGTTGCGGGAGAAGCCCATCTCGTGGGTCACCACCACCATGGTCATGCCGTCCCTTGCGAGGTCGGTCATCAGTGCCAGCACACCTTTAACGAGCTCCGGGTCGAGGGCGGAGGTGGCCTCGTCAAAGAACATCACCTCCGGCTTCATGGCCAGGGCGCGTGCAATGGCGACACGCTGCTGCTGGCCCCCGGAAAGGTTTCCAGGACGCGCGTCGGCCTTGTGCTTGAGTCCCACCAGATCGAGCTGCTCGAGCGCCTCGGCCCGGGCCTGCTCGGCCGGCAGTTTGCGCAGCTTCCGCAGCGCGAGCGAGACGTTGTCCGCCACCGTTTTATGCGGGAACAGGTTGAACTGCTGGAACACCATGCCAATCCGCTGGCGCAGCTCATCCGGGTTGTCCTTTAGGACCGAACGGCCGTCGAGCAGGATGTCGCCCTGGTCCGGTTCGATCAGGCGGTTCATGACGCGCAACAGGGTGGACTTTCCGGATCCGGAGGGGCCGATCACCGAGGCGGTGGTGCCCTGTTCGACGTGCAGGTCGATGCCGCGCAGGACATGGTTGGAGCCGAAGGACAGGTGCAGGTTCTTGCCGGTCAACGAGCCGGCGGCAAATTCGCTCATGACTGTGCTCCCTTCCCGATCAGGGCTGCGGCGTCGTCCGGCTGCCGCTTCTCCGGACGGCCGGTGCGCAGGCGGTTGTCGATGTAGTTGACCAAGTGGGTGAGCGGAACGGTCAGCAGCAGGTACATGAACGCCGCGGCAACCAGCGGCGACAGGTTCCCCGTGTTGGCCGCGGCGTCGTTACCGATGCGGAAGATCTCGCGCTGGCTCGCGATCAGGCCCAGCAGGTAGATCAGGGACGAGTCCTTGATCAGCGAGATGAACTGGTTGA
>Ga0308174_10000835_pt1 | contig 13660 bp, 10 predicted proteins | sample PhyPR2_FD_203894 | JGI IMG/M metagenome (GOLD analysis project Ga0308174, IMG submission 203894) | Soil microbial communities from UC Gill Tract Community Farm, Albany, California, United States - DLSLS.P.R2 | ecosystem: Environmental > Terrestrial > Soil > Agricultural land | place: USA...
GCCGAACCTGCCGGCCGCCGGACGCGAAGGGCCCCGTCGAGGAGGACGGGGCCCTTCGTCGTCCGCGTCCCGCGCTGGGCCATGCTGGTGCCATGTCGGACGGGATGTCGCTGGACCACCTGATCTCCTGGGCGATGCAGGGCGGCCCGGCACCGGTCGAGCTCACCGATGCGTCGGTGGAGCGGATCACGCTGGCCAGCGAGTACCTCCGGCTGGCCGGCCGCTCCGGCGCGGTCTACGGCCTGACCACCGGGGTCGGGGCGCTGCGCACCGTGCCGACCGACATCACCCCGAGCGACGGGACCTCGCACGCGCTGCGGCTGTGGCGCTCGCACGCGACCGGCTTCGGCGAGACGTACGACGACGCGACCGCACGCGCCGCGATGGCGATCCGGCTGCACCAGATCACCTCCGGCCGGTCCGGGGTCAGCGCCGGGCTCGCCTCCTCGCTGGGGGCGGCGATCGCCGGGGGCGCCGTACCCGACCTGCACCGGTTCGGCTCGATCGGCACCGGCGACCTGGTGCCGCTCGCGGAGCTCGGGCTGACGCTCGTGGGCGAGCGGCCGTGGCGGTCCGGCGGCGCCCCGGTGGCGGCGGTCGACGACGGTGACGCGCTGCCGTTCATGTCCAGCAACGCGCTCACGCTGGCCACCGCGGCGCTCGTGCACCGCCGGCTGGCGCTGCTGTCGGACGCCGCGGAGAAGGTGACGGCGCTGTCCGCGGTCGCCCTGCAGGCGTCTCTCCAGGCGTTCGACCCGCGGGTGCACGCCGGGCGCCCCGACGCGTCGCAGCAGGGGGTGGCGCGGCGGCTGATGGCCCTGCTCGACCCCGCGGACTGGGTGCCCGCGCGGGTGCAGGACCCGTTCGCGCTGCGGACGGTGCCGCAGGTGCACGCGCCGTTCGTGGACGCGCTGGTCACCACCGAGCAGGCGGTCCGGGTCGAGGTGGACGACTCCACGGAGAACCCGCTCGTCACCGGCGACGGCACGCCGCTGCACCACGGCGGCTTCGTGACGGCTCGACTCTCGGCCACCCTCGACGCGCTGCGCCAGGCGACGTACCCCGTCATCGCACTGTCCGCCGCCCGGCTGTCCGCCCTGATCAACCCGTCGCTCACCGGACTGCCCGCCTTCCTCGCGTCCGGGCCGGCGGGCAGCTCCGGGGTGATGATCCTGGAGTACCTCGCCCAGGACGCCCTCGCCCGGACCCGGATCCTCACCAGCCCGGTCTCCACCGGGCACGCGTCGGTGTCGCTGGGGCTGGAGGAGCACGCGAGCTTCTCCACCCAGGCGGTCTGGGCGAGCGAGCAGCTGGTCGAGCTGGCCCCGGTCGTGCTCGGCTGCGAGCTGATCGCCGCCGTACGCGCGCTGCGGATGGACCCGGACCGGCTGCCCTCGACCCGCGTCCGCGCGGTCTACGACGCGGCCGCCGCCGTCCTGGACGAGGAGCGGTCCGACCGGCCGTTCACCCGCGACCTGACCGCCGCGGTCGCCCTGGTGACGGCCGGTGTGCCGGTCGAGGGGTGACCCGCCGAGCGACCACACCCACGCTGTGGACAACCCCGGGTAGTCCCTGACGTTCTGGCTGGAAAATGGTGCATTTCTCAGCCATTTGGTCACGGACTATCCGCAGGGGTCAGCTGAAGTCCAGCACCAGCCGGCCGCGGATGCCGCCGGCCTCGAGCTTGCGGTGCGCCTGCTCGGCCTGCTCGGCGGGGAGCAGCTGGGCGACCCGGAGCGTGTAGACGCCCCGCGCCAGCTGCTCCTCCAGCCCCTGGATGAGGTCGGCGCGCTCGGCGGAGTCGTAGACCAGCACCGGGCGGGCGGTGATACCGCGTTCGAGCGCACCGGACCAGCCGCGCACGGAGCCGATCACGCCGCCGTCCTTCACGGCGGGCACCAGGAGGTCGGCCTGCACGGAGCCGTCCACCAGCCCGTCGACGCCGTCCGGGACCACCTCGCGGATCCGCTCGGCCACGTCGTCCCCGCGCCGGACCACGTGGTCGGCGCCGAGCGTGCTCACCAGCTCCTCGTCCTTCTCGGCGGCGTCGGCGACGACCCGCAGGCCGTCGGCCTTGGCCATCTGTACGACGTACCCGCCGAACGCGCCTGCGGCCCCGGTGACCGCGAGGACCTGGCCCCGGCTCAGCCCGAGCTCGTCGAGCAGCAGGCGGGCGGTGAGCGCGTTCATCAGGAAGGTCGACCCGGCCGGGAAGTCCACGTCGTCGGGGAGACGCAGCACGGAGGCGTCGGGGACGACCAGCTCGTCGACGTACGCGCCTCCCGCGGGCCGGTACGGCACCACGATCGCGGCGACCCGGTCCCCCACCTGCCACCGCGAGCCGTCGCCGACCTCGTCCACGACGCCGGCGGCGTCGGCACCGGGGATGAACGGGCCGGACTGGTCGGCGTGCCGGTCGCGGTACCGGCCGCTGCGCAGGCCGCTGTCGGTGGGGTTCACGGTCGCGGCGTGCACCCGGATGCGCACCTGGGCCGGGCCGGGGTGCGGCTCGGGCAGGTCGAGGACCTGCAGCTTCTCGGGGCCGCCGAACTCTGTCGCGCCAATGGCTCTCATGGGGCGTGCAACGCCTTCCTGGTGCGAGGACTTCCTGGTCGGTGCCCGGTCGAGGTCACTCGACGGGCACGACCGGCCGGTACCCGGGCATCCCGGCCGCAATCCGCCGGGCGCGACGAAGCCCCGGCACGCGCGCGGCGTGCCGGGGCCCGAGAAGTCGCGTCAGCCGGCTAGAAGACCCGGCGACGGTTGCCGCCGATCGGGACGAAGTTCAGGATCAGGCCGACGATCAGCAGAATGATTCCAATGGTGGTCAGGATCGAGATTCCGGCGACCAGACCGATGATGAGCAGGATCAGTCCGAGGACGACCATGGCGGGGTGCTCCTTGTCTTGGGTGGAACGAACGCTCCCCTTGTACCCCTCCGGAAGTCGGACGATGCGCCGCCGGATCTCCGGATTCTCAACTTTTACGCAGCCCTCCTCGAGCCCCAAGTCGGGGTGGTCCGTGACGAAATGGCTGAAAAATCGCCGATTTTCCGCCAGAACGTCACGGACTATCCGGGATGCCGGGTCGAGGGCGGCCCCGCCGCGCGGCCGGGGTGCTCAGGCGGTGCGGGTCGCGATGAGGGTCGCGAACGCGTCGAGCGCGTCCTTGACCGGGCCGGCGGGCAGCGCGGCGAGCAGCTCCTGGGCCTCCCGGGCGCGGGCGAGGACGTACTGCCGGGCCTCGTGCATCGCGGGGTGCTTGCGGAGCAGGTCGAGCGCCTCGGCGTGCCGGATGTCGTCGGTGAGGTCCCCGGCGAGCAGCTCGAGCAGCCGGGCGTCCGCCGGGTCGGTCGACCGCTGGGCCATCAGCACCGGCAGGGTCGGCACGCCCTCGCGCAGGTCGGTGCCGGGGGTCTTGCCGGACTCGTGGGAGTCGCTGGCCACGTCGAGGATGTCGTCGGAGAGCTGGAAGGCGATGCCGACCTTCTCGCCGTAGGCGGTCAGCGCCTCCTCCACCTCGCGGGAGGCGCCGGCGAAGCGCGCGCCGTACCGCGCCGAGGTCGCGATCAGCGACCCGGTCTTGCCCTCGACCACCCGCAGGTAGTGCGCGAGCGCGTCCTCGTCCGGGCCCGGCTCGAGGGTCTCGAGGATCTGGCCCTCGACCAGCTTGGTGAACGTCTCGGCCTGGATCCGCACCGCGTCCGCGCCGAGGCTGGCGGTGAGCTCGGAGGACTTCGAGAACAGGAAGTCCCCGGTGAGGATCGCGACGTGGTTGTCCCAGCGGGAGTTGGCCGACTCGGCGCCGCGCCGCAGCTCGGCCTCGTCCATCACGTCGTCGTGGTAGAGCGAGGCCAGGTGGGTCAGCTCCACCACGCAGGCGGAGGTGACCACCTCGGGCCGGGTGGCGTCGCCGACCTCGGCCGCGAGCAGCACCAGCAAGGGCCGGAACCGCTTGCCGCCGGCGTGCATGAGGTGCCGGGCGGCGTGGGTGACGAACGGCGCCTCGCTCCGGATCTCGCGTTCGAGACGCTCCTCGACCTCGACCATCCGGGCCCGCAGCCGGGCCTCGAGGTCCGCGTCGAGCACCGGGAGGGCCAGCGACGGGTTCGCGTCGGAGGCGGTCGAGGTCATGAGTCGTCCAGTCGGCTGTGGTCGAGCGAGGGTCAGCGGATGAACTGGCCCGCGTTGGCAGCCAGGTCCAGGACCGGGCCCGGGAAGATGCCCAGGACGACGGTCGCGGCGAACCCGACGGCGATCACGATAGTCGTGAGGATGCTCGGCATCATCACCACGGGTCCCTCGCCTACCGGCTCCGAGAAGAACATCAGCACGATCACCCGGGCGTAGAAGAACGCCGCGACCGCGCTCAGGAGTACCGCGACCACGACCAGCGGCCACGCGCCCCCGGCGACCGCCGAGGCGAACACCGCCCACTTGCCGGTGAAGCCCGAGGTCAGCGGGATGCCCGCCATGGCCAGCAGGAAGAACGCGAAGACGCCCGCCACGAACGGCGACTCCTTGCCCAAGCCGGCCCACCGGGACAGATGGGTCGCCTCGCCGCCGGCGTCGCGGACCACGGTGACGACCGCGAAGGCGCCGATGGTGGTGAAGCCGTAGGTCACCAGGTAGAACAGCACCGCCTGGACCGAGGAGATCTGGTTCCCGTCGAAGCTGTTCACGGCGTGCAGGCCGACGAAGCCGGTGAGGATGAACCCGGCGTGCGCGATCGAGGAGTAGGCCAGCATCCGCTTGATGTCGCTCTGGGTGATCGCCAGGATGCAGCCGACGAGCATGGTGAGCACCGCGACGATGCTGATCATCAGCGACCAGTCCCAGCGGGCGCCGCCGAAGGCGACGTAGAACAGCCGCAGCAGCGCACCGAACGCGGCGACCTTGGTGCAGGCGGCCATGAAGGCGGTGACCGCGGTCGGGGCGCCCTGGTAGACGTCCGGGGTCCAGGCGTGGAACGGCGCGGCACCGACCTTGAACAGCAGCCCGACCGCGAGCAGGCCGATGCCGCCGAGCAGCAGCACCTGGCCGCCGATCCGGCCGGAGACCGACTCCGCGATGTCCGCGAAGTTCATCGAGCCGGCGAAGCCGTAGGTCAGCGCGATGCCGTACAGGAAGAACCCGGAGGAGAAGGCGCCGAGCATGAAGTACTTCATCGCCGCCTCCTGGGAGAGCAGCCGGCGCCGGCGGGCCAGGCCGCACAGCAGGTAGAGCGGCAGCGAGAGGATCTCCAGCGCCACGAACAGCGTCACCAGGTCGTTGGCCGCCGGGAACAGCAGCATGCCGCCGATCGAGAACAGCATCAGCGGGAAGACCTCGGTGTGCTCCAGGCCCTGGGTGGAGGCCTCGCGCTCGGCGGCCGTGCCCGGCAGCGCGGCCGCCTGGCCGGCGAAGGCGGTGATCCCGCCCTCGAGGTGCCGCTCGGCGAACAGCAGCACGCTGATGAACGCGAGCGCCAGGATCGTGCCCCAGATGAAGACGGTCGGGCCGTCCACGGCCACCGCGCCCTCGACGGCGATCTGGCCGCGGCCCGCGGTGTCGCCCTGCGGGGCCAGGTTGCCGGCCACGATGCCGGTCGCGACCAGCGCGCCCAGCACGCCCGCGCCGGTGAGCACGGTCTGCACGAGGTAGCGGCTCCGGCGCGGCACGAACGCCTCGACGACGACGCCGACGAGCGCGACGCCGAAGACGATCAGCATCGGCGACAGCAGGCCGTACTCGATGCTGGGCTTGGAGAAGTCGGCTGCGAGGTTCACTTGGCGGTCTCCTCCTGGGCACCGGCCTGCGCGGGTACGGCGGGCGCCGGGTCCTTCACGCCGACGTGCTGCAGCGTGTCGTGGACGGCGGGGTTGATGATCGACGTGAGCGGCTTCGGGTAGAACCCGAGCAGCACGATGAGGACGAGCAGCGGGGCCAGTGCGGTCACCTCGCGCACGCCGAGGTCCTTGAAGCCGGCGACCGCGGGCACGGTCGGCCCGGTCATCGTGCGCTGGATCATCAGCAGGATGTAGAGCGCGGCGAGCACGATCCCCAGCACCGCGAACGAGGCGTACCACGGGTTGTGGGTGAACGCGCCCAGCAGCACCAGGAACTCGCTGATGAACGGCGAGAGGCCCGGCAGCGACAGCGACGAGAGGCCGGCCACCAGGAAGATCCCGGCGAGGACCGGGGCGACCTTCTCGACGCCGCCGAAGTCCGGGATCAGCTTCGAGCCGCGACGGCTGATCAGGAAGCCGCTGACCAGGAACAGCGCGGCGGTCGAGAGCCCGTGGTTGAACATGTAGAGCATCGAGCCGGTCTGGCCGTAGCTGTTCAGCACGAAGATGCCCAGCACGATGAAGCCGAAGTGGGACACCGAGGTGTAGGCGATCAGGCGCGGGATGCTGCGCTGGCCGATCGCGGCGAGCCCGCCGTACAGCACGCTGAGGACCGCGAGCACGAGGACCACCGGGGTGGCCCACTGCGAGGCCTCCGGGAACAGCTGGAGGCAGAAGCGGATCATCCCGAAGGTGCCGATCTTGTCCAGGATGCTCACCAGCAGCACGGAGGTGCCGGGGCTGCCCTCCTCGGCGGCGTCCGGGAGCCAGGTGTGCACCGGCACCATCGGCGCCTTGATCGCGAACGCGACGAAGAAGCCCACGAAGAGCCAGCGCCCGGTGACGGTGGAGATGTCGATCTTGCTGAGCTCGGTCAGGAGGTACGTCGGACCGGTGGCCGTGCGCGAGGAGACGACGTACAGGCCCACCACCGACGCCAGCATCAGCAGGCCGCCGAGAAGCGAGAAGAGCAGGAACTTCACGGCGGCGTAGGAGCGCCGGGGACCGCCGAAGCCGCCGATCAGGAAGTAGATCGGGATCAGCGTGGCCTCGAACAGCACGTAGAAGAGGAACACGTCGGTCGCGGCGAAGACGCCGATCGCGAGGCCCTCGAGCGCGAGCATCCAGGCGAAGAAGGCCCGCACGCCCCATCGGCCGTTCTCGCCGTCGTTCCAGGAGGCCAGGATCACGACCGGGGCCAGGATCGCGGTGAGCAGCACCAGGGTCAGGCCGATGCCGTCCACGCCGAGGGCGTAGTGCGCCCCGAACGCGCGGATCCACTCGTGGTCCTCGCTGAACTGGAAGCCGCTCGTACCGGTGTCGAAGCCGAAGCCGACCACCGCGACGACCACCAGGGTCAGCAGCGAGAACCCCAGCGCGACCTGCTTCGGCAGCTCGGCCCGGCCACCCTTCGGCAGCACGGCCACGACCACTGCCCCGACGATCGGCAGCAGCAGAGCCGTGGTCAACAAGGGAAAGCCGTTCACTGCGACACCACCATCAGCTCGTCGTTCCAGGTCTCGTTCACGCGAAGTTCACCGCCAGCAGGGCCAGCACGACGAGCACGGCGCCACCGAGGACGGACAGGGCGTAGGACCGAACGAAGCCGGTCTGCAGCCGCCGGAAGGTGCCGGACATCCCGCCGAACGCGCCGGCGGTGCCGTTGACGACGCCGTCCACGCCGCGGTCGTCGAAGGTCACCAGGCCGTTGACGAACCGGTCACCGGGGCGCATGAACAGCTCCTCGTTGATCGCGTCGCCGTACAGGTCGGCCCGGGCGGCCTTGGTGAACACCGACACGTTCGCCGGCGCGGTGCGCGGCACCTCGTTGCGGCCCACGGTCAGCCAAGCGATCGCGATGCCGACCGCCACGGTGACGAGGATGACCAGCGACATCAGCAGCACGTTGATCTCGCCGTTCGCGTGCGGCTCGGCCCCGGCCACGGGCTCGAGCCAGTGGTCGATCCAGCCGCCGAAGACGAGCAGCCCACCGACGGCCGACAGCGCCGCCAGCAGGATCAGCGGCACGGTCATCACCTTGGGCGACTCGTGCGGGTGCACGCCGTCCGCCCACCGCTTCCGGCCGAGGAAGGTCATCAGCATCACGCGGGTCATGTAGAACGCGGTCACGCCGGCACCCAGCAGGGCGGCCAGCCCGACGACCAGGTTGTCGGCGAACGCCGCCTCGATGATCTTGTCCTTGGACCAGAAGCCCGCGAACGGCGGCACCCCGATGATCGCGAGGTAGCCGACCGCGAAGGTCAGGAACGTCACCGGCAGCGCCTTCTGCAGCGCGCCGTAGTGCCGCATGTCGACGTCGTCGTCCATCGCGTGCATCACCGAGCCGGCACCGAGGAACAGGTTGGCCTTGAAGAAGCCGTGCGCGAGCAGGTGGAAGATCGCGAACGCGTAGCCGGCCGGACCGAGGCCGGCGGCCAGCATCATGTAGCCGATCTGGCTCATCGTGGAGCCGGCCAGGGCCTTCTTGATGTCGTCCTTCGCGCACCCGATCACGGCGCCCCACAGGAGCGTGACGGCGCCGACCACCACGACCGCGGTCTGTGCGACCGGCGCGTAGTCGTAGATGAAGTTGGACCGGACCACGAGGTAGACGCCGGCGGTCACCATCGTCGCCGCGTGGATCAGCGCCGACACCGGGGTCGGGCCCTCCATCGCGTCGAGCAGCCAGGACTGCAGCGGCACCTGGGCGGACTTGCCGCAGGCGGCGAGCAGGAACAGCAGGCCGAGGATCGTCATCGTGGTCTCGTCGGCCCGGCCCGCGGCCGCGGAGACGCCGGCGAAGGTGACCGTGCCGAAGGTCGCGAAGACCATCATCGTGCCGAGCGCCATGCCGACGTCACCGACGCGGTTCACGACGAACGCCTTCTTGGCGGCGACGGCGGCCGACGGCTTGTGCTGCCAGAAGCCGATCAGGAGGTACGACGCGAGGCCGACGCCCTCCCAGCCGAGGAACATGCCGAGGTAGTTGTCGGCGAGCACCAGCATCAGCATCGCGGCGACGAACAGGTTCAGGTACGCGAAGAAGCGTGCCCGCCGGACGTCGTGCTCCATGTAGCCGACGGAGTAGACGTGGATCAGCGCGCCGACGCCGGTGATCAGCAGCAGGAACACGGCCGAGAGCGGGTCGTAGAGCAGCGCCATGTCGACCTTGAAGCTGCCCGCGTCGACCCACGACCACAGCGTCTGGCCGATCTGGCGCGACCCGGTGTCGCGGCCGAGCAGCGCGAAGAACGCGACCAGGCTGATCACGAAGGACACGATCACCGTCGCGCAGCCGAGCAGGTGCGCCCACTTCGACGTACGCGTGTTGCCGAGGAGAAGGACCACGGCGGCACCCATTGCGGGCAGCGCGATGATCACCCAGAGCAGCGAGAAGACCCCGCCCGCGGCGGACGGCGCCACCACCGGGACGGACTCCTGCAGGGGAACGAACATGTACCTCTCCTCAGTACTTCAGCAGGCTCGCGTCGTCGACCGAGGCCGAGCGGCGGGTGCGGAAGATGGTCATGATGATCGCCAGCCCGACCACGACCTCCGCGGCGGCGACCACCATCACGAAGAAGGCGGCCACCTGGCCGTCGAGGTTGCCGTTGACCCGGGAGAAGGTGACCAGCGCGAGGTTCGAGGCGTTCAGCATCAGCTCGACGCACATGAACACCACGATCGCGTTGCGGCGGGTGAGCACGCCGACGCAGCCGATCGTGAACAGGATCGCGGACAGCACCAGGAACGGTGTCGCGCTCATGCCTGGTCCCCTTCCTCGGGTCGGGAGGTGTCGCTCGGGTCGCCGTCGATGCCGCCGCGCGGACCGGAGCCGCGCACCGGCAGGTGCGAGGTGCCGTCACCGATCGCTCCGGTGAGCCGGTCGATGTCCCGGGTGGGCGCGGTCTTGACGGTGCCGTGGGACTGCAGCGTGCGGGACACCGAGATCTCCGACGGCGAGCCGTCCGGCAGCAGGGCCGGGGTGTCCACCGCGTTGTGCCGCGCGTAGACGCCCGGCGCCGGCAGCGGGCCGGGGTGCTTTCCGTGCTCGGCGTACGCCTGCATCCGGCGCGCGGCCAGGTCGCCCTGGGTCGGCTTCGGGGTGAGCCGCTCGCGGTGCGCCAGGACCATGGCGCCGACGGCGGCCGTGATCAGCAGGGCGCTGGTCGCCTCGAACGCGAAGACGTACTTCGAGAAGAGCAGCTGCGCGAGACCGGGCACGTTGCCGGCCTGGTTCGCGGCGGCCAGCCCCTGGACGGCGCCGACCGAGAGCTGGCCGAGGCCGAGCACGATGACCAGGCCGAAGAGCAGGCCGACGACGATCGCCATCACCCGCTGGCCGCGGATCGTCTCGACGACCGAGTCGGACGCGTCGACGCCGACCAGCATCAGCACGAACAGGAACAGCATCAGGATCGCGCCGGTGTAGACGATGATCTGCACCGAGAACAGGAACGGTGCGTCCTGCACGAGGTAGAGCACCGCCAGCCCGATCATCACGACCGCCAGCAGCAGCGCGGCGTGCACGGCCTTGCGCACGAACAGGATGCCGAGCGCGGCCGCGACCATGACCGGCGCCAGGAACCAGAAGGCGACCACGTCAGACCTCGCTCTCGTCGGCCCGGCGGGTGCGTGGCGTGAACGCGCCCGTGTAGTAGTCGCTCTCGTCGTCACCGAGCTGCATGGCGTGCGGCGGCTGCTCCATCCCGGGCAGCAGCGGGGCGAGCAGGTCGGACTTCTCGTAGATCAGGTCCGCGCGGTTGTTGTCCGCGAGCTCGTACTCGTTGGTCATCGTGAGCGCCCGGGTCGGGCACGCCTCGATGCACAGCCCGCACAGGATGCAGCGCAGGTAGTTGATCTGGTAGACGCGGCCGTAGCGCTCACCCGGGGAGAAGCGCTCGTCCTCGGTGTTGGAGGCGCCCTCGACGTAGATCGCGTCCGCCGGGCAGGCCCACGCGCACAGCTCGCAGCCGATGCACTTCTCCAGCCCGTCCGGCCAGCGGTTCAGCTGGTGCCGGCCGTGGAAGCGCGGGGCCGTCGGCTTCTTCTCGAAGGGGTACTGCTCGGTGACGACCTTCTTGAACATCGTCCGGAAGGTCACCCCGAAACCCGCGATCGGGTCCCAGAACTGTTCCTTGAGGGTGGGCACTACTCAACGCTCCCGTCAGCGGTGGCGGTGGACGACACGGGTCGGTTGCTCGAGGACGCGGTCGCCTGCCCGGGCATGGGCGGCACCGGGTAGCCCCCGGCGAAGGCGTCGAACGGAGCGGGCTCGGCCTCCGGCACGGCGCCGGCGGCCTCGGCGGCCTCCTCCTGCTTCTCGCCGACGAACATCAGCACCAGGAACAGCACCACCACGACGCCGATCGCGCCGAGGAGGTACTTCCGGTCGAAGCCGCCCTCGAGGCTCGCCGCGCGGATCGCGGCGACGGCCACGATCCACACCAGCGAGATCGGGATCAGCCGCTTCCAGCCGAACGCCATGAACTGGTCGTAGCGCAGCCGCGGCAGCGTCCCGCGCAGCCAGATGAAGATGAAGATGAAGAACATCACCTTGACGATGAACCACAGGAACGGCCAGTAGCCGTGGTTGAACATGTTGTCGTTCACCGCCGAGAGCGGCCAGGGTGCGCGCCAGCCGCCCAGGAACAGGGTGGTCGCGAGGGCCGAGACGGTCACCATGTTGACGTACTCGGCGAGGAAGAACAGCGCGAACTTCAGCGAGGAGTACTCCGTGTGGAAGCCGCCGACCAGCTCGCCCTCGGCCTCGGCGAGGTCGAACGGCGCGCGGTTGGTCTCCCCGACCATCGCGATCGTGTAGATCACGAACGACGGGATCAAGATGATGCCGAACCACAGCCGGGACTGGGCGGCGACGATCTCGCTGGTGGACATCGAGCCGGCGTACAGGAACACCGCGACCAGCGCGAGGCCCATGGCGACCTCGTAGGAGATCATCTGGGCGCTCGAGCGCAGGCTGCCGAGCAGGGAGTACGTCGACCCGCTGGCCCAGCCGCCGAGCACGATGCCGTAGATGCCGATCGAGCTGATCGCCAGGATGAACAGCACGCCGACCGGCATGTCGGTCAGCTGGAGCTGCGTGGTGGTGTCGGTGAACGGGATCCGGACCGCCGGCCCGAAGGGGATCACCGCGAACGCCAGGAACGCCGGCACCGTGGACAGCACGGGCGCGAGGATGAAGATCACCTTGTCCGCGGCCGTCGGGATGATGTCCTCCTTCAGCGCCAGCTTCACGCCGTCCGCGAGGGACTGCAGGAGACCGAAGGGGCCGTTCACGTTGGGGCCGATCCGGTGCTGCATCCGGGCCACGACGCGACGCTCGAACCAGATGTTGAACAGCGTCAGCACCACGAGGATCACGAAGATCAGCACGGCCTTGACGATGATCACCCACCAGGCGTCGTTGCCGAAGCCCTTCACGTTGTCGGTGCCGGCTCCCTCCGCGGCGGCCGAGACCAGCTGCAGGACCGGTGCGGCGAGCAGGTCACTCATGCCTGCGCTCCCTTCGAGGCGAGACGTACGACGGACCCGGCCGGTGCCGACCAGCCCGACGTCGTCGGTGTCCACACCACCCCGTCCGGCAGGTCGGCCACCGCGACGGGCAGCGTGGTCGTGCCGCGGTCGCCGGAGACCTCGACGTGCTCGCCGGCGGTGAGGCCGAGCGCGTCGAGCGTGCCCGGGGAGACCAGCGCGACCGGCGCGCGGGCCGTCGCCTTGAGGTAGTCGTCGCCGTCGAGCATCCGTCCGTCGTCGAGCAGCAGCTTCCAGGTGGCGAGGGTCACCGCGTCGTCCGTGTGCGCGGGCGTGACCTCACGGGCCGGGTGCGCGGCGGCGTCGAAGAGGGCCCGGTCGCCGTCCCAGGCGCCGACCTCCTGCATCTCGGCACGGGCGCCCTCGACGGTCTTGAAGCCGAGGTCGACGCCCAGCTCGTCGGCGATGCCGGCCAGCACCCGCAGGTCCGGAAGCGCGTGCGAGTCGCGCAGCACCTTCTCGAACGGGCGGACCCGGCCCTCCCAGTCCACGAACATGCCGGCCTTCTCGGCGACCGGGGCCACCGGGAAGACGACGTCGGCGACCTTCGAGACGGCGCTGGCGCGCACCTCGAGGCTGACCACGAAGCCGGCGTTCTCGATCGCGGCGGTGGCCGCGGCCGGGTCGGGCAGGTCGATGGGGTCGACGCCGGCCACGACGAGCGCGGCCAGCTCACCGGCGGCGGCCGCGGCGACGATGGCATCCCCGTCGCGTCCGGGCTCGTGCGGGACGGTGGTGCCCCAGACGGTGCCGAGGTCGACGCGGGCGGCGGCGTCGGCCACCGGCCGGCCACCGGGCAGCAGGCCCGGCAGGCAGCCGGTCTCGAGCGCGCCCCGCTCACCGGCCCGGCGCGGCACCCAGGCGAGCCGGGCGCCGGTGGTGCCGGCCAGCGTGAGCGCCGCGGACAGCGCACCGGGGACGGTGGCGAGCCGCTCGCCGACCAGGATCACGCCGCCACCGTCGAGGGCGACCTCGCCGTCGTGCGCGAGCGCCTCGAGGGCGGAGACCTCGTCGCCGGGGGCGGTCCGGATCAGGGTGCCGTTCATCTTCTGCAGGCCGCGCGAGGTGAAGGGCGCGATCGAGACGACCTTCGTGCCGCGCTTGCGGCTGGCCTTGCGCAGCCGCAGGAACACGATCGGGGACTCGTCCTCGGGCTCGAGGCCGGCGAGCACCACCACGCTGGCCTTCTCAAGGTCGGCGTAGGTGACGTCGAGCGCCTTCGCGACGACGTGCGACGCCAGGAAGTCGGCCTCCTCGGCCGAGTGCGGGCGGGCCCGG
>Ga0308174_10000836_pt1 | contig 13660 bp, 7 predicted proteins | sample PhyPR2_FD_203894 | JGI IMG/M metagenome (GOLD analysis project Ga0308174, IMG submission 203894) | Soil microbial communities from UC Gill Tract Community Farm, Albany, California, United States - DLSLS.P.R2 | ecosystem: Environmental > Terrestrial > Soil > Agricultural land | place: USA...
GCAGCATCGCCGGCCGGCTCGCCGGCTACTCCACCTCGCTGGTCTACGGCACCGCCAAGGCCGCGGTGATCCATCTCACCAAATGCGTGGCGATGGAGCTCGGCGAATCCGGCGTCCGCGTCAATTCGATCTCGCCCGGCCTGATCGCCACCGGCATCTTCGGCAAGGCGCTGGGCCTGTCGACCGACAATGCCGAGAAGACGCCGGAGGCGATCCGCAACGCCTACGCCACCGCGCAGCCGATCCCGCGCGCCGGCATCACCGACGACATCGCCCATGCCGCGGTTTTCCTCGCGAGCGACGAATCCGGCTTCATCAACGGCCACGACCTCGTCGTCGACGGTGCCATCACCGGCGGCCGCAACTGGAGCCAGCAGCAGCAGGGCTATGTCGCGATGCGAAAGCTGCTCGGAGATGTGGTGGAGTAGGGCGCGCTTCATAAGCAATGACTTGAATAAGTAACGAACTAGTCGCTGCACGGGCAGTGCACTCTCTCTCCCCGTTCTTTACGGGGAGAGAGTTGGGGTGAGGGGCAGACGCACGAGCAGCATAAATTGCTAGACCTGTACCCCCTCACCCGGATTGCATCTGACGATGCAATTCGACCTCTCCCCGCAAGCGGGGCGAGGTTCTCAACTCATACCGTCTTCGACCGCCAACTCACACCGCCCGCACCTTCACCTTCAACCCGTCTCGCGGCTTCGGGATCGGCCACACCTGCCAGCTCGGCTGATAGCCCGGCGCAAACGAGACCTCGAGGTTCGCGAGGAAATGCCGCGCAAAACACTTCGCCTGCATGTAGGCAAAGTGCAGGCCGAGGCACATATGCGCGCCGCCGCCGAACGGCACCCAGGCAAAGCGATGGCGGGCGCGCTGGGCCTCGTCGGTGAAACGCAGCGGGTCGAACCGCGCCGGCTCAGGCCAGACCTCGGCCATGTGATGGGTGTACATCGGATTGACGCCCACCGAAGTCCCGGCCGGGATCGCAAAGCCCTTGAAGCTGAAATCCCGCACGGCGCGGCGCGGCAATGACGGCACCGGCGGCATCAGCCGCAAGGTTTCCTGGAACGCCATCTCGGTCAGCTTCATCTTCTCCAGATCGCTGGCGTCCATCGGCTCGCCGTCGGTGAGACCGAGGTTCATGACCTCCGCACGAAGCTTCTGCTGCCACTCCGGATTGGCGGCGAGCTGGGCGACAAAGGACGTAAACGAGGAGGTCAGCGTGTCGTGCGCCGCCATCATCAGGAAGCTCATGTGATCGGCGATCGCCTGCACCGACAGTGGCTCGCCGTTATCGTCCTTCGCCGCGCAGAGCTGCGAGAACAGGTCCTCGCCGCCGCGCGCACGCCGGATCGGCACCTGCTCGGAAAAATAGGCGATGACGCGCTTGCGGCCGCGCACGCCGCGCCCCATCTGCGTGCCCGGCAGCGGCTTGCGGATCGGCGCCACCGCGGCGGCCACCATGTCGACGAAGGCGCGGTTGATGGCATCAACCTCCGGCCCGATATCGTCGCCGAGAAAGGCAGTCGCGGCGAGATCGAGCGTGAGCTGCTTGATGGCGGGATAAAACAGCATGTCGCCGTGCTGGGCTTTCCACTGCGCGACGCGCGCGGCAATGCCGCGGTCGAGGCCTAAGAGATAGGACTTCATCGGTCCGGCCTTGAAGGCGACCGACAGCGTGCGCCGGTGCAGCCGGTGCTCGTCGAAATCCATCAGCATCAGGCCGCGCGGAAACAACCGGTCGAGCACCGGGCCCCAGCCGAGCGCCGAAGAGAACAGCTTGGCCTGGTCGAACAGCACCAGCTCATTGGCCTCGGGGCCGAGCATGACCACGCTGGTCTCGCCGAACACGTGGGTGCGATAGACCGGACCGTATTTGGCGGCGTTGCCCTCGATATGGCCCTTGGGATCGGCCAGCACCTGCAGCGTCTTGCCGATCACAGGCCAGCCTTCGTCGCCGGGGATGTGGGTCAACGAGTTGCGCCGCGGCGGCTTCGGGCTGAGCGCGGAAGGGGCCATGCTTTGCATCGACATCGCGAGAGGCTCCATTCTTCGTCGGTTGGCCGGCCTGCCGTGGCAGGCGCGCGCCGGATCAATATTGATAGCGGTTGCAGCCGTGACGCAACACCTCTTCGATGTCCATTGTCATCGCAAGCCCTGCACATCTCAAGCCTGCCGCACCTCAAGCGTTCGGGATCTCGGTCGCGGCCGCTCGCGATCTCGCGGCGCGATTTCCGCGTCCGAGTCTTGCTGAAAACCTGCCTTCCTTGGCAGAGGGCACGGGGAATGCCGGGCGCTGGCCGCACCCATGGCCCGCCTGCAGAAAAAAAGCAGGCGGCAGGTACCACAGGTTCAGCCGAGACATCCCGGCATTCCCCGCGCGATGGCTTTAACGGCTGCTTCGCGTTCTCCCCGGTGCGCCGGGCTTTCTGGCCACCGTTGCCTGCGCGACGCGTTAGCGTCGTCGCAAGCGTGATATCAGCGTCGGGATATCAGGACCACGCGACTTGACCGTGCGCATCGCTGCTGTTCGTCGGCGTGGAAACCACGCTGCAGCACCGACACGCCCACCGCATCCCGCCTCAACGTTCGTGACGACCGCGAAGCGCCCCTCCAGCGAGGCGAGACGGGGGATAGACAATCATATTTTCTGATAAAAAGAAAGAAGAATTTTGTCTGCCAGCGCCCAATCGATGGAATAGCTTGACCGCACTCATGAAATAAGTGTTTTTCGCGCCGGCTACACTCGATGCGAACGCTGAAGCGGACACCATCGTTCTGTTCCCGCGGCAAAGTCTATCGGCGCAAAGGCGCCCAGCGCTCATAGTTGATGCAGGCCATCTGGATGTCGCGTTGACCCTGATAGATGCCGTCGCTAGCCCAGCGTTAGACCTTTCGGTACGTGGTGAGCTGCGCGTCGCAGTCGGCTGCCGGCCGGACGATAAGCATCCGAGAACATCTTGGCGCTTCGGTCATTGAGCCTTGTCGCAGCATTGCTGATAAACCTTCCTTTACGGCAGGTCCGATCAGACGTTGTCCTCGTCGCTGCCGGTGACTTCCGAGTGGTCTGGAGAGGTGACATCAATGCGAAAACTAGGCGTGGTGGTTGCCTTGATGGTCAAGTCGGCGACATCAGAGGAATGGTTATACGAAAACTGTACCGGTGATGGAGTGCCGCCCGGTGGCAAAGCTTTCGCCAGTACGCTCACAATCAGCTCGCCGGCAGTATCGTTGAATTGGGAATTGTCGAGCGTGAAAGTCCCGTTTTGCTGTATATATAGCCATGTCAGGTACTTGAGCCATTTATTGAACTTCGGCGCAGGATAGAATTGGTTGAAGACCAACTCGTCTTGAATTTGAAACGCAGCGAATCGCAGTGTTTGCCTACGCTTCTCCTTCGCGCTGGGATTTTTCTTGGGGTGTAGCAAGTTCGGAAACGTCTTACGGAGCTCTTCAACCTGCTTGAATGTCGCCTGAATGTTGGCGGATCCGAACTGGTCGTTCAAAGTGCCGGTCACGAATGATGCAGAGCCAGGACCTATAAAGCCGCCCATGGGCAATCCTCCGATTATTCGTTACTATGCAAACAATTGCCGCGCTGCTCGTTTTGCTCTTCGTAGATGCTCTAGCCCGCAGAGATGGTCAATCGGACAAAGCAGAGGTCACAGAAGAATACAGCCGATGCGAGTTTGGCACGGTCGCGGTAGGAGCGCAAAGCCGCTCAAGTACTGTTAAAGCAAGTCCAGTTGGCTCTGAGGCACTTCCTCTACGGGCCGACCTGAAAAGTCCGAAACGCAATCGCCCGGTGGAACATCCCACACCTCCACTCCAAGTCAAGTGCGAACATTGATGCGGCATCGCCGTCTACGGCACGGTAGATGAGCCGGTCCGTTTGGGTTGAATCGTGCAGTCCCCCGGCTCGTCAAAGGAAGGCAGACACCATCATTGACGAACAGCAGTATGGAACTGGCGGATAGATAGGTTTATAAATTTCTTGCGCTGCCCTGCCATCGGAGGGGCTGTAAATGCAATGTCCGCGTTGCGGTTGCCAAAACAGAGCAACCAATGAATATTGCGAAGCATGTGGAGCAGCGCTCGGCTTTGAGTGCACCGCATGTCATCACCTTAACGGACCCGCGGCACGGTTTTGCGGAAGATGCAGCGCTGCTCTCAGCCCAAGCTTATCTCTGCCGGTTCGTCAGTCTTGGCATAACGTCTTAAGTTCCTTGAACGCTAAGGGCGGGGAGCGCAAGCGGCTAACGATCTTGTTTGCTGACATTCGCAACTCCACCGAACTTGTCGACAGTTTGGGCGATCCAGAAATCGGAATGAAGCGCCTTCAACCTGTCCTGAACGTGATGGGAGAAGCCGTTAGACGATATGAGGGCGTCGTCAACAAGTCGCAGGGTGACGGAGTAATGGCGATCTTTGGCGCTCCCCAACCGCACGAGGATCACGCGGTTCGCGGCTGCTTGGCGGCGCTAGCAATGCAAGACGGGATAGCCCGATTGAATGATCCTGCCCTGCAGATCCGGGTAGGGGTTCACACAGGCGAAGTGGTCGTTCAAACAATAGAACATGGAATATATCAGACTTATGATGCTGCTGGGGCAAATGTGCATCTTGCCAACCGCCTAGAGCAAATGGCGGATGCGGGATCTGTTTTCGTATCGAAAGAGACTTACGTCGCGGCCAAGCAATTCATCGAAGTTGAGCAGCTGGGGCCGCAAACCGTCCGGGGGATTGCTGCGCCGATCGAGGTATTCAAGGTACGAGGCCTTCTGCATGCGCCCTCGAGCGGCGCATTTCGAAGTGGAATTCGGCTAAGTCCTTTCATCGGCCGAGCAGGCGAATTTGCTGCGCTTCACGAGGAACTCGAAAACGCGACCAGGGCTGAAGGTCGCGTGGTCGGTCTCGTCGGCAACGCCGGTGTTGGGAAAAGCCGTCTCTGCTTCGAATTCGCGGAGAGTTGCCGTGGCAAAGGCATCAGGGTCTTCGAGGCGCGTGTATTGGCTCACGGGCGGGCAACACCATTTCAGCCGGTGCTAGAACTGATGCGCGACTATTTTGGCCTTCGATTTAAGCAGGCCGCAGATGACTGCCGACGAACGGTGCTTCAACGGTTGGCAACTCTGCCCGTCTCCGAACAATTGGCGGCTGTGCTGTTAGATTTTTTAGGCTTGTCAGACCCGAACAAGTCAACGGTCAAACAGGATCCAAAGTCAAGAAAAGCCCTGCTCCTCGACTTCGTTAGAACGTTGCCGCATTCAGCAAGGGAGCCAGTCTCTGTTGTTATTATTGAAGATTTGCATTGGATCGATGCCGCAAGTGAAGAGTTCGTCGAGGCATTAGCTGACGCAGTGGTAGGAACCACCACACTTCTGGTCGTCAATTTTAGGCCCGGATTTGCTGCTCCACTGACGCAGCGGTCACACTACAGACAAGTCAATATGCGTCCGCTGTCGGCTGCACAATCGGCGGCCTTGGTGCAAGATCACATTGGTGCAGATCCCTCTTTGGCCTTGCTGAGCAGGAACATCATTGAGCGAGCACAGGGAAATCCTTTCTTTCTGGAGGAGCTTATTAATACGCTTGTCGAGCGGGGTGACTTTGAAGGTGACAGAGGGTCGTTCAGACTAAAGGGCAGGATCGATGCAATTCCCCTCCCCTCAACCGTGCAGGCCGTAATTGCCGCTCGTATTGACCGTCTTGAGGAGAACGCCAAGAGGGCACTCGAGATTGCCTCGATCATTGGTCGCGAAATTTCGCTGTCAGTTCTGGACCAAGTCGCCGGAATGGATGAGGGCGAGCTGTCTGAAGCGGTGCAGCAGCTAAGACAAGCTGAGCTACTCTACGATGTGCCACCCTTTGAACAGGGACTAATGGCATTTCGCCATCCTCTAATACAAGAAGTTGCTTACCGATCTCTTTTGCAAGATCGTCGTCGGACCCTTAATGCGAAGGTCGCCCACGCAATCGAGAGCGTCTTCAAGGATCGCGCCGACGAGAGAGCTGCGCTCTTGGCCTATCACTTAGAGCAGGCTGGCGATAACTTGAAGGCGGCACAACAAAATATGCGCTCCGCCGTTTGGATCGGTACCAACGATCCGAATCAGGCGATGCGGACGTGGAAAAAAGTCCGCGACTTGCTGAGCAATCTTCCCTCGTCGCCGCCGACAGACTATTTGAGGATGATGGCTTCCGGCCAAATTGTAAATTTCGGTTGGCGAGAAGGAATCTCGGCGGAGGATGCCCGGGTTTTTTTTGAGGAAGCCAAGCATCTGGCCGTAGCGCTGGGAGATGTAAGGGCTAACGCTCTGATTCACGCTGCCTATGGTAGAATTCTGGCAAATGGTGGATCGGCGGACGAGTATGTTGGAAAGATTCGCGAAGCGAAGGCAATCGCCGACAGAGGTAATGACAAAAGCGTAAAAATCACGCTTAACGCTGTGCTCTGTCACGCACTTAGAATGTCCGGATTTATGACGGAAGCGCTTCAAATAATTATCGAGGCGACCGAGGAGGCGCACAAAATCGAAAAATTTGACAGACAGATGCTGGGTTTTGACGTCGAGGTCTGGCTTACAGTGATGCGAGGGCAAACGCTGGTAATGCTAGGGCGGAAAGAGGAGGCTCGCCCATTCCTTGATCGCATCATTCAAACAGAGGATGGCAAAATTGACACTCTCCACCACATCATACCAAGCTGGGCTTACGTCGATCTTGCCTGGGTGGAGGGGAACGTTGGGCTGGCTCAGGAGCATGCCGAACGAGCCTATCACTTGGCTATAAAGAGCGGTAATCCTTATTTGCGGGTGTATGGTCAAGCTTGTCGTGGTCTTTCTCATATCGTAGCAGGAAGACTGACCTCAGGAATCCAGGATTTCTCCGAGGCCGTCAGCTTCGCTCGATCGCGAAGAGCAGGCTTGGAAGCGGAGCCCCGGATACTCGCCGATTTGGCAAATGCCTATAAACTAAGTGGTGAGGATAAAGTCGCCCTGGCGAATGCTGACGAGGCAATTATGGTGGCAAGCGCGCGTCATGCTCGCATTCCTGAGTGCCTCGCCAGAATTGTTCGTGCGAAGTTGCTACTACGATCTCCGATTGAAGATGAAGTGGTCAAAGGAGGGCACGAGTTAGCCCGCGCTAAGACGCTGATGCGAGAGAGCGGAGCCGTGCTTTTCAAGCGCTTCGTCGAAGAGCTGGAGGCTGACGACGTCAATGCTCGTCAGACTCGAAGTGATCGATTGGCGCGATCCTGAAGCAGCTTGCATTTGAGCCGAGCTATCGGTCCAAGGCTACGAAGCTGCGCCGTAAGCCCCCGGTGAGGCCCGCCTCGCGTTGGTGATCCCGCTTGCTGAGGGCATAGGACTAGTCCTGGAGCTAGTCCTATGACGAAGACGCAGATGAAGGTGATCACGTCGCTGCAGCTGCTTTCCAGTCGGAGGCTTCCGAGCAGTGATGAGACGACCAGGTTGAAGGCGATGTGCAGCCCGAATCCGGCATTGAGCGGATGATGCTCCCAGCCATCCGCCCTACGGTCTCACCCTTTCTGTTTCGCCGCCTCCGCCTGCAAATCCGGCGCATTCACGGCCGGGATCGCCACGCGGCCCGGGCCGGTCTGCGCGAGTGCGGCGGCGGCCTTGTCGTTGGACATGATCTTGGCCATCACGGCCTGGCCGGCGCGCTCGAAGATGGCGCGGTTCTCGATCACGAATTGCTGCGACTTGCGCAGGGTATCGATATAGCCGTTGATCTCCGGCACCACGTAGCGCGCCACCATGTCCCAGCTGCGGCGGGTGTTCTCCGGGTTGGCCCAGTCGTGCACGAAGCCGATGATGGTGCCGACGCCGCCGGACACCTGAATCAAATTCTTGATGGTCTTCACCAGATCGTCGGGCGTGCCGATGGTGGAGGCCGCGCCGTCGACAAAGGCGGTCTTGTCCACGGCCTCGTCGGGTGAGGCGAACGGCTGCAGGCCGGGCCGCTGCAGGGTGCCGACGTTATACTCATTGTGCCAGCGCATCAGCCCGGCGCCGGCTTCGCGCCGCGCCTGCTCGCGGGTCTCGGCGATGTGCCAGGACAGCAGCACGCGCCAGTTGGCGCGGCTGACATTGGCGCCGTGCTTCTTGGCGGCATCCTCGGCGAACTGCCATTGCTGCGGCAGCGCCATCAGCCCCTGTGTCGACATCGATCCCAGCGAGATGATGCCGATGCCGTATTTGCCGGCCAGCGTCATGCCCGACGGCGAGATCTGCGAGGCCACCACGAACGGCATCTCCTCCTGCAAGGGCAGGATCTGCAGCGCGGCGTCGTTCATCGTGAACCAGTCGCTCTTCGCAGTGACGCGCTCGCCGTTGAACAGCCGGCGGATGATGGCGATGGCCTCGTCCTGGCGGTCGCGCTGCGTCATCGGATCGATGCCGAGCGTGTGCGCATCCGACGCCAGCGCGCCGGGGCCCGAGCCGAAGATGGCGCGGCCGCCGGTCATGTGGTCGAGCTGCACCATGCGTTGCGCGACGTTGAAGGGATGATGATAGGGCAGCGAGATCACGCCGGTGCCGAGCCTGATGCGCTTGGTGCGCTCGCCGGCCGCGGCGAGGAACATTTCCGGCGAGGCGATCATCTCCCAGCCCGAGGAATGGTGCTCGCCGCACCAGAATTCGTCATAGCCGAGGTCGTCGAGCAGCTCGACCAGATCGAGGTCACGGCGGAATTGCAGCATCGGGTGCTCGCCGATCGGATGATGCGGGGCGAGGAAGGCTCCGAACTTCAGGCGCGCCATGATGCTTTCTCCCAGACGGAATTTCGTTGTCGTGTTGCTTGGTTGCCGGCGAGGCTAGTTGGCGGCTGCGCGTTACGCAATCGCCATTAAATCACGGCCGCGCAGAGGGATTTGCATGAGGGTGAGCGGCCGCGTTGTTGCGGTCGGCGCGCTGCGCAGATGCCGTGTGCTGTATTCGTGTACGGCAGTAGCGCCTCAACACAATCAATGTCGTCCCGGACAAGCGCGCAGCGCGCAGATCCGGGACCCATACTCCGCAGCCGTTGTTCGTGGCACACTGCCCACGACCAGCCTTCGCAACACCAGGGACGGTGGCTATGGGCCCCGGGTCGGCGCGCTGCGCGCTTGCCCGGGATGACACCGGTTAGGGGGCCGACACAGCATGCAGCATAGCGTTTGCTTATCTCGCAGGTAATCGCCGCCGCGATTGAGCTCCGCTACACCTGAGCCCGCGCAATTCGGCAGGTGTTCCATGCATCAGATGGTCTCAAGCGGCGTCGAAACGCGGCGCTGGTGGGTGCTCGCGACCGTGGTTGCGGCCCAGTTCATGTTCGGCGTCGATGCCTTTGTCGTCAACGTCGCGCTGCCGACCATCGCAGCCGAACTCCACGCCAGCTCGGCGCAGATCGAATCTGTTATCGCGATCTATCTGATCGCCTATGCGACCTTGGTGGTGAGCGGCGGCCGGCTCGGCGACATCTTCGGCACCAAGCCCGTGTTCGTCATCGGTGTTGCCGGCTTCACGCTGACCTCGTTGTGGTGCGGCCTGGCGCAATCCGGGCCGGAGCTGATCCTGGCGCGGCTGGCGCAAGGCGCGACCGCGGCGCTGATGGTGCCGCAGGTACTGACGACCTTGCATCTCTTGTTTCCCGACGAGGCGCGCGGCCGCGCCTTCGCCATCTACGGCGTCGTGCTCGGACTTGCCGGCGCCGCCGGCTTCATGCTCGGCGGCGTGCTGGTGACGCTCGATCTGTTCAGCCTCGGCTGGCGCGCGGTGTTCTTCGTCAACGTGCCCGGCGGCGCGCTGATCATCGCTGTTGCGTTGCGCATCATGCCGCGGGTCGCCCGCCGGACCCGCGTCCGGCTCGACATCTCAGGCGCATGCGTGCTGTTCGCGGGCCTGCTGTGCCTGATGGGGCCGCTGCTGTTCGGCCGCGACCTGCATTGGGCGCCCTGGCTATGGCCGGTGATGGCATCAGGCATCGGCATCATCGCAGGTCTCGTCCGCCTGGAGCACGCGGTCGCGCGTCGCGGCGGCATGCCGCTGATCGATCTCGCGTTGCTAGAGGATCGCGCCTTCATGCGCGGCCTCTGCGCGGTGTTCTGTTTCTTCTTCGCCAATCTCTCGTTCTATCTGGTGATGACTGTCCATATGCAGCAGGCGTTGCAGGTTCCGCCGCTGCAGGCCGGCATGGTGTTCCTGCCGCTGACAACAACCTTTGTCATCGCTTCGCGGCAGGCGGGGGCGCGCGCCAAGCGCCGGGGCATGATGGTGTTGATCGAAGGCTGCGCGCTGCAGCTCGTCGGGCTTGCAGCGCTTGCGCTGCTTGCGATGAACATGCCGGCGCCCGGTGCGATGACGTTGGCAGCGTTGTTGATGATCTTCGGCTATGGCCAGGGCCTAGTGATGGCGCCGCTGTCGAATATCGTGCTCGCGACCGTCAAGCCGGGCAGTGCCGGCGCAGGCTCGGGAATTTACGGGACTGTGGCGCAGATCGGTAATGCGGCCGGCGTCGCCGCGATCGGTGCAGTCTACTTCGCGATCGAATCGGTTCAGCAGGCAAGAGTTGCGTTCATTGTCACGCTCTCGCTGTTCGCGATGTCGATCGTAACATCAGCCGCATTTCTGACATGGCGACGCCGCGCCCCCGGGCAATCGTGACATTTAGATCGCAATCGAACCAATATCGCCGCTGACTTTCTGTTGATCTGCCGCGGGCAGTGTTTTTATTTTGCGTCGCAGCAACTATCTAGGTCATGGTGGGTTGATCCTCGCCGATCCAGGAGTTGCCGTTGTCCCTCGCCGAAAATGTTGAATACCTGCGACGTCTGCGAGAGCTGAACGGCATCACGGGTTTCGGAGACCTCCACGGCCAGCCGCGTGTCGTGCCGGACAGCCCGCTGATCGAGATCGAGCGCTTCGGCTCCAATCCCGGCAAACTCAAGATGTTCGCCTATGTGCCGCCGCAGCGGCAGCCGCTGCTGCCGCTCGTCGTGGTGCTGCATGGCTGCGGGCAGAGCGCGGCGGAGTATGATCTCGGCGCCGGCTGGTCGACGCTCGCCAAGCATTACGGCTTCGCGTTGCTGCTGCCGGAGCAGCAGCGCGCCAACAATGCGCAGCGCTGCTTCAACTGGTTTCAATCCGAAGACGTCGCGCGCGACGACGGCGAGGTCGGCTCGATCAGGCAGATGATTGCGAAGATGGTGTCGGATCGCGCCATCGATCCGCGCCGCATCTTCGTCACGGGACTATCCGCCGGCGGCGCCATGACCATGGCGATGCTGTCGAACTATCCGGAGTTGTTTGCGGCCGGTGCTGTCATCGCCGGCCTGCCGTTCGGCGTGGCGCAGAACGTGCGCGACGCACTGATGCAGATGCACATGCCGCCATCGCGCCGCGGCCAGGATCTCGGCAATCTGGTGCGTGGCGCCGCGTCCTTTCGCGGGCAATGGCCGAAGCTGTCGGTGTGGCACGGCAGTGCGGACCGCACCGTGCACCCCGGCAATGCCGACGAGATCGTCAAGCAGTGGCTCGATCTGCATCATCTGCCGATCGGGCCGATGGCCGAGTCCGAGGTCGATGGCTGTCCGCGTCAGGTGTGGTGGAATGCTGCGGGCGAGCCGATGGTGGAATCCTTCACCATCACCGATATGGCTCACGGCACGCCGATCGGGCTGGCGGAGAATGACAAGCGCTACGGCAAGCAGGGCCCGTATTTGATCGATGCCGGCATCTCGTCGTCCTATCACATCGCGAAATTCTTCGGCGTGACCGACTGGATCCGGCAGCCCAAGCCGGTGGCGGAATCGCCGAGCGCCAGGCTGATCCCGCTGGTGTCCCCGATCTCCTCGGTGCTGCCGAGCCTCAGCCGGATCTTGCGGCCGAAAGCATCCGAGACCAAGACAGCGGAGCCGGCGACGATCGAGCCGAAGCCTGCTGATTCCAAATCGGCCGAGCCGAAGCGCGAGACGCGGCGCGCGTCGGTCGACGTCGCCGCGGTGATCGACCGCGCCCTGCAGGCCGCAGGCCTTAAGAAATAACCACTGAAGGCGTAGCACGCCGCTTCGGAATCACATCTCGCCGGTGAGAAACGGATTGGTCATCCGCTCCTGGCCGAAGCTCGAGCCCGCGCCGTGGCCGCAGATGAAACCGACATCGTCGCCGAGCGGCAGCAGCTTGTCCTTGATCGAGGCGATCAGCGTGGCATGGCTGCCGCCGGGCAGGTCGGTGCGGCCGACCGAGCCGTTGAACAGGACGTCGCCGACATGGGCGAAGCGCATCTCCTTGTTGAAGAACACCACGCTGCCCGGCGAGTGACCGGGGCAGTGAAAGATGTCGAAGCTGAGCTCGCCGATCTCGACCCGGTCGCCTTCATCGAGCCAGCGATCCGGCGCGAAATTGCGTACGCCGGTGAGGCCGAACCGCGCGCCGCTCTCGACCACGTTGTCCAGCAGGAATTTGTCGGCGAGATGCGGGCCCTCGATCGGCACGCCGAGCGCCTCGCGCAGCTCGGCCGCACCGCCGACGTGATCGATATGGCCGTGCGTGAGCCAGATCTTCTCGACCGTGACGCCGGACTTGGCGATGGCGTCGGCAATGACCGGCACGTCGCCGCCGGGGTCGAACACCACCGCCTTCCTGGTGGCCTCGCACCACAGGATGGTGCAGTTCTGCTCGAATGGCGTCACCGGCACGATGATCGCGCCGGCCTTCGGCTTGGTGTCGTCTCGTTGGGTCATGCGGCCAAGCATGCCGATTTTCAGGCCTGCGCCAAGTGAAAAAGACAGCATCGTCGCGGCGGCAGCCGGAACGCGGGCAGATCGCGACGAAATGCGTCTGAACTTGCAGCCGGTTCCGGCGTTGGACGGCGGAACGCTCTCGAGCAGGATGGTCGTTCCGATGAATACGAGCGAAAGCTGGTGGCGCGACGGCATCTTCTATCAGATCTATCCGCGCTCGTTCCAGGACAGCGATGGCGACGGGGTCGGCGACCTCACCGGCATCCTGCACCGGCTGCCTTATCTGCTGACGCTCGGCGTCGACGCGATCTGGCTGTCGCCGATCTTCGCCTCGCCGATGGCCGATTTCGGCTACGACATCTCCGACTACACCGGTATCGATCCGCTGTTCGGGACGATGGAGGATTTCGACGCGCTGGTGAAAGCCGCGCATGGCAGCGGGCTCAAACTGATTCTTGACCTCGTGCCCAACCACACCTCCGACCAGCATCCGTGGTTTCTGGAGGCGAAGCGCTCGCGCACCGATCCGAAGCGCGACTGGTACATCTGGCGCGACGGCGCGCCGGATGGCGGCCCACCGAACAACTGGCTGTCCGAATTTGGCGGCAGCGCCTGGCAATATGACGAGACCACGGGCCAATATTACTATCACGCCTTCCTGGCGCAGCAGCCCGATCTGAACTGGCGCAATCCGGCGGTGCGTGCCGCCATGTACGACGTGATGCGGTTCTGGCTGCGCAAGGGCGTCAACGGCTTCCGCGTCGACGTGCTCTGGCACCTGGTCAAGGACGCCCAGTTTCGCGACAACCCGCCCAACCCCGGCTACATCGAGGGACGCCCGCCGAACGAGCGCGTGCTGACGCGCTATTCGGCTGACCAGCCCGAAGTGCACGAGGTGGTGGCGGAGATGCGGCG
>Ga0308174_10000837_pt1 | contig 13653 bp, 10 predicted proteins | sample PhyPR2_FD_203894 | JGI IMG/M metagenome (GOLD analysis project Ga0308174, IMG submission 203894) | Soil microbial communities from UC Gill Tract Community Farm, Albany, California, United States - DLSLS.P.R2 | ecosystem: Environmental > Terrestrial > Soil > Agricultural land | place: USA...
CAGCCGATGATCGACGTGACCGACCGGTGCTGGTCGATCATCGCGTGCAGCTCTCTCTCCCACTCGTCGGTGACGGATGGGGCCGACGTCTCCGCGCTGTGACCGGTGAAGGCGGACGGCATGTCCTGCCACACCAGCATGCCGATCTGGTCGGCGTGGTAGTACCACCGCGCCGGCTCGACCTTGATGTGCTTGCGGATGGTGTTGAAGCCCAGGTCCTTCGTCTCTTGGATGTCCCAGGCCAGCGCCTCGTCGGTGGGCGCGGTGTAGACGCCGTCCGGCCAGAAGCCCTGGTCGAGGGTCGAGAGCAGGTAGGTCTGCTTGCCGTTGAGCACGATCCGGTTCTTGCCGTCGATCTTCGCGATGCCGATCGAGCGAATGCCGGCGTAGCTCTTGACGGTGTCTGTGCGGCCCTTGTTGAAGAGGGTCACGTCTACGTCGTAGAGGTATGGCGTCTCCGGGGTCCATCGGTTCGTCTTCCCCAGCTTGAGGTCGACCTTGGTGTTGGGTCGCGTGCGTGTCGAGGCGATGGTCTTGCCGACCTTGTCCTTGACCGTGACCTGCACCTTGGCGTTCTTCATGGCCGACGCCGACTCGACAGTGACGGCGAGGGAGTCGCCGCTGTCGGACAGCGTCGGGGTGGTGACGACCTGGTCGACATGGCCCTCGGTGACCGGCTCGATCCACACCGTCTGCCAGATGCCCGAGGCCGCGGTGTAGAAGATGCCGGACGGGTTGGCCGACTGCTTGCCGTGCGGGAAGAGGCCGGTCGTGTCAGTGGCGCGGACGACGAGGTCGTTCACGCCCGGCTTGAGCGCGTCGGTGATGTCGGCGGAGAACGCGTCGTACCCACCGACGTGGTGGGCCACCTGCGTGCCGTTGACGTAGACCGTCGCCTCGTGGTCGACGGCGCCGAAGTTGAGCATGAGCCGGTTCTTGGCGTAGCCCTTCGCGTGGGGCGCCGCGACGGCCCAGCCCGCCGGCACGGTGAAGGTCCGGTGGTAGGCCATGTTGTCCTCATGGCGCTCGATGCCCGAAAGCTGGGACTCGATCGGGTAGGGCACGGTCACGGTCTCGGCGTACGACGTCGGCAGCGGGGAGCTCTTGGCCGCGAGACCGGCGAAGCCCCACGGGCCGTTGAGGTTCATCCATTGCGATCGAGCCAGCTGCGGCCGGGGGTACTCCGGCAGCGGGTTCTTCGGGTCGACGGCGTCGGCCCACGGGGTGCGCAGCTGGTACTCCGAGCGGTTGTCGACAAGCGCGTTGAACTCTGGCACGGCCGTGCCCCCCGCGGTGGGTGATCCCTTGCCGTCGTAGGCGACCCGTACGTATGAGCCGGCGAGGATGTTCGCACCGAGCTTCAGTGTCAGTGTGGAGCCGAATGCCGTGACGGCGGTCGGGGTCCACTGGTCGCGGTCGACGGTGATGCGCAGGTGCGATGCTAGACCGTCTGTGCCGGCGAGGGTGCCGGGGAAGACGAGCGAGATCGTGTCACCGGCGGTGTTGAGCGTCGCCGTGACGTTGTAGGGGTGGAAGTCCGACGGCGGCGTGAAGGCGCTCTGCGGCACGGCGGTCTTGACGATGCCGGCGTCGGCCGACTGCCAGCGCAGGTGGACGTTGGCTCCGCCGGCGTTCTGGAACTGGTCGAAGCGAATCGGGGTCGGCACGCCGGCCTCGAGGTGCACCGGGCGCGCGGCCGTCTTTTCCTGGTCCCACTGGTCCACGTAGAAGTCGATGAGCTGATCGCTGCTGCTCTGGCCTCCGACCCAGAGCCGGAAGCCGTTGTCGCCGATGGCGGAGAAGGTGTAGTCGCCCGTCTTGGGCGCCGTCACGAAGCCGGTCCAGCGGACGCCGACCCGCTCGGTGCGACCGGTCATCGCTCGGTAGACGGGCAGCATGTCGTCGACGTCGATGTCAGGGTCGAGGACCGACGCGGTGCGGTTCGCGTCCTCGAGCGCCCACGTCGACGTGTTGGTGATGGCGAAGTAGTCGGCCCGCAGCCCGTGTGTCACGTCGGCTGCCTGTGCGGAGCCAGCGGACAGGGCCGGTACCCCGAGCGCAGCGAGGACGGCCATGACGGTCGCGAGGACGACACCGACCCGTCGGGTCGGCCTCCCTCGGACTACATGCCCGCCGGTGGGCGGATAGCTGTTCATACGTGGTTCCTCGTCGTTGAGTTGGCGGTGGACGGGTGGACGGGTCAAGCCGGTGCGCGTCCGCTACAGCTCGCGGAGCCCCTGGGCGCGCGTGAGGATCGCCTGGATGACGACCACGACGGTGAGGAAGGCGCCGGACACGACCATCTGGAAGCTCGCGTCGAGGCTGCCGACCTGGTTGATGACGTTGAGGATGACCTTGAGGAGGAGCACGCCGGCGAGCGTGCCGAGGACGCTGCCGGAGCCGCCGACGAGCAGCGTGCCGCCGATCACGACGGCTGCGATCGCATCGAGCTCCCAGCCGACGCCCTGGGTCGGCACGCCGGAGATCGTGTAGGCGGCGTTGAGCATGCCGGCGAGGCCGGCGCACACCCCGGACAGGGTGTAGACGAGCACCTTGGTACGGGCGACGGGCAGGCCCATCAGGGTGGCAGCGGACTCGCTGCCACCGATCGCGTAGAGCGATCGGCCCCGGGCCGCTTGGCGTAGGAACAGCCAGCCTGCGGCGAAGACCACCGCGGCGAGGTAGACCGGGACGGCGATCCCCACGGTCTGCGTGTGGCCCACGGCCGCGAAGAGCGACTCCCACTCGACCTTGGGGATGGTGCGGCCCTCGTTCGTCACCCAGAGGGCTAGCCCGCGGATGCCGAGCAGGCCCGCCAGCGTGACGATGAAGGGCGGCATCGAGAAGCGGCCGATGAACATGCCCTGGACCAGGCCGAGGAGGCCGCACCCCAGCAGCGGGGCCAGAGCGCCGGTGACGAAGCCGTACTGCGCCGCCCACGCCCCGAGCACCCCGCCGAGGGCGTACTGCGACCCGACCGACAGGTCGATGCCGCCCGTGATGATGACGCACGTCATGCCCACGGCGATGATCCCGAGGCCGGACGCCTGTAGGAGGATGTTCGTGACATTGCCGTACGTGCGGAAGTTGGGGAAGACTGCCGCGGCGACGACGACGAGGCCGATCAGCAGTGTCGCTGCCCCCTGCCGCTGGAGGAAACCGGCGACGCGCTCGGCGCGAGAGGCCCGCTCGGTGTAGATCTCGTGCTCGGCGCTTTCCGGCTCGATCGCTGTGGTCGTGGTCATCGGCGTGCGCCTCCGCGGTTCCGCTGGACGTAGACGGCGGCGACGATGATGACCGCCTGCGTCATCTGGTTGATCGACTGGGGCAGGTCGTGCTTGATGAGCGTGGCCCCCACGAGCTGCATGAGAAGCGCACCGGCGATGGTGCCGAGCACGCGGATCTTGCCGCCGCTCAAGGGGGTTCCGCCGACGACGACTGCGGTGATGGCCGTTAGCTCCATGAGCAGGCCCTGGGTCGAGGGGGTCCCCGCCTTCTGGTACGCCGTGAGGAGGATGCCCGCCGCAGCGGCGAGCAGCCCGGAGGCGACGTAGACCGTCAGGAGGGTCCGCCTGACGGGCAGGCCCGCCAGGCGCGCGGCGACGGGGTTGCCTCCGATGGCCACGAGCCGACGACCGAACGTCGTCCGGCGCACGAGGAAGCCCACGAGGGCCGCGACCACGACCGCGACGAGCACAACGACTGGGACGGGGCCGATGGCGCCGGTGCCGAGGTTGTTGAAGCCTGCCGAGTCGATCTGGCGGAACTGCCCGCCGAGGAGCAACTGCGCAATGCCGCGCACCCCCACGAGCAGACCGAGTGTGGCAACGATGGGTTGGACCCCGACGTAGGCCACGAGCGTGCCGGCGAACAGGCCCGAGACGAGACCGCCTACGAGGGCGACGAGGATCGCGACCGGCACGCCGTAGCCGAGGTAGAGCGGCACGAGCGCGCCCGCCAAGGCCATGACCGAGCCGACCGACAGGTCGATCCCCTCGGTGCCTATGACCATGGCCATGCCGAGCGCGACGATGACGACCGGCGCCACCTGGACGAGCTGGACGCGGAGGTTCGCGGACGTGAGGAAGTACGGCGTGAAGATGACGTTGAAGAGGATGAGGACCAGGAGGGCGACGTAGACGCCGTAGTCCCGCACGAGGCCCAGGTCGACCCGCGACCGTCGGGTGTCGTCCCGCGTTGCCTCCTGCTCGCCCACGCTCGGCGCGGTGGTGGTGCTCATCGGTCTGCCTCCTGCAGGGGGGTGTCGACGCCTCCGCCGCCCCCGGGGTCCTCGGCGACGCGGGCGTCGCCCACGTCGTGGTACCGGTGGCTCTCGCGGGTGCCGTGGGCGTCGTCGAGGGGGCCGCCGTCCCGGCTGAGCATCTCGACAAGACGGTCCTCGGTGATCTCCCCCCCGCAGAGCTCACCGACGATCTCGCCCTCGTGCAGTGCGATGATCCGGTGGGCGCCCTCGACGAGCTCTTCCATCTCCGAGGAGACGAGCACGACCGCCAGCCCCTCGCGGGCCAGCTCGGCGACGAGTGCCTGGACCTCGGCCTTGGCGCCGACGTCGATGCCGCGAGTCGGCTCGTCGAGCAGGAGGATCGTGGGATTCATGCAGAGCCAGCGGGCGAGGAGCACCTTCTGCTGGTTGCCGCCCGACAGCTCGCCCACCTTCTGCTCCGGCGAGGACGCCTTGATCCGCAGGCGCTTCATGAAGGTGTCGACGACCGCACGCTGGCGCTTCTCGCTCACGAGTCCGGCCGTGGACAGCCTGGGCATGGCGGCGAGCACGATGTTCTCCCGGACCGACAGCTGCGGGATGACCCCGTCGGCCTTGCGGTCCTCGGTGAGCAGGCCGATGCCGGCGGTGATCGCGGCCGCCGGTGAGCCCGGCCGCACCATGGACCCGTGGACGGTGACCGAGCCGGCGTCGGCGCGGGTGGCGCCGGCGATGTTGCGGACCGTCTCCGAACGGCCGGCGCCGAGCAGGCCGCCGAGGCCGACGATCTCGCCGGGAGCGACGTCGAGGTCGACGCCCGAGATCTGGTGGCGCTTGGTCAGGCCACGGACCGAGAGCACCGGCTCGCGCGTGACCGCCTCCATGGCCTCCGCGGCGTCGGTGGCGAAGGCGGTGATTCCTTCACCCTGGCCCTCCCCCACCTCGCGGCCGAGCATTCTGGAGATGAGGTCGACCCGAGTCAGGTCGGCGAGCGGTCCGGTGTGGACGTGGCGCCCGTCGCGGAGCACGGTGACGCGTTCGCAGATCTCGAAGAGCTCGTCCATCTTGTGGCTGACGTAGACGATGGCGATGCCGCGCTCGGTCAGCTCACGGATGACGCGGAAGAGGGTGTCCACCTCACGCGGCTCGAGCGACGAGGTCGGCTCGTCCATGATGACGACCCTGGCGTCGGTGCTGATGGCCCGGGCGATGGCGACCATCTGCTGGGTGCCGGTGCCGAGGCTGCGCAGCGGGCGGTCGACGTCCGTGTCGATGCCGACCCCCGCAAGCAGCTCGCGGGCTTGGCGGCGCATGGCCGCGTGGTCGACGAGGCCGAGGGCGCGTCGCGGCTCCCGGCCGAGGAAGACGTTCTCGGCCACCGTCATGAGCGGCACGAGGTTGATCTCCTGGTAGATCGTCGAGAGACCGGCGAGCTGCGCCTCGAGCGGCGTCGCGTACGACACGTGCTCACCTTGGTAGACGATGTCGCCGGCGTCCGCCTGGTGCACTCCGGTCAGCACCTTGATGAGGGTCGACTTGCCGGCCCCGTTCTCTCCGACGAGGGCGTGCACCTCGGCGGGTCGCAGGTCGAAGGACACGTCGCGCAGCGCGGGGACACCACCGAAGGTCTTGGTGATGCCGCTCATCCGCACGACGGGCTCGGGCTCGGGTGTCACGGTCTCTCCTGGTTGGGCTGGTGCGCGCCTCCGTGCGTGAGCACGCAGATCACCGGTCCCCACGCACGGGGCGGGGGCACGGACGGGTCAGAACGCGCTGCCGACCTTGGCAGCGGCGTTGGACTCGTCGTAGGCGTCATCGCCGATGACGATGGACTGCCCCACGGGCTCGCCCGCGGCGAGCTTCTTGGCCGCCGCGAACGCGAGCGGGCCGAAACGAGGGTTGGACTCGATGACGGCGTTGTACTTGCCGTCGACGATGAGCTGGACGGCGTTCTTGGTGCCGTCGATCGAGACCATCTTGACGTCCTCGCCTGGCTTCTTGCCCGCAGCCTCGAGGGCGTTGACCGCGCCAATGCCCATCTCGTCGTTCTCGGCATAGATGCCGTTGAGGTCGGGATGGGCCTGGATCAGCTGCTCGGCCACCTGCTGGCCCTTGTCGCGGGCGAAGTCGCCGGACTGCCGGGCCACGATCTGGATGTCGGGGCTGCTCGCCTTGATCTCGTCGACGAACCCCTTGGTGCGCTCGTCTGTGACGTTGTTGCCGGCCGCGCCGAGGAGGATGGCGACCTTGCCCTTGCCGCCCATTGCCTTGCTCATCTGCTCGGCCGCCCGCTTGCCCTGCTCGATGAAGTTGGAGCCGAGGAACGAGGCATAGGTGTCGCAGGCACCGCTCGACAGCTTGCGGTCGATGGTGATGACGGGGACCTTCTTCGCTTTGGCGGCCTCGAGCGCCGGCTCGAGACCGTCGGAGTTCAAGGGTGCGACCACGAGCAGCTTGACGCCCTTGTTGAGCAGGTCCTGGATGTCGTTGATCTGCTTGTTGAGGTCCGATTGGGCGTTCGTCGTCTGCAGCGTGATGCCAAGCTTGCTCGCCTCGTCCTTCATCGACTGGGTCTCGGCGATGCGGAAGGGGTTGTCCTCCTTCTCCGACTGGGAGAAGCCGACCGGTCCGCTCGTGAGGTCGAAGGGCTTGAGCCCCATCTTGTCGGCGGAGCAGGTCGGTCCGTCGGACGACCCGGCGGCGACGGTCTGCGCTCCGCCGGTCGAGCCGCCGGCCGGGGAGGCGGTGGCGTCGGAGCCCTCGCTCTTCGTGCACCCCGTCAGCGCGACGGACAGGGCCAGGACGGCCACGAAACTGGTGCCGGTGGTTCGGCGCATGGTCAACCTCGATCTGTGAAGCCAACGGCGCCCTTCGTCGCACCGCTGAGACTGTTCGCAACGTATGTGCGAATGATCACAGTTGTCGACTGATGATCGCGTCTTGACCAATTGTCCTGTCCCAAGCCGACAACCACCGGCGCGGTGGCGCCCAGGCTCCCGACAGGTAGAGCGTCCTGCCGTGAGGACGGTGGGAACGGCGTTCGGCCTCAGGCGTGCGTCCAGGACGGCTGGACGACGACGACGTCGACACCCGCGGCTCGAAGTGCCGCCAGCTCGCCGGGGTCGGCCTCCGCGTCCGTGACGACCGTCGTGATGGCGTGCGGCGGGGCGGTGGAGACCATGGTGTCCTGGCCGATCTTCGTGTGGTCGGCGAGGACGACAACCTGGCGCGCGGCGGCGACCATGGCACGGTCCATGCTCGCGACGACGGGGTTCGGAGTGGTCAGGCCCCGTGCGGCGGTGAGGCCGTTGCCGGAGATGAAGAGCCGCTTGGCGTGCAGGTGGCCGAGGCTGCTCTCCGCGGACGGCCCGACAAGCGCGTACGTCGACCCCCTGAGCGACCCTCCGGTCATGGTCACCTCGACCCCAGACGAGCCCGCAAGGGCGTCGGCCACGAGAATCGAGTTCGTGACGACGGCGACGTCGTTGTGGCCGGCCAGCCGTTGGGCGAGCGCATGGGTCGTCGTGCCAGCGCCGATGATGATGGCGTCGCCGGGGACCACCAGCTCGGCGGCCCGTGCCGCGATCGCCTCTTTGTGGTCGGCGGCCACTCGCGTCTTCTCGGCGTACGTCGGCTCGTTGTGGTCGGGCGGGAGCGCCACCGCCCCTCCCCGGTGCCGGACGAGCAGCCCCTCGGACTCGAGCTGCCGCAGGTCGCGCCGGACCGTGACCTCGGAGGTGCCCACTGCATCGGCCAGCTGACGCATCCCGACGGCACCCTCGCGCTCGATCAGCTCAAGGATCTTGCGCCGGCGGGCCGCGGGGAACATGACGCCGACCTTACAGGGCGGCCCTCGGGTTTCGATCACTATCGATCACGAGGCGGGGGGGCTGGGTGCGTCGGATCCCCCGTCTCTCCCCGGACGTCGGTGGCGCCGATATCGGCTTACCAGGCTGGTCGCGTCAGTGGGAGGGTGTGGGTGCGCCAGCCGGACATGAACGTCACGTCGCGCTCGACGGTCTGGTTGCCTCAGCCGGGCGAGGGAAGTACAGCAGGACGGCGTGGGTGCGGATCTGGACCATCGGAACGACTGATGTGTCGACGTCTGCGCGTCGGCAGGGCAGGCACCTGACCAGCCCGTGGACCGTTTCGACCAAAGGCAACGAGCCTGATCACGGTCGTTCACCGCGCTATCTCCGCGACCGAGGCTCGTGTCGACGCCGCCACCTCCTTCCGGGGCCGCTGCGCGTGACGGGTGGTCGACCGCCCGAGAACGCCGTCAGCGGCGGTCTGCCACGACCCACGACGCTGCCGCGCTGGCGGCTGCGACGGCCAGGACGGAGGGCCAGGCGCCGATGCGCTTGGCAAGGGGGTGCGATGCGCCGAAGCCGCCGAGGTAGAGGGCGGCGAGCCCAGCGGTGGCCGGAGCCCCGGCCTTCGCGAGCCAGGTGCGCCCGGCATACGCCCCGGCCAGGCCCAGCACGACACCCCCGAGCGGGCGGATTCCCGTCTCTCTGGCGGCGACGTAGCCACCGACCAGGCCGAGGGCTGCGATGGGGGCGGTCGTCACGTCGGCTGCGTCTCGAAGCTGCATCCCTCGATGGTAGGCAGCCCGCCTGAGCCGTGGCGGCCGGGGTCGCGCGGCCGTCGCGGTCAGAGCCGGGGCTCGAGGTCTGCCACGACGTGCTCTGCCGTGAGGCCGAGGTCCTCGAGGATCTGGCCACGGGCGGCGTGCTCGAGGAAGCGCTTCGGTATGCCGTAGCCGTGCACGGGGACCTCGATGCCGGCCTCGCGCAGGGCGAGCGTCACGGCAGCGCCGACGCCGCCGCTGACGAGGTTGTCCTCCACCACCGCCACCGCCTTGGCACGCCTTGCCAGCGCGACGACGTCGTCGCTGACCGGCAGGACCCAGCGCGGGTCGACGACGCGGACCGTCCGACCGTGGGCGGCGATCTTCTCCCCCGCCTCGACGGCCAGGCCCGCGAACGCGCCGACCCCGACGACGAGCAGGTCCACCTCGTCCCCGGCGTTCTCGAAGAGCACGTCCACGTCGCCGATCCGCCGCACCGAGTCGAGCGGGTCGGACACGTCACCCTTGGGGAAGCGGATCACGGTCGGGCCGTCGGAGACGTCCAGGGCCTCCCGCAGCTGCTTGCGCACCTGCTCGCCGTCGCGGGGTGCGGCCAGCCGCAGCCCGGGCACGATCGAGGTGAGCGTCATGTCCCACATGCCGTTGTGGGAGGCGCCGTCGCTGCCGGTGACGCCGGCGCGGTCGAGGATGAACGTCACCCCGGCCCGGTGCAGCGCGCAGTCCATGAGGAGCTGGTCGAAGGCCCGGTTGAGGAAGGTCGCGTAGACGGCGACGACCGGGTGCCTCCCGGCGTAGGCCAGGCCGGAGGCCATGGTGACCGCGTGCTGCTCGGCGATGCCGACGTCGAAGACGCGCTCGGGGTACGCCGCGGCGAACCCGTCGAGGCCGACCGGGATGAGCATCGCGGCGGTGAGGGCGACGACGTCGGGGCGGTCGCGACCGATCGCGACCATCTCCTCGTTGAACTCGTCGGTCCAGATGCGCCCGGACACCTCGAACGGCAGGCCGGTCTCGGGGTTGAACTTGCCGACGCCGTGGAACTGGTCGGCCTCGTCGTCGATGGCCGGCTGGTAGCCGCGGCCCTTCTGCGTGATCACGTGGACGAGCACCGGCCCGCCGAAGTCCCTGGCCTTGCGCAGCGCACGCTCGACGGCCTGCTCGTCGTGCCCGTCGACCGGGCCGAGGTACTTCAGGCCGAGGTCCTCGAACATCCCCTGCGGCGCGACGATGTCCTTGATGCCCTTCTTGACCCCGTGCAGCGTCTCGAACATCGCGCCGCCGACGACGGGGGTGCGAGCCAGGGAGCGCTTGCCCCAGTCGAGGAAGCGCTCGTAGCCGCGGGTGGTGCGCAGGGTCGCGAGGTGGTCGGCCAGGCCGCCGATGGTCGGCGCGTAGGAGCGCTCGTTGTCGTTGACGACGATGACGAGCGGCAGGGTCTTGTCGACGGCGATGTTGTTGATCGCCTCCCAGGCCATGCCCCCGGTCAGGGCGCCGTCGCCGATCACGGCGACGGTGTGCCGGTCGGTCTCGCCAGCCAGGCGCCGGCCCTTGGCGATGCCGTCGGCCCACGAGAGGGCCGTCGACGCGTGGGAGTTCTCGACGACGTCGTGCTCGGACTCGGCGCGGTTCGGGTAGCCGGAGAGCCCACCGCGCTTCTTGAGCTTGCTGAAGTCGTGGCGACCGGTCAGGAGCTTGTGCACGTAGGACTGGTGGCCGGTGTCGAAGACCAGCGTGTCGTGCGGCGAGTCGAAGACCCGGTGCAGGGCGATCGTCAGCTCGACGACCCCGAGGTTGGGGCCGAGGTGGCCACCGGTCTTGGAGACCTCCGTGACGAGGAAGGTCCGGATCTCCTCGGCGAGGTCCGGCAGCTGGGCAGCCGGCAGCGCCTTGAGCGCGGCGGGGCTCGTGATCGTCTCCAGCAGAGCCACGCGGCGCCGTCCTTCCGGTCCTTGTCGGTCGTCCATCGCCCGCCCGTCGGGCACAGGTGGGTCGCGGTCGAGTCTACGGCGCGTGCATCGGACGGTCCGAACGGTGCACGTCAGCCCTCCCCGACGCCTCACACGAGCTTCACGGACTCGTCACCAGTCCCAGCCGGTCACAGGCGCGGCGCGAACACCTTGCCCTGCAGGGCCTCGTGCAGCAGCCGCGCGGAACGGGACGCGGCGAGCAGCCGGATGCCCTCCGCCTCGATGTGGCCGAGGATCTCTGTCAGGGCCTCGGCCGGGACGTGCGGCCCGATCGCGACCCTCGCCTCGCGCCACGCCTCCCGCATGGCCACCACCTGCCCGTCGATGTGTCGGCCGGCCAGCCAGGCGAGCGCGATCGGGTGACGCCGCCACCCGGCATACGCCCGGTAGTCCGGTGGGCACTGGTCGAGCAGCCACAGCACGGCCCGCTCCTCCCAGCCCGGCGTGTGCGCCGGCGGCACCCCCGGCGGCCACCCCGGCGGGGTGTGCCCGGTCGGGGCGGAGCGCGGCGGAGTCGGCATGCGACAAGTCTGCCTCGCCTAGTCTCGAGTCATGACCAGGGTCAGCTGGGTCACCGCGTTCCTCGACCTCCCGCCCGAGCTCCACGAGGCGGGCACCCGCTTCTGGGCCGGGGCGACGGGGTATGCCGTGTCGCCGCCTCGGGGCGAGGACGCCGAGTTCACGTCGCTCGTCCCGCCCGTCGGGGACCCCTTCCTCAAGATCCAGCGGACCGGCGCCTGCGACGGCTCCGAGACGGGCCCGGGCCTGCACCTGGACCTGCACGTCACGTCGGCGTCCGAGTCGGCCGACCGGGCGGTGGGCCTGGGGGCGGAGCTGGTGCACCGGTCCGAGCACGGCTACGCGGTGCTGCGCTCCCCCGGCGGGCTCGTCTTCTGCCTCGTCCACGAGCAGCTGGCGCAGCGTCCGTTGCCGACCCGCTGGCCCCAGCAGCACGAGAGCATCGTGGACCAGGTGTCGCTCGACGTCACGGCGAGCGGCTACGAGGCGGAGTGCGGCTTCTGGTCGGCGCTCACCGGCTGGCCCGTGCGCCGCTCGGTGAGCCGGCCGGAGCTGCGCCACCTCGTGCGCCCGGACGGCATACCGATCCGCCTGCTCCTGCAGCGGCTCGACGAGCCTGTGACCGGACCGGCGACCGGACCGGTGACCGGGCACCTCGACCTGGCCTGCGACGACCGACCGACCGAGGTCGCCCGGCACGTCGGCCTCGGGGCGAGCGTCGTCGCGGACCACGGCGGTGGGTGGACGACGCTGCGTGACCCGACCGGTGCGCTCTACTGCGTCACCGACCGCGACCCGCGGTCCGGTCTCGGCCGCTGACGCACCCCGGCGGGTGACCACCGGCCGCGCGACAGTGCCCACTCGACGTGGGACGACGTCGAGTGGGCACTTTCCCACGGTCGAGTGGGCACCTTGCTAGACGCTCACCAGTTCGGCTCGTTGCGCGGCGGCCGCGGCAGCCGGTGGCGCTCCGGGTGGATGACGTAGACGATGCCGCCGCTGTGCGGCACCCACACGTTCTCGAACTGCTCCCGGTCGTAGACGACGCGCACCTGCGAGTTGTCGCGGACCAGGTGCGAGGCGGGGTCGTTGCAGACGACGTCGCCCTCGGGCGTGAAGCCCACGATCACCATGAGGTGACCGTTCGTGCCGTAGCCGGCGCCCTCGAGCTCGCCCTTCTTGAACGACACCGAGGTCACGAGCGGGATCCCGGCCGCGATGAACTCCTCGGCCTCGGTCAACGACCTCAGACGCGTGACGAAGCCGCGCATCCCGGGACGCGTCGCGGCGTAGGCGGGGTTGAAGGGCCAGTTGCCGGCGCCGTCGTAGGTGTAGTCATAGACGTTGCGAGCCGCGAAGTCGACCTGGGGGTCGGTCTCGTCCGGCAGCGCGTCCGTGACCCAGGCGGTCTCGTCCCGGCGGGGTCCGGCGCCCCAGTACGCGAGCACCATCGACGTCGAGGTCGGCGAGCACCAGGCCTCTCCCCCGTTGTCCCACTGCGGGAAGTGCCCGATGTGCTTCTCCTGCGAGAAGGTCGGGACGTCGAGGACCCTGCCGCGGGCACGGCCGTTCGGGCTGCGCGGAACGCGCGGGTCGTCGGGCAGCGCCGAGGCCATGGCGCCGACCGAGCGCAGCCGCGGGGCCTGCCGGGTGCCCGTGGGCCGCATCAGGCGGACGACGAGCTGCCACTCGTCGAGGACGCGGCCGGAGCGGGTGGCGAGGGTGTCGGTGTAGACGGTGGCGACCGTGTCGCCCTGGCCGTTGACCGACGTGCGGTGGATGCCGCCTCCCTGGTCCGGGTCGTAGCGGCACCAGCGGCCGAGGACGTACTCCTTGGTGGCCACCCCGTTGCTGCGCCCGCGCACCGAGACCTCGACCCACGACCCGCCCGGGGTGTCGGCGTTCCAGGAGGAGACGAGCTCGGTCAGTCCGAACCCGGGGCGCACGACGGGCGAGACCCAGGTGGCGACGTCGTAGGAGCGGGAGGTCGCAGTGGGGTCGAACGGGTCGACGTAGTCCCGCCGCCCGGAGAAGCGGCCGACGTGCAGCTCCCGGCCGTTCCACTCGCGGTAGGAGATGTGGCGGTCGCCGGTGTCGTAGTGGGGTGAGGACACCGGTGCGGCGGCGGGCACGGTGGGGGCCGAAGCAGCGGTGGCCGCTCCGGCGCCGGCGATGCCGACGAGGGTGGCGCCGGCTGCGGAGCCGAGGACGAGCCGCCGGCTCGGCGAAGCGGCGGAGGGGATGGGGGAACGCGACATGGACACACCTTCCGGACGAGGCTGGGCGCGGTCAGTCAACACCGCGCCGTCGTCCCGTGGGGTCGTTGGCGTGAAAGATTCTCGCGATTCGGGCAG
>Ga0308174_10000838_pt1 | contig 13651 bp, 11 predicted proteins | sample PhyPR2_FD_203894 | JGI IMG/M metagenome (GOLD analysis project Ga0308174, IMG submission 203894) | Soil microbial communities from UC Gill Tract Community Farm, Albany, California, United States - DLSLS.P.R2 | ecosystem: Environmental > Terrestrial > Soil > Agricultural land | place: USA...
GCCACGACTTTCAAGTGCGGATACAGGCGGCGCACGATGCGTGCCGTACGGATGTTGACTTCGGGGTCGTCGGTGGCGAGCACGAACACCTCGGCCTGGTCCGCGCGCGCTGCTCGCAGCAACTCGGGCCGGCTCGGATCGCCGAAGTAGATGTTGCTGCCGAACTGGCGCGAGAAGTCGACCTGCTCGACCGAACTTTCCAGCGCGGTGAACGGGATATGCTGCGCGCGCAGGATGCGCGCCACGATCTGGCCCACGCGGCCGTAACCGGCGATGATCACGCGTGGATGCTCGCCGACGATCTCGTCGAACTCGCGATCCGGCCCCGCTTTTCGCTGCGCGAGCCAGCGGCCGACCGCAATGACCATCAGCGGCGTCAACGCCATCGATAGCGTCACTGCCACCGTCAACATATCCCTCTGCGCCGCATCGAGCAGCTCGCGGCTGCGGCCGAGATTGAGAACGACAAAGGCGAATTCACCGCCGCCCGCGAGCACCGCGGTAAGGCGCAGCGTTTCGGCGAGGTCGAACTTGCGCTTGACCCCACCGATCGCGAGCAGGACGGCTGACTTCAGGAGCAGCATGATCGCGATGACGCCCGCGATTTGCAGCGGCTGCTCACGAATCAGATTCAGGTCGAGCGAGACACCGACCGTGACGAAGAACAAGCCGAGCAGCAGCCCTTTGAAGGGCTCGATCTGCGATTCGATCTCGTGGCGGAATTCCGAGTCCGCGAGCAGCACGCCAGCGACGAACGCGCCGAGCGACATCTGCATCCCGGCCAGGTCCATGATCAGCGCGCTGCCGAGCACGACCAGTAGCGCCGTGGCCGTGAACACTTCGGCGATCTGCGTGCTCGCAACAATGCGAAATACCGGGCGCAACAAATAGCGGCCGCCGATTGCAAGCGCCAGCATCACGCCCATGATGCGCAGCACCGCCTCGAGCTCACTGCCGGTGCTCGCAGCGACTTTTTGCACCCCCAGCAGGGGTACCAGCGCGAGGATTGGAATGGCCGCCAGGTCCTGAAACAGCAGGACCGCGAACGCGAGCCGCCCATGCGGCGTGGCCAGTTGCTTGCGTTCGGCCAGGATCTGCAGCCCGACCGCGGTCGACGACAGCGCGAGCGCGAGTCCCACGACCAGCGCGCTTCTCCAGGCAAGCCCGAACGCGAGCGCCGCCACGCCGAGCAGTACCCCCGATACCGCGACCTGGGCCAGCCCGGCGCCGAACACCGCGCGACGCATCAGCCACAGCCGCTGCGGCGAAAGTTCCAGGCCGATCACGAACAACAGCAAGATCACGCCGAATTCGGACAGGTGCGATGTTGCTTCCGAGTCGTGCGCGAGGTTCAGCACGTGCGGGCCGATGACAGCACCCGCGGCAAGATAGCCGAGCACCGCACCCAAGCCCCAGCGGCGGGACAGCGAGACGGCCACGACCGCCGCGACCAGATACAACACGATGTCCAATAGATTGTGCGACGTTTCCATGCATTGCTCCGGGATGCGCGGTCAGTATAAGGGAGACTTCGCGGGCGCCGGGTTGGCCCGTCTCAAGTGCTGAGACGCGGGGTGGCTAGCGTGCGCGCAACCCGATACTCAGGAAATTCCCATGTCCATGCCGTTGCTTGTCTCGCGCCTCTCGCGCCATGCGCTGCCCGATAATCATATGGCGCCGTGGGTGCAGGCTTTGTCCTGCTGGTTGCTTTGCGGCTGCGCCGCGCTGATCTGCGTGCCGGAACTGCGCGGTTTCGATCCGATGTTCGGCTGGGTGCCGTTCTGGCTGGTCGTGGCCCCGGCGCTCGATCTGGCAGTGTTGCGCCGTCGCCAGTTGCTGGCCGGCACGCTCGATCTCTGGGCCCGGATCGAGCACCGCCGCAGAACTTCGCAGCCGGCGCAGCGTCGCCAGCGCCGATCACGCGGCGGTCGGCGCATTCGGCCCCTCGCACGCGCCGCGCGCGCCCGATCGCGAGTAGAAATGGGTAGCGGTGGGACAGCGCGCCCGATCGCGACTTGGGACCCGCGCACCTGAGGAATTGTCGTAAGCGCGGATTGACGGCCTGCCTCAGCGCGCAGCTGCGGTGTAGGCCGACCGATCAGTCGGTGATGCCGAGCCGCTTGCGCTCCATGCGCCGCAGGAATTCACCCATGATGCGCCGGTACAGATCTTCGCCGAGATAAGCATCCTCGACGCCGGCATCGATCGAGGGATTGTCGTTCATCTCGATCACGACGATGCGCTCGCCGACCTGCTTGAGGTCCACGCCATAGAGGCCGTCGCCGATCGGCGCGGTGGCCTTGAGTGCGAGCCGGATGACTTCGCTCGGTGCGTCGCGCACCGGCAGCGTCTTGAAGCCGCCGGATCGCTGCGCACCATTGCCGGCATGATTGTAGATCTGCCAGTGGCCGCGCGACATATAGTACTGGCACGCATACAGCGCCTGGCCATCGAGGATGCCGACGCGCCAGTCAAACTCGGTGAACATGAATTCCTGCGCAAGCACGAGTGCGGTGTGCTGAAACAGGTCTTCGACCGCAACCCTGAGTTGGTCCACGGTCTCGACCTTGTGGATGCCGCGTGAGAACGAACCGTCGGGAATTTTCAGCACGATCGGAAACCCGAGCAGATCCGGCAGGTCGGCCAAGCGCTTGCTGTCGTCGCGGTGCAGGATTTCGGTCTTCGGTGTCGGCAGCTTGCGCGATTTCAGCAGGTCGTGCAGGTAGATCTTGTTCGTGCACCGCAGGATCGAGCCGGGGTCGTCGATCACGACCATGTCTTCCTTTTCGGCCTTGTTCGCGAACCGGTAGGTATGATTGTCCAGCGCGGTCGTCTCGCGAATGAACAAGCCATCGTACTCGGCGATGCGCGAATAGTCGTTCTTCGTCACCGTTTCGACCTCGATGCCGATTTCCTTGCCGGCCTCGATGAACTGTTTCAGCGCGCGCTTGTTCGATGGCGGCATCGGCTCGGCGGGGTCGGCCAGCATCGCAATGTCGTAGCGGAATTTCTTGCGGGTGCGAGGCTTGCGCCACAGCTTCTTGGAAAACTTGTCCAGCGCCTGCGCGAACGAATCCTCCTGCGGGTCGGCCAGGGTGTGCAGGCTCGACGGCTTTATCGCGCTGATCTGCCAGACTTTGTCGCGCTCGAATTCCAGGCGCAGGATCGGGCACGGGAAGGTTTCAAACACCTGGCGGGCGAGATCCGCAAGCGGGGCATAGCTGGTCTCGCCGAAGTACAGCAGCACGCCGAAATCGGTCGCGTCGCGGCCGCCCTCGGGCAGGAACTTGATCAGCTTTTGATTCAGGTCCTCGATGTCGAGGCCGTATAACGCGCGCTTGCGCAGGTCGTTGATCGTGCGCACCGACGGAATCACCTTGTGTCCGCGCGCCTCGGCCAGCAGCGAGACGTAATAGCCGATGCCCAGGTACTTGTAGCTGCGGCACAGGTTGATCACCTGCACGCGCTCATCGTCTGCGCCGATCGTCTCCTTGAGGTATTCCTGCGCCGCGACCACGTTGTCCGACGGATAGTACGAGCCCCAATCCGAAGCTTTTTCCACAACGATGACGAGCTTGCTCATTGAGAATCAGCCAGCAAAAAGTATAGAAATGCGCAACGCTGGCGGTTCGGACATGAGTGGCGGCATCGCGGGTTCGTTTGCGGGGCGGTAGTTTGACATAGCACGCGAGGTGCGCAAGTAAAAATGCCATGAGCCGGCGTGCATTGCGCCGGCTCCCCGCGTCGACTAGGCTGGCTTTTTTTGCACTGCCCATGACTGCCGCGTTCCGCATCCGCCGCGCCACATTCGCCGACCTGCCGCGGCTGCTCGCGCTCGAGCGCAGCGCGTTCACCACCGATCATCTGTCCTCGCGCCAGTACCGCCATCACCTGGGCAACGCGAGTGCCGAGGTGCTGGCGGCGTTCGACGGCTCGGGACTCCTCGGCAAGGCCGTCGTGTTTTTCCGGCGTGGCAGTGACATCGCGCGCCTGTATTCGATTGCGGTCGCCGAACGCGCCCGTGGCCGCGGCATCGGCGAAGCGCTGCTCGAAGCGGCCGAGGCGCGCGCCCGGGCCCGCGGCGCCGGCCGCATGCGCCTGGAAGTGCGACAAGACAACCGGAGCGCAATGCGCCTGTACGAGCGACGCGGCTACGTGCGGTTCGGCATGCGGTCCGCCTACTACGAAGATGGGGCGGATGCATGGCGCTATGAAAAAAAGTTAGGCCTGAGGGCTGACGGAGGCATTGCAAGCTGCTAAGTCGTTCGCATCCAGCATAGCTTGCATGGCGAGCGAAACCGAAAGCGCGACGATACCCTGCGGCGTCGGTGCTTCGCGCCCACGCTCGGAACGAATGGAAGGCCGAGCCTCCCCGGACCTGTTCGCCTTCCTGATCGTTGCCTCGACTCCGGCCATCAGCCCCGGGAGGTCATGTTTGCTACCATCGCAAACCCGCAAGGATATGTCTCATGATTTTTTTAAGGCTGAACCCGCGCGCGCTGCTGCTGGCATCCATCGTTGCGCTGCTCGCTGCCTGCGCCGAGCAGCAAGTTCAGGAAGCCGCGCCGCCAGCAGCGCCCAAACCGCCGGTCGCCTTGACTGAGCCGTTCGAGGTGCAGTCACCGAACGGCGTGCGCATCGACAACTACTACTGGTTGCGTGACGACACGCGCACGCGTCCCGAGGTGCTCAATTATCTGAAGGCCGAGAACGCCTACTACGCGAACATGACCGCGCACACGAAGGCGCTTGAAGACACGCTTTACAACGAGATCATCGGCCGCATCAAGCAGGACGACGCCACCGTTCCGGCGAAATACAAGCATTACTGGTATTACACGCGCTACGAGCAAGGCCAGGAATACCCGATCTACGCGCGCCGCAAGGATCGGCCGGATGGACCCGAGCAGGTAATGCTCGACGGCAACGCCCTTGCCAGCGGCCACGGTTTCTACCAGATCGGCGATGAGCAGGTCAGTCCGAACGAGCAGCTGCTGGCCTACGCCGAAGACACCGTCGGCCGGCGCCAGTTCACGATCCGGGTCAAGGATTTGGTAACCGGGAAGGTGCTGGCGGATGAAATCCGCAACACGCCGGCGGCGATGGCCTGGGCGGACGACAACAAAACGCTGTTCTATGTCGAGAACGATCCGATCACGCTGCTGACGATTCGCGTGCGCAAGCATGTGCTCGGCAGCGGCGACTCGGCGCGCGATCCGGTCGTGTACGAAGAGCGCGACCACAGTTTCTACATGGGCGTCAGCCGCACCCGTGACGACAAGTACATCGTCATCGACGAGCACAGCACGTTGTCGAGCGAGATCCGTTTCCTGCCGGCGAGTCAGCCGAAGTCGAAGTTCCGGTTGTTGGCGCCGCGCGAGCACGATTTCGAGTACCACGCCGACCACATCGACCAGCGCTGGGTCATCCGCACGAACTGGAATGCGAAGAACTTCCGCGTCATGCTGGTCGACGATGCGCGCGCCGGCGACAAGAACAATTGGCGCGAATTCATCCCGGTGCGCAAAGACGTCCTGATCGACCAGGTACTGCCCTTCCGCAATTACCTCGCGATCGAGGAGCGCAGCGACGGGCTGCAACGCGTGCGCGTCAAACCCTGGAAGGGCGGCAATGAGACTTTTGTCAAGGCCGACGACGCCGATTACGCGGCCACCCTGGCTGAAAACCGCGAGCCGGAGACGGACACGCTGCGCTATGTCTACACCTCGCTGATCACGCCGAATACGGTCTACGACCTCGACATGAAAACCGGCGCGCGCGAACTGAAGAAGCGCGACGAGGTGCTTGGCGGCTATGACCCGGCGAACTACGTGGCCGAACGCGTCTGGGCCGTTGCGCGCGACGGCACCCGCATTCCGGTCTCGCTGGCCTACCGCAAGGATTTCAAGCGCGACGGCAGCGCGCCGCTATATCAGTATGGGTACGGCTCCTATGGCGCTTCGAGTGACCCGCGCTTTTCCACGCCACGTTTTTCGCTGATTGATCGCGGCTTTGTCTACGCGATCGCGCACGTGCGCGGGGGCGAGGAGATGGGCCGCGCCTGGTATGAGGATGGCAAGCTGCTGAAGAAAAAGAACACGTTCACCGACTTCATCGACACCACCGAATTCCTGGTCAAGTACGGCTATGCGGCGAAGGACAAAGTCGTAGCCGAAGGCCGCAGCGCCGGCGGCCTGCTGATGGGCGCAATCGCCAACATGGCCCCGCAGGACTACCGCGCGATCGCCGCGCACGTGCCGTTCGTCGATGCGGTCACGACCATGCTCGACGAGAGCGTTCCGCTGACGACGAACGAGTTCGACGAGTGGGGCAACCCCAAGGAAACCCGCTACTACGATTACATCCTGTCGTACTCGCCGTACGATAACGTCAGCGCGCAGGCTTATCCGGCCTTGTTGGTCACGACTGGGCTATGGGATTCGCAGGTGCAGTACTACGAGCCGGCAAAGTGGGTCGCGAAGTTGCGCGCACTCAAGACCGACCACAACCCGCTGCTGTTCAAGGTCAACATGGAAGCCGGCCACGGCGGTAAATCCGGCCGCTTCCAGCGCTATCGCGACGTCGCGGAGGAGTTTGCGTTCTTGATCGATCAGGTGGAGAAGAAGCCGTGAGACGAGAGACGAGAGACGTGAGACGCCGGGCAGGATGCCCAAGTGCCGCGGAGGCCATGGATGGCCGAGAGCGGCCGTGAGACGTGAGACGTGAGACGAAAGGCGCGCTGCGACTCCAACTTTGTGGTCTCTGCGGCTGAAGACGTCAATTCTGCGCGCCCGCTTTTGTTCTTCCGTCTCACCTCTCACGTTTCACGTCTCACGTTCCTCAACCTACCATCCCGCCGCCTTCAACTTGTCCGCGGTCGCCTGGTCAGCGGGCCGCGCAATCAGGCCGCCGACCGGGCTTAGTGTCACTCGGTAGTTCGCGCCATCGACCATCGGCAGGTACGCGGCGCTGCCGTAGTCGGCATCGATCCACGGCAGCCAGCGCGGGAACTGGCGCTTGAGCTGCCACAGGTCGATGACCGATTCGCTGCCGAGGTCGACGATGCTGGTGGCCTTCGCGGCTGCTTGATCGGCTTGGCGATAACGCCCTGACAAGCGATCGACACGGTACAGGGGTTCGGCGCCGAGTTCGATCGCCCGGGGCGTCCACTTGATCACGCGCGCATCGAGTTGCCACTCGTCGCCGTTGAGCACGGCGCCTCGGTGGCTGCCGTCGGGAAAATCCAGGCGCAGCGCAAACTGTTGGGGCGCGGTCTGGCGCGCCGAGATCGACGCGATCGGTGCCTCAGCGGTCAGCAGCCGATAGCCGCGCAATGACAGGCCCAGGCCGCAGGTGAGCGCGGCCGCCAGCAGGGTTACCACCATCCACGCGCCACGGTGCAGCACGGCAAAATGCCGGCGTGCGCGCCAATGCCGGCGGATCGCGAACAAATGGCTGAAAGCGATCAGCAGCAGGATGGCGCTGATGATGAATAGCACCGGCAGGAGCGCTGGAAAACTCGGCATGTCGAACCCTTGGGGTGGCGTGCAATCCTTGCACAAAAGGGGATTGTCGTCTTCCCGAACCGCCGCTGCGCTGAACGCGCCGTTGTCGTCGCCGCGGCACCCGTGCACGTGCGCGACTGCACGGCCTGCCCGCTATACTGACGGCCAGCTGCCACCACCCGGAAACGTCATGCCGCGAGTCGCCCATCGCATTCTGGCCACCGGCCTTGCCGCCTTGCTGCTGTCCGGCTGCGGCAACAAAGGCGAGCTCGTATTGCCGGACCAGCAGCCCAAGAAGCACAAAAAGACACAGACGCCCGCACCGGCGACTCCGGCTACGCAAAAGGGCGATCCGAAAACCGGCGAGCCTGCGAGCGGCGGAACGGACTCCGGCCATTGACCGTTCGCTGCATGTTGTCGCGGGGGCATTGACCGCATGACGCTGCGCTTCACCAAGATGCAGGGCGCGGGCAACGATTTCGTGATCGTCGATTGTCGCCGCGCTCCACTGGCGATGACACGCGATCAGATCGCGCAACTCGGCGATCGCCATCTCGGCGTCGGCTTCGATCAGCTGCTGACCATCGAACCGGCGCGCGACGGCGCGAGTGCGTTTGCGTACGGGATCTACAACAGTGACGGGTCGCCCTCCGGCCAGTGCGGCAATGGCGTGCGCTGCGTCGCCGCCTGGCTGCATCGCGCTGGTGCGCTCGCCAGCGGCAAGACGCAGCTGCAGAGCCCATCCGGCCCGGTCGAGGTCGAACTGCTCGGAGCCACGCGGGTGCGCGCCAGCATGGGCGTGCCACGCTTCGCCGCGGCCGCCGTGCCGATCAATTTGCCGGAGGCCGATCGCTACCGGCTGTGCGTGGGCGATCGCGAAATCGAATTCGGCGCGGTCTCCCTGGGCAATCCGCACGCCGTGATCGAAGTTGACGATGTCGCGTCGGCACCGCTTGCAACATTGGGCGCGGTGTTGTCCACCGACAGTCATTTCCCCAACGGCAGCAATATCGGGTTTGTGCAGATTGTCGACCGTGGGCAGGTGCGTCTGCGGGTATGGGAGCGCGGCGCCGGGGCGACGCTTGCCTGTGGCACCGGGGCCTGCGCCGCCGTGGCCGTGCTGCGCAGGCGCGGCCGGGTCGATGATGAAGTGGCCGTAAACCTGCCCGGCGGCACGCTCGATATTGTTTGGCGCGGGGGAGACGCCCCGATGACAATGGCAGGTCCCGCGCAGTTCGTATTCGAAGGAGAGTACTAGTGGACTGCAGCGCCGCTGATCTCGACACAGTCCCACATCCCACTTCTACGTTACAGGCCTACGCATGACCGAGATGAGCCTCAAGGATGGATTGACCGCCATGGAAGTGGCCAGCTATCTGCGCCGTCATTCGGATTTCCTCAAGGACTTCCCGGACGTCGCGCTCACGTTGCAAGTCCCGCGCGAGCAGGGCGCGACGACATCGCTCGCGAGCTACCAGCTCGAAGTGCTGCGCGATAAAAACCGCGACATGAGCCGGCGCTTGCACGAGTTGATAGAGATCGCCGCGGAAAACGAGCAGCTGATGGTGCGGGTGCATTCGCTTACGGTCGGGCTGATGCGCGAGCGCACACTGGCCGACAGCGTGCGCCGCATCACCGCCGGACTGACCGAGGACTTCCACACCGACCTCGTGCGCCTGGTCCTGTTTCGAAGCGATGGCGATCTTCCGGCCGCGGAATGGCTGATCGCCGAGAAGGGCGGCGCCGCGGCGATGCCCGCGTTCGCCGAGTTCATGCAGCGCAACGAGCCACTGTGCGGGCGCTTGCAGCCGGAGAAGCTCGACGCGCTGTTCGGCGCCCAGGCCAACGAGGTGCGCTCGGCCGTGCTGGTGCCGATCGACGGCGTCGGCATGCTCGCGATCGGCAGTCACGACGCGAACCGCTTCCATCCGGGCATGGGCACGGTGTTCCTGAAACTGATCGCTGAAGCCGCGGCCGCGGCGGTCGCGCGCTTTCCGCCGAGCGATTGAGCGTGTCCGGCACCGACCTCGGCGCGCCGATCGAGCAGTACCTCGATCATCTGCGCGTCGAGCGTCGCTATGCCGCCGGCACGATCGTCAACTATGCGCGCGCGCTCGCGAACCTGCTCGAGTATGCGAATTCGCTGCAGCTGTCGCGCTGGCGCGACTTGAAACCCGATCAGATGCGCGCCTGGCTCGCGCGCCTGCACCGCGGCGGACTGACCCCCGGCACGTTGCATCACATGCTGTCGGCCTGCCGCAGCTTCTTCAATTTCCTGGCGCGCGCCGGCGCAATCGAGGCTAATCCGGCGGCCGGCGTGCGCTCGCCAAAGCTGCGGCGCAAGTTGCCCGAGGTGCTCGATGCGGATGAAGTCGGGGCGCTGCTCGAGTTTCCGCCGGATGATCCGGAAGCCGTGCGCGACCGTGCACTTTTTGAACTTCTATACTCGAGCGGGCTGCGCGTTTCCGAGCTGACCGGCGTGCGCTGGCGCGACCTCGACCTCGCCGAAGGCATGGTGCGCGTCACCGGCAAGGGCAGCAAGACCCGCATCGTACCGGTTGGCGGCCAGGCGCTGCGCGCGCTGCAGGCGCTGCGCGAACAGGATCAACCCGAAGACCAAGACGTACTCGTGCGCGGCCGCCTGGGCGGCCCGCTCACGCCCAACGGCGTGCGCACGCGCCTGAAGCGCCGCGCGCGCGACCAGGGCGTATGGAAACGGGTCTACCCGCACCTGCTGCGCCACTCGTTTGCGAGCCACCTGCTCGAATCCTCCGGCGACCTGCGCGCAGTGCAGGAAATGCTCGGCCATGCCGACATCAGCACCACCCAGATCTACACGCACCTTGATTTCCAGCACTTGGCCCGCGTCTACGACGCCGCGCATCCCCGCGCCAAACGCCGCACGAACGAAAAGAGCTAAACATTCACCACGGCCTCTCTCTCGGCCATGCATGGCCTCGGAGGTGCCAATCGAGACACTAAGAACACACAGAAGAGCCAAAAACAAAGCTTGAACCACGGAGAACACGGAGAACACGGAGACAAAGCAAAACGAGAAAATTCATTTCGCTGGGCAATGTGGGTGACCGCCGCGCATCGCGTCGTGCCCAGACTGTTCGCTCGTCCTCCGTGTTCTCCGTGGTTCAGGCTTTTATTGCTGTAGCTCTTCTTCGTGATCTTCGTGGTGAATCTTTTGATGTTCAGCCGTACCATGCGAGCGGACAGCGAGGAAAGCGCATGAAATTCGAAGGCACCGAACGCTACGTCGCGACGGATGAGCTCAAGCTTGCGGTCAATGCCGCGATCGCGTTGCAGCGGCCGCTGTTGATAAAGGGCGAGCCCGGCACCGGCAAAACCTTGCTCGCCGAGGAAATGGCGGGCGCGATCGGTGCGCCGTTGTTCACCTGGCACATCAAATCGACCACCAAGGCGCACCAGGGCCTGTACGAATACGATGCCGTCAGCCGGCTGCGCGATTCGCAGCTCGGCGATGCGCGGGTCGCCGACGTTCGCCATTACATCAAGCCCGGCAAGCTGTGGCAGGCGTTCGACAGCGATGCGCGCGCGGTGCTGCTGATCGACGAGATCGACAAGGCCGACCTCGAGTTCCCGAATGACCTGCTGCACGAGCTCGACCGCATGGAATTCCATGTGTACGAAACCGGCGAGACCGTGCGCGCGAAGCACCGGCCGATCATCGTGATCACGTCGAACAACGAAAAGGAGTTGCCCGACGCGTTCCTGCGCCGCTGCTTCTTCCACTACATTGCATTTCCGGACCGCGCCACGCTGCAACGCATCGTGGCGGTGCATTACCCGAACATCGCAGCCGATCTTTGCGCCCGCGCGCTCGACATGTTCTTCGAATTGCGCGACGTGCCGGCGCTGAAGAAAAAGCCATCGACCTCCGAGCTGATCGACTGGCTCAAGTTGCTGCTGGCCGATCACATTCCCGCAACTGCATTGGCCGAACGCGACCCGGCCAAGGCGATTCCGCCGCTGTACGGCGCACTGATCAAGCACGAGCAGGACGTACAGCTGCTCGAGCGGCTGGCGTTCATGCACCGGCGCGAAACAGCGCGTCGCTGAGGCGTGGACATCCTACGGGCGACTCACGGTTTTCCCTTCTCCCGCTGGCGGAAGAAGGTGCCGGAGGCGGATGAGGGTGGCACATCCGACTACGCTAAGGCGTGGGCCGGCGCTTCTTCACCGGGCGCGCTGCGCGCGCCGATCTCTGCCGCCGGCGCGAGAGGTGGTTTCGCAGCGGCGCAATGCGCCCAGACTGAGTGAAGGCCTCATGCTGATCGGCTTTTTCGAACGCCTTCGCGCCGAGCGCGTGCCGGTCACGGTGCGCGAATGGCTCGACCTGGTGGCGGCGCTCGCGGCCGACTTTGCGTTCGCCGATCCTGGCGCGTTTTTCCACCTCGCGCGCACGGTGCTGGTGAAAGACGAGCGCCACTACGACCGTTACGAACGCGCGTTTGCCGCGTATTTCGATGGCGTGGCGCGTCTGGATCCCACGCAGCTGCTGCAGGTGCCCGACGACTGGTTGCGCGAAAGTTTCAAGCGCCTGCTCAGTGCCGAAGAAATGGAAAAGATTGCCGCGCTGGGTGGGCTCGACAAATTGCTCGAGGAATTCCGCAAGCGCCTGGCCGAACAGAATGCGCGCCATGCCGGCGGCAGCAAATGGATCGGCACCGGCGGCACGAGTGCTTTTGGCGCCGGGGGCAGCAATCCGCTGGGCATGCGCGTCGGCGCGCGCGGCGGCGGGCGCAGCGCCGTCAAGGTCTGGGAGCAGCGCAATTTTCGCGCGCTGGATGGCGATGCCGACCTGTCGCCGCGCAATTTCAAACTCGCGTTGCGGCGCCTGCGCCGGTTCGCCCGTGAAGGGGCTGCCGAGGAACTCGATATCGATGCCACCATCGATGCAACTGCGCGCGAGGCCCTGCTCGACATCCGCCTGCGTCCCGAGCGGCACAATGCAATCAAGGTCTTGCTGCTGCTCGACATCGGCGGCTCGATGGACGACCACGTTGCCGTGTGCGAGGCGCTGTTCGGCGCGGCAAAAAGCGAATTCAAGCGGCTGGAACATTACTATTTCCACAATTTCATTTATGGCACCCTCTGGCGCGACCACCAGCTGCGCATGAGCGAGCGTATCGCGACCGCCGACCTGCTGCGCCGCTACAATCCCGACTACAAGGTGATCTTCGTCGGCGACGCGGCCATGGCGCCGTATGAGATCACACATGTCGGCGGCGGCATCGACGACTTCGACGCCACGGGCGAGCCCGGCATCGTCTGGTTCCGGCGCATCACGGCGCACTTTCGCAGGGTCGCGTGGCTCAATCCGACCCCGCGCACGCACTGGGGCTACACGCAGTCGAACGAGTTGATCCGCGAACTGGTCGAGGATCACATGTATCCCTTGACACCGGACGGGCTGACCGAAGCAACGCGCTGGCTTGGGAAATAATATGTAGGTTGGGCCTTGTCCCCAGCGATTTTCCCGAGAAGCGGTGGGCCACGGCCCACCTTGCGCAATTCACAGCGCATCCAGGGTGGGCCTTGGCCCACCGTTCTCTGGTTCGTCGCTGATGTTGCATAACAGGGACGCCAAAAGCCACGCTACGCTTGGAATTCGCTCGCCGCGGCCCCACCATGGGATGTCCACGTCCGCGGTGCGCAACATGCAGGAAAGCTTCCACGCCACCACCATTGTTTCCGTGCGCCGCGATGGCAAGGTGGTGATCGGCGGCGATGGCCAGGTCACGCTCGGCAATACCGTCGTCAAGGCCAACGCCCGCAAGCTGCGCCGCCTCGGCAAGGAAGGCGCCGTGCTGGCTGGGTTTGCCGGTGCCACCGCCGATGCCTTCACTTTGTTCGAGCTGTTCGAGGCCAAGCTCGACAAGCACGGCAACAACCTGACACGCGCCGCCGTCGAACTGGCCAAGGAGTGGCGCACCGATCGCCGCCTCGGCCGGCTCGAGGCGATGCTGGCCGTCGTCGACAAGGATGCCTCGCTGCTGATTTCCGGCAATGGCGACGTGCTCGAACCGGAGCAAGGTCTGATCGCAATAGGTTCCGGCGGCCCGTACGCGCTCGCGGCGGCGAAGGCGCTGCTGGAAAATTCCTCGCTGCCTGCA
>Ga0308174_10000839_pt1 | contig 13641 bp, 13 predicted proteins | sample PhyPR2_FD_203894 | JGI IMG/M metagenome (GOLD analysis project Ga0308174, IMG submission 203894) | Soil microbial communities from UC Gill Tract Community Farm, Albany, California, United States - DLSLS.P.R2 | ecosystem: Environmental > Terrestrial > Soil > Agricultural land | place: USA...
GCCGCAGACTCGGCGCTTTCACGCACCCGCACCGGCGCGCACGCGCTCAACAGCGCGAGCAGACAGCACAGGCTCGCTGCACGTAAGACCGGACTCGCGCCCCCCGCGCGCCGGGAGTTCACCGGGCAGGGTGCTTGCCCGGGGCGAAGCGGCCGGACGCTGCGATCATGACGTGAGCCGCTTCACGGTTTCGATCAAGGTCTTGTTCTTGTCGTCTTTCCTGCGACCCTGGTCCCAGACCCTTCGGGCCTCGTCCTTCTTCCCGGAAACCCAGAGTACTTCGCCCAAATGCGCGGCAATCTCGGCGTCGGGTTGTTTGTCATAGGCGCGCCTGAGCTGCTCGATCGCGGCATCCACGTGTCCAAGGCGGTATTGAACCCAACCCATGCTGTCGATGATTGCCGGCTCGCCGGGTTTTAGCGCCAGCGCTTTCTGGATCAGTTCCAGCGCTTCGGCCTTGTGCTCGGTGCGGTCCGCCAACGTATAGCCGAGCGCATTCATCGCGCTCGCGTCATCGGGTTTCAAATTGAGCACGCGCCTTAAGTCGCTCACTGCTGCGTCTACATGGTTGAGCTCGTCATTGAGCAACGCGCGCGCATACAGCAGTCGGGTGTCGTCCGGCAGCACCTGCAGTCCGCGATCGTACGTTGACAATGCCTCGGCGTTGCGCTGATGTCGGCTCAGCAATTCGGCTTCGAGCAGGTAGGCTTCGCCCAGCTGGCGGCTGTCATCAGCCGATCGCGCCTGAAGTTCGTGGACCAGAGCCAGCGCCTCACTACTCTTGCCCATGTCATCGCGCAGGATCGCAATGCGTAGTTGCGCGTCGAACCCGTGCTCGGAATCCGCGGCGATCTGGTCGTACCACGCCAAAGCCTCTGCCTTGCGATCGAGCAATTCGGCAAGCTGGCCGAGCAGGTGCATGCGATCGTCCGGCCGCGGCTCCGGCAATGCCTTGATTTCGCGATACAGCGCTTCGGTTATGGGCTTTTGATCTGCCCGCGCCGCATAGGCCGCGCGTGCTGCAAAGGTGAAGTCGTCCTGAGGGCCTTGGGCCAATGTGCGCGCCGCCTCGGCATTGTCTCCGAGCTCGCTCAATAGCGCAGCGTAGGCCAGGCGCATGCGCGTATTGTCCGCATCGCGCTTGAGCGCATCGGCAAACAATGCGCGCGCTCCGGCCTTGTCGCCTGCCTTGAGCTTGAGTTGCGCGGCCCAGGCATAGGCATCGGCCGTCTTGAACCGGGCGACCGCCTGGTTGGCCAGCGATTGCGCCAAAGCCGAGCGCTCCAGACGTGCGGCGAGCTGGCTCATCGCAATCCAGGTTTCCGGGTTATCGCCCAGACGATCCGGTTGGGCGACACGCTCGAACATGGCCGCTGCTCGCTCGCGATCGTCATCGGCGAGCAGTGCCTGGGCAATCGCCGCCCACCCCTTGCCCTCCGGCTGCCGCGCGAGCCGGTTCAGATCCGCGAATGCGGCATCGATGTGGTTGTCGTGCATCGCAATGACGGCACGCGCCTGCCAGACTCCCGGATCTTCCTGACGCAGCGTTTCCCAATGCTTCAGTGACTCACGTGCCAGATCCCACTGCTTGGCAGCCAGTGCGACGTGCGTTGCCTGGCCGGCCAAGGCCGGGTCGTCGCTGATGCGAGCCGCCTGCGCGAATTCGTGCGCGGAAGCGTTCAAGTCTCCCTGGCTGAGCGCGAACTGGCCCGCTAGCGCCCGCTCCAGCGCATCGTTGCCGGGCGGCTGCGGCTCGACCTTGATTCGCGCCAGTGGTTGTGGGGGTGCCGCCGGTTCATGGGCCTTGCCCGACGGCAGAGTCGCACACGCGCCGAGCGCGCCCGCGAGCAGCGCCAGTCCCGCAGCGTGCATAACTCTGGATCGCAATTGCATCATGTATGGAGTGTTCCTGTTGCCGGGCGAACGCGCCATGGGCAAGGGGCGTTTGCTTGATATCATGCCGACCGGGCCGCACAATCGCACGGATATTGCGAGGCGCCGATCATGGCTGCGCCTTCGAAACGCCAGCGCCTGTTAGCTTAGCCGATTGTCCCACGCATGGCCCTCATTGCCCTTGGTCTGAACCATCTGACCGCGCCGATCGAACTGCGCGAGAAGGTTGCCTTTGGCCCGGACGCGACGCCGCAGGCATTGTCGGACCTCGCGCGCCAACCCGGCGTGAACGAAGCCCTGATCCTGTCGACCTGCAATCGCACCGAGTTGTACGTCGACGTGGCCGCCGGAGCGGAAGTCGTGCCACAACGCTGGTTGTCCGAACATCACCATCTGACCGAGCGGCGCATCGATGAGTTCCTTTACCTGCACGCTGACGATGGCGCGGTGCGCCACCTGTTCCGCGTCGCGACTGGGCTTGACTCGCTGGTCCTCGGCGAACCGCAGATCCTGGGCCAGGTGAAAGATGCATACCACGCCGCGCGCAGCGTCGGTTGCCTGCACGCACCGATGGAGCGCCTGCTGCAGCAAACCTTCGCCGTGGCCAAGCGCGTGCGCAGCGATACGCGCATCGGCGCCAGTCCGGTCTCGGTCGCGTTCACTGCCGTGCGCCTGGCCGAGCGCGTATTCACCGATCTGGCCCAGGCCTGCGTGCTGCTGATCGGCGCCGGCGATACGATCGAACTTGCCGCGCGCCACCTTTCCGAATCGCGCGTGCGCCGCCTGATCGTCGCCAATCGCACGCTGGAAAACGCGCAGGCGCTGGCCGGCCGCTTCGGCGCCTATGCGATCGGCCTGCAAGACCTGCCGCAACACCTGTCCGAAGCCGACATCGTCATCTCATCGACCGCGAGCCGCGAGCCGGTGCTCACCCGCGCGATGGTCGAAAACGCCTTGCGTGCGCGCCGGCGCCGGCCGATGTTCCTGGTCGATATCGCCGTGCCGCGCGACATCGCCGCCGACGTGACCGAACTCGACGATGCCTATTTGTACACGATCGACGACCTGAAACAGGTAATCGACGACAACTTGCGCTCGCGCCAAGCTGCCGCCGCCGAGGCCGAGGCCATTATCGAGCTGCAGGTCGAGCATTACCTGGCGTGGCGACGCGCGCTGGACGTGCGCAACCCACTCGCGTCGTTGCGCCGCGATGCCGAAGCACAGCGCGACCAGACGCTGGCGAAGGCGCAGCAGATGCTCGCCAATGGCCGCACACCCGAGCAGGCGCTGGAATTCCTTGCCAACACCCTCACCAACAAACTGCTGCACGCGCCCAGCGCAAACCTTCGGGTGGCCGCGCAGCGCGGCGATGTCGAGTTGCTGCGCGCGGCGGAACAGCTGTTCGATGCGAGCGCCAGCTCAAAGGTTCCGCCGCCGGAAAAATCGGCATGACTCCATCGCTGATGCGCAAGCTCGGCGAACTCGCCGAGCGTCACCAGGAAATTGCGCTATTGCTCGCGCAGAGCGAGGCGATCAACGATCAAAACCGGTTTCGCGACCTGAGCAAGGAGTACGCGCAGCTCGAACCGGTTGCGCGTTCGCTGCACGCTTACGAACGCGCGGGCGCGGCGCTCGCGGCCGCGCAGGCGATGCTCGAGGATCCACAAACCCAGCATGATTCCGGCATGCGCGAACTCGCCGCGGCCGAAGTCGCCGACCTGCAGGAGCGGCGCGCGGCGCTCGACCGCGAACTCGGACTGCTGCTGTTGCCCAAGGATGCGCGCGACGAGGCCAATATTTTTCTCGAGGTGCGCGCCGGTACCGGCGGCGATGAAGCGGCGATATTTGCCGGTGACCTGTTCCGCATGTATGCGCGCTACGCCGAACGCCAGGGCTGGCGCGTCGAAATCCTGTCATCGAGTCCCGGTGAGCACGGCGGCTACAAGGAAATCATTGCCCGCGTCGAGGGCAAGGGCGCGTTCTCCAAACTGAAATTCGAATCCGGAACTCACCGGGTGCAACGCGTTCCGGCGACCGAAGCGCAGGGCCGCATCCACACTTCGGCGGCCACCGTTGCGATCCTGCCGGAGATGGACGAAATCGAGGACATCGAACTCAATCCGGCCGACCTGAAAGTCGACACCTTCCGCGCCTCCGGCGCCGGCGGCCAGCACGTCAACAAGACCGATTCGGCGATCCGCATTACTCACCTGCCGACCGGCGTCGTCGTCGAATGCCAGGACGAGCGCAGCCAGCACAAGAACCGCGCCCGCGCGATGTCGCTGCTCAAGGCGCGCCTGCTCGATGAACAACGCGCCAAGCAGACAGCGGCGCAGGCCGAGTCGCGCCGCGTGCAGGTCGGCTCCGGCGACCGCAGCCAGCGCATCCGCACGTACAATTTTCCACAAGGCCGACTCACCGATCACCGCATCAATCTGACGCTGTATCGCCTGCCGGAAATCGTCGGCGGCGACCTCGACAGCGTGATCGGACCGTTGAACCAGGAATTCCAGGCCGACCAGATGCAGGCGTTGACCGGCCAGGACTGAAACAGCGCAGCGCCACTGTTGCGCAAGGCTCCTCGCCGCCCGAACGCCACGTCGACCCGCCTATTGTTCGCCATTGCCCCTTGCCATTACGCTGGCGCATGAATCGCAGACAGCGCCGTCAAATCGCCGCCCAAGGCCCGACGTGAATTTCGATCCTGCCCTCGATAGCGGTGTCTCCGAACTGGTCGAACTGATCTCGCGCGGCGACCTGGTGCGCTCCCACGCGCACGCGCGCGCGTTGCTCGAACGCTATCCGGAACAAGCGGAATTGTGGCGCCTGCTCGGTATCTGCTGCCTGCAGCAGGGCGAGTACGAATCGGCGCACGAGGCGCTGGCCAAAGCCGTCGACCTGGCGCCGCACTCGGTGGAAATATGGTGCAACCTGGCCAGTGTCCAGACGGCGCGCAATGCGCTCGATGAAGCCGAGAGTGCGTTGCGCCGCGCACTGAAACTTGATCCCAACCATCCTGCTGCATTGAACAATCTTGGCAGCCTGCTCGATGCACGTGGCGACTACCTGGCCGCGGCCGAATGCTTCGCGCGCGCAATTGCGCAGCGACCCGACTACGCGCGCGCCTGGCTCAATCAGTCCGGCGCGCTGCTGACGCTGGGGCGGATGGACCGTGCCGAGGCCAGCGCGCGGCGCGCGATCCAGCTCGCACCAAACTGGGCGGACGCGTATTTCCTGCTCGGAAACGTGCTCGCCGGGTCCGGCAAGAGCGAGGCCGCGCTTGCGGCCTATCGCGATGCCGTTGGCCACGCTCCGGGCGATGCGCGCTTTCAATACCAGCTCGCGCTGACGCTGGAACAGCTGGGGGCGTTCGCGCCGGCGCAAAGCCACTACGAGAATGCGTTGCGAGCCGAGCCCAACTTCTGGCCGGCGGCGTCACAGCTTGCATTCCTCAAGCGCCGCATGTGCGACTGGCATCAACTGGCCGCGCTGTCGCAGCAACTGCTGCGTGGGGTCGACCGACATGCCAGCGGCATTACGCCATTCTCTCTGCTGGTCGAAGATTCCACGCCCGCGCAGCAGCTGGCGTGCGCCAGCCAGTTCGCGCAGCTCAAGCAGGCGCAGGTCGCGCCGCTTGCGCAGCGATTTGCCCCGGCGCAGCAGGCGCGCGTACGCGGCCCGATCCGCGTTGGCTTCGTGTCGTCCGGCTTTGGCGAACACCCTACGGCCTTGCTGATCGTCGAACTAATCGAACGCCTGCGGCGCTCCGACCTGCAGACGATCGGTTTCGCCACGACAGCCGACGACCGCGGCCCGCTGCGCGCACGCCTCATGCGCGCGTTCCGGGAGTTTCACGACCTCAGCGCGCAGCCGCTGCAGGCGATGCTGCGCGAAGTGCGCGATGCCCGGGTGGACGTGCTGATCGATCTGGACGGCTATTGCGAGAACTCGCATCCCGAACTGTTCGCGCTGCGCGCCGCGCCGCTGCAGGTGAACTGGCTGGCGTATCCGGGAACGCTGGGCGCATCCTGCTACGAGTACCTGATCGCCGACCATCAACTGATTCCACCGGAACAGCGCAGCCACTACCGCGAAAAGATCGTCTGGCTGCCGCGCTGCTACCAGCCGACCGATACGACCCGCATCGTAGCTCCTGCCCCTGCGCGCACCCAGTTCGGGCTTCCTGCGCAGGGAATCGTCTTCGCGAGTTTCAACAACAGCTGGAAGTTTACTTTGCGCAGTTTTGCGCGTTGGATGAAGATCCTGAGGGCAGTGCCGGACAGTGTCCTGTGGCTTCTGACCGGGACTGATGGCGGCAATGCCGACGATCACCTGCGCCATGCAGCGAGCGCGGCAGGCATCGATTCGCAGCGCCTGGTGTTCGCTGCGCGCGTGCGTCATGCAGAGCATCTCGCGCGCTACCGTCATGCCGACCTGTTCCTGGACACCAGCCCGTACAACGCCCATACCACCGCGAGCGATGCGATATGGGCCGGCTGCCCGGTGCTGACCGTGCCCGGCGCCACGTTTGCGTCGCGGGTGGCAGGCAGCCTCAACCATTTCCTCGGAGTCGATGAGCTGAACGCGCCCTCCGACCAGGCGTACGTTGACACCGCAATCCGTCTCGCGCGGGATCCGGCGGCTTTGCGCGCAGTTCGTGAGCGGGTGGAGGAGGCACGCGGGGCCTCAGGGCTGTTCGACATGGGGGCCTATGCGCGCGACTTCGCTTCAGCGCTAACGATGATGTTCAAGCGCCACGAAGCCGGCTACGATGCCGAGGACTTCGACGTGAGCCCCCCATGAGCGCCGCCCGCGATTTCGCCCCACTGAGTCTTTGCGTGCTGACCGTTTCCGACACGCGCACCCCGGAAAACGATACCTCGGGTGACTACCTCGCAACCGCGCTGACCGAAGCGGGCCATCGCCTGCACGAGCGCGCGATCAGCGTCGACGACGTCTATCGGTTGCGCGCGATCGTGTCGGCCTGGATCGCGGCACCCGGCATCAACGGCATTCTGATCACCGGCGGGACAGGCTTCACCGGGCGCGATTCGACGCCCGAAGCGATCGGCCCCCTGCTGGACAAGCAGATGCCGGGATTCGGCGAGATGTTCCGCGTGCTCAGCTTTGAAGAGATCGGCACGTCGACGTTGCAGTCGCGCGCATTCGCCGGCCTGGCCAATGACAAATTCGTGTTCTGCCTGCCCGGTTCGACTTCGGCCTGCCGCACCGCGTGGGAAAAGCTGATCCATGCGCAGCTCGATGCGCGCACCAAGCCATGCAACCTCGCCAACCTGCGCCCGCGCTTGCGCGAGTCTTCCTCCGTGCCGGCGTTGGGTGAATCAAAAGATTGAACCACGAAGAACACGAAGAACACGAAGAAGAGCAGGTGAAGAAAAATCGCTCTGGATATGATTCATAGCTGACGCTGTAAAAGTGGAGCCCGCGGCGCGTCCAAGGGGATCAAGGAACGCCTCGCCGGGCACACTCGCTTTTCTTCGTGTTCTTCGTGTCCTTCGTGGTTCAGTCTCTTGACCTGTCTTGATCGATCCCGGAAGCCAGAATGAAGCGCAAACAATACGAAAAGCAATTCGAAAAGCTCGCGGTCGAATTGGTCGAGTTCCAGCGCTGGCTGATCCAGAGCGGTCGCCGCGTGGTCGTCGTGTTCGAGGGTCGCGATGCTGCCGGCAAGGGCGGGGTGATCAAGGCGATCACGGAATTCCTCGATACGAGGCGCTATCGCATCGTCGCGCTCAGCAAGCCGAGCGAGCGCGAAAGCACGCAGTGGTATTACCAGCGCTATATCCAGCACCTGCCGTCGGCCGGCGAGATCGTTTTGTTCGACCGCAGCTGGTACAACCGCGCCGGTGTCGAGCACGTAATGGGATTCTGCAAGGACGAGGAATATCAGCGCTTCCTGCGCGAGTGCCCGGTGTTCGAGCGCGGCCTGGTGGATGATGGCATCCTGCTGTTCAAGTACTGGCTGGCGGTGGATCAGGAAGAGCAGGAGAAGCGCTTCGCCGAACGTGCAACCGACCCGCTCAAGCGCTGGAAGATTTCACCGATCGATGTCGCCGCGCGCACGAAGTATCGAGCCTACAGCGCCGCCCGCACAGTCATGCTGCAGCACACCCATACTGAGTACGCGCCGTGGCGCGTGGTCGATTTCAACGACCAGCGCGAAGGCCGGCTGAACCTGATCCAGGACCTGCTCGATAGACTGCCCGACCGCAAGATACCGGTGCCACCGCTCAAGCTTGCGAAACTCAAGGGCGAGCCTTGCGTGGAGGAGCTGGCGGACGAGTCACTCTGGGTCAAGAACATCTACTAGGCGCTTGCGGGATAATCGGCCACGAGAGGCCGTTGCGTTGCTCGGCGGGCCGCTGCGCGGCTCGGGCGCTCGCGCTAGACTGTGGCGCATGCGCTGGCGCGATGCAGGTTTCATTCTTCCTTTTGGCTTGGCAATGCTGCCCGGCGCAGCCGTTCGCCTCGCCGACCAAGGCGTACCCGTCGATCTTGCTGCCTGGCTGCCTATCTTTTTTATTTTCGGCGTGCTGCCGCTGATCGACCGGCTGCTTGGATCCGATACCGAAAATGTCGATGAAACGGCGGTGCTGCGCGTGCACCCGTACTTGCGCTGGCTGCCGCTGCTGACATTGCCGGTATGGCTGCTGACGCTGCAGTACTGCATAGCTGAATTCCACGCTTTCGGTTTCGGCGCAGCCGGCATCATCGGCTGGATTCTATCGACGGGAATTCTCGGCGGGATACTGGCGATCAACCCCGCCCACGAACTGATCCACAAACCCGGCGTCATCGAGCAACTGTGCGGGGGGCTGCTGCTGACCAGCGTCGGCTATCACGGATTCAAGATCGAGCATGTACGCGGGCATCATGTGCATGTCGCCACGCCGCAGGATTCGTCGACCGCAAAGCTCGGCGAATCGGTCTACGCGTTCGTGCCGCGCGCTTACGTGCGTAACGTGCGCAATGCCTGGTTACTCGAAATCGAGCGCCTGCGCCTGCTGAAACGCAAACCTTGGTCCTTGCGCAACGAGATGCTCGGCTGGTCCGCGCTGTGGCTTCTGTCGCTGCTGGCAATCGCGGCCTGGCTCGGAATGGCGGCGGCCGCGTTCTTCGTTGCGCAGGGCGTCGCTGCCGCTGCCAGCCTCGAGGTCATCAATTACATAGAGCACTATGGCCTGGAGCGCGCGCAAGTTGCGCCGGGGCGCTATGAGCGCGTGACCCACCTGCATTCCTGGAACGCATCGCAGCGACTGAGCAATTGGCTGCTGTTCAACCTGCAGCGCCACTCCGATCACCACGCGCATGCGCGCCGCCGCTATCCCGAGTTGCAGCACCACGACGACAGTCCGCAATTGCCCGCGGGCTACGCGACGATGTACGTGCTGGCGCTGGTCCCGCCATTGTGGCGCCGGGTAATGGATCCGCGCGCACGCCTTGCCGCTCGCGTCGCTGCCGTCGCAAACTGATCGCGACGCGCAGCCCGCATGCCCCAGCGGCCGCCGGTCATTCGAAGTAATGCGGCACGAAAGCACTGGTGTTGCGCGTGATGCGATCGGCGTCCTCGCGCATGCCGATACCGGCGGGCTCGTCGCCGATTACCCAGGATCCGATCAAAGCGTAACGGTCGCCCATCCGCGGCAATTCGCTGAACTGCTGGTAGATCGCGGCAGCATCACCGGCAGTCTCGTTGCTACCGCTCTCCAGCACGATGACGCCTTCGCCTTCCCGGCCCCAGCGCGGTTTTCGGACCACGACTCCCTGCAACCGCTCGCGCGCGAATGCCGAAGGCAGCAAGTTCGGGTGCTGCGGAAAGAACTCCCAGAGCAGCGGCAATATCGCCTTGTTCGACAGCAGCATCTTCCACGCCGGCTCGATCCAGCGCAGCGCGAGCTTGCGGATGTGCTGCGCAAACGGCTCCGCCAGCAGCCACTCCCACGGATACAGTTTGAACAAGGTCGAGATCACCTGGTCGTCGAGGTCGACGAAGTCCCTGCCGGACCAGCCGATATCCTCGATGTCCAGCGCCGCGGTCACAATTCCCGCCTGGATCGCGGTGTCGCGCAGGTATTCGCTGGTGGCCCGGTCTTCGGGCTGTTCGTAGCAAGCGGCGAAATGGATTTTTTCACTTGTGGAGAAAACTTTCCAGCGCGCGATCAGTTTTTCATGGATCGAGTTGAACTGGTCCGCCCGCGGCCGCGTCGATTGCAGCCAATCCCACTGCACCACCGAGGCCTCGAACAACGCAGTCGGCGTGTCGGCGTTGTACTCGAGCAGCTTGGGCGGGTCCGAGCCATTCCAGGCGATGTCCATGCGCCCGTACAGCGCCGGTTCGCGCGCGCGCCAGCTGCGTTCGACCAGGCGCGCAGCGTGGTCGTCCAGGCCGAGTTCTGCTTGACGGCCCGCGCCGACGATGCGGTCGACCGCTTCCAGGCAGAGCCCGTGCAACTCGGCCGTCGCCGATTCCAGTTCGTCGATTTCGGCGGCGCGGAACCGGTAACAGACGTCTTCGCGCCAGTACGGATCGCCGTCGATCGTGTGAAAGTCGAAACCGAGGGCTTCGACCCGTCCCCGCCAGTCATCGCGTTCGACGCAGGTTTCGCGCTGCATCAGCTGCCGCGCGCACTGACACGGCCGTGCGAACCGAAGCCGCCGCGCGTACCGGTTTCGATGGTTGGCGGCGAACGCGGGCCCGAACTGCCGCTGCTGCCAAAGTAGCGGCCGGCGCCCGGATCGCGCGGATCGCTCGCGCGCCCCGCCACGTCGCTGCGATACCACGGGCCGTAGAAATAGGCCGCCAGTGCGGCTCCGCCCGCAGCCATCATCGGAACATCCGATCCGCACAAGGTATCGGAATAGTCGGCGATGCAGTCCTCGCGCGAGGCGTAGCGATTGCGCTGCACATCGGTGCCGCAGCCCACCAGCAGACTGCTGCCGCCGACCGCCGCACCCATCAACACCAGTCGCACGGCAGAAGATTTTTTCAGGCCCGCTGGCATGGCGCTTGGCGGCTGATCGTCAGTACACGATGGCGGCGGCGTTGAGCAGCCCCATCGCGATTTTCAGCGCGGCCATCGTCACGGCGACCGAGACCCGATCCGCCTCGATGTGGCTGCGCAAATCCCGGATCACCAGGCGCAGCAACAGCGAGGCGAGACCCTGCACGATGCCCGAAATCGCTCCCCAGAGCAGCAGGTCGATCGCATTCACGCTGTGCGCCACCGCGCTCGCCAGTGGCAGCGAGAAGCCAAGCAACGTGGCTGAAAAGACGATGCTCGCACTGACATTGCCTTGCCGGATCAGCGGCAGCTCGTGTTGCGGCGTGACCAGCACATAGATCGATACGAACGCCGCCAGCAGTGCGATGCTGATCGCGAGGTACGCAAGAAAATTGGGCAAGGTCGAAAGATAGTCGAGCACGCATTCCCCCGGTCGTGCCGATACCCTAGCAGAAATCCATGCAGCTGCCGTAGCCGGGCAAGCCGCTCGTCACCCAATACGGAACTGCTCAGGCGCTTCCAGTTCCGCCGGGCCTCGATTCACCGAGGCGACACGGGCGAGCGGCGGCCCTGCGTGCAACCAACGTTCAAGTTGTGCCAACGCCGCCTCGTCGCCGCACGCGATCACTTCGACGCTGCCATCGCGTCGATTGATGGCGTGCCCGGTCAGACCCAGCCGCAGCGCCTCGTCTCGCGCCGATGCACGAAAGAACACGCCCTGCACGCGCCCGCTGACGATGAAACGCGCGCAGGGCATCGGGCAGCTCAACCGCCAGAGATCACGCTGTCGAGGTCCTTGGTCGTGATGGGTCCGGTGAATGCCTTCGCCACGTGGCCATCGGGTGCGATGACGTAGGTGTTCGGCAGGCCCTTGGGCGTGTCGAAGTCCTTCGGCGGTTCGATCACGTCGACCTGCGCGATCGGGTAGGACAGCGGGTGGGTTTTCAGGAATTTCTCAATGTCCGCCTTGTCGCTGTCCTCAAAGGCGAGCCCGATCGCGGCCACCGTGTCCTTGTGGGCGGTTACATAGGCGGAGATGTCCGGCAACTCCTTCAGGCACGGTGAGCACCAGGTCGCCCAGTAGTTCACGATGACCCATTTTCCACTTTGTGCCGCAAGATCGAATTGCTTGCCATCGAGCGTCGTCACCTTCAACGATGGTTTGCTCGCGGTAGCGCCCAATGCGGTGGCGGCAACGAAAAGGCAGAGAAACAGGCACAGCACGCGGGTCATGAGATGTCCTTGGAGGCAGGAAAATTCGTCGCGGTCGCACCAAATGACCGCGTAACGAGCGGAAAAATTTCGCTGAGCGGCACGTTCAGGCGATCGTGCAGGCCCGCAATCGCCCCGTCGAGCAGGCGCGTCGCGCCGGCGTCCGGCGACTGTTCGCTGTCCGGCAACGGAGCACCGGTGGGCAACCGGTACGCCGATTGCGCGTACAGATCGTACAGCGTGACCGACGCGAGGTCACGGGTCAGCGCCCAGGCGCCATCCTCGCCCCGTCGGACCAGCCCGGCGTTGCCGAGTTCGCGCAAACAATCCTGGATAAGCTCATCGGTCAGGAACGGCTCGCGTTCGCACAGGTCGCGACTGTGCAGGGCACAGCCGGCGCGCTGGGCCTGCACGAAATGCGCAAGCACGCGCAGCAACCCGCGAAACTCGTTACCGGGCGGCAGGCGCAACGTTTCGGGCCGGTACTCGAATGCGGCCAAGGTCGCCGCAAGCGAAGCGCCGAGCAGCACGAGCACCCAGGACAGGTAAATCCAGAACACGAAGATCGGCACGATCGACAGCGTGCCGTAGACCTGCTCGTAATTCGCGCTCTGGATCGCATAGATCGCGAACGTTCGTTTTGCGAGTTCAAACAGGACGGCGGCCAGCAGTGCACCGATTGCGGCATGGCGCCAGCGCACGTGCCGGTTGGGAATCAGCGCGTAGGCCAGCCACAGCGTCAACCACGGAATCAGGAACGGCAGCAGACCGAGCAGGTGCGACTTGAGCGAAAACTCAGTATCGGCGCGCTCCAGGAACGGCAATGCGAACAAATACGAACTGATCGCCAGCGCCGCGACCACCAGCACGGGCCCGAGCGAAATGACCGCCCAGTAGCGCACGAACTGCGAACTCGCTCCGCGGCCGCGCGGCACGCGCCAGATGCGGTTGAAGGCATCCTCGATGCTGAGCATCAGCGATAGCGCACTGAAGAACAGCACGACGATGCCGACCGCCGTAGCCTTGCTTGCATTCGCGGCGAACTGGGTCAGATAACTCTGGACGGCTTCGCCGGTCGCCGGCACGAAGTTGCGAAACACGAAGCCGGTGATCGCCTCGCGCCAGTCGGCAAAGACCGGAAACGCCGCCAGGATGCCGAACACCGCGGCAACCAGCGGCACCAGCGCGAACAAGGTGGTGAACGCCAGCGCACCCGCCGATTGCAGGCAGTGCTCGTCCAGGAACCGCTGCACCGTAAAGCGCGCAAAAGCTTCCAGCTTGGGACGGTCGATGCGGCGCAAGAAACATTCCTGCTCGGGCCAGAGTCGGCAAGAGCATACGGGTTTGCCGCGCGCCACGCATGGCGCATCGCTGCATGGCCCGGAAACGCCACGGGCTCATGCATGCTATTGACGCAAGTGCCGCCGGATCAGGCACGATAGCAGGCCTTGAACACGCCGGTGCGCGCATGCCCGACATCCTGATCGTCTACTACAGCCGCAACGGCAGCGTG
>Ga0308174_10000840_pt1 | contig 13635 bp, 10 predicted proteins | sample PhyPR2_FD_203894 | JGI IMG/M metagenome (GOLD analysis project Ga0308174, IMG submission 203894) | Soil microbial communities from UC Gill Tract Community Farm, Albany, California, United States - DLSLS.P.R2 | ecosystem: Environmental > Terrestrial > Soil > Agricultural land | place: USA...
CGAGCGCAGCGGCGTCTTCAAGGTCGTCGACGCCCCGGCCCCCGCCGACGAGAACGGCCTGCCCGACTACAACACCCTGCGCTCGCGCGGCGCCGACTGGGTGGTGGGCGGCTCCGCCGCGCGCCTAGCCGACGACCGCGTCGACGTGCGCTTCCGCCTGTGGGACGTCGTCAAGGGCGCCGACCAGGGCGGCCAGAGCGAGCCGAGCCAGCCGGCCGACCTGCGCCTGGCGGCCCACCACATCTCCGACCTCATCTACCAGAAGGTGACCGGCGAGCGCGGCGTGTTCTCCACCCGCATCGCCTACGTCACCAAGGGCGGCGGCAAGCACACCCTGCGCATCGCCGACGCCGACGGCGCCAACATCGTGCCGGCGCTGGTCGACAACGAACCCATCATCTCGCCGGCGTGGTCGCCCGACGGCACGAAGGTCGCCTACGTGTCGTTCGAGAAGAAAAAGCCGGTGGTGTATATCCACGATCTGCCGACGGGACGGCGCGTGGTGGTATCGAATCAGAAGGGCAACAACAGTGCGCCGGCGTGGTCGCCTGACGGCCGCAAGCTCGCGGTCGCGTTGTCGCGCACCGGCAATACGCAGATTTTTGAAGTCAACGCGGACGGCACCGGCCTGCGCCGTCTGACACAAGGCAGTTCCATCGATACCGAGCCGGCCTACTCGCCCGATGGCAACTCCATCTACTTTACGAGCGATCGCGGCGGCCAACCGCAGATCTACAAGATGCCGGCGGCGGGGGAAAGCGCCGGCGCGGCCCAGCGGGTCACGTTTGCGGGGAGCTACAACACGAGCCCGCGTGTGAGCCCGGACGGCAAGCAACTCGCGTACATTTCGCGCACTGGCGGCGGCTTCAAGCTGTACCTGCAGGACCTCGCGTCCGGCACGGCGACGGGGCTGACCGACACCACGCATGACGAATCGCCGAGCTTCGCGGCGAATGGTCAGTACCTCCTCTACGCCACCCAAGTGAACGGACGTGGCGTGTTGGCAGCCGTGTCGACCGATGGTCGCACGCGGCAAGTCTTGTCCGTACAGGGCGGTGCTGTGCGCGAGCCGTCCTGGGGTCCGTTCATGCAGTAAGTTCAGCAATACGTTCACATACAACGTTCAGCTACAACACAAGGAGAGGTACCATGATGTCGAAACTTCGTATCGGCCTGGCAGTTGCGATGGTCGGCGCATTGGCGGCGTGCCACTCGGGCGTCAAGCTCGACGAAGGCGCAAACAAGGGTGCGGTGGGCACGCAGCCCAACCCGACGGACGTGAAGCAGGTCAACATCGACCCGCTGAACGATCCGAATAGCCCGCTCGCCAAGCGCAGCATCTATTTCGACTTCGACAGCTATGCCGTGAAGGACGACTATCAGCCGCTGCTGCAGCAACACTCGACGTACCTGAAGGGTCATCCGGAGCGTCACGTCCTGATCCAGGGCAACACCGACGAGCGCGGCACGAGCGAGTACAACCTCGCGCTGGGCCAGAAGCGCGCGGAAGCCGTGCGTCGTGCGATGTCGCTGATGGGCGTCGCCGATTCGCAGATGGAAGCCGTGAGTCTCGGCAAGGAAAAGCCGATGGCGACGGGTCACGACGAGTCGTCGTTTGCGCAGAACCGCCGCGCCGATCTCGTCTACCAACAGTAACAGTAACGTAACCAGTCACGGGTGAGTCGCCCTATGTTGTATCGCTTTCCCTTGCTGCGGATGGCCGCAGCCGCGTGTGTCGCTGGCTCGACGATGCTTTGCGTGCCCGCGCACGCCGGCGTTTTCGACGACAACGAAGCGCGCAAGGCCGTGCTCGATCTGCGCACGAAAACGGATGGCCTGGCCAACCAGTTGTCGGCCGCGCAGCGCACAATCCTCGATCAGTCGAATCGTATCGACCAGCTGAATCAGCAGGTCGCCACGCTTCGCGGTCAGAACGAGGATCTGGCGAACCAGGTCTCGACGCTGCAAAAGCAGCAGAAGGACTACTACGCCGATCTCGATACGCGCCTGAAGAAGTTCGAGCCGCAGCAGCAGACGGTCGACGGCGTGAGCGGCGCTGTGCAGCCCGGCGAGACGGAAGCGTTCAACGCAGCGTCGACTGAATTCCGTAACGGTGACTACAAAAGCGCCGCAGCCTCGTTCAAGGCCTTCGTGGCGAAGTATCCGCAAAGCCCGTATCAGCCGACCGCGCAGTACTGGCTCGGCAATGCGTTGTATGCGCAGCGCGACTACAAGGGATCGACCGCAATCTGGCAGAACCTGGTGAAGACGTACCCGACGCATCCGCGAGCACCCGAAGCGTTGCTTGCAATCGCGAATAACCAGATCGAGCAGGGCCAGAAAGCGGCTGCGAAGCAGACGCTTCAGCAGATCATCTCGCAGTATTCGGGCACAGAAGTCGCGCAGTCAGCGCAGAGCAGGATGTCGCAGGTGAAGTAAGCGGAGCTTTCCGGTTTCGCGCCTCTCGAGGAGAATGCCCGCGGGCTTCAATGCCGCGGGCGTTTTTCTGAGCGATAGGGTCCGAGCGGTTGACAGCATTTGAGATAGCCGCTTATAATTTCGCCTCTTTCGGGTCGTTAGCTCAGCTGGTAGAGCAGCGGACTTTTAATCCGTTGGTCGCAGGTTCGAATCCCGCACGGCCTACCAAAGAAATCAAAAGGGTTGCGCAATGCGCAGCCCTTTTTCTTTTGCGCGATCCGCTTCCCTCCGCTTTACATCGCACCCGTCTCCCAGCGCCCCCAAACGCCCGCAGCTTTCCGTTCAGGACACGATCTGTCCCAGTCGTCCCTATAATCGACTCAGGACTTCTGATCTGAACGCCATGACCTCCAGCCTCGACGAAGCCATCCTCCGTGTGTTGCCGACTGAACGTGACGCCGTCGCGTGGCTCTCGACGCCCGAGGTGCGCCGCCGGCTGGAAGAGCGCGGGCATCGCGTCGGGTACACGAAGAAGGTGCAGCGTCATCTGACCGCGCTCGAAGCCGACTCGCGCGTCATCTCCACAATCAACGGCCGCGAACTGCTCTGGCAGCGCAAGCCGTGGCTGCATGGTCTGCAGGAAGGCGTGGGGTTGATGAGCGCGTCGGAAGCCGTCGCGTTTCATATTCTCCAGCGTTTCGCCGGCAACAAACTGCCGAACGCGGTCACCAAGGACATCGACCCGCTTTTCAAAGCCGCCGAAGCGCGGCTCTCGCAGGAGAAGGCGGATAGCCGCATGTACCGCGCGTGGGCGGACAAGATCGATTCTGTCGATGGCGCGTTCACGCTGATTCGCCCGAAACTGCGTCCGGACATCTTCAACACGGTCGCCACCGCGACGTTCTTCGAGCGCGAACTGCTCGTGCAATACCGCGCGGCGTACAAAACCGAAACAAGTCAAAAGCAGGCCAGGGCCGACGATCCGAAGACGAAACGTCTTTGGCCGCTTGCGCTCGTCGAATCGGCGGGCGTCATGTATATGGTCGCGCAGGACCCCCGCCGCGCGGCCGGTTCGGACGAAACCGAAGCGGAACGGGCGCGCGCGCTGTATCGGCTGGACCGCATCCGTTCGGTGACGGAGTCCGGCGAGTCGTTCAGTTATCCGGATGACTTCAAGCTGCGCAAGTACATCGAAACGCAGCAGGCGTTCGACTTCCTGCCCGAACCCCCGGTGCGGCTGGAACTCGCGTTCGAAGGCAGCGCGGGCAACCAGTTGCGCGAATCGCCGATGTCGAAGGATCAGCATATCGAGACGCTGCCCGATGGCCGCATGAAGGTCTCCGGCACGGTGACGCCCAGCCTCAAGCTGCGCTGGTGGTTGCGCGCGCTCGGCGCGGGCGTCGAGATTCTTGCGCCGCAAACGCTGCGCGATGAATTCGCGCAAGACTATCTCAAGCTCGCCAACCGTTATCGCAAAGCCGCGAAAGCCGCGCACGCCGGAGAAGCCGCATGAGCGACGAAGCGCTCATCGAACAGGCCGCCGCCTGGCTCCGCGACGCCGACGGCTTGCTCGTCACGGCCGGCGCTGGAATGGGCGTCGATTCGGGCTTGCCCGATTTTCGCGGCCCGGAAGGCTTCTGGCGCGCTTACCCGGCGTTGCGGCATCACGGCTTTTCGTTCGAGGAGATGGCCAATCCCGAAGGGTTCGTGCAGCATCCGCGCCTCGCGTGGGGCTTTTACGGACATCGGCTTGCGCTGTATCGCGCGACGCAGCCGCACGAAGGCTTTCACGTGCTCAATCGCTGGGCCGCCCGCATGCGTCACGGCGCCTTCGTATTCACAAGCAATGTCGACGGTCAGTTCGAGCGCGCAGGCTTCGCGCCCGAGCGCATCGCGGAATGCCACGGCGCTATCCACGCGATGCAGTGCATCGACGCCTGCACCGGCGATATCTGGTCCTCGGACGGCTTCGAGCCAGTTGTCGATGAAAGCCGCTGCGAACTCCTCAACGCGCTGCCGCTTTGCCCGACTTGCGGCCGTGTGGCGCGCCCGAACATTCTCATGTTCGGCGACTGGAACTGGATCGACAGGCGCTCGGCGCAACAAGAGCGCAGGCTCGACGCGTGGCTTCACCGCGTGGAACGGCTCGTGGTCGTGGAGTTGGGCGCGGGCCGGGCGCTACCGACCGTGCGGCGCTTCAGCGAGCGTCACGGGCCGCGCGTGGTCCGCATCAATCCGCGCGAGCATGGCATTGCGCCGGGCGTGGGCGTCGGCTTTGCGGGCGGCGCGAGAGAGACGCTTCTGCGTCTCGATCAGCGCATATAACGCACGTTGGCTTGCGGCCCGAACACCTCGCGCACCATGCCGACCAGATGGTCGTGATGGCTTAGAAAAATCACCTGCGTGCGCTTCGCAATCTGTGCGAGCACGCGCAGGCCGGCGCGGGCGCGGCCATCGTCGAAATTGATGAACAAATCGTCCGCGACGAACGGCAGCGCCGACGCCTTCTCGCCGTGCTCCTCTAGCGCCGCGAGCCGCAGCGCCAGATACAACTGGTCGCGCGTGCCCTCGCTCATTCCGCCAATCTCCACATGCTCGCCGCTGCTCGCGCGAATGGCCGCGAGCGCCATCGGCTGACGGTCGTAATCCACAACGAGCCGCGAGAACGCGCCCAGCGTCAGCTCCGAAAAAACGGCGCTCGCGCGCGAGAGCATCGGGCCCTGCCGGCGTTCACGATACCGGTCGATAGCCCACTTCAGCAGCGTCGATGCCGTCTCGACCTTGATGAAGCGCTCCGCGGCATCGGCCATTGCGGAGAGCGCTTCCTGGCGCTTTGCCTCGGCGCGCGCGGCGTTGGCTGTGCCGGAGATGGCGTCGAGTTCACGGCGCGCGGCGTCCAGTTCGGCGGCGAGCGCGCTGGACGCATTCACCGACTCGTTCAGCGCCCCGCCGATCAGCGAAAGCTCCGCCTGCACGCTTGCGATGTCCGCGCCCTCCACCTCCGCGACGAGCGCGTCGAGCGGGAGTCCGTCGCCGCCCTTGATGAACGAATGGCGCGCGTCGTTCACGGCCGCTATCAGCTCTCGCTTTCGCTGCGACTTTGCGATGCGCGCCGCAAGCGCGTCGGGCGTGTCGACGCCGGACAGTTCATAAAGCGGGCGCAGGCTCGCACGCGCTTCTTCGAGAGCGGCTCTGGCCGCGCCAAGCTGCTCGTTCGTCGCCGCCAGTTCCTTCTTGATGCGCTCCGCTTCGCCGCGCGCCGCGCACGCGCTTTCGAGCCGCGACGACAGTTCGGCCGAAATCCCGCTCGCTTCGAGCGCCGCAAGCGCGCTGTCGATTCGTGCGGCAACGCGCGCCGCATCGGCTGTGAACGCCGCGAGCGCCGCGCGCATCACGTCGAGCTGACCGCTGCGAAGAGCGTCGACCTGCGCGAGCTGATCGCCGATTTTCTTCGCGATGCCGATGGCCGTATCCGCGGCCGACTGAGAATCCGCCGCGACCGCGAGCCCCGCCTTCCCGACCGCGGCCGACCACTCGCTTTGCCAGCGCGCGAAGGCTTCGCGTGTCGCCGTCGCCGCGCTTTGGCGCGCAATGCTTTCCGCGCGCGCCGCGTCGAGTTGTCCGCTCACGTGACGCCGCGTGACCGCCGCTTCGTCGATTGCGCTGATATGGCTTTCCGCGATGTCGCTCAGCGCGTCGAGACTGGCGAGTGGATCGACGGCGACGCCCGCAAGCGCCAGCTGCCGCGCGAGTTCGTCGCGGCGCACGGCGGAATCGGCGGATTCGCGCGCAAGTTCCTCCGTGTGCCGGTCGAGCGTTTGCGACGCCGCCAGCGCCTGATCGCGGCGGGCGAGCCATGACGGAACGTCGTCGAGCGCCATGTCCGCAATCTGCGACTGCGCGGCGAGTTCGCGCCACGTTGCATCGAAAGTATCGAGCGCCGTCGCGGCATCGCGCGCAGCTTGCTCGCGGCGTGCGACCGTTTCCTGTTCCGCCGTCACGCGCCGCTGCAACGCCAAGAGCTGCGTCGCCTGACCGACCGAGCCAAGCTGGCGATCGGACAAGCCATCCGCCGCGTGCATCGCGGTCTGGAATTCCGGCGCGCCCGTGGCAAGCGGCACGTCGCCCGACTTGATTGCGCGCCATGCGGCGTTGCGCGCCTCGCGTGCGTCGCGTACATCGAAGGCCGTGACGACGTCATGCGTCTGCACGAAATCGCCGAGTTCGGTCCGCGTGGCGTGGAGCGCATCCTGCGCTTCCTTCACGCGATCGACGGCCAGCGCGCGCCGCGACGCCAGCGCCTGCCGCTCGTCGCGCAACGAGGCGATGCGCTCGGCCGCCGGCAGCGTCATCGACTTGAGATCGGCGAGCGGGCGCGTCCACATGCCGAGCGATGCGAGCCCGCTTTGCAGCGCGTGCTCGGCATCGCGCCGCGCATCGTCGAGACGGCGTTGCGTCGCGTCGGTATCGCGATACTTTTGCGCGGCACGCAGCGCCCCGCGCAGGCCGGGCGGGACATCGGCGTGAGTGATGGCGGCGAGGCGCGCCTGCAGGTCTTCGATCTGCGCGACGCCATCGTAGGCCGCGCGCTGCGCGTTGTCGGCCGCGAGCTCCAGTTCGCCGCGTTCGAGCATCAAGCGCGTCACCGTCTGCAACGCGAGCGGCCCCGGCATCGACTGCCGCGCGCCGGATTCGTCCTGCGGCCAGCCGAGTTGCGCGCAGTCCTGCGCAATCTGCCGCACGCGCGCCGCGACTTCCTGTTCGAGCCGCGCAATCTCGTTCGCGTGATTCGCGCACTGATGACGCGTCCGTTCGAGCGCGCGAATGTCCGCTTCCACCGCGAGCAGCGCCTGATCGATGCGGATCTCGCTCAGGTCCTTCTGCAACTGCTCGACCGCGCTCGCGTGCAGATCGAGCGCGGTCTGCGCCGAAGCCAGTCGCGTCAGCGCGTTCTGGAGCGTGGCGTCGGCGTTGGCGGGAAGATCGGCGGTATCGTCCAGTTCGTGCAGTTCCGCCGACTTCTCGCGCCACACGTTGAGATACGGCGCGACGCGCCGGATGCGCTCCAGCTTTGCGCGCTTCGTTTCCAGTTCCGCGCGACGCGCTTCCTGTTCATGGCCGCGTTCCTGCGCCTCTTCGACCGCACCATGCGCGCGACGCCATTGCGCGGTCCGCACGCTCGCGGCCTTGAGTTCGGCGTTGGCTTCCTCGTATTGCTTGAGCGCAATGTAATACGCGCGCTCGCCCGACTTGCGCTTGGCCCAAAGACTGTCGGCTTCGTCGGCGAGGCGCTGGCGCACGTCGCCCAGACTCGCGATGCCCGCCGCCGACTGGAACAGCACCTGCCCGACATCGCTGGAAGCATCGAGAATGCTCTGACCGCCGCGGATCAACGCCGTGTGATCGAGGCAATACATCTGCTCGAAGAAACTCTTGTCGGCGGCCCCGAGAAACGGTGTCAGTGCATCGGCGGAAAGCGCATCTCCGTTCGGCGTGACGAGCGAAGACTTGCGGCTTTTCGTGCGATGAAACGCGAGCGCCGCGCCGTCCTTGTGCAGCGTCGCGCCGAGCCGCAGTTCGCTTTGCGCGTGCACGAAGGCGAGCGGCGAACTGTGCGGCATACCGAAAAGCAATTCGGAGATGGCGTTCTTGATCGTCGATTTGCCCGCTTCGTTCGGGCCGACGACAAAGTGAAAGTCATGCTCCGCGAGCGGAAATTCGACGGCATGACCCGTGAACTTCCCATAACGGATGAGTTCGAGCTGGTTGATGCGCATGCGTCACTCCGCGTCCGCGAGCTGCGCGATCAGGCCGGAGCGCACTTCGCTCACGAGCCTCGCGAGATCGCCGTCACGCACGCATTCAAGTTCGGGCACCGACTTCTGCAATTCGCTCGGCGCTTGCGTCGCGAGCGTGATGAGCCGCTCTTTGAGCATCGCGAGGAATTCGGGATCGGATTCGGCTTCGATCAGAAGGCCGTGCAGATCGGTGAGCGCGTCCGCGCCGTTCGACTTCGGTAGCTCGCGCGGCATCGGCTGCGTCGCCACCTTCACCTTTTCCAGCCACAGACGGTCGTGGCTGATGGCCGCGATCTGCGCGAGCACTTCGGCGCGCAACTGCGCGGCGTGCGCGAATAGTTCGCCGTGCGCCTTCGTCGTGCCCGTGATCGTCACGCGCACCGCATGAGGCACCGGCCGCTCGGCGCGTTCGACGAGCGCTTCGAGCGCACGCCCGGCCGCGCGTGCGACTTCATCGAGCGTGTCGAGTTCGGAGGCATCGACTGTAACGGACTCCCAGCGCAACACGTCGATGAAAAGCCGCTCGACGCTCACCTCTTCAGCATCCGACACGTTGACGATGACCGCGCCGCGCCTGCCCGTCTCGCGGATATTACGTCCTTGCAGGTTGCCCGGAAACACGATGGTCGACGCTTCTTCCCACATCGCGAATTCATGCACGTGACCGAGCGCCCAATAGCGATATTCGCGCGCGTGGAGTTCGGCGACCGTACACGGCGCATAGCTCGCGTGCATCGACGCGCCTTCCAGCGCCGTGTGCAGCACGCCGATGTTGAAATAACCGTCGACGGGCGGCGGATACGCGGTCACGAGATTGGTCGTCACCGCCTTGTCCTTGAAGCTGTGGCCGTGCAGCGCGACCTTCAGCGAGTCGATGAGAAAGGTCTGCGGCTTCTTCGTGGAAAACGTGTGGACGTTGTCCGGCAATCGAAGCTGGCTCGTCATCTCGCTTTCGGCGTCGTGATTGCCGTAGAGCACGTAGACCGGAATCCCCGCGCGGCGCAAGCGTCCCATTTCGCGGCAGAAAAAGATGCCCGTGTTGTGATCGCGCCAGGTGCCGTCGTAGAGGTCGCCCGCGATCACCATGAAGTCGACTTGCTCGTCGATGCCAATGGACACGAGCTTCGCGAACGCCTCGCGCGTGGCGTTGCGCAGCATGTCGGCGGGCGCGTCGGCGTAGGCGGACAGGCCGTGCAACGGGCTGTCGAGGTGAATGTCGGCCGCGTGAATGAAGCGCATGGCGCTGTCTCCCTTGAATGAGTGGTCGCGCTTCTCTCGGTGTTCGAACGACGATGCTTGCAGATATCCCAGACACTTCGCGTCCCGGTTCATCGCGTATGACTTAGCTCCGAAGAGACGCGGAATGTCCCGCCGCGCTCGCACAATCAGCGAACGTCAAACCGCAGCGAGGTATCCGATGACAAGTCCCTACACCGCGCACAACGTCGATGCCGCGATCGTGCATCTGGAGCGCGTCTTGTCGGCTGAAGGCGCGAATTCGCTATTCGGCCAGACGTCTGGCGCAGACGTGTGCAGCAGGTCAGCGCGACGCGCGGCTTGCAGCGCGATCAGCGCATCCGGCTAGAACGGCTGCTGAAGCTGCTCGCCGATACTTCCGGCCGCGCGCTGCGTCAGTGACGAAGCTCACGCGCGTTCCAGCGCCTGCGCGAGCGCGACGAATTCCGCGACCGGCACTTCTTCAGCGCGCCGCGTCAGATCGAAACCGAGCGCATCGAAGTCGATCCTGCCGCGATACGCGGCCAGATTGTTGCGCAGCACCTTGCGGCGTTGCGCGAACGCGGCCTTGACCACATCGCTCAACACGGCCTCGTTGACGGCCGGCAACTCGTGCGGCGCCAACGGGATCATGCGGACGATCGCCGAGTTCACCTTCGGCGGCGGCTGGAACGATTCGGGCGGCACGTCGATCAGCTTGTCCATCACGTAGCGGTATTGCAGCATCACGGACAAGCGCCCGTAGTCTTTGCTCGCGGGCTCCGCGATCATGCGCTCGACCACTTCGTCCTGAAGCATGAAATGCTGGTCGATGACCTTCGGCGCAAACGCCGTCAGATGGAACAGCAGCGGGCTCGAAATGTTGTACGGAAGATTGCCGACAATGCGCAGCGTCGGTTTATCGCTGTCGAGCGCGATCGCGCCGAAATCGAATTCGAGCGCGTCCGCCGAATGCACGACGAGCCGCTCGCCGAAGCGCTTTTCCAGCCGACCGATCAGATCGCGGTCCAGTTCGACCGCGTGCAGCGGTGACTCGGCCGTGGCGAGGCGCGCGATCAGCGGCTCGGTGAGCGCCGCGAGCCCCGGCCCGATCTCCACCATGCGCTCGCCGCGCCTGGGCGCGATGACGTCGACGATGGAATCGATCACGCCCTGATCGACGAGGAAGTTCTGCCCGAAGCGCTTGCGCGCGAAGTGGCCCTGGTGTCTGGTGGACATACGTGTTCGGTGAATGCGGTCGCGCGCCCGGCGCTCACGCTTTGCGTTTATGACGCGCCATGGCGACGGCGGCGTCGATGGCGGCGATCATGCTGCCCGCGTCCGCGCGGCCGGTGCCCGCGAGGTCGAGCGCCGTGCCGTGATCGACCGATGTGCGGATGATCGGCAAGCCGAGCGTCACGTTGATGCCCTCGCCGAACGTCGCGTACTTCAGCACCGGCAAGCCCTGGTCATGGAACATCGCGAGCACGCAGTCTGCGTCTTTCAGATAGCGCGGCTGAAACAGCGTGTCGGCGGGGTACGGGCCGGGCGCGTCGATGCCGAGCGCGCGGGCGCGTTCGAGCGCGGGCGCGATCACATCGATTTCCTCGCGGCCGAGATAGCCGTTTTCGCCCGCGTGCGGATTGAGGCCGGTCACGAGAATGCGCGGCGCGGCAAGGCCGAAATGCGCGCGTAGATCATGATGAATGATGCACAGCGTCTCCACGAGCCCGTCGATGCTGAGCGCAGCCGACACGTCCTTAAGCGGCAGATGCGTGGTCGCGAGCGCGACGCGCAGCGGGCGCTCGCCCGTGCCCGCGAGCATCATCACGACGCGCGGTGTGTTCGTGCGCTCCGCGAGATATTCGGTGTGGCCGGTGAACGGCACGCCGGCGTCGTTGATCGAGCTCTTCTGCAGCGGCGCCGTCACGATAGCGTCGAAGCGGCCCGCGACTGCGCCGTCGATGGCGGCATCGAGCAAGCCGAGCACATAGCGCCCGTTGGCCGCATTCAGCTTGCCGGCCCGTGCGGGCGCAGCGAGCGCGTGATGTTCGATTGCGACGAATTCGCCGTTTGAAGGCCAGCCCCCGCTCGCCCGCGCTTCGAGCAACGCGCGGTCGCCGAGCGCGGTGAAGCGCACCGCCGGCCAGCGCGACTGCGCTTGCGCCAGCGCCGCCGCGGTCAGCTCCGGACCGACGCCAGCCGGTTCGCCCGTCGTGATGGCGACGGCGAGCGGCCGGTCGGATTGGGCGGCGATGCTCATGCGCGTTATTGCTGCGCCTGTTGCGCGGCGATGCCCTTGTATTGCACGTAGGCGGTGTCGCGCAATTCGCGCAGCCAGTCGGAGTACGCCTGCTCGGCCTTGCGCTGGCCGATCGCCTGACGCGCGATGTCGAGCTGCTGCGTGGCCGAGCCTTCCGCCTCGCGGCGGTCGAGCACCTGGATCAGGTGATAGCCATATTCGCTGCGCACCGGATCGCTCACCGCGCCGTCCTGAAGGTTGTTCATCGCGCGCTCGAACTCGGGCACGGTCTCGCCAGGGCTGATCCAGCCGAGATCGCCGCCCTGCGACGCGGAGCCGTCCTGCGAATACGTGCGCGCGAAGTTCGCGAAGTCGCCGCCCGCTGCCACCTGCTGCTTGATATCGAGCAGCTTCTGACGCGCGCTCGCCTCCGACATGCCGTCCGACACGCGCAGCAGGATATGGCGCACGTGCGTTTGCACGAGCTTCGGCGCATTCGCCGCGGTGCCTTCGCCCGTGCGGCGGTCGACGAGCTTGATGATTTCGAAGCCGCCGTCGGTGCGCAGCAGCGTCGGCACGACCTGGCCCGGACGCAGCGTCGACACCGCCGAAACGATGCCCGCCGGCAGCGTGCCCGGCGCGCGGAAGCCGAGATCGCCGCCCTTGGTGGCGTCGGTATCCTGCGAGTTCTGTTTCGCGAGCTTCGCGAAGTCGTCGCCCGCCTGCGCCTGCTTCAGCACGGCCTCGGCCTTGCTTTGCGCGGCGGCGACTTCGGACTCGGGCGCATTCGATGCGACCTTGAACATGATGTGCTGCAGGTGCAGGTCGCTCGCGTTGCGCGCACCCGGCCCGCGCTGGCTGGCGATGTAGTTCGCCACTTCGCCATCCGACACGGTGATCTTGCTGTCCACTTCCTTCTCGCGCAGCTTGGAGAGCGTAAGTTCGGTGCGCGCGTCGCGCACGAACGTGGCCCACTGCACGCCTTGCGCCTCGATGCGCGCGCGATAGACCTCGAGCGTCATCTGATTCTGCTGCGCGAGGCGTTGCAGCGTGCGGTTGACCGTGGCGTCGTCGATCACGATGCCGTCGTCCTTCGCCTTCTGCAACTGGATGCGCTCGAGCACCATCTGGTCGAGCACCTGCTGGCGCAGTTGTTCGATGGGCGGGACCGGCGCGTTTTGCTGCTTGAGACGCTGCGCGATGAGATTCGTGCGCTCTTCCAGCTCGCGCTGTGTGATGACGCCGTCGTTGACTACGGCGACGACGGAATCGGCGACCTGCGCAGTACGGTTCGACAACGCCTGCGCGCCGGCCGGCGAACTCACGATCAGCGCTGCTGCGAGCGCGCCCGCTGCCATCGCCGTCGATCGAAACAGTTTCATGTTTGCCACAGATACTCCATCAAATCCACACTTGACCCATTCGTGCGCTGCACGTGCCTGGCTCGCCGTTTCACTTGCTGCCTGGCGTCTTCTCTTTACGTCTTGTCAGGAAATGCCGTGCCCGGGCGCCCGTTCCGTTTCACTCGTAGTCGCTGAAGCGTGCGAGTGGCGGAGCCGACGGCGGCGGCGGCTGGTAGCCCTGCACGCTGGCGCGGAAGGCGCTGACGAGACCGTTGTCGACCTTCGACAAGCCCTTGAACGTGATCTGCGCGAGCACGCGCGTACCGGACGAAGGCTGGCCGCTCGTGTTCACGCCGTTGGCATAACGCTGTGCGCCGAAGCCCAGCGCCCAGCAGTCGGCATCGTACTGGAAGCCCACGAGGCCGTCGACGAGCCGGTGGCCGGCGAGATCATAATTGACACGCGCGACGGCATAGAGGCGATTGGTCAGCGGCCATTCGCCGGATACCAGAATCTGGTTGATCGGCTCGTTCACCAGCGTGGTCTGGTTCGACCGCGTATACCGGTAGCCGACATTGATCACCTTGCGATCCGACGGGCTGAACGAGAAGCCGACGCT
>Ga0308174_10000842_pt1 | contig 13629 bp, 11 predicted proteins | sample PhyPR2_FD_203894 | JGI IMG/M metagenome (GOLD analysis project Ga0308174, IMG submission 203894) | Soil microbial communities from UC Gill Tract Community Farm, Albany, California, United States - DLSLS.P.R2 | ecosystem: Environmental > Terrestrial > Soil > Agricultural land | place: USA...
CGCTCGGGGTGTTCGGGCAGCTCGAGGTCGGTCCAGACCCGGCTGCTCGTCGCGCGCACGTCGTGCTCGCTGCCGTCGGCGAGGGTCACGTGCGCCGAGACCGGCCCGAAGGCGACGACGCGGGTCCAGGGCTGCCAGTGCACGCCGACGAAGTGGTGCGCCTTGCGCATACCGCCCGCGGTCAGCACCTCGATGACGTCGTCGAGGTCACCGCCGTCGGCGGCGTCGCTCGCGGCGATGGTGCGGTCGTCGTCCTCGTCGAGGCCGATGAGCAGGTGCATGCCGGGGCCCCCGATGTGCGTCCACCCGTCGGGGGCCCGTTCGACGACGACGGCTGGGACATCCGACGGGCCACTCACGTCTACGACCTGCTCTCCCCTGATGAGCCGTTCACGGTCTCGCGCGGGGTGGTGTCCTCGTCGACGTCGGAGTCGGCACCGTGCCCCTGCACGGCGACGACGATAGCAGTGACGTTGTCGCGTCCCGCGGCCTCGACGGCCGCGCGCACCAGGGCGTTCGCCGCGTCCTCGGCGTCGGGGTGCTCGGCCAGGAGCGACTCGATCTCCTCGAGGGTCAGCTCGTTGGAGAGGCCGTCGGAGCAGATGACGAAGACCTCGCCCGGGTAGGGCGGGAAGACCCACGTGTCGACGGCACCCATCGGGTCGCGGCCGAGGGAGCGGGTCACGATGTTGCGGCCCGGGTGGCGGTGCGCCTGCTCGGGGGTCAGCAGCCCGCGCTCGACCAGCTCCCACACCTCGGAGTGGTCGACGGTGACCTGCGACAGGTGCCCGTCGAGGAGCCGGTAGACGCGGGAGTCGCCGATGTTGAAGACGGCCCAGTGCCGAGAGCCCCCGACCGAGACGAGCGCCAGCCCCGCGACGGTCGTGCCCATGCCGGTCTGCTCGGGGTGGTGCGCGGCCGAGGCGAGGATGCGCCGGTTCGCCTCACCGACCTGCTCGACGATGTCGCCCACCTGCAGGACGGTGCGGTCGGCGAGCTCGACCACCGTCTCGGCGGCGATCCGGCTCGCGACCTCCCCCGCGGCGTGGCCGCCCATCCCGTCGGCGACGACGTAGACGGTGCCGCGCACGAGCACGGAGTCCTCGTTGTGGCGGCGCACGCGACCCACGTCGGTGGCGACCCCGGCGGCGATGGCGGGCATCGTCGCACTCATGACGCGGCACCTTCGGTGGTCCACGGGAGGACTCGCACCGTGGTCAGCACCTGGCGGATCAGCTCGTAGTCGGCCTGGGCCTGCGAGCCGCCCACGGCGCCGGTCAGCTGCACCACGTGCCCCGCGGTCGCGCCGGAGGGGACGTGGTGGAAGAGGTTGGCCTGCAGCACGGTCTCGACGTCGGCGTCGGGCCAGGTCGCGTCGCAGCCGACGAACTGGGCTCCGCCGAGCTCCGCCGCATACGGCTCGGAGACGCCGCCCCCACGCAGGGCGGCCTGGGACGCGACCTGCTGGAGCGACTCCTCGACCCGGTAGGCGGGACCGCACTGCTCGATGGTGACCACCACGTTGGGCGCGAACGCCCCCTCGCGCGGCAGCCGGGCGGCCATGGTCGTGCCGGGCGCGTGCGCCGGCTCCCATCCCTCGGGCACGTCGAGGGTCACCGCCGGCTGGCCCGGGAAGTCCGCGCTCGGGTAGGCGAGGGTGGTCATGACTGGTTCCTTTCGGTCGTTCCCGCAGGCTCGGGGACGGCGCGGTCAGTCAATCATTCACGACAGGCCGTGTCAGATCAGCGGACGCGACGTCTCCGTGCGGTGCGGGGCGGACGAGGTGCGCCCGAGCGTACGGGCTCGCGTGTCGGGCGGGCGATGGGGAGGACTGCCCACCGGGTGCCCACCCGAACGGGCGTATGCCGTCAGGCCGGGGTCTCGCGCTGCGCCCACCACGCGAGCAGCTTCTCGCGCGCGGCCTCCTTGCCGATCGGGCCGTCGTCGAGCCGGACCGACAGGAGGTAGTCGTAGGCCTCCCCGAGCACCGGTCCGGGGCGGATGCCGAGCGCCTGGGCGATCTCGTTGCCGTTGAGCTCGGGCCGCACGCTCGCGAGCTCCTCCTCGGCCGCCAGTCGCTCGATGCGCTGCTCGAGGTCGTCGTAGGCACGTGAGAGCCGCTGCGCCTTGCGGACGTTGCGGGTCGTGCAGTCCGAGCGGGTCAGGCGGTGCAGCCGCGGCAGCAGGGGGCCGGCGTCGGTGACGTAGCGACGCACGGCGGAGTCGGTCCACTGCCCGTCGCCGTAGCCGTGGAACCGCAGGTGCAGCTCGACGAGGCGGGCGACCTGCTTGGTCGTGTCCTTGTCGAAGCGCATCGCCTTGAGCCGCTTGCCCGTGAGCTTGGCGCCGACGAGCTCGTGGTGGTGGAAGGAGACGCCGCCCCCGTCCTCGAACCTGCGGGTCGCCGGCTTGCCGATGTCGTGGAGCAGGGCGGCGAGGCGCAGCACCAGGTCGGGCCCCGGGATGGACTCGGACGGCCCGTCGGCGGGTCCCTCGAGCGCGATCGCCTGCTCGAGCACGATGAGCGAGTGGTCGTAGACGTCCTTGTGCCGGTGGTGCTCGTCGAGCTCGAGCCGCAGCGCGGGCAGCTCCGGCAGGAACACGTCCGCCAGGCCGGTGTCGACCAGCAGGGTGAGGCCGAGCCGGGGGCTGGGCGACAGGAGCAGCTTGGTGAACTCGTCGCGCACGCGCTCGGCCGAGATGATGGAGAGCGTGCCGGCGCGATCGGTCATCGCCGCCCGCACCTCGGGTGCCACCTCGAAGCCGAGCTGCGAGGCGAAGCGCGCGGCACGCATCATCCGCAGCGGGTCGTCGGCGAAGGACTCCTCCGGCGCCGACGGGGTCATCAGGCGCTGCCGCACGAGGTCCGACAGGCCTCCGTGGACGTCGACGAACTCGAGGCTCGGCAGCCGGATCGCCATGGCGTTGACCGTGAAGTCCCGCCGCACGAGGTCGCCCTCGAGGCTGTCGCCGAACATGACCTCCGGCTTGCGGGAGGTCCGGTCGTAGGTGTCGGCGCGGTAGGTCGTGATCTCGATGACGTGCGAGCCCTTGCGCAGCCCGATGGTCCCGAAGTCGCGGCCGATGTCCCAGTGGGCGTCGGCCCAGCCGGTGACCACCTCGAGGATCTGGTCGGGCAGCGCGTCGGTGGTCAGGTCGAGGTCGGGCGAGACCCGGCCGAGGAACGCGTCGCGCACCGGTCCGCCGACCAGGGCCAGCTCGTGCCCCGACGCCGCGAAGCGCTCCCCCAGCCCCGTCAGCAGCGGCAGCACGGGCGCGAGCCGGGCGACGGCTGCGCGCAGCAGCGGCAGCCCCGCGTCGGCGGGCCGGCTGCCGTCGGGCTCGGGCGTGTCGGATCGGTCTCGCACGCGCCCCAGCCTAGTGAGCGCCCGAGCCGCTCCCGACCGCACGCACAGGCCCCCGCGACCCCACCGCAAGGACGGGGGCACTCATTGTCCGGCCCGTTATGGTGGCGATGTGAGCGCCCAGCCCGTCCCCAGCCCCGTGTCGGGGAGGCGCCTGCCCGCGGTCGAGGAGCGCTCTGCCGGGGGCATCGTCGTGGACGTGCGCGAGGGCCTGGCCCTCATCGCCGTCATCGCCCGGCGCAACCGGGCGGGCCGCATCGAGTGGTGCCTGCCCAAGGGCCACGTCGAGCCGGGCGAGACGCTCGTCGAGACGGCGGCGCGCGAGGTGGCCGAGGAGACCGGCATCGTCGGTCGGGTCCTCATCGAGCTCGGCACCATCGACTACTGGTTCGCCACGTCGGACAAGCGCGTGCACAAGTTCGTGCACCACTACCTGCTGGAGGCGACAGGTGGTGAGCTGTCCATCGAGAACGACCCCGACCACGAGGCCATCGACGTCGCCTGGATCCGCCTCGACGAGGTCCACCGCAGACTGACCTTCCCCAACGAGCGCCGCATCGCACAGGCGGCGTGGAACCGGCTGGCGGGGACGGCGTGATCCTCTGGGGGTCGCGGCGTCCGGGATCGAGCGGGCGTCGCGTGACCCGGCTCGTGCGCTCCCTCGCCACCACCGCGACGACACTGGCCGCGCTGGGCACCGCCGTCTCCGTTCCCGTCCCCGGCCCTGCCGCGGGCGCCGCGCCGACCGCTCTCGGCCCGATGGCGTATGCCGCCACCTCCCTCCCAGCGGCCCCCCCGCTGTCTGCGCCCGCCCTGCCACGCCACGCCGTGGTGCCCGCCAAGGACACCGCGGTCGTGGTCCTCGCGACCATGGCACCGGCCGTCGTGAAGCCGGGAGCCGACGTGAAGGTCACCGGCACGGTGACCGCGCCGACCACCGGCCCCCTGTCGAGTCCCGAGGTGCGCATCGTCCGCGGCGCCGTCCCGGTCGACCAGAGGGCGGCGCTCGACGACTGGGCGTCCGGCCGCACCAAGGAGTCCGGACGCACCGTGTCCACGACCCGGCTCCCGACCGTGGCCGCCAGCCACACCCAGGCGTTCAGCGCCACCATCCCCTGGGAGCAGCTCCGCTCCCCCGAGGCCTTCGCGGCGCTGCCCCTCTCCGTCGACGTCGTCCAGTCCGGGGCGTCCGAGCCGACCGGCTCCACGAGGACCTTCGTCGCCTGGAACGGCCGCAAGGAGTACGTCCCGCTCGACGTGGCCACCGTTTTGCCCGTCACGCTCGACCCCGACCCCGCTCTCTTCTCCCGCGACGACACCACCCGGCTGCGGGCCTGGCAGGCGGCCATCGGCCCGGCCTCCCGCGTGACGCGCATCGTCGAGGGCACGCGCGGCTCCACGGTCGACCTCGCCGTCGACCCGTCGGTCCTGGGCCCGTCACCGACCGCCCCGGTCGACGCCGGCGGCACCACGCCGCCCCCGGGCGCCGGCAACCAGCCCACGACACCGGGCACGACACCAGGCACGACACCGGGCACGGCGACGAGCACCCCTCGGGCGACCGCGTCGACCACCGGCGCGACGCCGCCCGCCACCCCGACTCCCTCCGGGAGCACCACCTCGGGTCCTCCGGCGACCGGTGCGCCCTCCGCCTCGCAGGCCATCACGTCGCTCGGCGACGACCTCGTGGCGAAGCTGCGCGGCCGCAGCGTCTGGGCCCTGCCGTATGCCGACGCCGACGTCGCGGCGACCGCCGACGTCGACGCCGCCAGCTCCATCGTGCGTGACCTCGTCACCCGCGCGAGCACGCTCGCGGCCCGCTTCGGCTCGGCAGCGCGCACCGACGTCGTGTGGCCGGTGGACGGGCTGCTCCCGCCCGGCCGCGAGGCCGGCATCCGGACCCTGTTCTCGGGCACCCCGGTCAAGAAGCCGGCCGGCATCGTCGTCAACGCGGCGGCCGTCACCAAACCGACCTCCTACACCCCGACCGCGCGGCGGGTCACGAGCGCGGGGACCCGGCTGCTCGCGTACGACACCCGTCTCTCGTCGGTGCTGCCCAAGCGGTCCGACCCCAGCCCGGTGCTGGCGACGCAGCGCTACCTGGCCGAGACGCTCGTGCTCCTCGGCGAGCGCGCCGGCACCGCCCGCTCCGTGCTCGTGGCCGCCCCGCGCACCTACGACCCCGACCCCGCGAGCCTCTCCGCCTTCCTCGCGGCGACCTCCAGCGCCCCGTGGCTGCACCCCGTCAGCGCCGCCTCCCTCCTCGCCGACAGCGGCGAGGACAAGGCGCAGCCCCAGACGGCGTGGTCGCGGACGGCCCCGGGCACCGCCCCGGCACCGGTGCTCACCGCACGGCGGCTCGCGCAGCTCGCCCACCAGCGCGACACCCTGCTCAGCGTCTCCTCGGTGCTGAGCAACGGCGAAGACTTCGAACGGACCTACCGTGAGGTTCTCGACCACCTGACGAGCGTCCGCTGGCGCTACGAACCCCGAGCCTGGCCGGCACTGGCCAACTCCGTCGCGGCCGACGTGCGAGCGGCCACCAGCGCGATCCGCGTCGTCCCGCGCACCACGACCATCAACCTGCTCGCCGAGAACGGCACCCTGCGCATCACCGTGGAGAACGGCCTCGACTACACGGTCGAGAACATCCGCCTGCGGCTCGTGCCCGACAACCCGCGCGTGCGCGTCGTGGCGCAGCCGGCTCCGGTGACGATCGGGCCGTCGTCACGCACCAACGTCCCGGTGGAGGTCGCGGTCGTCGCGGCCGGCCGGGCGCAGATCCGCGCCTTCCTCACCACCGCCGACGGGACCGTCATCGGCTCCGCCGCGACCATCCCCGTCGCCGCGAACCCGCTCGACGCCACTATCTACTGGGTCGGCGGGGTGCTCGTCGGGCTCGTCCTGCTCGCCGGCGTGGTGCGCGCGGTGCGCAAGGGCACCTCGCGCGTCGACCAGATCGCCGACATCGAGGCGGTCACCGCGGCACACGAGTCCCTCGGCGATGCGCACCACGGAGATCCCCCATGAGTCGGCCTAGGATGGGGCCCAGCCACGCATCCACGCAGGACTGGACGAGGGGAGGGTGACGCACGTGCAGGGAGTCGGACCCGGAACCGTTCTGGGAGGCCGCTACGCGGTCACGCTGCGCACCTCCGAGGGCGCCTACCACGAACGCTGGCGCGCCACGGACCACACCCTCGAGCGCGACGTCGTGCTCGTCTGCTTCGCCGCCGGGTCGTCGCTCGCCGCCGCCGCGCTCGACGCGGCCCGACGGGCCGCCGGCATCGAGGACCCCCGCCTCGTGCGCGTGCTCGACGTGGGCACCGACCAGGGTGTCGGCTTCATCGTCGAGGAGCCCCTGACCGGGGCTTCGCCGCTGTCGCACCTGCTTCAGAGCGGTGGCCTGGCCGCCGACGAGGTGCGGCGCCTGACCGGCGAGGCGGCGACGGCGCTCGACAAGGCCACCCACCGCGGCCTGCACCACCTGGCCCTCACGCCCAGCTCGCTGCTGCGCATGCCCGACGGCGCGGTCAAGGTCCGCGGCCTCGCCACCGAGGCCGCCCTCACCGACGCCGACCGGCTCTCCGACGAGCGGGCGTCCCGCGCCGACGCCGTCGGCCTCGTCAAGCTCGCGTATGCCGGCCTGACCGGTCGCTGGCCCATGGTGGCCGTCGACGACGGGCTGATCGCCGCAGGAGGCCCGGTGGGCCTCGAGCCCGCGCCCACGATCGTCGGCGGCGTGGCCGCCCCCTCCGAGATCGCCACGGGGGTGCCCAACGACCTCGACCTCATCTGCCGCATGACCTTGGGTGAGGGCCGGCGCGGACCGGTCTCACCCGGCGACCTCGCCCTCCAGATCGCCCCTTGGCCTGCCGAGCCGCCCACCTCCGACGGCGCCTCGGGCGTCCGCCTGCAGGGCCAGGGCAGACAGGGCAAGGGCGACCAGAGCACGACCGAGCGCCTGTCGCCCGGTGCGACCCGCGTCCTGCCCGCCGTCGGTGCGGCAGGCGCCGCGTTCCTCGGTGCGGGCGCTGCGGCGGGCGCAGGCGCCGCCGCCTCGCGCGCCGGCGGTCAGTCCGGCTCGTCCGACCGGTCTGCCCGCTCGGGCCGCCGGTCACAGGGCGGCCAGCCGAGCGGCAGGCAGGCGAGCACCGTCGCCTTCGACCAGCTGGCCGACACGGGTTCGGACACCCGTCCCGACGCGGCGGCGGGAGCGCGCAGCGCAGACACGCTCGAGCACCCGCGGGTCGACGGCACCTCCGGCGACCACGCCAAGCGCATCGCGCCTGCAGTGGCCGGAGTGGCCGCCGCAGCAGCGGCCGCCGGAGGCGTGGCCGGGGCCATCGGTGACCGGGTGGGCTCCTTCGCCCGGGCCGCCGCCGACAAGGCAGCGGCCCGCGCCGCCGAGCGCCGGGCTGCGCACGACGACTACGACGGCGAGGAGATCGACCTCGACGACGCCCTCGACGAGGCGCCTGCCACGCGCCTCGAGCCCCCGGTGCCCGTGCTGGGCCGCGAGGCCCCCGAGGCACCCAGCGGGGCGCAGTCACGCATCGCGCTGGCCATCGTCGGCGTGCTCGTGCTCCTCGCGCTGGTCATCGGGGTCCAGAACGTCGCGAAGATCGGCCAGCACGACCCGGCCACGGCCATCACTGTCACCAAGACGCGCGCCCCGAGCGCGACCCGGCCGGCGCCCAGCGCGACCTCACGGCCGGCGCCCACCACCACGACCCCGGCGCCCCCCGCGGCACCGGTTTCGATCACGGGCGGCACCGGGTTCGACCCGCAGGACGGCACGGAGTCCGACCAGAGCGCCGCGAAGGCCTTCGACGGCTCGGCCGACAGCGGGTGGAGGTCGCGCTGGTACGGCTCCTCGACCTTCAACGGCAACAAGGACGGTGTCGGCCTGCTGCTCGACCTCAGCGCACCGACCGTCGTCAAGGAGGTGGTCCTGCAGCTGCCGGAGGCCCAGGACGTCACCGTCTACGCCACCGACTCGGACTCCACGCGCTCCCTTGACGGCGCCCAGAAGATCGGCTCCGCGAGCGACGCCACCGGCACGGTGACCATCAAGCCCGACGGCACGCTCAAGCCCGCCAGCAAGATCATCGTCCTGGTCACCAAGGCCGCGCCGGCCGAGTCGAGCAGCCGCTACCGCGCCCAGATCAGTGAAGTCACGGTGCACTGACCGTGACCTCGGGGGGTGCTGGACCGGTTGCCGACCTGAGCGACCGGGAGCTGCTGGCACGGCACGTCGCGGGTGACGACCAGGCCTTCGCCGAGCTGTTCCGGCGGCACAAGGACCGGATGTGGGCCGTGGCCCTGCGCACCGTGCGCGACCCCGAGCTCGCCGCGGACTGCGTGCAGGACGGCTTCATCGCGGCGTTCCGCCGCGCCGACTCCTTCCGCGGCGAGGCCGCCGTCACCACGTGGCTGCACCGCATCGTCGTCAACGCGTGCCTCGACCGGCTGCGCCGCCGCCGGCCCACGGCGGAGCTGCCCGAGTACGAGCTCGCCGACCGCCACGACCACCACGCCTCCACCGAGGTGCGCCTGGACATCCAGGAGGCCCTCGCCGCTCTGCCCGAGGGCCAGCGGGCAGCGCTCGTGCTGGTCGACATGCACGCGGTGCCCGTGGCCGAGGCAGCCGTGATCCTCGGTGTGGCCGAGGGCACCATCAAGTCGCGCTGCGCCCGCGGTCGCGCGGCGCTCGCCCAGCACCTGGGACTGACCCCCGGCGTGCGACCCGTCGAGACGCACTGAGCCACGGCCGCGCGTCGACCGCCGCCCCACCGGCCGGGATGGAGTCCCAGCCGAGAATGGTTGAATCCGGTGGAACCCGGGGACCCCGGGGGGCCGTCGAAACCCTGGCGACCGGCATACCCCTGCCTGCCTGACGACCACCGCACGCCCTGCCCGAAGGACCACATCCGTGGACGAGCCCGCGCACACCCCCGAGCGCACCCCCGAGCCAGATCCCGAGCTGCACCCTGCCGCGACGGATGCCCGGCACGGTGCCGCCTCGGACTCCGAGCCGGACCCTGGTCTGGACCTCGGTCTGGACCCTGAGCTCGACCGGCACGTGCGCGCCCTCCTCGCCGACGTGCCCGAGCCCGGCCCCATGCCCGCTGACGTGTCCCGCCGCATCTCGGCGGCCCTGCTCGACGAAGCCCGGCTGCGCGTCGACCCGGGGCCCCTTGCCTCCGCCGGCAGCGACCAGGGCCGGCACGGGACCGACGGCCGGCGCGACACCGGCGGCGGCGCCCTCCTCGAGATGCCGTCGGCCCGAGGCCGTCGGCGGCCTGCCTACCTCGTCGCCGCGGTGGCCGCGGCGGCCGCCGTCGTGGCGGTGGGCGCCTCCGCGCTGCACGTGACCAAGCGCCCCAACGGCGCGGCCGCCCTCGGCGCCGGCTACACCTCCGGCGCCCAGGCGACCTCCCCCTTGCCGGCACCCACGGCGGACGGGCTGCACATCCAGCTCAGCCGCACGGCCTACACCTCGAGCGGCCTGGCCGCGCAGGCCCGCACCCTCCTCGACCACCCGGGTCCCCCCATCGGCGACCTCGCCGCCGAGTCGCCGGCGATCGGTCCCATCGCGACCCCCATCGGCCTCGCGTCCTGCCTCGAGGCGGTGGGCGCCATCGACGCCGCCCACCCCGCGCCCGACTCCGTCTCGGCCGACCTGGCCACGTTCGACGGCAGGCCCGCCGCGGTCGTCGTCGTGACGCGCGGTGGCGCGAGCACCGCCTGGGCCGTCGCGCGCAGCTGCACGACCGGAGCCCCCGGGGTCCTCACGGGCGCCACGCCCGTCCCCTGAGCCCTGCGGGCGCGTCGCCACGGAACGCCGGCAGACGAGGCCGCAGACGAGGCCGCAGACGAGCCCGCAGACGAGCCCGCAGACGAGCCCGCAGACGAGCCCGTGGACGAGCCGACGGACGCGCGCCCGGACGTGCCGGCGTGGGAACAAGCACCACCTAGGATCGGTTGTAGCCCACGCGGCCAGAACCCTGCGCTGCACCGGCCCCCGCCGGCACCCAGGGCGCGGAACCGCGGCCGCGAGCACGCACCGAGAGCCTCACGAGGAGCACGTCACCATGTCGAGTCCGGACACCGTCCGCAACGTCATCATCATCGGCTCGGGCCCAGCGGGCTACACGGCGGCCGTCTACGCCGCGCGCGCCAACCTCGAGCCGCTGGTGTTCGAGGGTGCCGTGACCGCCGGCGGCGCACTGATGAACACGACCGACGTCGAGAACTTCCCCGGCTTCAAGGACGGCATCATGGGCCCGGACCTGATGGACGGCATGCGGGCCCAGGCGGAGCGCTTCGGCGCCGAGCTGGTCACCGACGACGTCACCGCCGTCGACCTCTCCGGTGAGGTCAAGACCGTCACCGACGGCGAGGGCCGCGCCCACCACGCCCGCTCCGTCATCCTCGCCATGGGGTCGGCCTACCGCGAGCTCGGCCTGCCGCGCGAGAAGGAGCTCTCGGGCCACGGCGTCTCGTGGTGTGCCACCTGTGACGGGTTCTTCTTCCGCGACCAGGACATCGCCGTGGTCGGCGGTGGCGACTCCGCGATCGAGGAGGCGACCTTCCTGACGAAGTTCGCCCGCACCGTCACGATCATCCACCGCCGCGACGCCCTGCGCGCGAGCAAGATCATGGCCGAGCGCGCCCACGCCAACGACAAGATCCGCTTCGCCTGGAACTCCGAGGTCGGCGAGATCCACGGCGAGGGCAAGCTGACCGGTGTCACGCTGCGCGACACCGTCACCGGTGAGACCCGCGAGCTGGCGGTCACCGGGCTGTTCGTCGCGATCGGGCACGACCCGCGCAACGAGCTCGTCACCGGCATCGTGGACACCGACGACGCCGGCTACGTCCTCGTCGACGGCCGCTCCACGCGTACCAACGTCCCCGGCGTCTTCGCCTGCGGTGACCTCGTCGACCACACCTACCGCCAGGCCATCACGGCCGCCGGCTCCGGCTGCGCCGCCGCGCTGGACGCCGAGCACTACCTCGCCGCTCTCGAGGACACCGCCACGCCCGACGAGGCGGCTGCCGAGGCAGCCGTCATCGACGAGACGGACGCCGGCGAGATCCCCGACGTGCGGGCCGGCGTCGGCGCCGACGCGTAGCCTCCGGCCCACCTGCCACCCCACCCCCGCCGCACACCCCGCCGCACACCCCGCCGCACACCGAGAAGGAGCCTCCATGGCACTGAAGAACACGACCGACGCCACCTTCGCCGACGATGTCCTCATGAGCGAGAAGCCCGTGCTCGTCGACTTCTGGGCGACGTGGTGCGGCCCGTGCCGCAAGGTCGCCCCCATCCTCGAGGAGATCAACGAGCAGTACGGCGACAAGATCGAGGTCGTCAAGCTCGACACCGACGCCAACGTCGACACGGCGGCCCGCTACGGCGTGGTCTCCATCCCGACGCTGAACGTCTACGTCAAGGGTGAGGTCGTCAAGTCGATCGTCGGCGCCCACCCCAAGCCCAAGCTGCTGCGGGAGCTCGAGGAGTTCATCGCCTGACCCTGTCCCGCACCGAAGGGGTGGCCCGTCGTCACGGTGCCACCCCTTCGGCGTACTACGCTGCTCAGGGCGCCCCGAGCGCTCCCGAGCCGACGCACCACGAAGCCGCGCCACCCCTCCTGAGTCGTGCGAGGAAAGGAGCCGAGATGACACCACCGCAGCCCGTCCTGCTCCGGCGCGGTGACTCCGGCCCAGCCGTTGCGGCAGTCCGCGAGCGCCTCCTCCTGACCGGAGACCTCGTCGCCCCGTCCGATCCCGGCGCCTCCTCCGCGCTGCCGGACGACGCGGTCTACGACGAGCACGTCGAGCAGGCCGTCAAGTCGTTCCAGCAGCGACGCGGGCTCCTCGTCGACGGCATCGTCGGCCGGAGCACGTATGCCGTCCTCGACGGCGCCCGGTGGGCGCTCGGTGACCGGGTGCTGCGCTACGTGCCCGAGCACTTCATCGAGGGCGACGACGTCGCAGCCCTGCAGTCGCGCCTCGTCGAGCTCGGGTTCCGCCCCGGCAAGGTCGACGGCATGCACGGACCGACCACCGACGCAGCGCTGCGCGCCTTCCAGGCAGCCGTGGGGCTCGTGCCCGACGGCACCGTCGGCCCCGACACGATGCGCGCCTTCCTGGGCCTGCGGCGGTCGGTGAGCGGGGGCTCGGCCAACGCCCTGCGCGAGCGGGAGCAGATCCGCCGCGGCGGCTTCAGCCTCAGCGGCCGCACCATCCTGCTCGACCCCGGCCACGGCTGGGGTGACGACGGCGCCCGCGGCGCCCACGGGCTCGTCGAGGCCCAGCTCGCGCTCGACCTCGCCCGGCGCATCGAGGGCCGCCTCTCGGCGCACGGCGTCAACGTCGTCTTCACGCGCACCGAGACGACCGCCGGGGGCAGCGACGAGGAGCGGGCGGCCTTCGCGAACTCCTGCGACGCCGACCTCGTCCTGTCGCTGCACACCGACCACTCCGCCTCGGGCTCCGCGCACGGGGCGGCCACGTACTTCTACGGACACCCGGACAGCACCGCCCACTCGGACTGGTCAGTGATCGGTGAGAGCTTCGCCGACCTCCTCCTGCGCGAGGTCGTGGCCCGCACCGGCCTGACCGACTGCCGCGCGCACGCCCGCACCTGGCCGCTGCTGCGGCGCACCCGCATGCCGGCGGTCCGGCTCGACTTCGGCTACCTCGACCACCAGGGCGACGCCGATGCCCTGGCGGACGGCCGGACCCTCGACCACGTCGCCGAGGCCGTCGTGGTGGCGCTGCAGCGGGTCTACCTCGGCGAGGCGGACACCTCACGCACCGGCGTGCTGCGCCTCGACGACCTCCGCCGGCACCTCGAGACGATGCGGGCGCAGCAGGCGCGCGCGGCCGGCCCCACGGCCGACGGCACCAATGGCTGAGCGGCCCTAACGGCTGAGCGGGTTGTCCGACTTCCGCTCGGCCACGTTCGCGTGGCTCGTGCCGTTCGGGTGCGGCGCGGGTGCCGGATGCACGCCGGGCACGCGGGCGAGGGCGCGCGACAGTGCCTCGGCCACCTCGTCGCGGAGGGTCACCACGGTGCGCAGGTCGGTGCGCAGGCGGGGGTATGCCGGGTGGTCGCGTTCGACACGGAAGCCCACCTTCTCGAGGAAGGCCACGTCGAGCACGCAGGCGTGCCTGGAGACGGCCAGCGGTCGCGCTCCCACGGCCTCGAGCGAGCGCACCCGGTGGGCCAGGGCGTCCTTGGCTGCCGCCT
>Ga0308174_10000843_pt1 | contig 13617 bp, 15 predicted proteins | sample PhyPR2_FD_203894 | JGI IMG/M metagenome (GOLD analysis project Ga0308174, IMG submission 203894) | Soil microbial communities from UC Gill Tract Community Farm, Albany, California, United States - DLSLS.P.R2 | ecosystem: Environmental > Terrestrial > Soil > Agricultural land | place: USA...
TGACGGTGTGTTCAATCACACGAGCACTTTTCACCAGTGGTTCGATCAGCAGCATTTGTACAAGACCGATGGCGCGGCCGAAAGCAGGAGCAGCATCTGGTCGGATCGCTATGTCTTTCTGACATGGCCGGGGATCTATTGCCAATGGAGTGGCTTTTCGAGTCTGCCAAAGCTAAATTACGGCTCTCCCAACCTGCGGGACGATCTGTACCGCCGGGCCAGTTCCGTGATGCAGACCTATTTGAACCCGCCGTACGGGGCGGATGGCTGGCGGTACGATGTGGCTGATAATTTGGTGACCATTAGCAGCGAACCCAATGCAGCCAGTTGCGGGGGCACTGACGATCACGCGATCTGGCAAGAGATTCGTCAGTATGTGAAAGGCGTGAATGCGGAAGCGCTGATGCTCGGCGAGGAGTGGCAAAACGCGAATGCCTGGCTGAATGGCAAGGAATGGGATGCCGTGATGAACTACAACGGGTTCAATATCCCGGTCTCCAAATGGATCAATTGTCAGAACGTGCACGGTGAAGAGGCCGGCCAGTGTTTGAGCGTGAGCGGCTTCGACCAGTGGCTGCGAGGTACGCAGGCGGATTATCCACGGCCAGCGCAACTGGCGATGATGAATTCGCTGAGCACACACGACACGGCGCGGTTCCTATGGCGGGCTGGCGGGGATGAGTGGAAAATGAAGCTCGCCATCATTTTCCAAATGACGTACGTGGGGTCTCCCGCCATCTATTATGGCGATGAAATTGGCCTGACCGGCAATAATGATCCGGACAATCGCCGGACCTTCAACTGGGACAACAGCACGTGGAACCAAACTCTGCTGACACTCTACAAGACCTTGATCAAGGTACATAAGCAGGTAAGCGCCTTCAGGGATGGATCGTTCAAGACTCTGTTGGTCGATGACGCAAACCAGTTGTATAGCTATGGGCGCTGGGATGCAAGCAGTTGGGCGATTGTGGTGCTCAACAATGCCGCGGCGGGGCATGCCGCTTCTGTTCCCGCTTATGAGTTGAGCATTCCCGATGGGACGAAGTTAACGGATCAACTGACCGGGGCTATCTACATGGTCAGCAACGGCACGATTCAGGTGCCAACGGGCGCTCTCCCGGGCCATTACGGCATGGTATTGACGGCGCCGGTTCCTTCGTCCGGTGTCATCCGGTGACCTGATGAGCGCTACTTTCCGGCAAGCGCCCGCAGCCAATGCGCTGAGTGAGCCTCGTGCCTAGCGTCGCCAAGTACATGGTGCGACAGCGAAAACCGCCTTCCCAAACTTGCCGCAGCTTCCTGAGCAATCATGTCCAGAGTTGGCATCACAGCCCATTCGCCAGCCGAATGGACCGCGCACAACTGCGGGAAGCCTTCCCCTGGGACCGTACACCTGGCTGTCTGCTGCGGGATCGGGATCGGGTTTTCGGTCAGGACTTCGTGGAGCAGGCGAGGGCGATGGGTATCAAACAAGTTCTGTCGGCCCCGCGCTCGCCCTGGCAACGGGCGTATGTGGAACGCGTGATCGGCAGCATCCGACGGGAGTGCCTGGACCACCTCATCGTGTTGGGGGAGGCTCGCTCCGCCGCACGCTCGCTGCGTATTTCACCTATTACCATCAATCGAGAACCCATCTCTCGCTTGACAAAGATGCTCCGCAGACACGTAAACGACAAGGTCCCTCGGAGCGGCGAGTGATCGAAATCCGAGAGGTGGGCGGTCTACATCCTCATTACGAACGCCGCGCAGCGTAACGCTCTCTTGATTCTTTCCGGCTACATTCTGGCAGGGTCTTCGTAACACTCTGGAGTCGATCGCTGCACCGGTTATTCTGAAGCACGCGGCCGACAACGCAATTGTTCTCATGGAACCTGGATCACTACGCCGGTTAACTTCAAATTGCCCCTTCGAATCCTTTGTAGGCGCAGGACTCAGAATGAACTTTATTTTTAGGGTGTGGCGCAGTACTCTCCGCCCGTCGTTGGCTACCAACTGGCTACCATTTTGGTCGGTTTCTGTGCCTACAGGGATCTAAAGCGACCAATCGCTGTTCCGGCCCTGAATCGAGCTAAGTTGCTCAGATCCTTGGAGTTTTCTCGTTATTGCTGGGACTCGCGTACAGGCGCAAAGGGAATGGCTGGGAGGCAGGGACTCGAACCCCGATAGGCAGATCCAGAGTCTGCAGTCCTACCATTGGACGACCTCCCAGTGAGGCTCATTGGGCAGTATAGCAAGGGGATGAAACGCGCCTGAATTACTGGCCCGTGGTGGGCGGCTGAGCCGCTTTATTGGGCCGGAGGAGCTTGTGACTGGCAATAAAATGCTTCGTCGCCGTGACGAACTGTTGTTTGTTCCAGGAGTGCGCTTGCGCCGTCGTAATGAAGAAACTCCCGATCAGCCCGGTGCCGGCTACCGCAACAGCGCTCACATAAATGGATCGAAACCGGTTCATCTATTTAGTTCGACGGGAAGCGCCTATCCGGAGTTGCAAAAAGCTGAGCCCCGCCGCAGTATCGGGTAAAGTGGCCTTATGCCAGATAAACAGGGACCCGTTACTCTTGCCATTGATGTTGGCGGGACCGGCGTGAAGATGATGCTGCTCGACGAGAATGGAAAGCCTCTGACCGAGCGGTGCCGGGCCGAAACGCCCAATCCGGCGACTCCGGAAAGGGTCTTGAAAGCCATTGACTCGCTCGTGGCACATGTGGGGCCCTTCGATCGGGTCTCGGTTGGTTTCCCTGGCGTGGTGAGGCATGGCGCGACGTTAACGGCTCATAACTTGAGTGCCAAATGGATCGGATTTGATCTCCAGAAAAATTTGAGCAAGCGATGGCAAAAGCCTGTGCGCGTCGCCAACGATGCCGCGGTCCAGGGCTATGCCGCCATTCGCGGCAAGGGCGTGGAACTGGTCATTACGCTCGGTACTGGCTTTGGCTCGGCGCTCTTTATCGACGGCCACCTCGTTCCCGGATTGGAACTGGCGCATCATCCGTGGCATAAGAACAAAACGTACGAAGACTACCTTGGCCGGGAAGGATTGAAAAGGCTCGGGCCCAAGCGCTGGAACAAAAAAGTGGCCGTGGCCATCAAGCAGATCGAAGCACTCTTCAATTACGATCACCTTTACATCGGCGGCGGCAACGCGGATAAGATCGACTTCCCGCTACCCCGGCACGTGACGCGGGTCCCTAATGAGGACGGACTCCTGGGCGGCGCCGCCCTTTGGCGCCTGGAGACCCGCACCGTTACCCCGAAGGCCTAGCCGGCGTTACCGGACCAGATACGGCCACTTCGGGACAGCGTGGAAGTGATAGTGGTAAATCAGGACCGCAACAAACGCTGCCGCTAAAACAAGCACTCCGAGCAGCGCCCAGACTACGATGCGCCACGGGAAGCTCTTGCCCTCGCGCTTCAAAACCAGCAGGTAGCTGGCAAACACGCCGACGAAAAACAGCAGCACCATCGGCACCGCGAAGATCATCATGTTGAAGATGTCCGGTGTCGGCGTCACAACTGCCGCAATGACAACGATGACCAGAACAGCGTAACGCGAGTTCCTCACCAGAAAACGGGGCGAAACCAATCGCAGGAGTGTCAGGAAGAAGATGAGGACCGGCATCTCGAAGACGAGGCCCACACCGAGCGTTACGTTCACGAATAGGTCAAAGTACTCGTCGATCGAGACCATCGGCGTAACGTTTAGGTCATGCCCGATCCCTAGCAGGAACTCTAGTCCATAACGAAAAGCAACAAAGTAGGCAAAGCACCCGCCCGCGATAAACAGGCCCGCCGTACAGGTGATAAACGGAACCGCCCAGCGCTTCTCACGATGGTACAGTCCTGGCGAAATGAATGCCCATACCTGGTACAAAATCCAGGGGGATCCCAGGAATATCGAAACCAGCAGCGGTAACTTCACCCAGATTACGGAAAACTGCTCCATGGGCGTGATCGCCACCAGGTTCGGCGGATTGACGCCCAGATGCTTCAGCGCTCCGACTGCCGGCGCTTTCACGAAATTCCAAAGCTGGTTGGTAAAGATAAAGCTGACAAGGAACGCAATCACCACGCCAAAAAGCGCGTAAAGAATGCGGCTCCGCAACTCCTCCAAATGCCCCATGAAGGACATCCGCAGCATGCCCTTTTCTTCGTCGTCCTCCTCGTCCTCATCCTCGGGCGGGGGAGGAGGTGGCGGGGGCGGCGAAGCTGGCGGAGCGGTAACACTGCGTTGTGCTAACGGTGCGGAAGCTACAGATGACGAATCCGGCTGACGCGCTACCGTCCCATTGCTCTCGGCGGAAATGACGTTTGGCTCAACACTCACGGCTGGAACATCTGGCTCCGATGGATAGCCGTATGGATCGGAAGCGCTGCCATATATCGGATCGGTTTCTACCGGGGATTCGTTGGATTGCACGTAATGGGGTTCCGAAGGTGCGGGTGCTTCTTCCGAAAGGTCGCCATTTCTGGGCCTGTTGTTGGAATGCACAACTTCGGCACCCAAAGCATCATGCTCTTCAAAATCGTCCGGCATCAATACTCAGCTATTACGCGCTATGACTCTCTTCCGTCTTTGCGGTAGGAGTGCTTTCCGTTTGGCTGCTGTGGGAATGCGGAGTGGCTTCGCTTTCCATCGGTGTGTCCGGCACAGGATCGTATCCTGCATTGTACTGCCCGTATTCGTCATGCGTATACGGATAGGTCACCGAAGAAGTGTTGGTCGTCGTATGACTGTAGTCCGGCTGCTTTTCCAGTTGGACTTCCCGTTCCAGATCGCTCAGATGAGATTCGAATGTCGATTTCAACTCATTGGAAGCGCGGCGAAACTCCGTGATTGCTTTTCCCAACGTGCGCCCCAGCTCTGGCAGCTTCTTAGGGCCGAACAGGAGCAGGGCAATCACAAAGATTGCCACCATTTCCGGTACGCCGATCGGTCCCATTCATTCTCCTTTTACCTAACGCCTTCATCATATCCCAGTGGAAACACGGCCCCGGAAATAATAAGCGGCCGAGGCAAGGGTCCAACTGGCGCATGGCTGGAGACCATTCCGCCGGCCGAACGCCAGATCTGATGCGTGCTTTGAGGGCGGCTGCTGGCTGGTTCTCTGGAACTTCTTTTATAACGCAGCTATAGCGCAGCGATTCTCTCAGTTGTCCTTTACTCGCGTTTGCCCGTCGGCTGAGGAAATCTCGGGCTGTGTCGCGCGACAGTGGCTCCAGTCCTTCCGCCGCCACCCCATCGTGCTTCTCGCTGCCCCATAAGGAGAACGCCCGGCCATACCTCGCGCCGTCAGTGTCGTATTCCGACACGCTTTCTCCGATATTCGGCTCGTATTTCGTTCCCAATCCACAGCCTAATAAGTGATTCGCTTAGACCTAGTACCTCCAGCCGAGTGTCAAAAAGCGGGCATCATGGGTAATGACGCGCTCCTTGTCTGCTTTTTAATCCGGTTTCAGCCGCTAAAACCGGCCCGGATGCGCCGGCTGGCTCGGTACAGCGAACACCGGTGATCCCGTTTGCCTCGCACCTTAGTCCTCGGGAGCCTCCGAAACATAAAACTAAATGAATAGTACTTTGTGTTGGATTCTCGTAAATGAAGGGTTAAAGCCGCGAATGTATTCCTTTTGGGGAAGTAATCTGCCCGAATATCGTAGCCCTTAAGGGCTATAAGGGAGAGGGCAGTTCTAAAATCCATGGTTCTTGTTGAAACCCTAAATCGCTGCAATTGTAAAGAAGCGCCGGACGTAGTCGGAGAAATTCAAAGCGGCCGGCTCGCAAATTGAGGAGGAAATTTAATGCGCTTAGGGCAACTTTCTTTAATGGGCCTACTGGCGGTAGGCTCGATTCTGTCGGTTAATTCCGCTTTCGCTGATACGGTAAGCGGTACCGCGAATATTGCCGGATCAGTCACGGTGACTAAAGACACGATCGCTTTTAATCCTGTCTTTATGCCCGTGCCGGGCGGGATAGACACTGGTTCATTCGTCGGACTGACGGGCGGGACGGTGAACGCCGTTCTAACTGGTGGGCCGAAATTTGGGGCGGTGGATTACAAGGACTTTCTTACCTTCGATGTAGGTGGCACTAAGATCGATTTCGATCTAACCTACATCGAAAAGGGGAATGCTGGCGATGATTCCCCCTTCAGCTTCGCGCAAGTAGGCAGCAACGTAATGGTAGGCCTGTCGCTCGATGGTGCTTCCTACTATGAGAGCTCGCCGGGTACGACGTCTTCCACGTCCGGCGTGTACTCTACGCAACTGTTGGTCAATGGTGCGTCAGTCGCTGATGTCATTGCCAGCGTTAACGCCGGCAACGCCATTGTTGGTCAGTCTTACTCCGCCACGTTCACCGCTTCTCCGACACCCGAGCCTGCGTCTTGGTTGTTGATGAGCGCTGGCCTCCTCGGCGCAGGCTTCATCGCCCGCCGCAAGGCTCAGGCCCTTAAGACGAACGCCTAATCCTGTAGGTCTCGTCTTACGGAGAAGGGGCAGGCCTGAGGGGAAACCGTCAGATCCTGCCCCTGATTCTTGTGCTTCAGTTACTGCTTCTTATCTCGTGTCCAGGTTTGGAACAACCTTTCACTCTCCGACGCATAACCAGATCCGGACTTTGCAATCCAGCTTAGGCGCCTTCCGAGCCATGCTGCTTTACAAGCTTGTTGTACAGCCCAAGCAGTAAAAACGTGGGAGCCCAATGGCCAATGAAGTTCGCTTTCCTTTCATCTCCCATCAGTTGAAAAACCAGCGAAGCTCCAATGGAGCCGAAAGCCGCCCAAAGCCAGGTATCAGAAGGTAGCTTTGCAGTCTGCATCTCAATACTGCGCGCCAACGCTCCTTCCCTATGTTCTGTCCGTGGGCCTGTGACGGGATCCTTGGCAACCAACTTCGTTTCGTCCATTCCTCTATCTCTCCTTCCAAAATCGAAAGCCCCCGCGGGGCAAATCGTACAACTGGTTTACTTCCTCATTGATTCGGTCGTTTTGGATCGGATTTCGTTTTTCACTGACAATTTGTAAGAAGTTGACGCTTTGGGCCACCAGCACCCTCATTGGTAAGTAAATCTACTGAGGGGCCTTTGGCTTTTCGGCCTGCCCTTTTGCATAAGGCGTCATCGCTGCTGTTCGTTCCGTTCGCGCAAGCAACTGCTATTTACCCGTTTCCCTTTGTTGCTTTGTTAGAGGATTGGAAATCACGCAGGCATTTACCCCGCCGATTCCCATCGACAATTTGCCTCCCAATCCGGGTGGAAACTCACGAGGCGAATCGAAAACAAACGAATCGTGAACACGCGCGATCGAGGCATTCAATTCTTTCTCAGCCAGGGGAGTGGCAAATAGCTTTCCTTGCTCGTACCCCAAGTACTGCGCCGTCAACTCCCAACCGCCGCCCGCGCTCATCCCATGCCCGAACGCGCCCTTTCTCGCCGTCACAACCACAGAGGAGGAAAGAACCGACCGAAGCGTAACCACTTCCGAGTAATCGCCGGGAGTGGCCGTCGCGTGTAGGTCCCATGTCCCCACAGCCTCGGGCGAAGCGCCCGCCTCACCCAGCGCTTGAACCATTGCAGCCCGCGGACCCTCGGCCGTCGGTGTAATAATGTGGTGCGCGTCAGAGCTCATGCCGACTGCCACCGGTTCCATCCCCACCGGCTGAAATCCTCTGCTCGTCAGATACTCCATGTCCCCGACGATCCAAATCACCGCGCCTCCGGCAACGTGCGTTCCTTGTAATCGGGTTAAAGGCGTCGAGACCGTCCGGCTTGACGACAAGACTCGTCCGCTGTAAAACGATCCGACCGTTAGTGGATGGGGTGGCGGGTCTGTCGCTCCCACCACCACGACCTTAGCCTCACCACTTCGAATCGCTCTCATCGCCAGCCCCAGCGAAACCCCGAACGTAGAGCACGCGGCCACCGGCGCAAAGGAAAGCCCGGTGATCTTGCCGAGAATCGAAATCTGCGCTGCGGGCGTATTGTGAATGTTCCAAACAAAGTTCGCCGACACTTTCCAAGGCGGCTCTGGCGCTTGCCACTTATCTTGCAACTTGGCGCGGCGCTTCTCCTTTTCTCGGATGGCGTTCAGCTTGCCCGCTTCTATCCCGCCTTCGATCCCGAGATCGTCAATCGTTGCAAGCTCGTCCAAATACTCCCGCAGTTCGGGCGATCGCGACATCCAATAACGGTTCCAGGTTTCTTCCGCTCTTGTGCGCGCTTCCTCGTCGGCTGTCTCCTCGGGTTGTGGAGGTGCCGAGGAGTCCCGATCCGCCGGAGCTTGCTGCAGGTACGCCCGCAACTCAGCGTTTCGTTCGGGACTCGACCAAAAACGATCCCAACGCTTCTGCGCCTCATACAAAGCGATGCTCGCTTCGTAGGTCGTATTGATGCTGCCTAGTCCGGTTCCGACGTAGACGTGCGCCTGGCTCCCGAGCCTCTTCAACTCTTCTTCCATCCCCGGATTCTGTTGAAGAGCTTGAATGAATCCGCCTAGGGCATACAAGGTTGGCAGATCCATTTTTTCTTTCAGGTTCTGATAGTGCCGCGGTGCAAAGCGCTGGTCGATCCACTCCCGATAGTCCTCGAACTGGAACGATGGGGTGCCCACTAAAAAGTTGTCCGGGCCGAAGCCGTTAAACGGAGCAAGCCAAGTTTCCGAAGTCTCCAAGTTGGCGCGAAACGCCTCAATGTTCGGCGACTTGGGCGCGACCAAGCCCCATCCGAATACCCCAATCCTTACTGCCACATTGCTCCTTCGCTGATGCTCGTTCTGCCCCGCAACCAGACCGGTTGCCACGTCAGGGTCCAATGGATAACTCTCTGGAATCCGAGTGAGCCAGCTTCTTACAGCCTATCGAAACCCCGGAAATTCCGTCTGCGCCCGGTCAGGAAGCGCTAGACGAATTGAATTCTCACCGGTCACAGATCGGGAAGATATTTATTTCCCATCTGGTCTCAACTACTTAGCCTCTGCCGCGCGCCTGGCAGCGACCCGGTTTTTGTCCTGGCCATGCTATGGTCAAGCCGCCAACCAGGAGGCAACCGACCACCATGACCGCTCGCCAGCTCCGACGCCAAGCCGAACACCAGGCCCGCAAACAAGCCCGTAAAGCCGGGAACCAACCGGAGCCGGCCGCCGCTGCCGAAACCGCCGCGCCGCTCACCCGCGCCGAGGTGAACCGGCAGAACGCCTTGCACTCCACCGGCCCGCGCACGCCGGAAGGCAAACGGGCTTCGTCCCGCAATTCCTTTCAGCACGGTCTCTACTCCAAACAACTGGTGCTGCCTGGCGAAGATCCCGCCGAGTTGGACGCCTTGCGCCAGGATCTGCGGCGCGAGCATCAGCCGGCCAACACCACCGAAGAGATTCTGGTCAACGAACTGGCCGAGCACTATTGGCGCTTACGCCGCATGCGCAAGCTGGAAGCCCGCATCATGGGCACCGGCGCCCTGGACGAGTTGGAGCGGGGACTGCGCCTGTTAGCAATCATCCAGCGCACGATGGCCTCGGCCGAACGCGGGTTTCACAAAGCGCTGGCCGCCCTGCATCAACTGCAAAAGCAGCGTGGCTTCGTTCCGCAAACACAGGAAGTCCCTACGCAGTCCGTTTCGCAACAGCCCCTCGCAGCCGTCGCTCCCGAAGAAAACCATGGCTTCGTTTCGCAAAACACGGTTCCGGCTACTCCATTGATTGCTCCATTCAGCGGCCCCGGCGTCGCTCCCGAACACCCTCAAAGCTCTTCCGAAGCTGCCTGACGCGTTAAAGGACGACTTGCTCTCTGACAACTCCGCTCCCTGTCACCGGGTTGCAATCGAATTCGGTCGACGGATCCGCCAAACAGATTGCTCCCGCTCCTTTTCATCTGGTTTTTATGCAATGCACATGGACGGGTAACATCCGCAGACCATCATGAGGACGGGGTTGTAATCGCGAATCCATGACAGTCGTGACCCATAAAGCTGCGGCGACTAAGCTTCAGTTCTTCTGGCGGGACCACAGTGTTCACAGTGACTTCCGCTCCGGTGTTTCCCTTCACAGCCACACGATGTACTCCCAGGAAAGTTTGGCAATGATCCCGCGTTACACGGCCAAGGTGCCATACCTGGGCCGTGCCATCCGCCGTCAACAGGCGGAGTACGCGGAAAGCAACGGCCATGGCCTGGATTTCGGGCGTGCCTTCTGGACGCCGCCGCTTGCTCCGCGCCAGGCGCACCGCCTGGAGGAAAAGCAGATCGAGTTCCAGTTTCAACTACCCGGCCTGGTCTCCATCACCGACCACGACGACATCCGCGCTGGCGCAATGCTTCAAGTGCTGGAGCGGTTCCGTAATGCTCCCATCTCCACCGAGTGGAGCATCCCCTTCGGCCCCACGTTTTTTCATCTTGGGGTCCATAACATTCCTGCGGAGAAGAGCAGTGCCATTGCCGGACAACTCGCTTCGTATACCGCAGATCCGGAAGATCATCGACTCGGCGAAACGCTGTCCATGCTCAATGGGCACCGGGACATTCTTCTGGTTCTTAATCACCCGATCTGGGACGAAAAAGGCATCGGCCTTGCTCAGCACGTGGAGGTGTTGAACCGCTTGCTCGACCGCCATGGTCGCTCCATTCACGCTTTGGAGCTGAACGGCCTCCGTCCCTGGCATGAAAATCAACAGGTCATTCGGCTCGGCCGCCAGGCCGGTCTGCCGTTAGTTTCCGGAGGCGATCGTCACGGGCTGGAGCCTAACGCGATCCTGAATCTCTCCCGCGCGGAGTCGATGCCCGGTTTCGTTGAGGAAGTCCGCTTCCACCGCCAAAGCCATATCGTGTTCATGCCCCAATACCACGAACCCTTGCGGCTTCGTATACTTCAAACAATGGTGGATGTCGTCCGCGACTACCCGGAAGCCTTCGAAGGCCGCCGTACGTGGGCGGATCGCGTCTTCTTCTTCGGCCACGACTATGCGGAACCGCTTCCCATGAGAACCGTCTGGAAAGGCGGAGGCCCAAAAGTCGTCCATCATTTCCTCGCCGGTATGCGCCTGATCGAGTGGCGCGGTATCCGCTCCGCTCTGCGTGTCTGCCTGCACGATCGTGCTTCGGTCTGGTCCGATAGGGAGGCGGCCATTTGAGCACTTATCCTCGAGTCGCCTTCATGCCCGACACCTTTCATGAGGTGAATGGCGTCGCTCTCACCAGCCGTCAACTCGAGGCCTTCGCCCGCCGCCGGCAAATCCCTTTTCTCAGCATTCACCCCGGCCCCGTAAATGAAACCGTTGCCGATGGGCCGGTAGTGATCCGCGAACTGCAGCGCGGGCCGGCCTGCATCCAGCTCGATGCCAATCTTCCCTACGACATCCTCATGGGCCGCTATGCCAATCGTGTCGTCGAGCAAATCCAAACATTCGGTGCCGATCTGATTCATATCACCGGTCCGGGTGATATGGGCGCGCTCGGTTTGTATGCCGCTTGGCGATTGCGTTTGCCGCTGGTCATCTCCTGGCACACCAGCCTGCACGAGTACGCGGGCCGCCGCTTGGAGCGGATCGCGTCCTTTCTCGGCCGCCGCCTCAGTCGCCTGCTTGGCCGGTGGGTGGAGCGATGCTCACTCGCCGTCCTGAGGTGGTTTTACCGCAAGGCCAGAGTGGTCCTGGCTCCCAACGACGAACTCGTCGCTTTCCTGCGGCGCCTTACTGGACGTCCTGTGTTTCTGATGAGGCGGGGAGTCGAAGCCGACCAGTTCTCTCCTCTGCATCGGAGTCGCACGTCCGGCCCCTTCCGCATCGGCTACGTCGGACGGCTAACCCCCGAGAAGAACGTCCGCTTCCTCGCCCAACTCTCCCACGCCCTCGTCGCTCGCGGCCATCGCGACTTTGAATTCTTCGTCGTAGGGCAGGGAACCGACGACCAGTGGCTTCGTGAAAACGTTGTAAATGCAACTCTGCCCGGCGTACTACACGGACGTCCTCTCGCCGAGGCGTACGCTGGCATGGACCTCTTCGTTTTCCCTTCCTCTACCGACACCTTTGGAAACGTAATTCTGGAAGCCTTGGCCTCCGGTGTTCCCGCCGTCGTCACCTCCGGCGGTGGTCCCAAATTTCTGGTTCAACACGGTGTCACCGGATATATCGCAGCAGATGACGATCAGTTCATCGATCATGTCTGCGGCCTGATGCAAAACCGCGATCTCCACGCCCGGATGGGGGAAGCTGCCCGAACTTATGCAGTCAGCATGTCCTGGGACAGCGTCTTTGAAAACGTCTTCGCCGCTTACAGCTACTGCGTCGATCAAACAGCGCAGTCCGCCCGCGGCTTGCCCGCTGCTCCCGTGACTGCCTAAGCAGGCGTCCTTGCTATCCTCACGATTTAATGAGCATCGTTCTGGACGGTAAGAAGATCAGGGATGAAATATTGGCGGAGCTGAGGCCCCGCATCGAGGCTCTGAAAGTCAAAGGCCGCCCCCCAGCGCTTGCGGTCATCTTGGTGGGCGACAATCCGGCGTCACAAATCTACGTTCGAAACAAGATCAAAGCCTGTCATGAGTTAGGTATCCGCAGCCTTGATACGAAACCACCCGCAAGCATTACAACGGAACAGCTGCTGGAAATCATCGATGGCTATAACAGAGATGCGAATGTCGATGGCATACTCGTCCAAATGCCGCTTCCCCCGCAAATCGATGCGCAGCAAATTCTGCTGGCCGTCGATCCGGCGAAAGACGCCGACGGGTTCCATCTGTTTAACGCGGGTAGTTTGGTGGCCAACCGGCCCGCACCCCGCGCCTGTACGCCTGCCGGGATCATTGAACTGCTGAAGCGGTATCAAATTCCCATCGCGGGTAAAGATGCCGTGGTCGTTGGCCGCAGCGAGATCGTGGGCAAGCCAATGGCTCTGATGCTCTTGAACGAAAACGCAACAGTGACGATCTGCCACTCGCGCACGCGGAACCTGCCGGAGGAATGCCGCCGCGCCGATATCCTCGTAGCCGCCATCGGCAAACCGGCGCTTCTCGGAGCGGACTGCATCAAGCCTGGCGCTGTCGTCATCGACGTGGGAATGAACCGCGTGACGGATGAATCAGAGGCGAGACGCTTATTTGCTCACGAACCGCAGCGGCTCGCCAACTTTGCGAAGAACCGCAATCTTCTCGTCGGGGATGTCAATCCGCGCGCCATGCGGGACCTCTCCTCTGCTTACACTCCGGTGCCCGGTGGCGTGGGTCCGCTGACGATCGCCATGTTGATGTCGAATACAGTTCGTTTAGCAGAACAGCACCTGAGTTAATGCTGAAAGTCGGTCTCACCGGCGGCTATGCTACCGGAAAGTCGTTTGTGGCTTCCGAACTGGAGCGGCTCGGCTGCTACCTGATCTATGCGGACAGGCTGGGCCATCGGGTTCTGGAGCCCACGGGCGAAGCATATGGGCCCACAGTGGACGCGTTCGGCCCGGAGATTTTGAACCCCGAAGGCTTTATCGACCGCAAAAAGCTCGGTGCCTTGGTCTTTGGGTCTCCGGAACTGCTTCAAATCCTGAATGGCTTCGTTCACCCCGCCGTCTTCCGTTTGGAAGAAAGGGAGTTGGCCGCCTGGAATGCGGAGCACCCGAACGGCATCGCCGTAATAGAAGCCGCTATT
>Ga0308174_10000844_pt1 | contig 13605 bp, 10 predicted proteins | sample PhyPR2_FD_203894 | JGI IMG/M metagenome (GOLD analysis project Ga0308174, IMG submission 203894) | Soil microbial communities from UC Gill Tract Community Farm, Albany, California, United States - DLSLS.P.R2 | ecosystem: Environmental > Terrestrial > Soil > Agricultural land | place: USA...
TCGACATCTTCGCCCAGCACGCCAAGAGCCGCGAGGGTCGTGCCCAGGTCGAGCTGGCCCAGCTCCAGTACCTCCTGCCGCGCCTGCGTGGCTGGGGTGAGTCGATGTCCCGTCAGGCCGGTGGTCGCGTCGCCGGTGGTGAGGGCATCGGTTCGCGTGGTCCCGGTGAGACGAAGATCGAGCTCGACCGCCGTCGCATCAACACCCGGATCGCCAAGCTGCGCCGCGACATCAAGGGCATGAAGACGAGCCGCGACACGCGACGGCACTCCCGTCACGCCGGCGGGGTTCCCTCCGTGGCGATCGCCGGCTACACCAACGCCGGCAAGAGCTCGCTGCTCAACCGCCTCACCGGCGCCGGCGTGCTGGTCGAGAACCAGCTGTTCGCGACCCTCGACCCGACGGTGCGCCGCACCGAGACCGCCGACGGCCGCGTCTACACGCTGGCCGACACGGTCGGGTTCGTGCGCAGCCTCCCGCACCAGCTCGTCGAGGCGTTCCGCTCGACGCTGGAGGAGGTCGCCGACTCCGACCTGCTGCTGCACGTCGTCGACGGCTCGCACCCCGACCCCGAGGGCCAGATCTCGGCCGTGCGGGAGGTGCTGGCCGACGTCGGCGGCGACCAGGTCAAGGAGATCATCGTCGTCAACAAGGCGGACATCGCCGACCCGGAGGTGCTCGACCGGATCCGGCGCCACGAGAAGCACTGCGTGACGGTCTCGGCGCGCACGGGCGCAGGGCTCGACGAGCTGCGCGCCCTCATCGACGAGGAGCTGCCCAAGCCGGACGTCGAGGTCGAGGTGCTCGTGCCCTACGACCGCGGCGACCTCGTCTCGCGCCTGCACCAGGAGGGCGAGATCCTCGAGAGCGAGCACGTCGCGGAGGGCACCCGGGTGCGCGCGAAGGTCACGGCGACCCTGGAGCCCGACCTGGCGGCATACGCCGTCGTCGCCAGCTGAGCCGACCTGCCACGACGGAGGGCCCGAGCCCGGGTCCTCCGTCGTCGGCGTCAGGCGCAGGCGGTGGCTGACGCCGGTGGCGCCGACACCTGACGGAACAGCTCCCGGTGACCCGCGTCGTCGGTGAAGACGGCGTCCCGGCCGGCACGGCTGACCCGACCCGGCTGGCGCGGGTTGCCCCAGCCCGGCGGCGGGTTGCCGTCCCGTGCGAGCGGCCCGTCCACGCGCTCGAACCAGTCGTCGCCGACCTGCAGGAAGCGTATGCCGCAGTGGGTGGACAGCTCGACGGGCGTGCCCCCGCCGGTCCCCTCGGCAGGGGAACCGGACGCGGTGGTGCAGCCGCCGAGGACGATGACAGCGCCACACGCGACGGCCACCGCCGCTGCTCGAACCGATCGCATGCCTGACCCCTGTCCCCGAGCCGGTGAGAGCGCCATCGTAGGACCGTCGCGGCCACGGCAGGCCGTCCCGCGCGGACCGTCGGCGGGCTCGGCAAGGATGAGGGCATGCACGCGAGCGAGGAGCACGGCGCCGTGAGCGCGATCGACACCGACACCAAGACGCACGAGCCCGGTGGGCCCCGTCAGCCCGGCGACGTGTGGCTGACGACCGAGCGGGTGGTGCTGCGCCGTCCCGTGCCCGGCGACCTCGAGGACTACGTGCGGCTGCACACCGACCCACGCACCTACGCCCACGCGGCGTCGAGCATGCCCAGCCCCGAGCGGTGCCGCGAGCGCCTCTCGGACGACCTCACCGACTGGGAGCAGGACCACCTCGGGTACGCCGCTGTCCTCGACCACGCGTCCGGGGACGTCATCGGGTGGGCGGGCCTGCGACACAAGGACTCCGACCACCGCGCGTTGAACCTCTACTACCGGCTGGCCCACGACCGGCTCGGTGGCGGGCTCGGCCGCGAGATCTCCCGGGCGGTCGTCGCGTGGGTCGTGGAGCACCGCGCGCAGTCCCTGGTCACCGCGATGGTCGACGACGTCAACGCGGCGTCGCTGCGCACCGCCGTGTCGGCAGGGCTGGTGCAGGTGGGCGTGCGGCGGATGAGGGACGAGCCGGAGGGCAAGCCCATGGCCTACCTCGAGGCACCGCGGGTCGAGGCGGTGCCCGTGGCGGCGCTGGGGGAGGAGCTGCGGGAGGCGGCGCTCGGGCTGTGGCAGGAGGTCAACGACTCCGGCGGCTCGGTCGGCTTCCTGCCGGGGGCACCCCGGCACGAGGTCGTCGCGGCGCTCGACCGGCACCTGGAACACGCGCACGAGGGGCGTTCGATGCTGTGCGTGCTCCGCGACCCCGACGGCCGTCTGCGGGGTCTCGGCTTCTGGCAGCACTCGCTCGGGTTCCCCTACGAGCACGTGGCCCGGCTCGAGCGGCTCATGGTCGACCCCTCGGTGCAGGGCCGCAACCTCGGGCGCATCCTCCTCGCTGGCATGGTCGGGATCGCCCGGCGGGAGCTGCCGCACGTCGAGCTGCTGCGGCTCGACTACCGGGGCGGGCTGGGGCTGGGGCGCTTCTACGCGAAGGCGGGCTGGAGCGAGGTGGGTCGTCTGCCGCGCGGTCTGCGGCTCGGCCCCACCGACTACCGCGACGACGTCGCGATGGCGCGACGGGTCGACGGTTCGCCGCTGGGCTGAGCGGCGGTGCCGCTCGGCGCGGCTGGGGGTGGACTGCCTCAGGACAGGCCCGTGACCGAGCCGTCCTCGTCGAGGTCGACCCGCTCGGCGTTCGGCGAGCTCGACAGGCCGGGCATGGTGCGCATGTCGCCGCAGATCGCGTAGACGTAGCCGGCGCCGACTGCGGCGCGCACCTCGCGCACGGGCAGCCGCCAGCCTCGGGGCGCGCCGCGCAGGGCGGGGTCCGAGGAGATCGACAGGTGCGTCTTGGCGATGACGACGGGCAGGCCGCCGTAGCCGAGCCGCTCGTAGTCCTCGAGGGCGCGCGCCGCCGCCGGGCTCACGTCGACGCCGTCGGCGCCGTAGACCTGCGTGGCGATCGCCTCGATCTTCTGCTCCAGCGGCAGGTCCAGGGGGTACAGGAACTCGAAGCTGCTCGGCTCGTGGGCGGCCTCCACGACGACCTCTGCGAGCTCGAGGGCTCCGGCGCCGCCCTCCGCGACGTGGCGGGTGACCGCCGAGCGCACCCCGAGTCGGTTGCAGAACCGGCGCACCACCGCGTGCTCGGAGTCGTGGTCCTGCGGGAACGCGTTGACGGCGACGACCGGCTGGACCCCGAAGCGCCGCACGATCTCGACGTGCTTGCGCAGGTTGGGCAGGCCGGCCTCGACGTCCTCCGGTCGCTCCTCGAACAACCCGGCCGGCAGCGGCCTGCCCGCGCTCACGGCATACCGCCCCGAATGGGTCTTGAGGGCGCGCACGGTGGCCACGATGACGGCGACGTCGGGCTTCAGCCCGCTCACCCGGCACTTGACGTCGAAGAAGCGCTCGGCGCCCATGTCGGCGCCGAAGCCGGCCTCCGTGATCGCGTACTCGCTGCCGCGTACGGCGATGAGGTCGGCGGTGACCGACGAGGTGCCGGTGGCGATGTTGCCGAAGGGACCGCAGTGGATGATCGCGGGGCCTCCCTCGAGGGTCTGGAGCAGGTTCGGCTTCAGCGCGTCGGCGAGGAGGGCCGCCATCGCGCCGGCCGCGTGCAGGTCCTCGGCGGTGACGCTCCGGCCCTGCGTCGTGTAGCCGATGACGATCCGCCCGAGGCGCTCGCGCAGGTCGCGCAGGGAGGTCGCCAGGGTGAGCAGGACCATCACCTCGCTGGCGGCGGTGATGTCGAACCCGGTCTCCCGGGCCACACCGTCCTGTCGGGCTCCCAGCCCGACGACGATGTTGCGCAGTGACCGGTCGTTGACGTCGAGGACCCGTCGCCAGGTGATGTTGCGGAGGTCGATCCCGAGCGCGTTGCCGTGGTGCAGGTGGTTGTCGATCATCGCGGCGAGCAGGTTGTGCGCGGCCGTGACGGCGTGGAAGTCGCCGGTCAGGTGCAGGTTGAGCCGCTCCATCGGGACGACCTGGCTGTAGCCGCCGCCCGCGGCGCCACCCTTGATCCCGAAGGTGGGCCCCATCGACGGCTGGCGCAGCGCGACCACGGCGCGCCTGCCGAGGCGCTGCAGCGCCTGCGCCAGCCCCACCGCGGTGGTCGTCTTGCCCTCGCCGAGCGGGGTCGGCGTGACCGCCGTGATGACGACGTACTTGCCGCTCGGTCGGCCCGCCGACGCGTCGAGGACCGCGAGGTCGATCTTGGCGACGTCCCGGCCGTACGGCTCGAGGTGCTCGGACGACACGGACAGGTCGGCCGCCACCTCGGGGAGCGGGCGCAGGGTCGCGGACCGGGCGATCTCGAGGTCGGTCGGCAGGGAGGTGCTCATGCTCCCGATGAAACGCCCGTGCCGGTGACCTCGTGACCGCAACCGTCAGAACACCCTTCGGTGACATTCGTCCCAGGTACCTCGGCCCCCGGTGCGGGTGGGTCCACAGGTCGGGGGCCCACAGGGGTGGATCCCCGGGGTGCGGGTGGGTCCACAGGTCGGGGGCCCACGGGGGCGGAGCCCCCGTGCGTCGGCATACGCTGGCCCAATGGCCAAGCGACCCGCGCTCGACGACCTCCTCCACGCCGCGGTGTCGGGGGTCAGGGGCGCCACGCGTCCCGGCCAGGTCCAGATGGCGCACGCGGTCGCGCACGCGATCGACGAGGGGGAGCACCTGCTCGTGCAGGCCGGCACCGGCACCGGCAAGTCGCTCGCCTACCTCGTCCCTGCCGTCGCGCACGCCTTCGAGGCGGGCAAACCGGCCGTCGTCGCCACGGCGACGCTCGCGCTGCAGGCGCAGATCGTCGACCGCGACATGCCGCGCGTCGCCGATGCCCTGGCGCCGGTCCTGGGGCGGCGACCGACGTATGCGCTCGTCAAGGGCCGGCGCAACTACGTCTGCCTCAACAAGCTCGAGGGCGGCATCCCGGACGACGACGACGGGCTGCTCTCCGTCGGTCAGGTCGATGCCTCCGTCGGGCGCCTGGCCCAGGAGGTGCTGCGGCTGCGGGAGTGGGCGTCCACCACCGACTCGGGCGACCGGGACGAGCTCGTCCCCGGCGTGTCGGAGCGCGCGTGGCGACAGGTCTCCGTCTCGGCGCACGAGTGCATGGGCGGCAAGTGCCCGCTCGTGGCGGAGTGCTTCGTCGAGCGCGCCCGCGAGGCCGCCAAGGACGTCGACGTCATCGTCACCAACCACTCGTTCATGGCCATCGACTCGTTCGAGGGCCGCCAGATGCTGCCCGAGCACGACGTGCTCGTCGTCGACGAGGCGCACGAGCTCGTCGACCGGGTGACCGCCACCATCACCGACGAGCTGACCGGCACCATGGTGATGAGCGCCGCCAAGAAGGCCGGGCGGATGTCGGAGAACACCGCGCCGCTCGACGAGGCGGGCGCGATGCTGGCGCAGGCGCTCGAGCCGCTCGAGGAGGGCCGGATGCTCGGCATCCCCGACTCGGTGGGGCTGGCCCTGGCCCGCATCCGGGACACCGCCCGCGCCGTGCAGAGCGACCTCAAGCCGCCGCCCGGGCAGGAGGCCGACGGCGCCCGCCAGGTCGCGCGCGCCGCCGTCGACGAGATCCACGAGAACGCCGAGCGCATCCTCGAGGAGCGTGAGCTCGACGTCGTGTGGCTGAGCCGCGACCAGCGTCGTGGCCCCGTCCTGCGGGTGGCGCCGATGAGCGTGGCGATGCTCGTGCGGGACAAGGTCTTCGACGAGCGCACGGTCGTCCTGACCTCCGCGACGCTCGAGCTCGGCGGCACCTTCGACTCGGTCGCCGGCACCATCGGCCTGCGGGGCGAGGGCGCCCCGAAGTGGCAGGGCCTCGACGTCGGCAGCCCCTTCGACTACCCCAAGCAGGCCATCGCCTACGTCGCCGCCCACCTGCCCCCGCCGGGGCGCGACGGCGCCGGCGACGACACGCTCGACGAGATCGAGCAGCTCGTCCGCGCGGCCGGGGGCCGGGCGCTCGGGCTCTTCTCCTCGATGCGTGCCGCGCAGACGGCGGCAGAGATCATGCGCGCCCGCTTCGGGGACGACATCCCCGTGCTGTGCCAGGGCGAGGACCAGATCACGACCCTCGTGCGGCAGTTCGCCCGCGACCCGCGCACCTGCCTCTTCGGCACCCTCACCCTCTGGCAGGGCGTCGACGTGCCCGGCTCCTCGTGCCAGCTCGTCATCATCGACCGCATCCCGTTCCCGCGGCCCGACGACCCGCTGGCCTCCGCACGCTCGCAGGCGATCGCCCGGATGGGCGGCAACGGCTTCATGGCCGTCTCGGCCACGCACGCGGCGCTGCGCCTCGCGCAGGGCGCCGGCCGCCTGGTGCGGCGCGGTGACGACCGCGGCGTCGTGGCCTTCCTCGACTCCCGGATGATGACGGCGAGGTATGCCGGCTTCCTCCAGCGCTCGCTGCCGCCCTTCTACCCGACGACCGACAAGAAGATGGTGCTCGCGGCGCTGGCCCGGCTCGACGACATGGCGCCGCCGCCCGTGGAGGTCGAGGAGCCGGCGCTCCGGTCGCTCACCGGCGCCAGGACGGAGGCCGACGGCACGGAGCACCCGCGACCGGTCGCCGTGGACCCGCCGGCCCCGGCGTCCTCGCGCAGCGCCGTCACGTCCGGGCACGCCTGGACCGACGAGCAGGACGAGGAGCTGCGCGACGCCGCCGAGTCGGGCATGCAGCTCGAGGAGCTCGTCGAGCACTTCGAGCTGCCGGAGCAGGTCATCGCGGCGCGCGTCGAGCAGCTGGGCCTGCGCATCGCGTCGGGTGCGCTCTTCGACTGAGGGCCCCGGTGTCGACCGCGTCGGGGTGTCGGCGTCGCATGGCACAGTTGCCCCCATGACCGACCCGGCCGCACCTCCCTTCGTCCTCGTGACCGGACCGGAGGGCATCCTCGTCGAGCGCGCGGTCGCGGGCGTCCTGGCTGCCGCGCAGGAGAGCGACGTGGAGGTCATCCGCATCGATCCCGCCACCTACGAGTCGGGCGCCCTGCAGATGCACGCCAGCCCGTCCCTCTTCGGTGGCGCCAAGACGATCGTCGTGCGCGACCTCCACGAGTCGCCCGACGAGCTGCAGCTCGACCTGCTTTCCCTGCTCGCCACGCCGGACCCCGACCTCGGCCTCGTGGTCGCCCACGGCGGCGGCATGAAGGGCAAGAAGGTCCTCGACACGATGCGCAAGGCCGGCGCCCGCGTCATCGAGTGCCCGGCGATCAAGACCGACCGCGACAAGACCGACTTCGTGCTCAAGGAGTTCGCGGCGGCGCGGCGCAAGATCACGAACGAGGGCGTGCGAGCTCTCATCGAGGCGGTCGGCAAGGACGTGCGCGAGCTCGCCGCGGCATGCTCCCAGCTCATCTCCGACACCGAGGGCGCCGTCGACGACGCCGTCGTCGACACCTACCACGGCGGCAAGGTCGAGGCGACGGGCTTCCGGGTGGCCGACGCCACCGTCGCCGGTCAGTCGGGCGAGGCCCTGCGCCTGCTGCGCCACGCCATCGCGACCGGGGTCGACCCGGTGCCGATCGTCGCCGTCCTCGCCTCGCAGCTGCGCCAGCTCATCAAGGTCGGCGCGGCCGGTCGCGGCAGCTCGGCGCAGCTCGCCAAGAGCCTCGGCATGGCGCCCTGGCAGATCGACAAGGCACGCCGATCCGTCACCCACTGGAGCGCCGACGGCCTCGCCGAAGCCGTGCAGGCGGTCGCCGCCGCCGACTTCGAGGTCAAGGGAGGCGGGCGTGATCCCGTGTATGCCGTCGAGCGGGCGATCCTGACCATCGCGCGGGCCCGCACCGGCCACTGACCTGCAACCCGCGGGGAGGCACGCGGCCGGTTTGGTCGAGCGGCGACGCCGCTGGTAACTTTGACCGTCGCGTGCGCGCTCAGGTCGTGCGCGCATGCATGCTCCACCCAGAGCTGCTCACGCAGGGTGTCCCCACTCCCGGTCCCGAGCAGCTTTGCCGCCCTCTAACGGCAACCATCCGACCGAACGAAAGAAACCATCAACGTGGCAAACATCAAGTCGCAGCTCAAGCGCATCAAGACGAACCGCACGCGCACCGAGCGCAACAAGGCCGTCAAGAGCGAGCTTCGCACCTGGGTCCGCAAGGTCCGCGTGGCCGCCGACGCCGGCGACAAGGACGCTGCTGCCGAGGCCCTCAAGAACGCCTCGAAGAAGCTCGACAAGGCTGTCTCGAAGGGTGTCATCCACCAGAACCAGGCGGCCAACAAGAAGTCGGCCATGGCCAAGAAGGTCGCCTCGCTCTGACGCACACGCTTCCCTGAACGGGCCTGTCACCGCATGGTGACGGGCCCGTTCTGCGCCCCGGGACCGGCTCGTGCCCGGCCTCGGAGTCGGGCAGGGCTCGTCGGGGTTCAGCCGCGCTGCAGGGCGCGCGCGGCGGCGACGACCTCCTCGTAGCGGTCGCGCGGCAACACCGCTCCCTCGCGCCGCACCCCGTCGGGGTCCACCCGCACGAGGCGGTTGACCCGGACCTCGCTCGGACGTCCCCGCGGATCCCAGGCGCCGGTGCCGACGTCGACCCACTCGCGCCCGGAGCGCCGTTCCTGCTGCTCGTCGCGGTCGTGGTCCTTGCTGGTCAGGGCAAGGGCCACCAGCCACCGGCCCTCGCGGCCGATGACGAGGACGGGACGGTCCTTGCCCTGGCTGTGGTCCTCCTCGAAGGGCACCCAGGTCCACACGATCTCCCCGGGGTCGGGACGGCCGTCCTGCCGAGGGGCGTACGTCGTGTCGGGCAGTCGCGTCGCGTCACCCGGGTAGGAGGTCGTCGGGATGGCGCGCGGAGATGCCGGGCTGGTGCGCGGAGAGGCCGGGGCGGAGCAGGGGGAGGTCGTGCGCGTGCGGGCAGGCGCCGAACGGCGGACGATGCCGCGCAGGCGGCCGAGGAGGTTCTCGAGGGTGCTGGACACGGGAATCACCGTAGTGGGCGCCGTCGTTACGGTTGGAGTCCGAGAACGGGTCGACGGCGATCCGAGCCCTGCCGCACCGGCACTGCCCGCGCATCCCGCGAGGCGGCGCCGACCGACGACCGAACCCGGAGAACCCCTGTGAGCCCCGCACGACGCCGCACCGCCCTCGCCCTCCTCGCGATCGCGGTCGGTGGCTTCGCCATCGGCACGACGGAGTTCGTGACCATGGGCCTGCTGCCGCAGATCGCCCAGGGCACGGGGGTGGACATCGCGACCTCGGGACACTACGTGTCCGCATACGCGCTGGGCGTGGTCGTCGGTGCGCCGGTCATCGCCGTGGCCGCCGCCAAGGCGCCGCGCAAGGGGCTGCTCATGGGGCTCATGGCCTTCTTCGCCGTGGCGCACCTCGGGATCGTCGCGGCCGACAGCTATCCGACCGTCATGGCGGCCCGGTTCCTCGCGGGGCTGCCGCACGGCGCCTTCTTCGGGATCGGGTCGGTGGTCGCGGCCTCCCTCGTGTCGCACGAGCGGCGGACCGCCGCCGTTGCCGCGATCCTCGGCGGCATCGGTGTCGCCAACGTCGTCGGCGTGCCGGTCGCGACCCTCCTCGGCCAGCGCTTCTCCTGGCACCTGCCCTACCTGCTCGTCGGGACCGTCGCGGCGCTGACCGTCGTGGCCATCGGGGTCTTCCTGCCGCACCAGCCCTCCAGCGGTGACGAGTCCATGCGCGCCGAGGTGCGGGCGCTGCGCCGTGGCCAGGTGTGGCTGGCGCTGCTCATCGGGGTGGTGGGCTTCGGCGGCATGTTCGCGATGTACTCGTTCATCACGCCGACGATGACGGAGCTCGCCGGGCTGGACGAGCGCTACATCCCGTGGGTGCTCGCGGCATACGGCATCGGGATGGTCACCGGCATGGTGCTGAGCGGACGGGTCGCCAACCGGGTCGGCGTCCTCAAGGGGATCATCGGTGCCCTGGGCGCCATCGCGGCCCTGCTCGCCGTCTTCGGCTGGGCGGTGCACGTGCTGTGGCTCGGCGTCGCCATGGTGTTCGTGCTGGGGCTGTTGCCCTCCATCGTCGTGCCGCTGCTGCAGACCCGCCTGATGGACGTGGCCCACGAGGGCCAGTCCCTGGCTGCCGCGCTCAACCACTCGACGCTCAACACGGCCAACGCCCTCGGCGCGTGGCTGGGCTCGGTCGTCCTCGCCGCCGGCTGGGGCTACGGGGCACCGAGCCTCGTCGGCGCCGGTCTCGCCGTGCTCGGCGTCGGTGTGGCGGTGCTGTCCGCCGGGCTCGAACGCCGGTCGCACCGGGCGCTCGCGCAGGTGAACCGCTCGCCGCAGCAGACCGCCGACGCAGCGTCTGCCGGCACCGCCTGACCGTGCTCAGCCGAGGGGGACCGACCGCTCACCCGAGTAGGTCGGGGCCGCGGCGGCGGTGACCGCCGGTGCGGCCGCGCCCACGGGCACCGAAGGTGCCGCCGGCTGGGGGAGCGGGGTGGGCTGGAAGCCGACCATCGCGGGAAGGGCGTACGCGTCGGGCGCTGCGGACGTGCTCCACTGCCACGGCTCCCGCGGCCTCCAGAGCAGCCGCCCGGGACGGCGCCGGTCACGCAGGGCGTGGATGCGCCAGAGCAGGGCCGGGTGGCTCGCTGCTGCATTGGTGAGCCACACGAAGAAGCCCGGCTCGGTGACGGCCCGGTCCGCCATGGCGTCGACGTCGACGGAGCGGCCGAGGTACTTGCCCCCGGCCAGCGTGGCCATGGCCGAGCGGGCGCCCTCGGGAGCGAGCGCGTGCCCGTAGTTGTCGGCGGTGTACTCCTGGGCGCGGCTGAGGGTCGAGCCGACGAACGGGAGCCACTGCGAGGCGAAGGTGCCGAGCATGCGCCAGTAGCTGGTGTGCCCTGCGGCGATGTGGCCCACCTCGTGCGCGATGACGAAGCGCAGGGCCTCCGGCTCCCGCGCCGCGCCGCCCACCTCGAGCAGGTCGCTGTTGACGAACACGAACCGTCGGAAGCCGTGCCCGGAGGCCGCCGCGTTGATGACCCCGTTGCCGAGCACGACGTATGCGTCCGGCACGTAGGAGAGCCCCGACCGGGCCGCCGCGTCGACGAGCATCGCGTACGCCTCGGGGAACTGCCCGGGGCTCAGCCTGACGCCGCTCAGCCGCTGCTGGGCCCACAGCTGTCCGCGCCCGAACCAGACGAGCAGTGGGGCGAAGACCAGGGCCAGCGCGTAGACGTCGGGATCGCGCTGCTCCTCGACGGCGGAGACGAGCTCGGTGACGGCGAACGCGAGCAGCAGCAGGGAGGCGAGCACCGCCACGACGAGCACCAGGATCTCCCGCGGGTGTCGGACGTAGCGACGCATCGGCACCTGTGACCCCGGAGGCACGGGCAGGACATGCATGGGTTCGGCGCGCATGCCCGCCATTGTGGGTCACCGACGGGCGGCAGCAGGGGAGCCACTGCGACCGAAGGCCGAGGGGTGAGCACCGGCCCGGCAAAGCATGGGAGACTGTGCTGGCTGCGGGCGGCCCCGTCGCGCGAGCGTCGGACGTCCGGCCGAGCACGATCAGCACGACCCGGCTCCGCCCCAGCACCGTTCCCGTCACCTGACTCTGCGAGGTTCGTCCCACGTGTCGCCCATGGCCCGCTCCGCGTTGGCTCCCAACGCAACGCCGCCGGACCTGATCCGCAACTTCTGCATCATCGCGCACATCGACCACGGCAAGTCGACGCTCGCCGACCGGATGCTGCAGCTGACGGGTGTCGTCGACGCGCGCGCGATGCGGGCTCAGTACCTCGACCGCATGGACATCGAGCGCGAGCGCGGCATCACCATCAAGAGCCAGGCCGTGCGCATGCCGTGGGAGCTCGACGGGACGACGTACGCGCTCAACATGATCGACACGCCGGGGCACGTCGACTTCACCTACGAGGTCTCCCGGTCCCTGGCGGCGTGCGAGGGCGCGGTCCTGCTCGTCGACGCGGCCCAGGGCATCGAGGCGCAGACCCTCGCGAACCTCTACCTCGCGATGGAGAACGACCTCACGATCATTCCGGTGCTCAACAAGATCGACCTCCCGGCGGCCCAGCCGGAGAAGTACGCCGAGGAGCTGGCCAAGCTGATCGGCGGCGAGCCCGAGGACTGCCTCCGCGTCTCCGGCAAGACCGGCGAGGGCGTGGAGCCGCTGCTCGACCAGATCGTGCGGCAGCTGCCCGCCCCGACGGGCGACGCCGACGCCCCGGCGCGGGCCATGATCTTCGACTCCGTCTACGACACCTACCGCGGCGTGGTCACCTACGTCCGGGTGGTCGACGGCAACCTCAACCCGCGTGAGCGCATCGTCATGATGTCGACCAAGGCCACGCACGAGCTGCTCGAGATCGGCGTCATCAGCCCCGAGCCGGTCCCGGGCAAGGGGCTCGGCGTCGGCGAGGTCGGCTACCTCATCACCGGCGTGAAGGACGTGCGCCAGTCGCGCGTCGGCGACACCGTCACCAACGCGGGCAAGCCGGCGACGAAGGACCTCGGCGGCTACCGCGACCCCAAGCCGATGGTGTTCTCGGGCCTCTACCCCATCGACGGGTCCGACTACCCCGACCTGCGCGAGGCGCTCGACAAGCTCAAGCTCAACGACGCAGCGCTCGTCTACGAGCCCGAGACGTCGGCCGCCCTCGGCTTCGGCTTCCGCGTCGGCTTCCTGGGCTTGCTGCACCTCGAGATCGTCCGGGAGCGCCTCGAGCGCGAGTTCGGCCTCGACCTCATCTCGACGCAGCCCAACGTCGTCTACGACGTCACGATGGACGACGGCAAGCAGATCCACGTGACGAACCCGAGCGAGTTCCCCGAGGGCAAGATCTCCGAGGTGAGCGAGCCGATCGTGCGCGCGACGATCCTCGCCCCGAGCGACTTCGTCGGCGCGATCATGGAGCTGTGCCAGCAGAAGCGCGGCAACCTGCGCGGCATGGACTACCTCTCCGAGGACCGCGTCGAGATGCGCTACACCCTGCCGCTCGCCGAGATCGTCTTCGACTTCTTCGACCAGCTCAAGTCACGCACCCGCGGCTACGCCTCGCTCGACTACGAGCCCGACGGCGAGCAGGTCGCCGACCTCGTCAAGGTGCAGATCCTGCTGCAGGGCGAGTCCGTCGACGCCTTCAGCGCCATCGTGCACAAGGACAAGGCGTACGCGTACGGCGTGATGATGGCCGGCAAGCTCAAGGACCTCATCCCGCGCCAGCAGTTCGAGGTGCCCATCCAGGCCGCCATCGGCTCGCGCATCATCGCCCGCGAGAACATCCGCGCCATCCGCAAGGACGTGCTCGCCAAGTGCTACGGCGGTGACATCAGCCGCAAGCGCAAGCTCCTCGAGAAGCAGAAGGAGGGCAAGAAGCGCATGAAGATGGTCGGCCGGGTCGAGGTGCCGCAGGAGGCCTTCGTCGCTGCCCTCTCCAGCGACGCCGACCAGGCCAAGACCAAGAAGTAGCCCGTCGAGCGGATGCTCCGCCTACCGTGGTGGCGTGGAGCCGACCGCTGACGCAGCGGGGCCGCGTGCCGAGCACCACGAGCACGCGCCCGGCCCCGCGCTGTCACGCTGGGTGCAGCGGGCGGTCGGCTACCGGCTCGCCGGCTTCCCGGGCGGGGTCCACGTCGGTATGCCGTCCGGCACC
>Ga0308174_10000845_pt1 | contig 13599 bp, 9 predicted proteins | sample PhyPR2_FD_203894 | JGI IMG/M metagenome (GOLD analysis project Ga0308174, IMG submission 203894) | Soil microbial communities from UC Gill Tract Community Farm, Albany, California, United States - DLSLS.P.R2 | ecosystem: Environmental > Terrestrial > Soil > Agricultural land | place: USA...
TCGACGCCCGGGTCCTCGGCGGTGAGCAGGTCGTGGGGGCCACGCCGCTGGTCGGCTTCCTCGTCTCGGCCGGCCTCGTCGTGCTGTGCTGGCGCGCGCGGCCACAGCCCCTCCGGCTCCTCGCCGTCGCGGTGCTCCTCGCGGGCGCAAGCGTGCTGTCGGCGTACGCGGACCCGCTCGCCCCGCTTCCCGCGCCGGCCGCGCGCCTCGACGCCCTCGCCGCCGCCGTCGGCGACCTCCTCGTGCTGAAGGTCCCGGCCGCGCTGCTCGTCGTCGCCGCAGCCCTGGCCGTCGGTGCCGCGCTCGGGACGGGTCGGGCGCGCGCGTCGCGCATGCGGCTGGTGAGTGCCCTGACCGTCGGACTGCCGCTCCTCGCGGTCCTCGCCCTGGTGGCCCGGTTCTCCGCGTCGTGGGCCGATGCGCTGCCCGTCCTCTGCTGGTGGCCCGTCGCCGGTGCCCTCGGCCTGACCGCGCTCCTGCGCGGCCGTCGCGGCCCGGCCGCGAGCCGCCCCCAGCGCGACGACGTCGACCGGGCCGCGACCGACGACTTCGAACGGCGGTACGGCCGCCCCTCGCTCGGGCCGGTCACGATCGTGATCGCCGCCTACAACGAGGCGGACGGGCTGCCCGGCGTCCTGGCGGGGATGCCCCGGACCGTGTGCGACCTTCCCGCCCACGTCCTGGTCGTCGACGACGGCAGCACCGACGGCACGGCCACGGCTGTCGAGGGCTCGCACGCCTTCATGGCGGCCTGCCCGGTCAACCGCGGCCAGGGGGCCGCCCTGCGCCTGGGCTACACCCTCGCCCGCGAGCACGGCGCACGCTTCGTCCTGACCACCGACGCCGACGGCCAGTACGACGTGGGCGACCTGCCCGCGGTCCTGGCCCCGATCCTCGAGGGCCGCGCCGACTTCGTCACCGGCTCGCGCATCCTCGGACGGCAGCACACCCGCGACCGGGTGCGCCGGCTGGGTGTGCACGTCTTCGCCTGGATCGCCAGCGCCTTCGCCGGCCGTCGGCTCACCGACACCTCCTTCGGGCTGCGGGCGATGCGCGCGGAGGTGCCGGCGGCCGTCACGCTCAACCAGCCGCAGTACCAGTCGTCGGAGCTGCTCCTCGGAGTGCTCTCGCACGGCTTCGAGGTGCTGGAGGTCCCCGGGACCATGCACCTGCGGGCCGCGGGCTCCACGAAGAAGGGTCGCAACCTGGTCTACGGCGCCCGCTACGCGCGCGTCGTCGTCGGCACGTGGTGGCGCGAGGGCTGCCTGAGGCCCGCGCCCGACAGGGCGCCCGCCCTGCGGGGAGGCCGCGACCGTGCTGCGTGACGGCTCCGACGCGGTCGCGCCGGCCGCACCGGCCGGTGAGAGAACGGGCAGACGGCTGCCGTGGTCGTGGCGCACCGAGCGCCCCTTCCTGGTCGCCCTGGGCGTGGGCGCCCTGGTCCGCGTGCTCGTGCAGGTGGCCTTCCCGCCCGCCTTCATCTACAGCGACGGTCCCACCTACCTCGGCTTCGTCGACGCGGTCCAGCCCTCCCCCGACCGGCCCTTCGGCTACGGGGCGCTGCTGTGGCTGCTCGCCGCGGTCACCCGGGGTGTCGACGCCGTCGCGATCACCCAGCACGTCCTGGGGCTGGTCACCGCCGTCGTCCTCTACGCCCTGATGCGGCGCTGGGGCGTCCGGCCGTGGGTGGCCACCCTGGCCGCGCTTCCAGCGCTCCTCGACGAGATGCAGCTGGTCCTGGAGCACTCGGTGCTCAGCGACGTCCTCTTCGACCTCCTGCTCGTCCTCGCGATCGCGTTGCTGGCCTGGCACCGACCTCCGCGGCTGGGCTGGACGGCCGGCGCCGGCCTGCTGCTGGGCGCGGCCACGCTGGTCCGGGTCACGGGTGAGCCCACGATCATCGCGGCCGCCATCTTCTGCGTGGCCACCGCAGCCACCCTGCGGGCCAGGGCCCTGCACGTGGCGGTGCTCGTGGCCGCCTTCGCGGCACCCCTGACGGCCTACGCCACGTGGTACCACCACGAGCACGGCGCCTGGGCCATCACCCAGACCGGCGGGCGCGCGCTCTACATGCGCACCACCGCGTTCGTGGACTGCTCGACGCTCTCGGTCCCGTCCTACGAGCGCACCCTGTGCCCCGACGACCCGCTCGGTCACCGCCAGGACCCGACGGTCTACGGCTGGCACGACCCGACGACGACCCATGCCCTCCGCCCGCCGGCGGGCGTCTCGGCGGACGCGGCGATGCGGGACTTCGCGATGACGGCCATCCGGTCCCAGCCGCTCGACTACGTCCGGACCGTCGCGCGCGACTTCACGATGGCGTTCTACCCGTCCCGGGTGGACCACTACGAGTACGACACGGCGTACAAGTGGTCCTTCCACCACTACGTCGACTACCAGCCGACGCCCGACTGGACCGGACCGGCGTACGCCGCCCACGGCGGCGAGATGCCCACGACGCGGCATCCGGTCGCGGACGCCTTCGACACCTACGGGCAACGCGTCTACCTGCCGGGGCCGGTGCTGCTGGCGCTGGTGGTCGTCGCCGTGGTCGGCTTCGTGCGCCGTGCTCCCCGCGGGGCGCCCTCGAGCCGGCCGCTGATCTTCCTCACCCTGGCGATGGGTCTCGGGCTGATCCTGCTGCCCGACGTCACCGCTGAGTTCACCTGGCGCTACCAGCTGCCCGCGGTGCTGCTCGTCCCGGTGGCGGCCGCCCTGGGCTGGACCCGCCTGCGGGGCGGGCGTCAGCCGGGGACGACGGCCACGCCGAGCACCGACTGACCGAAGGGCGGCGTGACCCGGCGCTCGACGAACCTCGTCACGGGGACGACGAATCGGTCGTAGGTGCGCACCAGCCCGGGCCGGGGCTGGCCGACCCCGCCGCGGCGCACCGTGAGCCACCAGGCGATGCCGCCGAGCAGGTTCACCGGGCGCACCACGCCCGGGGTGAGCCCCGCGCGGACCATCGCCGACGTCAACGTCGACGGCGTGTAGCGACGCACGTGGCCGACCGCACGGTCGAAGTCGCCGTAGAGCTGCTGATAGCCGGGCACCCACAGCACGATGCGCCCGCCGGGCTCGGTCATGGACGCGAGCGCGCGCAGGGCACCGGCGTCGTCCTCGATGTGCTCGAGCACGTTGATGGCCACGATCGTGGACACCGGCTCGCCGAGGTCGATCGCCCCCTGGGTCAGGTCGAGCTGCCGGGCCGACACCTCGGGACGATCGGCGAACCTGGCGGCCATCGAGGCGACACAGCCCGGGTCCACGTCGGTCACGACGTGGCGGTCCAGCCCGTGCAGCTGCGCGGCGAACTCCCCCAGGCCGGCGCCGACCTCCAGCACGGACGGGCCGCAGTGGGGGCGGATCATCTCCAGCTGGAACGCGCGGTAGCGACGCTGGTCGGCCCCCGAGGAGTCCTCGAGGCTGCGGCCGGTGGCCTGGCTGAAGGCTCCGGTGCCGGTGCCTGCCGTGGGTTCCTCGGTCATCACGATCCTTCCGGGGGTCGGGCGCTCGACGCCTGATCCCCATGTCGAGCGGGGCCGGGTTCACCGTCGAGCTGGGCCGGATCCGCCGAATTCGGCCCATGTGGGGACTGATTTCGGCCCAGCTCGACGAGCGAGGGTGCTGCGTCGGACGGGGCGGGTGGTGGGGACGGGGTCTCGAGCCGGGCGAGCCGAGTGAACATCCGGTCGAGCAGGAAGTACCTGAGCACGAACATCACGGCGTACACCCCCAGGAACGCGGCCGCCACGAGGGTGACCCGGACGCTCGAGGAAGTGTCGGCACCGCGCAGCCAGGCGTCGACCACGTGGGTGACCCCCGACGCCAGCAGCAGGGTCACCCCGATGATCACCGCGTAGGGGATCAGCTCGTTGCGCAGGCTCGGCCGCCCCTGGCGGCGCCAGGTCCAGCTCCGGTTGAGCCAGTAGTTCGGGATCGCCCCCGCGAGCCAGGCCACCACCGAGGCTCGGGTCGGGGAGACCCCCAGGAGGCCGTAGAGGCCGACGAAGGTGACCTCGCTGCAGACGGTGGCCACCACCGACCCGCCCGCGTAGCGCAGCATCTTGCGCACCCACCCGTCGCGCCCGGACCCCGCGTCGGCGGGCGCTGGGGAGGGCTGTGCGGGCATGGATTCGATCGTAATGGGCGCCGGCCAGCCCGCCCCCGGCCGGCTGGCCGGCGGCGCCCGGCCGGCTCATCCCGCTGGGAGGATGCCGAGCCACGCGCGGTTGCCGACCATGGACGGACGGGCGCGAGCCCGTGGGAGGGCAGGGTGCGATGACCACGGCCACGGACAACCCGGGGGTGATGGCCGAGCTGCGCCTGCTCGGTCGGGGCCTCTCCGAGCTCGAGATGGTCCACAGGAACTTCGACAACCCTCGCCTGGAGTGGCGACGGCTGTTCGCCGAGGTCCTCGGCACGTTCTTCCTGGTGCTGGTCGGCGCCGGCGGAGGCGTCGTGAACGCCGTGAGCCACGGCCAGATCACGCGGGCCACCGCCGTGACGGCACCCGGGCTGATGGTGATGGCCATCATCCTGTTCATGGGGGCGATCAGCGGGGCCCACCTCAACCCGGCCGTCACCCTCGGCTTCGCCCTGCGCGGCGACTTCCCCTGGCGACGGGTCCCCGGCTACATCGTCGCCGAGCTGGTGGGGGCGACCCTGGGGGTGGTGTTCCTGAGGGTGGCCTTCGGCGAGGTCGGCAACCTGGGCGCCACCGAGCCCGGGCCCGGGATCTCCGACCTGCAGGCGTGCTCGATGGAGGCGATCCTGACCCTCGGCCTGTTCAGCGTGATCCTCGGGACGGCGTCCAGGGCCCAGAACCTCGGTCCGCTGTCCGCACTCGGGGTCGGCGCCTACATCGTGCTCGCGGGGCTCTGGTCGAGCCCGGTCAGTGCGGCGTCCATGAACCCGGCGCGGTCCTTCGGGCCCGACCTGGTCCTCGGCGACTTCAGCCACTACTGGGTGTACGTCGTGGGCCCGCTGCTGGGCGCGGGGCTGGCCGTGGGCATCGCCTTCGTGCTCCGCGGGCGCGGGGAGTCGGGCGGGGCGATGGCCGCACAGGGCGACCTCGAGGACCCCGAGACCGCGGCCCCGGACGGATCACCCCCGAACGGGTCGCCCACCGACGGTTCGCCCTCGGCGTGAGCACTCCACGGTCGGGCGGGAGGGGGGCGGTCGAGGCTCAGCAGGCCTGCTCGGTGATCCCCTCGCCCTCGAGCACCAGCTCGGGCATCGCGGCCATGACGGTCAGGTCGGGGTAGCACTCGGACTCCACCCAGATGCGGGAGGCCCCGAGCCCGAGGAGGGTTCCCTCGAGGGACGTGAGGATCCCGTCCAGGGTGTCGTCACCCAGCGGCGGGTGGAGGGTCAGGATCTTGCGGGGGCTCGTCACGAGAGGCTCGCTTTCCGGCTGGACGACGAAGGAGCTGATCGGTCAGTCGGGGGTTCCAACGAGCGGGATGTGCCCTGAGTAATCCCCCAGATGGGCTATATCCGGGCCATACCCGGAAATAGATGAACCGCCGGCGTCTCGGGTCACCGGCGGTTCGACTAGAACTCTAGACGGACGAGCCTGAAGAGAGACTCGGTTTTCCTTCAAGGTTTCCTCAAGGATGACCGGGGCGGCCCAGGGGCCCCACGGCCACTCGTAGTGCCTGAAACTCAGCAGTGCCCGGAAATGGAGCGAACCGCTGGCGTCTCGGGTCACCAGCGGTTCTGACCTCCAGTCTAGCCGTCGCCGTCGCCGGTTCCAGCGGCTCCGGGGGTTCGCCCCGAGTGGTCCAGCCCACTTCGCTGCCGGATCTGTACCGGCGATGTTTCGGTCAACCGGCGCCCGAGGGCGTACCGTCGAGCGCAGCAGAGAGTTCTTCGTGTCCCGCCAGCCAAGGCGCCGCCACTCGACGCTGAAGCATCAACCCGAGGTCGGCCACCGGCGCCACGGCTGCCTCAGGAATCCGGGCCCCATGCAGTTCTCGCTCAGCTCCTCCGTGACCGCACCCGATGTCCACCTCAGCGTGGACGGTGAGCTCGACATCTTCACCGCCCGGCAGGTCAGTCGCGCGATCAGCCAGGCGCTGTGGACCGGTGGCCGGCGGGTCCGGCTGGACCTCGCGGGCGTGACGTTCGTGGACGCCTCCGCACTCGGGGTGCTGGTCCGCGCCCGCGAGCTGATGAGGTCGTGCGCGGGCACGCTGGAGGTCGTGGCGTTCAGCCCGACCTTCCTACGGCTCTGCGTGCTGACCGGCCTGGTCGGCCTCACCCACCCCGCCGACCGTCGGGAGTTGGAGCTGACCAGCTGACCGACGCGGAGCCGACCGGCCGGCCGCGTCCCACCGTCCCCGGGCGCCCCCGTGGTCCGGGGGACGGTGGGTCGCACCGAGCGTGACCAGCCTGCTGCCCCGACGTCGTCCGCAACCACACCCTCAAGGGTGGAAACGTCTCAGCTGTCCTCGCCGGCGAGGTCCTCGCCGTGGGTGCCGGGGCGGGGCGCCCAGGGCAGCTCCTTGGCCGGGCGTACGACGATCAGCCGGTCGCCGCGCGCGAGCTGGGTGACGACCGGGTCGAAGTAGCGGTAGACCTTCTCGTCGCGCACCACGGCGATCACCTGGTCGGGCAGCGTCTGGGGCTGTTGGCCGACCTCGGAGACCAGCAGGTCGCGCTCGGCCACCTCGAGCCCCTCGCCGTAGGTGAGCAGGTCCTCCATCACCGAGCCGAGGGTCGGGCTGAGGGTGGAGAGGCCGAGCAGCCGTCCCACCGCGTCGGAGGAGGTGATCACCGAGTTGGCCCCCGACTGGCGCATCAGGGCGACGTTCTCCTGCTCCCGGACGGCGGCGACGATCCACGCATCGGGGTTGAGCTGTCGCACGGTGAGCGTGGTGAGCACGTTGGAGTCGTCGCGGTTGGTGGTGATGATGACCTGGCTGGCGGTGCCGACGCCGGCCCGCCGCAGCACCTCGCGCCGGGTCGCGTCGCCGGTGACCACCGCCAGGCCGTCGGTGTGCGCGTCCTGCAGCGCGCTGGAGCTGGGGTCGACCACGACGATGCCCTCGCGGTCGATCCCGTTGTTGACCAGGGTCTCCACGGCGCTGCGGCCCTTGGTGCCGTAGCCGACGACGACGACGTGCTCTCCCATGCTCTTCCTCCACCGGTTGACCCGGAACATCTCGCGGCCCTGCGAGGCGAGGACCTCGAGGGTGGTCCCGATCAGCAGCACCAGGAAGGCGATGCGGGCCGGGGTGATGACGAACGCGTTGACCAGGCGGGCCCGCTCGGAGACCGGCGCGATGTCGCCGTACCCTGTCGTGCTCAGGGTCACGGTCGTGTAGTAGATCGAGTCGACCAGGTTGACGCCGTAGGCGTCGGGGTCGTTGGCGTCGCGGTAGCCGCCACGGTCGAGGTAGACGATGAGGACCGTGCCGGCGAGGATCGCCAGCGCGAGGAGCAGCCGACGGCCCAGCTCCCACCACGGAGACCGCGACCGGTCCGGAAGGGCGACCTTGCCGCGAGGGGTGTCCTCGGAGGGGTCGGAGCGCTGGTCGGGCACGGGGTGAATCTAGTGGACCGGTGGGCCCGGGCCGCGCACGGCGGTCAGCTCGGCCGGTCCCACACCGCGATGGACCGCAGCCGCTGCACCAGCTCGAGCCGGGCCCGGGTGGTGGTCTTCTGCGGGAAGACGGTGTCGAACGCCGCGTTGACGGCGGCGCCGATCAGCACGGCGATGGCCACCAGGTAGAGCCACACCAGGACGGCGATGGGAGCCGAGAGGGGTCCGTAGATCGACCTGGAGTCGGCGGCGGTCGCGGTGAGGAAGGTCCGCAGCAGGTAGGAGCCCGCGATCCACACCACCAGGGAGAAGGTGGCCCCCGGGAGGTTGAAGCTCCAGCTCGTCCGCACCGGCACCGAGACGTGGTAGAGCGTGGCGAGGAAGCAGATGCACACCACGACGACGGTGGGCCAGTAGAAGTGCATGACGAAGTCGAACCGCGAGGGCAGCCAGTCCCCCACCAGGGACGGACCGGCGATCACCAGCGGCACCGTCAGCACCCCGGTGACCATGGCGAGGACGTACAGCGCGAAGGAGAGGGCGCGCGTCTTGATGATCCCGCGGTGCCCGCCGAGCCCGTGCATGATCGTGATGGTGTCGACGAAGACGTTGAGCGCCCGCGACCCCGACCAGAGCGCCAGCACGAAGCCCAGCGAGATCACGTCGAAGCGCCCGCCCTTGAGGACGTCGTCGATGGTCGGGACGATGATCCGGTTGACCGCGCTCGGGGTCAGTGCGCGCTCGGACAGGTCGATGACTGCCGACCGCACGTCGGCCACCTGGGCGGCGGTGAAGTGGTCGGTGACGTAGCCGATCGCGCCGGCCATGGCGAAGATCAGCGGCGGCACCGACAGCACCGCGAAGAACGCCGCCTCGGCCGCCAGCCCGGTCACCCGGTAGCGCAGGCACGAGCTCACCGTGGTGACCACCAGGCGCCAGATCACCTCGCGGGTGCTCCGCCACCAGGTGGCCCGGCTCCGAGCCACTGCGGGAGTCGCCGCGGACGGGCGGATCTCCGGCTGGGCCATGGGCCTACGGTAGCCACATGACGCGGCACTCTCCGGACGACATCCGGGTCGTCACCAACCAGGCTCCCCCGCTCGTCGGGCACAACGTGATCACCTCCGACCACGCGCTGGTCGAGGCCGTGGTGCGCCACGGCTCCGAGGACGTCGTCGCGGACCTCGCACCGCTCGGCGCGGAGGCCGGCTCGGCGGAGGCCCGCGAGCACGGCATCCTCGCCAACGAGAACCATCCGCAGCTCACCCCCTACGACCGCTACGGCAACCGGATCGACGAGGTGCGCTTCCACCCGTCGTGGCACTGGTTGATGGAGCGCGCGGTCGGGCACGGCCTGGCCGCGGCGCCCTGGGAGTCCGACTCTCCGCACGCCCACGTGCGTCGCGCCGCCGGCTTCATGGCCTGGTCGCACACCGAGCCGGGACACGGGTGCCCGATCTCCATGACGTACGCCGCGGTGCCGGCGCTGCGGGCCGACGACGCGCTGGCCAAGGAGTGGACCCCGCTGCTGGCCTCCACGTCCTACGACCCCGGCCTGCGCACCCCGTCGACCAAGCGGGGCGCGCTCGCGGGCATGGGCATGACCGAGAAGCAGGGCGGCTCCGACGTCCGGGCCAACGTGACGCAGGCACACCCGACCTCGGTCGACGGGGAGTACACCCTGCACGGGCACAAGTGGTTCACCTCGGCGCCGATGAACGACGTCTTCCTGGTGCTCGCACAGGCCTCCACCGATTCAGGGCAGGCCGGCGTGACGTGCTTCGTGGTGCCGAGGGTGCTGGCGGACGGCTCGCGCAACCGGCTCGACGTCGTACGCCTCAAGGACAAGCTGGGCAACCGCTCCAACGCCTCCTCGGAGCTGGAGTTCGACGGCACCGTCGCCCACCGGCTCGGCGACGAGGGTCGCGGGGTGCGCACCATCATCGAGATGGTCGCCGCGACCCGGCTCGACTGCGTGCTCGGCTCGACGTCGCTGATGCGGCGGTCGCTGAACGAGGCCGCCTGGCACGCCGCGCACCGCTCCGCCTTCGGGTCACGGCTCGCCGACAAGCCGCTCATGCAGAACGTGCTGGCCGACCTGGCGGTCGAGACCGAGGCCGCCACCGCGCTCGCGATGCGACTGGCTGCCGCGGTCGACCGGAGCGGCGACCCGCACGAGGCGGCGTTGCGTCGGATCGCGCTGCCGCTGGCGAAGTTCTGGGTCTGCAAGCGAACCCCGTTCATGGTCGCGGAGGCGCTCGAGTGCCTCGGCGGGAACGGGTACGTCGAGGAGTCGGTCATGCCGTTGCTCTACCGCGAGGCCCCGCTGAACTCGGTGTGGGAGGGCTCCGGCAACGTCAACGCCCTCGACGTGCTGCGGGCGCTCGCACGCGAGCCCGAGGTGCTGTCGGCGTGGATCACCGAGGTGGGCCTGGCCCGGGGCGGCGACGCGCGGCTGGACCGGGCGATCGACGACACGCTCGCGCTCCTGGGCGACGCCGCCACGCTCGAGGGGTCGGCCCGCCGCCTGGCCGGGCGGATGGCCGCCTGCCTCCAGGGGTCGCTGCTGGTCCGCCACGCCCCGACCGAGGTCGCGGACGCCTTCTGCGCCTCTCGACTCGGGACGGAGTACGACGGGACGTTCGGCACGCTCGCCGGAGGGGACCTGCGGGCGATCATGGAGCGTGCGACACCCGCCGCCTGACTCCTCTCCCGGGGGACACTCGCCGTTCACCCGGCTCCGCGAGGCTGCTCCGTCGTGAGTCCCGTCCAGCCGCAGGTGCTGCCCTCGTTGCTGGCGTCCTCCCGGGCACCGGCCCCGCGCACCCTGGTCGACATCTTCTCCATGATCGCCGAGGCGCACCCGAACGCGCTGGCGGTCGACAGCGGCGTGGAGGTCCTCACCTACGCCGAGCTGCAGACGGCGGCCCAGGAGCTGGCCGGACGGCTGGCGGCCGTCGGGGTGTCCTCGGGCGACAAGGTCGGGGTGCGGATCAAGTCCGGCACCACCGACCTGTACGTGGCCATCCTGGGGATCCTGCTGGCTGGAGCGGCGTACGTGCCCGTGGATGCCGACGACCCCGACGAGCGCGCCCGGGTGGTGTTCGAGGAGTCGGCGGCCGCGGCGGTCGTGGGTCACGAGCTGGAGGTGGCCGCCCGGGGGTCGCGGCCCCCGGAGGTCGGTGGCGGTCCGCCGCGGCCGGAGGACGACGCGTGGGTCATCTTCACCTCGGGCTCCACCGGGACACCCAAGGGCGTGGCGGTGACCCACCGCAACGCGGCGGCCTTCGTCGACGCCGAGTCCCGGTGGTACCTCCGCGACGCCCCGATCGGCCCGGGCGACCGGGTGATGGCCGGCCTCTCGGTGGCCTTCGACGCCAGCTGCGAGGAGATGTGGCTGGCCTGGGCGTACGGCGCCTGCCTGGTCCCCGCGCCCCGCTCCCTGGTCCGCTCCGGGGTCGACGTCGGGCCCTGGCTGGTGGCCAACGACATCACGGTCGTCTCCACCGTGCCCACCCTGGTGGCGCTGTGGCCGGCGGCCTCCCTGGACCGGGTCCGGCTCCTGATCATGGGCGGGGAGGCCTGTCCCGCCGAGCTCGCCGCCCGCCTGCAGGCCCCGGGCCGGGAGGTCTGGAACACCTACGGGCCGACCGAGGCCACGGTGGTCGCCTGCGGCACCGTCCTCGACGGCAGCGACCCCGTGCGCATCGGCCTGCCGCTCGACGGCTGGGACCTCGCCGTCGTCGACGCGGAGGGCCGTCCGGTCCCGGAGGGCGCGACCGGGGAGCTGATCATCGGTGGTGTCGGCCTGGCCCGCTACCTCGACCCGGCCAAGGACGCCGAGAAGTACGCACCCATGCCGAGCCTCGGGTGGGAGCGCGCCTACCGCTCCGGGGACGTCGTCCGCAACGACCCCGCCGGGCTGGTCTTCGCCGGCCGCGCCGACGACCAGGTCAAGCTGGGTGGCCGGCGCATCGAGCTCGGCGAGATCGACGACCAGCTCCTGCGCCTGCCGGGCGTGCGGTCCGCTGCGGCCGCCGTCCGGTCGACCAGGTCCGGCAACAAGCTGCTGGTCGGCTACCTCAACGTCGACGAGGCGTACGACGCCGGCGCGGCGCTGGAGGTGCTGCGACACCGGATGCCGGCCTCGCTCGTGCCGCGGCTGGCCGTGGTCGACAGCCTCCCGACACGCACCTCCGGCAAGGTCGACCGGGACGCCCTCCCCTGGCCGCTCCCCACCGGCGGGCCCGCACCGGGGGCCGGGCTGAGCGGGACCCAGGCCTGGGTGGCCGAGATCTGGAACGACGTCCTCGCCGCCGAGGTGACGTCGCCGAAGGACGACTTCTTCGACTTCGGGGGTGGCTCGCTGACCGGCGCGCAGGTCGTCAGCCGGCTGCGTGAACGGTTCCCGGAGGTGGCCGTGGGCGACCTCTACGCCAATCCCACCGTCGCCGCCCTCGCGGCGGCCCTGGACGAGCTCGGTGGCACCGTCGTGCGCTCGGACCGCAAGGTGCTGCCCATCCCGTCACGGAGCCAGGCGGTCCAGCTGCTCGCCCTGGTGGTGCTGCGGGCCCTGGCCGGTGGGCGGTGGCTCGCGTGGCTCGCCCTGGGCTCCACCGTCCTGTCCGGCTGGCTCACGTGGCTGCCCTCCTACCCGCCGGGCGTCCTGATCGTGACCAGCTGGTTCTTCCTGGTCCCGCCCGGCCGGATGACGCTGGCCGCCCTCCTCGCCCGGGTCGTGCTGCGCGGCGTCACCCCGGGCGCCCACCCCCGCGGCGGCAGGGTCCACCTCCAGGTCTGGCTGGCCTCGCGCATCCAGGACGAGCTCGCGGCCGCGGGGCTGGCGGGCGCGCCGTGGTTCCCGCAGTACGCCCGGCTCCTCGGTGCGCGCCTGGGCCAGGGCGTCGACCTGCACACGCTGCCGCCCGTGACCGGCCTCCTCGAGATCGGGGACGGGGCGGCGATCGAGCCCGAGGTCGACCTGGGCGGCTACTGGATCGACGGCGACGTCTTCCACGTCGGGGGGATCCGGATCGGCAAGCGCGCCCGGGTCGGGGCGCGCAGCATGCTCGCGCCCGGCGCGGTCGTGGGCAAGCGCGCGGAGGTCGCCCCGGGGTCCCTGGTCCTGGGCACGGTCCCACCCGACGAGTACTGGTCGGGCTCCCCCGCCGAACGGCTCTCCGACCACGCGCGCGGCCCGTGGCCCGACGAGGTCCCGTCGCGTGGCCGGGTCTGGCTGGTCGTCTACGGCCTGGTCTCGCTCGTGGTCGCCGGACTGCCGGCGATGGGCCTGCTTGCCGGCGCGGCCGTGCTGGTCCCGGTCGTGGACGGCTCCACCTCGCTCGGCGACGCGTTCCTCTCTGCGCTGCCGTGGCTCCCCCTCGCCGGCTTCGTGGCGTACGCCGTGCTGGGGCTGCTCGTCCTGGGGCTGGTACGGGTCCTGTCCTGGGGCATGACCCCCGGGGCCCATCCGGTCCGGTCCGGCGTCGGGGTGAGGATCTGGGGCACCTTCCGGGTGCTCGACGAGGCCCGGACCTGGCTGTTCCCCCTCTACTCGAGCGCCCTGACCCCGATCTGGCTGCGCCTGCTCGGCGCCCGGATCGGCAAGGGAGTGGAGGCCTCGACCGTGCTGCTGATCCCCAAGTTCGCGCAGGTCAACGATCACGCGTTCCTCGCCGACGACACCCTCCTGGGGTGCTACGAGCTCGGGGGCGGCCAGATCCGGGTGGAGCGCGTCAAGATCGGCAAGCGAGCCTTCGTCGGCAACTCCGGCATGGCCGCCGCCGGACGCAAGGTGCCGAAAGCCGCGCTGGTCGCCGTCCTGTCGGCGGTCCCGAGGCGCGCCAAGGTCAAGGCCGGGTCGTCCTGGCTGGGCAGCCCGCCCACCAAGCTGCGCCGGTCGAGCGACGAGGCGGACTCCAGCCGGACCTACGACCCGCCCAGGCGCCTGCACGTCTACCGCGGCCTGGTCGAGACCGGGCGCCTGCTGCCGATGCTGCTCGGCGTGCTCCTGCACGTGGCCGTCGGAGCCCTCCTCCTGGCGCTGC
>Ga0308174_10000846_pt1 | contig 13596 bp, 9 predicted proteins | sample PhyPR2_FD_203894 | JGI IMG/M metagenome (GOLD analysis project Ga0308174, IMG submission 203894) | Soil microbial communities from UC Gill Tract Community Farm, Albany, California, United States - DLSLS.P.R2 | ecosystem: Environmental > Terrestrial > Soil > Agricultural land | place: USA...
AAAAAAGACAATCTTGGTGCAAAGGAGTCAATTTCTATTCCTGCCTTAAGGCCGGTTCTAACATATTCCAATCCATCTGCGAGCGTATAGGCTAGCTCCAAATCGGCAGGTGCTCCAGCCTCCTGCATATGATAACCAGAGATACTAATACTATTAAACTTCGGCATATATTTTGAGGTATATTCAAAAATATCAGCGATAATTTTCATTGACATCTCAGGTGGATAAATATATGTATTCCGCACCATATATTCTTTTAAAATATCATTTTGAATCGTTCCAGCAAGCGTTTCCTGACTAACTCCCTGCTCTTCAGCTGTGACAATGAAAAACGCAAGAATGGGGAGAACCGCCCCATTCATGGTCATTGAAACCGACATTTGATCAAGTGGTATTCCGTCAAAAAGCGTCTTCATATCGAGAATGGAATCGATGGCAACACCTGCTTTACCAACATCTCCAACTACGCGTGGATGGTCGGAATCATACCCACGGTGTGTAGCCAAATCGAAGGCAACCGATAGGCCCTTTTGCCCCATGGCTAGATTTCGGCGATAAAACGCATTACTTTCTTCAGCGGTTGAAAATCCTGCATATTGTCTTACCGTCCATGGCCGATTGACGTACATTGTCGGATAAGGCCCACGAGTATAGGGCGGCAGACCTGGCAGATCATCTATATGCTCCAGATCCTCACAATCCTCTTTTGTATAGAGGGGCTTTAATTTAATTTGTTCATTTGTTTCAAAGAGTAAGTCATCGATAGTGGTCTCAATTTCCTTGTTAACCTGTTCCTCCCATTGTTCTTTTGTGGTGAGCGGTTGCTCAGAAAAAAGCGATAGGCTTTGAAAATCAGGCTTTTGCATCGGCCTTCACCTCCATTTCCGATAGAATTGTAGCTAGCGTTTCATAGCAATTGCTTTTTACATGGATAAACCCTTGGATTCCCTCGTTTATCCATTGTGCTTGTTTGTCGTTTTCAGGTAGTCCCGCTAAATAAAAAACTCTATCTGGAAAATTAGCTTTTAATTCATTAATAATGTTATGTCCAATTGCTTCGTATTGCTCATTCGTGCCACACAGGCAAAAATACTTTGTAGACTGGTTTATCATAAATTCTTCGGCCTTCTCGGTCCCGCTTTCTACCGTTTTTAGGCCTCCAGCTGCCAAAAAGCCTTTCATAAAATCAAGCCTTGCTTTGTACTGCTTTAATTCTCCCAAGCAAATCATACCCATTACCGGTGATTTGTCTTTTGCAGCTTTTCGCAACTCTTCATATGGTTCTGCTAATCTTCGTGTATTTAATGGCTTTGTTTCAGTTGGGACAACTTCATCAAGATTGACATAAACATTGGTACCGATAATGCTTTGCTTTCTAGTAAAAATATCTTGCTTTCTTTTTTCATAAACTGAGGATATTTGTTCTTGCAGCCAACCAGATTTTAGGACCTCAAGAATACCACCTTTAGCCTCAATTTGCTGAAAGAATTCCCATGCTTTTTCCGCTAATTGGGTGGTCAGTTCTTCGATATACCATGATCCACCCGCTGGATCGATTACTTTTTTCAAGTGAGCTTCTTCTTTTAAAATTAACTGAGTATTTCTAGCTATTCTCTCTGAGAACGCATTTGACCCGGTCAATTCATCAAAGGGTAATACATGTAAATATTGAATTCCGCCCAGCACTGCCGCAAACGCTTCATTTCCAGAGCGAAGCAGATTGACATGCGGGTCATAGATTGTTTTTGTGAATGTAGAAGTCTCGGCAGCGATTACCATTCCCCGTGAATCATTGTCAGCACCATAGGCTTCCATTATTTTGTTCCAAATGATTCGTGCTGCCCGTAGCTTGGCAATTTCCATGAAAAAGTTGCTGCCAACCGAGAACTGAAAAATCATTTTTGAAAGAATTTCTTCAAGCTCCATCCCTTTATCTAGTAGTTCCTGAACATAGTGCACAGCTTCCGCCGCTGCAATTCCTAGTTCTTGAACAGCATTTGCACCATTATTGTGATAGGTTGTGGTATCGATTAGGATGGTCCTTAAATTAGGGAATAACTTGCAAGCATGCGTAATATTCTCTAGCCATCCTACAAAAAATTCTTCGGTGATACTGCCTTCCTCTGCTAAAAGGGACAGGGGGTCCTCACCAATATATCCGGTGACTTTTTCTCCATTCGTTAGGTTAGCGAATAATGCTGCTTGCAATCCTTTGGTATTAATGGCAAATGGATATTTTTCAGATAACTCCCCTAACGAAAATTCTTTCAGTGATTCGAAAAGTTCTTTTGTAACTTCGAAAGAAAGGGCGGTTTGTCCTTTGTCAATGGCAGCGGTAAGCTTTTCCTTTAAATCTTCCATTGTTGAATAGGAAACCCGCCCGGCCACTTTCCATCCGTTTGTTACATATCCAAGCGGATAGGCTCCCCTTCGATAATCAGAACTGCCAGGATATTCTGATACCTTTTTTTCATCCACACGAGAATAAAGCGGTTTCAAAGTAATGTTTTCATAAGTAGGGCTTTGAAGAGACTCTATTGATTTTCCTTTTAAAGATTCCTCTGCTTTTTCTTTCCAGTCAAGTTCTGTTTTTGAAGGAAAGAACTGATCTCGCAAATCTACCAAACTCCACAACTCCCTCCAAGAAAAATTATAAAAATTCAATTAATTCTATTTTAGGATACAAAGACAAATCAGGCAATAAAAAGAAAAAGGTAGTGCCCAATTAGATGCAGGTGCCAGTAACTTTTTTTCTCTGTTACGGTCAACTAGAACTCGCATAGATGATTGTTACAACGATTCTTCCACCGTTGGAGTCAACTAGAGCCCGCATAGATGACCCAAATTACAACTTTTCCCCATTTACGGTCACTAAGATCCTCTATTAACGAAATATTTTATAAACCCCAAAAAATAAACCGCTGCCAGTCTTACCGGCAACGGTTTATTTTAATAAATTGACGTAGTTGATTTCGATGTATTTTCAAGAATTTCTTTAACCCTTTGCAAGAAACGTCCACAAACGAGTCCGTCTAATACGCGGTGATCGAGTGACATACATAGGTTCACCATGTCACGAACGGCAATCATGCCATTGTTCATCACAACAGGACGTTTAACAATCGATTCTACCTGCAGGATGGCGGCCTGCGGGTAATTAATGATCCCCATTGATTGAACAGAACCAAATGAACCGGTATTGTTAACAGTAAATGTTCCGCCTTGCATGTCTTCCGACTTAAGCTTACCGTTCCGAACTTTCACAGCAAGTTCAGAAATTTCGCGAGCGACGCCTTTGATTGTCTTTTCATCAGCATTCTTAATTACAGGGACATATAAAGCATCATCTGTTGCAACAGCAATCGAGATATTAATATCTTTCTTCTGGATGATCTTATCCCCAGCCCACATCGAATTGATTTGCGGGAATTCTTTCAACGCCTGAGCTACAGCTTTGACAAAGAAGGCGAAGAAGGTTAAATTGAAGCCTTCTTTTTTCTTGAATTCATTTTTGATGGAATTGCGATATTCCACCAAATTCGTTGCATCGACTTCCATCATTGTCCATGCATGTGGCGCTTCATGCTTACTGCGCAGCATGTTCGCAGCAATGGCTTTACGGATTCCTGTTACTGGAATTTCAATATCTCCAGCTTGTACAGGAACATTCACAGGTGGTGCAGCTTGTGCCGAAGTCGTAACAGGCTGATTTGCTGCAACTGGCTGAGCAATTTCCTGTTTTGGAGCCTGTTGTGTGACTGGAACTTCAGCTTTTGCACCGGCAGCGGGAATTTTACCTGTGTCAATAATTTTCAATAAGTCTTTTCTGGTAATACGTCCACCTGCACCCGAACCTTGAACCTGTGCTAAGTCAATTCCATGCTCTTGGGATAGTTTTAAAACAGCTGGTGAATAACGACCGGCATTACCTTGATCACCATTAGAAACAGATGCGCTTTGAGCACTTCCTGTTTGGGCAGTTTCTTTTACCACTTCAGTGGACTCGCCGCCTTCGATTTCGATGGTGCAAATAATTTCACCAACAGCCACTGTATCTCCTTCACCGGCAATTAGTTCTTTAATCACACCTGAAAATGAGGATGGTACTTCTGCATTAACTTTATCTGTCATAACCTCTGCAAGAGGATCATATTTATTTACATTATCCCCAACGGATACAAGCCACTTACTAATGGTTCCTTCTGTAACACTTTCACCTAATTGGGGCATTTTAATTTGTTCAACTGCCAATGGGTAAACCTCCTTAATGCAATTCATATAACTTAGGGTAATGTCTAGCTCCAGCGCCTAGCCCCTCGAGGTCTTAAGACGTTCCTCTCCGGAGGGCAGGGGCCCATCCTCCAAGGACCGTCTTAAGCTAGTCGGGGCTGATCAAGGCGCTTCCGCTTTTCGTTTTAAAACTCAGCAAGTTCTCTCATTGCTTTTTCTACTTTATCTGGATTTACCATAAAGTATTTCTCCATTGTTGGAGCATACGGCATGGCCGGTATGTCTGGACCAGCTAGGCGTTTAATTGGAGCATCTAGTTCAAATAGGCAATTTTCGGCAATGATTGCTGCAACCTCACCCATGATACTGCCTTCTTTCGTATCCTCTGTCACAAGCAAAACCTTACCTGTTTTCGAAGCGGCTTCAATAATCGCTTCCTTATCGAGAGGATAAACAGTTCGCAAATCGAGAATATGAGCTGAAATACCGTCCTTTGCCAATTTTTCAGCTGCTTGAAGCGCAAAATGTACGCAAAGACCGTAGGTAATAACAGTAATATCCTCACCTTCCCGTTTCACGTCAGCTTTCCCAATCGGCAATGTATAATCATCCGTTGGAACCTCTCCTTTAATCAAACGATAGGCCCGTTTATGCTCAAAGAAAAGAACCGGATCATTATCACGAATCGCTGCTTTTAATAACCCTTTTACATCATAAGGAGTGGATGGCATAACAATTTTTAAACCTGGCTGGTTTGCAAAAACCGCCTCAACTGATTGAGAGTGATATAGTGCGCCATGTACTCCGCCGCCATATGGTGCACGAATCACCATTGGACAGTTCCAGTCGTTATTGGAGCGATAGCGGATTTTAGCTGCCTCTGAAATAATCTGATTTACTGCCGGCATAATGAAATCGGCAAATTGCATTTCTGCGATCGGGCGCATGCCATACATTGCTGCACCGATTCCTACGCCAGCAATCGCTGATTCAGCAAGCGGTGTATCAATGACTCGCTCTTCACCGAATTGTTCATATAATCCTTGAGTGGCTTTAAAAACGCCGCCCTTAAGACCTACGTCTTCACCGAGGACAAAAACCTTCGGATCCCGCTCCATTTCTTCACGAATGGCCATTGTTACTGCATCTATATAAGAAATTACCGCCATGTTAAGTCCCCCTTACTTGTCCCCATATACATATTTCAGCGCTTCTTCTGGTGCAGCATACGGAGCATTTTCAGCGTAATCAGTTGCCTCATTCACCAGTTTCATGACACGGTCATTGATTTCTTTTTCCGACTCATCATTCATGACACCTGTTTCTTTTAAGTAGGCACCAAAGGTAATAATCGGATCTTGTGTTTTCGCTTTTGCCACTTCATCCGGTGCCCGATAAGAACGATCATCATCATCAGAAGAGTGTGGTGTCAAACGATAGGAAACCGTTTCAACTAAGGTAGGACCTTCTCCGCGACGACCGCGGTCCACCGCTTCTTTTACAACTTTATAAACTTCCAGTGGGTCATTCCCATCGACAGTGAATCCTGGCATCCCATAACCAATTGCACGATCTGAAACCTTTTCACAGCCCAATTGCTTTTCAATTGGAACCGAAATTGCATACTTATTGTTTTCACACATGAAGATAACGGGAAGCTTGTGCACACCGGCAAAGTTTGCTCCTTCATGGAAATCCCCTTGATTGGAAGAACCTTCTCCAAAGGTCACGAAGGTGCACAAGTCCTTTCTTTCCATCTTTCCAGCTAGAGCCACTCCGACAGCGTGAGGTACCTGGGTTGTAACTGGTGAAGAACCTGTAACAATGCGGTTTTTCTTTTGACCAAAGTGTCCGGGCATTTGTCGGCCACCTGAATTAGGATCTTCTGCTTTTGCAAAACCAGAAAGCATTAATTCCTTTGGGGTCATACCAAAAGTTAAAACGACACCCATATCCCGGTAATAGGGGAATACATAGTCTTTATCTGTATCAAGAGCAAAAGCTGCACCAACTTGGGCTGCTTCCTGACCTTGACAGGAAATTACAAAAGGTATTTTCCCTGCGCGATTTAATAACCACATCCGCTCATCAATACGGCGAGCGAGCAGCATGGTTTCATACATTTCTAAAACTTTTTCATCATTTAAACCTAATGCTTCATGACGCTTTTCAGTCATTAAGTGTTACCTCCCATTTGTTCATAGAAAAGCGGAAGCGCCTTGCACAGGCCCGACAGCTGCTTGCGAGCCTGACGATGAAGTCGTTCTTTGACTTCATTGGCAGGCGTGACGCGACCTCGAGGGCCCAGGCGCTGCAGCTAGACACTACCACTTTTACATTGTAATTTATCCGTGCAGCGCTTTACCATCTACTGCAAGTGCAGCTTCTCCAATCGCCTCTGAAAGTGTTGGATGTGGGTGAATGGTATGGGCAATTTCCCACGGTGTAGCATTTAGAACCATTGCTAGTCCTGCTTCGGAAATCATATCTGTAACATGCGGACCAATCATATGCACCCCAAGTATATCATTGGTTTCTTCATCAGCGACAATTTTAACAAAACCATCAGATTCACCGAAAACAAGGGCTTTCCCAATGGCACGGAAAGAAAATTTACCCACTTTCACTTTATAGCCTGCATCAATTGCTTGATCTTCGGTAATTCCTACACTTGAAACTTCAGGATTGCTATAAATACATTTGGAAATCAAGTTATAATCAATTGGTGAAGGATCTTTTCCGGCAATATGCTCGACGGCAACAATTCCCTCATGAGAAGCAACATGTGCGAGCTGCAGGCCGCCAATGACGTCACCAATGGCATAAATATGAGATTCCTTTGTTTGGAAAAATTCATTTGTGACGATATTGCCTCTTTCAAGCTGTATTTCTGTATTTTCAATTCCAATGCCTTCTGTATTGGCTTGACGTCCAACAGAAACAAGCAGCTTTTCAGCTGAATATTCTTTTAAACCGCCTTTAACTTCTGCAGAAATGGTTACACCATCACCTTTTACAAGCGTTTCCGGAAGTACTTTGGCACTGGTAACGATTTTAATTCCTTTTTTCTTCATGAGTCGCTGCATTTCTTTTGAAATATCTTTATCCTCTGTAGGGATAATACGTTCTGCGTACTCAATCACAGTTACATTAACGCCAAAATCAGACAATAACGATGCCCATTCGATTCCTATGACACCGCCGCCAACAATAATGATAGACTCTGGTAGACTTTCAAGCTCTAAGGCTTCATCAGAAGATATCACTTGGACTCCATCTATCACAAGACCTGGAAGTGTTCTCGGTCTTGAACCTGTTGCAACGATTACATTTTTTGGGAGGAGCATTTCGTTTTCATCCCCATTGTTCATTTCAACAGAAATGGTACCAGGCATCGGTGAAAAAATGGATGGTCCTAAAATGCGGCCTAGTCCTTCGTAAATATCAATTTTTCCCTGTTTCATTAAATGCTGAACACCTTTATGAAGCGTGTCGATTATTTTCGCTTTTCTCTCCTGAACTTTGCCGAAATTATAGCTAACTTCACCGGTGATAACGCCAAAATCTTCACTATGCTTTGAAGTTGCATACACTTCTGCACTTCGAAGTAGTGCTTTACTCGGAATACATCCTTTATGTAAGCAAGTGCCGCCTAGCTTTCCTTTTTCGACAATTGCTGTTGTTAAACCAAGCTGTGCGGCACGGATAGCAGCAACATAACCACCAGTCCCCCCGCCAAGAATGACTAAATCATATTCATTTGCCATTATATGTTCATCCCCATCTTTCTCAAATTTTAGCTATTTTAAAAGTACCAGGATAAATTTTTACCTCTTCTTCTCCCCGCAAGACACGAAGCGCGCCTTCAGCCAATGCCTGAAGTTCGTTCTCCCCAGGGTTGATAATGACATCCGCAATCCAGTTGATGCGATCGGTGATCGATTTTACAAAGCCTTTCCCATACGCAAGGCCTCCAGTTAAAATAATCGCATCGACCTTTCCCGATAACACGGCACTCGCTGCACCAATTTCTTTGGCAACCTGATAGGCCATGGCATCATATACAAGCCTTGCCTCCTCATCGCCCTCTTCAATCCTTTTTTCAACGACAACTGCATCGTTTGTCCCAAGATACCCAACGAGACCCCCTTGCCCGACAAGCTTCTTCATCAACTCTTCCCTGAAATATTCACCAGAATAGCAAAGTGAAATTAAATCTCCAGCAGGAACTGTTCCAGCACGTTCCGGGCTAAAAGGTCCATCACCGTGAAGACCATTGTTTACATCAATGACTTTACCTTTTTTATGAATTCCAACCGTAATTCCCCCGCCCATGTGGGTAACAATTAAATTCAACTCGTTGTATGTTTTACCTAATTCTTTTGCAACTCTTCTTGCAACAGCCTTCTGGTTCAAAGCATGAAAAATACTTTTTCTTTCAATTAATGAAAACCCAGAAATTCTGGCAATTGGGGCAAGTTCATCCACGACAACAGGATCCACAATAAAAGAAGGAATATTCAGACCAGATGCAATCTCACATGCAATTATACCACCTAAATTCGACGCGTGTTGACCAGAAAAACCAGTTCTTAAATCTTTCAACATTTCTTCATTTACAGCATAGGTCCCGCCTTCAATAGGGCGCAGTAAACCTCCCCGTCCACAAACAGCTGATAGCCCGGAAACATTGATTCCTTCTAAGACAAGCTCGTCTAAAATAGTCTTTTTTCGAAATTCGTACTGGTCAATGATTTTAGAAAAGGAATTGATGATTTCAGACTCGTGACGAATGGTTTTTTCAAAAATAGAAACATCATTATCGAAAACTCCAATCTTAGTTGAAGTTGAGCCAGGGTTGATGATGAGTATTCGATATTCTTTATCTTGCAACGTATTGACCTCCCTAACCTCTTGCAATTACTTATGAAAGCGCTGAATTCTCATTCAGCGCTTTCATGTATTATTACTAGATTAACGTCTGCTTAAAATGTGATGCCCATTTTGTAAGAATTGGCTGCGAGAATTGCGCATTCTTTCAATTCTTTCTTCTACCATGCGGTCAGCTGCTACGTATGTCGGAATGCCATCACGCTTTGATATTTCAATGATTTTTTCAATACTTGAATAAAGTTGGTCGACTTTTTTCATTGCACGGTCATAGTTATAACCATAAAGCTCATCAGCGACGTTAATTACGCCTCCAGCATTAATAACATAATCTGGTGCATAAACAATACCCATTTCATGGATAATATCACCATGACGGGTATCTTTTAATTGATTGTTCGCAGAACCAGCAATCACTTTAGCTTTAAGCTGTGGAATAGTATCGTCATTAATCGTTGCTCCGAGAGCACATGGTGCGTAAATATCGCAATTTACACTATAAATTTCATTTGGGTCTACAGCACGTGCTCCAAAGTCTTCAACAGCACGCTGAACTGCTTCTTTATTTATATCTGTAACAATCAGCTGCACTCCTTCTTTATGCAAATACTCACAAAGAGTATAGGCAACATTTCCCACACCTTGGACAGCAACGACTTTCCCTTCAAGGGAATCAGTACCGAAAGCCTCTTTAGCCGCCGCTTTCATCCCGCGGTAAACACCATATGCGGTAACAGGAGAAGGATTGCCTGATGAACCAAAGGCAGGAGAAATGCCTGTTACATAATCCGTTTCTTCGTGGATTAAATCCATATCAGCAACGGTTGTGCCGACGTCTTCCGCCGTAATATATCTTCCATTAAGACCTTGAATGTAGCGGCCAAAAGCACGGAACATTTCTTCATTTTTATCTTTTCGAGGATCACCAATAATGACTGTTTTACCACCACCAAGATTTAAACCAGCGGCAGCATTTTTGTAGGTCATACCTTTTGCTAATCTTAATGCATCTTCAATGGCAGCTTCTTCTGACTCATATGTCCACATGCGGGTACCGCCAAGAGCCGGTCCAAGAGTTGTATCATGAATGGCAATAATCGCCTTTAATCCTGAGGATTTATCCTGACAAAATACTACCTGCTCATAATCATATTTTTCTAAGTACTTGAAGATTTCCATGTTTATTCCTCCTCGAATTTTAAAAATCTATTTTTCAGCAGAACATAGTGCAAGTGCAAGCGAATATAACTTACTTTCAGCAGAATCAGCTCTTGACGTTAATACAATTGGCACTTTTGCCCCTGCAATAACAGCTCCAACCTTAGCATTCGCAAAATAAACTAATGATTTATATAATGCATTCCCAACTTCAATTGCAGGTACTAATAAAATATCTGCTTTTCCTGCTACATCACTATGAATACCTTTGTGTTCTGCAGCAAGCTCTGACACCGCATTATCTAATCCAAGCGGGCCATCCACGATACAGCCTGGTATTTGACCTCTTCTATTCATCACTGTTAATGCGGCTGCGTCAACTGTTGCCTGCATTGCAGGATTAACCACTTCCACCGCGGCTATCGGAGCTACCTTCGGAGTATCAATCCCGATTTTTTTGGCAATCGTTACTGCGTTGTTAATAATTTGCACTTTTTGGTTTAAATCCGGAGAGATATTCATCCCTGCATCGGTAATAATCTTAAATCGGTCGTAACCTGGAATTTCAAACACAGCAACATGTGAAAGGATATTTTTAGTCCTTAGACCGTATTCCTTATTTAATACCGCTTTTAAAATAACGTTAGTCGGTATGTTTCCTTTCATCAAAACATCTGCTTTTTTGTTAGAAACCATTTTCACCGCCAATTCGGCTGCAATTGCACTCGACTCCGCATGAACAATTTCTAAACCCTCAAAGATTGTTTTCTCAAGGTTATGCGTTTCAATAATTGTCTTAATCTTTTCTTGGTCACCAATTAGAATAAAATTAGACATCTTTCGGTTCATTGCATCCAAAACCGCTTCAATGACTTCTGCATCCTCTGCTACAGCGACAGCCACAGTATTTGACTTTTGTAGGGTTGCTCTATTAATTAGTGAGTCCAGCAACAAGTTGTCATCAACCCTTTCTCTGTAAAATGCAACTCCGTTATACTAATATGCAAGATTCATGCCAACTAAATTTATTGAAAACGCTTTATTCCCCAGAAATTAACCATGAATTTTTTTGCACAGTATGAAATTTATTGCATGCTACTATTTTCAAGTTTGTATTTTTCAAGTTTATAATATAGATTCCTTACTGACAACCCAAGGGTTTTAGCGGTTAAGGTCTTATTTCCTTTTAAACGCAGCATTGTCTGTTGAATGATTTTCGTTTCATACTTTTCCAGCATTTCCGATAATGAACAGTCAAGCGTAAATGAATCAGACCCAAGAAAAAAGGCTTCGCCGCCTGGTAGTTTATTTTTAAGTTCTGGTAAGTGCTGGACATCTATAAAGGTTTCAGAGAAATTCATAAAAATAATCGCTCGACCTAAGATATTTTCTAATTCCCTGACATTCCCTGGCCAATCATAGCCCAACAATTGAGCCATCGCCACGTCTGTTACCCCTTCAACATTTCGTCCATAATCTCGATTAATTTTTTGAATTAATCTTTCACACAATAATGGTATTTCTTCTTTCCGTTTCCTTAGTGGAGGAATATGTATTGGCATGCGATTTAATCGATAATATAAGTCTTCCCTAAAAGTACCGGTAGCAATTCCTTTTTCAAGATTAACATTTGTAGCGGCAATGATCCTAACGTTGATGACCACTGGTTTAGTTCCCCCGACGCGGATAATTTCATTCTCTTGTAAAACTCTAAGAAGTTTTGCTTGGGTATTAGCCGGCAATTCTCCGATTTCATCAAGAAAAATACTCCCATTATTAGCCTCTTCAAAAAATCCCCTTTTCCCCCCTCGTTTTGCACCCGAGAAAGCCCCTTCTTCATAACCAAATAATTCACTTTCGAGTAATGACTCTGAAATAGCTGCACAATTAACACGAATAAATTTATTAAATTTGCGGTCACTTGCGTTATGTATCGCATGAGCAAATAATTCTTTACCTGTACCGGATTCACCACGGAGCAATACGGTTGCAGGTGTTTTTGCCCCAAGCTTTGCCTGTTCAATCGCTAAATTCATCTCTTCATTTTTTCCAATTATATCTTCAAAGGTATATTTTGCTTCTAGAGTACGGATAATTTGTCTTGCCCTGTTCAATTCCCTGCTTAGTGATGTTATCTCAGACATATCATGAATAACACCAACACTCCCCTTTAAAATCCCCTTTACTATAATTGGGGCAACATTTACGATTACCTCCTTCATGCCGGGTCCTACCCTCATAGCTACACCACGGACTGCACGTCTTGTTTGCAGTACCTTCATGTGCATACTTTCGCCTTCTGAGATATCTGCAGTTGCTGGTTGGCCAATTACTTGATCCTGAGTAAGGCCTGTTAGACGGGTATACGCCGGATTAATCAGAATCCCTTTACCGTCTTCATCAACAACGGAAATAGCGTCATCACTAGATTGAATAATCGCTTGAAGCATGGTTTGAATTTCCTTTAAGTCCGTTAATTCCTCAGCTAAATTAACCACATCTGTGATATCTTTAAAAACAGCAAATGCACCAATTAGGCTTCCATCTTCCTCAATTATCGGAATGCGTGTCGTGATAATCTTGCGGCCATTACCAAGCAGCATTTCTTGATTAGCTTCCATTCTTCTCGTTTCAAGAATTAGCGGTAGTCTGCTATCCGGGATGACTCCCATGACAAATTTCCCAATTGCTTGATCCTTTTTTACTCCAATCATTTCTTCTGCCCGTCGATTAAATAGAATTACAGTTCCTGTTTTATCTATCCCGACCATGCCATCGTGGGAAGCATTAAAAATTAGTTCCTGTTGATAGGATTCATTTTGATGCATTTTTATCAGGTCTTCTTTTTCTTCCATTAGCTTTGATACGAGAAAAGCGACACTTCCCGGAATAAGAATGGTTTTACTATGTTTTGCTTGTCTTAGTTCTTGAAAAACCGAGTCGTCACCAGTTACATCAATGATAATATCCACTTTTTCGTTCAAAAATGGCCGCCAATCGGTTCCCGTTTTTATACCTTCTTTTTTTGCAAGTATTATCCCCGGTACATCCTCATTTCGATCAATAACAGCCTGAACATGTAAAACTTCAGCCTCAATTAAAATCTTCAGAATCGCTGTCCCGCCTTTACCAGCACCAACTATTACAACATTTTGCATTTTGAAACCACCTTTGATTGAATGAATAGGAAATATTTTTCAGGCTTTAATAGTGGAAACATGCAACTTTCTTCATTATCTATTTTATATTCAATTCTTAACCTTGACAAATTTCTTTAATATACTATTATTTCTGTGAAGTAGTTTTTTTCAATTTAAT
>Ga0308174_10000847_pt1 | contig 13594 bp, 15 predicted proteins | sample PhyPR2_FD_203894 | JGI IMG/M metagenome (GOLD analysis project Ga0308174, IMG submission 203894) | Soil microbial communities from UC Gill Tract Community Farm, Albany, California, United States - DLSLS.P.R2 | ecosystem: Environmental > Terrestrial > Soil > Agricultural land | place: USA...
GTGGGGCTACACCATAGTCAACGACGTAACGGCGCGTGACTTGCAGAAGCAGGCACGTCAATGGTTTCTCGGCAAGGCGCTTGACACTTTCTGCCCGATGGGCCCGGTGATCGTCACCCCGGACGAGCTTGATCCGGAGAACCTGCAGATCAAGACCTGGATTAATGGCGAACTGCGCCAGAATGCCAATACCAGCGACCTGATCTTCAATATACCGACCATTATTGAAGTCCTGTCCGCCGGCATGGCGCTTGAAGCGGGCGATGTGATTGCAACCGGCACCGCGGCCGGCGTCGGCATCGGCTTCAAGCCACCCAAGTTCCTGAAGTCCGGCGATGAAATGAGGCTGGAAATCGAGGGCATCGGAACCCTGCTCAATCGGATGGAATAAACGCTGCAGCACAGCTTCGGCCCAACCAATATTCTTAAGGAACTTTTGATGAGAGCATTTTTATTGCGTCTCAGCGCTCTTGCCACGGCCGCGTTCGCGCTGGTTGCCGGTTTGCCGGGTAGTGCGCTTGCACAGGATAACTGGCCATCGCGGCCGATTTCCATGGTGGTGCCGTTTCCGCCCGGTGGTGTTGCCGATACCGTGGGACGGCCGGTGGCGCAGGCATTGGCCCGCGAACTCAAGCAGTCGGTCGTCGTGGAAAATAAGGCCGGCGTCGGCGGCGCGATCGGCATAGCGGCGGTAGCCAAGGCAAAGCCGGACGGCTACACGTTATTGATGTCGCTGGCATCGATGACTACGATCCCGGAAGCTGACAAGATCAACGACAAGGCATCCTTGTTCCAGATGGCGCAACTGAAGCCGATTGCGCGCTTCACCGCTGATCCGGTCGTGCTGATAGTGCGTAGCGATGCTCCCTGGAAGACGGTGCAGGAGTTCGTGGCGGATGTGCGCAGTAAACCGGGCAAGTACAGCTACGCGTCGTCCGGAAACTACGGCACCATGCATGTTCCGATGGAAATGCTGAAGGCCAACGCCAACCTGCGCATGCTGCATGTTCCCTACACAGGAGCCGGTCCGGCGTTGATCGCACTCCTCGGTGGACAGGTCGATGCCGTGGCGACCGGGCCAGCCACCGTGCTGCAGCACATCAAAGGCGGCAAGCTGAAGGCGCTTGCGCATTGGGGCGAGGGTCCGCTGGCGTCGCTGCCCGGTGTGCCGACATTGAAGGAAGCCGGCTTCCCGCTGGAGTATGCGCAGTGGTCAGGCCTGTTCGTGCCGGCCGACACGCCGGACGCGGTAGTGAACAAGCTACGTGCCGCGGCGCATCAGGCCGCCGACGATCCGGCGGTGAAGACGGCCATCAACGGCGCCGGCAGTTCCATCATGTACATGGACGCGCCCCAGTTCCAGGCCTATCTTGATACAGACGTCAGGAAGATGGGGGATATTGTGCGAAAGATCGGTAAGGTGGAATAGCCCGTCTTGCAGCAACGCCAGTAGTCGCCGGATCAGGCTTCCGGCCGCCAGCGGCTTTGCTTGTTCCACGCAATTCTTGATGGAGACCGAAGAGAGAGGGAAAAGACAAAGGGCTTACATGGAAATCCATGTAAGCCCTTGATTTTTGGTAGGCCGTGCGGGATTCGAACCTGCGACCAACGGATTAAAAGTCCGCTGCTCTACCAGCTGAGCTAACGACCCAAAACTGACTGCGACAACGCCGCACAAGTGCGGCTATTGCATTAAAAAAGGACTGCCTCGCGGAAGTCCTTGAATACGACATACTGCTGTATTCGTGGTAGGCCGTGCGGGATTCGAACCTGCGACCAACGGATTAAAAGTCCGCTGCTCTACCAGCTGAGCTAACGACCCGAAAGACCGCCATTATAGGGAGCCGACCTGTGACTGTCAAATCGTTACGCTGATTTAACAGTTGGTCGGAACCCATGGCCTGGACTCTATTTCAGCGCAAGCAGGCGTTGCCTTGCCGTCTGCGCCGCATTCGAATCCGGATACTGCGCAAGCAGCGTCTCCAGCGTCTTTTTGGCAGCCGCCTTGTCCTTCAGCTCGGTATAGCAACTGGCGATATTGAGCATCGCATCCGGCGCCTTGGGATTGTCGGAATAGCTGGTCACCACCGTTTGCTGGGCCGCAATCGCGCCGCGGTAGTCACGCTGGGCATACAGCGCATTGCCCAGCCAGTACTGGGCCGATGCCGCATAGCCCGACCGCGGATAGCTACGCAGGAAAGCGGAGAAGGACTGGGCCGCGCCCTTGTAGTCGCCACTCTTGAACTGCGCCAGCGCGGCGTCGTAGGACTGCTGTTCGGACTGCTGGACATCGACTTCCTTGCCGTCCACCGTCATCCGTTGCGGCTCCAGCTTGCGCAGGCGGCCGTCGAGGTCGGCGTAGAAATCCTTTTGCCTGCGCTGCTCGTTGGCCAGCTCATTGCCCAACACCTCGATCTGCCCGCGCAGCCGCGCGATTTCACTGCGCAGCTGTTCATTCTGGCTGGCCAGATCCAGGCTGGTGGTCTTGTCAGCCTTGCTGTCGACGCGCGCATTGACCGCATCGATGCGAGCGCGGATGTCGAGTATGGCGCGGCGCGCTTCATCGTCGTCAAACAACCCGGCCTGGACCTGCAGCGGAGCCGCGCAGGCCGCTGCAGTAATGGCCGCCGCCAGCGCGGTCTTGATCAAGGTGCGCATGGCGATCAGTAAGCGATATCAGCGCGGCGGTTTTCAGCCCATGCCGCTTCATCGCTGCCCAGCGCCTTCGGCTTTTCCTTGCCGAAGGAAACCGCTTCCATCTGGCTTTCCTGGACGCCCAGGAGCGCCATTGCGCGGCGCACGGCCTCAGCGCGCTTCTGACCGAGCGCCAGGTTGTATTCGCGGCCGCCTCGCTCGTCGGTGTTGCCCTGGATGACGATCTGGCGCGACTTGTTGGCGTTCAGGTAGCGGGCGTGGGCTTCCAGCACCGGCTTGAATTCGTCCTTGACGGTGTAGCTGTCGAGGTCGAAATAGATGCTGCGCTTGGCCAGCACGCCTTGCGGATCATTCAGCGGATCGAGGTTGGAGCGGGTGGCATTGATGGTGCCGACGCTGCGCGCGTCGGCGCCCTGGCCGGTGGCGCTGCCGGTGCGGTCTTCAACGGCGGCCTTGTCATCCAGTTTCACTGGCGACGAGCAGGCGCTGATCAAGAGGGCGCTCGTCAGCATCAGAGCAAGGGTTTGTGGAATGCGCATGGGTGGTTCTCCTGGTTGAGTGGTCGGTTTATTTCATGAAGGGGCCCCAGTTGGGCTCCCGGATATCGCCTGCCTGCGTAGTGACACGTTGCTTCACTCGGCCATCGACCGAGACCACCGCGAGCGTGCCGCGACGGCCGCCGGATTCGGTGGCGTACATGATGTATTTGCCGTTAGGCGAGAAGCTGGGCGATTCGTCTTTTGTTGTATCCGACAGGCGCAGTTCCTGGTTATTGGTCAGGTCCAGAACATATAGCTGGAAGCGACCATCGCGGCGCGAAATATAGGCCAGCGTCTTGCCGTCCGGCGAGATGCGCGGGCTGATGTTGTAGCTGCCGTGGAAAGTAATGCGCTGCGCATTGCCGCCATTGGCGGGCATGCGGTAGATCTGCGGGCCGCCGCTGCGGTCGCTGGTGAAGTAAATGTACTGGCCGTCGGCCGAGAATTGCGGCTCGGTGTCGATGCCGTCGGTATTGGTCAGGCGCTGCAGATTGCTGCCGTCGGCATTGACGGTGTACACCTGGGTCAGGCCGTTGCGCGCCAGCGCGATGGCGATCCGCGACCCGTCCGGCGACCAGGACGGCGCCGAGTTGCTGCCCTTGAAGTTGGCGACCACGGTGCGTTGCCGCGTCACCAGGTTCTGGACATAGACCACCGGCTTCTTGTTTTCAAACGAGACATAGGCAACCTTGGTGCCATCCGGCGACCAGGCCGGCGAGATGATGGGTTCGTTGGAGCGCAGCGCCACATTGATGCCTTCGCCGTCGGCATCGGCTACTTCCAGCCGGTATTCATTGCCCACCTTGGTCACATAGGCGACCCGGGTGGCAAAGCTGCCGCGCACGCCTACCAGCTTTTCATAGATGTCGTCGGCGATCTTGTGGCCGCTTACGCGGGTGAACTGCGGCTGGGCGGCCAGCGCGAGCGCTGAAAGCTGGGTTGACTTGACGGTGTCCAGCAAGCGGTAGCGCACATCGAAGCGGCCATCCGCCAGGCGCTGCACGCTGCCCACCACCAGCGCCTCGGCGCCGCGCGATTTCCAGTCGCCGTAGTTGACGGGCGTCGCTTCGGAAATCACGCCGGCATCCATTACCTTGAACATGCCGCTGCGCTCCAGGTCGGCCTTGATGATGGAGCTGATCTGCTGCGGCGCGATCGATTCGTCGGCGAAGCCCGCCACCGCGATTGGTATCTGCTGGGCGCCGACGCCGGCTATCTCCACCCGCAACTGAGCATGGGACACGGTTGCGGTCAGCAGGGAGGCCACGGTGACCGCACGTACGAGTAATTTCTTGATCATTGCTTACTGGTCCTTCGGTTTGTGGGAGACGGTGAAGCCGGACGGCGCGCGTCCGGATTTATCGGGCGGGAAGGGCTGCGACTTCTCGATCGCGCGCTTCACCGCTTCGTCGAATCCGGGCACGCCGGAACTCTTGAGCTTGCGGATGGAGCGCACCGAGCCATCCGGCAGCAGATCAACCGAGTATTCCACCGCCGGGTTGTTGGCCAGTTCATCCGGCACATTGAAGACGGTGTTGGACTTGATCTTGCCGCCGACTTTGGCCGCATAGCCGGCGTCGGCGCGCGCGGCGCCCTGCGACCTGGCCGCTTCGCCGCTGCCGCCCGAACCCGTTGCCTGCGCCGTCATGCGGCTCAGGTCTTCCATGCGGCGCTGTTCCGCGGCCTTGGCTTCCGCCGCCGCTTCGGCGCGTTTCTTCTTCTCTGCCTCGGCCAGCTTGCGCTTCTTCTCTGCCTCGGCCAGTTCGCGCTTGCGCTCTTCCTCGGCTTCGCGCTTCTTCTCGGCTTCAGCCTGCAGCTTGCGCTCGCGCTCGGCTTCAAGGCGACGTTCCTTCTCGGCCTCCGCCTTGGCCAATTCCTTCTTGCGGGCTTCCTGCTCCTGCTTTTTCTGCGCCAGCCTCTTCTGCTCTTCGCGTTCTTCGCGCTCTTCCCGTTCCTCTTCCAGCCGGCGTTCCCGCTCCTCCTTCAGGCGCCGCTTCTTTTCCTGCTCCAGCGCGATGTCGGGGTTGGGCAGAGGCTTTTCGACCGGGCGTTCAACCTGGCGCTCCACCGGCGGCGTCGGCGCCGGTTTCGGCGCTTCGACCACGCGCGGCGGCGGAGGAGGGGGTTGCACCGGTTCCGGTTGGGGCTGCGGCTTGGGCGCGGCCTGCTGCGCCTGTGGATTCCAGATTTCCGCCTCGACCGCCACTGGCGTCTCATTCTGCCAGCGCACCCCGATCCACAGGAAAGCCAGCAGCAGCAGATGCACGAGCACCGCCAGCGTGAAAGCGCGCCAGCGGCCTGGCTCCTCGGGTATGGTGTACGGCGTTGCGTCGTTCATGTAGGTCTTAGCGGGTGGCCAGTCCGACGCGTTCGAAGCCTATCTTCTTCGCCTCGGACACCATCTGTATCACTTCGTCGTATTTGATGTTCTTGTCGGCGGCGATCATGATCGCCATCTGTTCGTTGTCGGCATGCAGGTCGCGCAGCCGGCGCACCAGTTCGGCCCGGCTGGCAACGGTCTGCTGCTTGCCGGCGCTCCTGCCGCCGACGATGCCTATGCTGGCGGCTTCATCCGGCTTCAGTGAAATCTGGATGTATTCCGGCGGCGGCAGCGCCGACTTGCCGGCGCTCGGCAGGTTGATCACGCTGGGATTGACCATGGGAGCGGCGGCCATGAAGATGATCAGCAGCACCAGCATCACGTCGATATACGGCACGACGTTGATTTCCGACTTGAACTTGCGCGAACGGCCGCCGCGCATCGTTGAATTGGCCATCAGCGGGCCTGCCTTTGCAGAATGTTGGAAAACTCTTCGATGAAGGTTTCGAAGCGGATTGCCAGGCGGTCAATGTCATGCGAGTAGCGGTTGTAGGCCACCACCGCCGGGATGGCGGCGAACAGGCCGATGGCGGTGGCGATCAGCGCTTCGGCAATGCCGGGCGCAACCGTGGCCAGCGTCGCCTGCTGCACATTGCCCAGGCCACGGAACGCATTCATGATGCCCCATACCGTGCCGAACAGGCCGACATAAGGCGACACCGATCCCACCGATGCCAGAAAGGCCAGGTGCGATTCCAGCGCATCCATTTCGCGCTGGTAGGCGGCGCGCATTGCGCGGCGGGCGCCTTCCAGCGGGCCGGCGCCCTGCACATCGCCGCGCGGGCCGATGGTGGCGCGGGCCTTGTTGAATTCGCTCATGCCCGATTCGAAAATCCGCTCCAGCGCGCCGCTGTCATTCTTGTGCTGGCGGCGCGACGAGGTGGCGTCCTGGTACAGCGAGTCGAGATTGCCGCCCGACCAGAACAGGCGCTCGAATTCATCGGTCTGCGCGCGGGCGCTGCGGATGGCGAACATCTTGCGGAAGATATAGGTCCAGCTCATGGCGGATACCGCCAGCAGCAACGCCATTACGAGCTGCACCAGCAGCGATGCATTGGTAATCAGGGAGAGAAAGGATAGATCTGCTATGGGGGTCATGGAGTTGCTTGCTTAGTCAGGCTGTTCAATCTGTTTAGGCGATGCAGGTCGTCCGGTGATTGCGGGACAGGGCGCTGCGCGAGTGGTATGGAAAGCATCTGTTCACGCGGCGCCGATCCTGATCCTCTCAAGTACGTGGTCCGGTATCGCTCCCGGGCGCAGTGTATTTGTATCAACGCAGCCGACCTTGATCCGGCCCGCGCTGAGAATTTGCCGCCCGGCTGGCGTCACGCGCCAAGCCTCCTGGAAAAATTGCACTGAGGCACGACCTAGCCGTTCGACTACCACACTTACCATCAGTTCATCATCCAGTCTCGCCGGCGCATGATAGTCCAGCGCGGTGCTGCGAACCACGAACATCACTGCATGCGTCCGCGCCAGCGCCTGCTGGCTGATGCCGGCGGCGCGCAGCCATTCGGTGCGGGCGCGCTCGAAGAACTTCAGGTAGTTGGCGTAAAAGACAATGCCGCCGGTATCGGTATCTTCGTAATAGACGCGGATCGTCCAGGTAAACTCTGCTGCGGGCATGGAACGATCTTTCCGAACTTTCCTCTGTGTAATACGCCTGGATGGCGGCGCACATTCTACTACTGCTTGCGTTTGACGGTAAATGGAGAAAATCCCTGGCAGGTCGGCATCAGTTCAATCACATTGATATTGACATGCGGCGGCAGTGTGGCGATCCAGTATGCGCACTCTGCGACGTCGGTCGCGGTCAGCGGTTCCGTGCCCTCATACACCCGGGCTGCGGCGGCATCATCGCCGCGCAGGCGCACGTTGGAAAATTCAGTCCCGCCGCACAGTCCAGGCGCGATATTGGATGCCCGCACCCCGGTGTCAGCCAGGTCGGCGCGCAGATTCAGCGTGAACTGGTCGACGAACGCCTTGGTGGCGCCATATACGTTGCCACCCGGGTAGGGGTAAGCGCCGGCCACCGAGCCGATGTTGATGATCAGGCCGCTGCCGCGCGCCACCATTTGCGGCAACAACTGGCGGGTCATGGTCACCAGTCCACGGCAATTGGTGTCTATCATGGTTTCCCACTCGTCCAGCGAGGCATTCTGCGCCGGCTCCACGCCCAGCGCCAGGCCGGCGTTGTTAATCAGCACATCGACATCCTTCCATCCGGGCGGCAATGCGGCCAGCGCGGCATTGATGGAGTCCTTGCTGGTCACGTCCAGTTCCACCGGCAGCAGCGACGCGCCCAGTTCGACCGCAAGCGCGTCCAGGCGCTGCTTGCGGCGGCCGGCGGCGATCACCTTGTGGCCATGCCGGGCGAATTTGCGCGCCATCTCCGCGCCAAAGCCCGCAGTTGCGCCGGTAATCAGGACGATCATGGAAATCCTTGAAAGTGAATACAACAAATGGGGAAAACGGAAATTGTAGCCTAAAGGACATGGAGCCGGAGGTGTGCCGGAGCACCATTCTTGCCCAAAGGCGGCCCGTAATCTACAATGCGCGGACCATTTCGTCTCACGTGACTGGCGAAAGCCGGATTATCTCATCCGGCGCAAGGTGGGCATCCACCGGGAAGCGTGAGATTTCACACGCCGTGCGCCTGGGCAGCCAAGATGGTAAGTAGGTTGAGGCTGCCGTCATTCCCCCTGTGTTCCGACAGCCCCTCATCCAATTGCATCGTTTGCTGTCCGTCCCCATCGATTGGAGTTATCCATGTTTGCCAAAGACCACACCCTCGCCAAAGTCGATCCCGAACTCTGGTCCGCCATCCAGCTCGAAAACACCCGCCAGCAGGAGCACATCGAGCTGATCGCCTCTGAGAACTACACGTCGCCCGCGGTGATGGAAGCCCAGGGCAGCCAGCTCACCAACAAGTATGCGGAAGGCTATCCAGGCAAGCGCTACTACGGCGGCTGCGAATACGTGGACGTCGCCGAAACCCTGGCCATCAACCGGTTGAAGGAGCTGTTCGGCGCCGAAGCCGCCAATGTCCAGCCCAATTCCGGCTCGCAGGCCAACCAGGGCGTATTCTTCGCCATGCTGAAACCGGGCGACACCATCATGGGCATGTCGCTGGCCGAAGGCGGCCACCTGACCCACGGCATGGCGCTCAATATGTCGGGCAAATGGTTCAACGTCGTGTCCTACGGCCTGAACGAGAAAGAAGAGATCGACTACGAGGCGATGGAGAAGCTGGCGCGCGAGCGTAAGCCCAAGCTGATCATCGCCGGCGCATCGGCTTATGCGCTGCGCATCGACTTCGAACGTTTCGCCCGCATTGCCAAGGAAGTCGGCGCCTATTTCATGGTCGACATGGCCCACTATGCCGGCCTGATCGCCGCCGGCGTCTATCCGAACCCGGTGCCGCATGCCGACTTCGTCACCTCTACCACCCACAAATCGCTGCGCGGCCCGCGCGGCGGCGTGATCCTGATGAAGGCCGAGCACGAGAAGGCGATCAACTCCGCGATCTTCCCCGGCATCCAGGGCGGTCCGCTGATGCACGTGATCGCCGCCAAGGCGGTCGCCTTCAAGGAGGCGCTGAGCCCGGAATTCAAGACCTACCAGCAGCAGGTGGTGAAGAATGCCCAGGCGCTGGCCAACACCCTGATCGCGCGCGGCCTGCGCATCGTTTCCGGCCGCACGGAATCCCACGTGATGCTGGTTGACCTGCGCGCCAAGAAGATCACCGGCAAGGAAGCCGAAGCCATCCTCGGTTCGGCCCACATCACCTGCAACAAGAATGCGATTCCCAATGACCCGGAAAAGCCGTTCGTGACTTCCGGCATCCGTCTCGGCAGCCCGGCCATGACCACCCGCGGCTTTGGCGAAGCCGAAGCGGTCAAGGTTGGCAACCTGATTGCCGACGTGCTGGACAATCCGCACGACGCCGCCACCATCGATCGCGTCAAGGCCGAAGTCAAGAAGCTGACCGACGCCTTCCCGGTCTACGCAGCCTGATGATTGCGCGCCGCCTGTTGGTTGCAAAACCGGACAGGCGGCATTTATACTCGGTTCCACCCCCTATAACGCTGTCGTTCCCGGTGCCCGCGCCATGAAATGTCCTTTCTGCCAGCACGAAGACACGCAAGTCCTCGATACCCGGGTGTCGGAGGAGGGCGACAGCATCCGCCGCCGGCGACGTTGCAACTACTGCGAAAAGCGCTTCACGACCTATGAACGGGTCGAGCTTGCAATGCCGGTCATCGTCAAGAAAAACGGCAGCCGCACCGATTTTGAACCAGCCAAACTGCGCGCCAGCATGATGCTGGCATTGCGCAAGCGTCCGGTGCCAGCCGACGAAGTGGACGCCGCGATCCAGCGCATCGAGGAAAAGCTGCGCTCCAGCGGCCAGCGCGAAGTCCCGTCCGGCCAGATTGGCGAACTGGTAATGCAAGAATTGCAGCGTCTCGACAAGATTGCCTACATACGCTTTGCCTCGGTCTATCGCAGCTTCAAGGATGTGGCCGAATTTCATCACGCCATCGCCGAGATTGACCACGATCGCAAGAAGTCCTGAAGCAAGCTGCGCGTGCCCACGGCCGCAGTCTCCATCCTGTAGCAACGCCTGACGTTGATGCCGCAGCCGCGGCCATCGACACTTGCCGGAGTCCCTGGTCATGGGAAACCTGTCTTCACGCGGCTTTACCCTGATTGAAGCGCTGATTACGCTGTGCCTGCTGTCGCTGGCCGCCATCGCCATCCTGGATCTGCAATGGCGCTCGCTGCGCGCCAGCCGCCAGTCGTCGCTGCACAGCATAGCCATGCAACTGGCGACCGATATGGCGGATGGATTGCGCGTGGCCTGGCCCGCCCCGGACGCGCCGGCAACGCCGGGTTTCGATGCCTGGCTGGCCGAGGTTGGCGTTGCGCTTCCGGCCGGGCGGGCCATTATCTGCCGCGATGCCGCGCCCTGGGATGAGGTGGCCGGCGCCTATCGCTGGGATTGCGGCGAGCCGGCCGGACCGCTTGTGATCAAGATAGGCTGGGACGGCGCCGGTGACGGTACGATGTCGCCGCCCAGAGTCGTGGTCAGCGTTGCGCCGGTGCAGCCATGATGCGGCGCCGGAAGCCGTTTGCCGGTATGGCGCTGGTCGAACTGATGGTGGCGCTGGCGATCGGCCTGCTGCTGATCCTGGCCTCGGCCGCCTTGCTGCTGGCCACCCGCAGCGCCTACCTGTTGCATGACGACCGTGCCCGGATCGAAGAAAGCGGCCGCTATGCGATCGATCTGATCAGCCGCGCCGTGCGCCAGGCCGGTTACCGGGACTGGAGCGCGGCCGGCGCCGGCGGCGGTGCGCCGGCGCCGGTCTCCGGGCTGGATGCGCAGGCGCTCAGGGACGCCACGGATGGCATTGCCGGTCCTTATGGCGGCGCAGTCAACGGCAGCGATGTGCTGGCGCTGCGCTTTGACGGCAGCGGCGACGCCAGCATGCACAATTGCGCCGGCATTGCCGTGGCGGCGGATGAGGCCGGCGGCGGCTGGAGTATTTTCTACGTTGCCAAAGACAGTGGCGGCGAGCCGGAACTGCGCTGCAAATACCGCGGCTCCAGGGGCTGGAATTCAGAGGCGCTGGTGCGCGGCATCGAGGATTTCCAGGTGCTGTACGGCATAGAAAGCGAAGGCGATGGCATGCCGCGCCGTTATGTGAGCGCCACCGTTCTGGACCGGGATGCCGCCAGCCAGCCGGACCTGTGGCAATCGGTGGCCGCGGTGAAAATTGCGTTGCTGGTCCGCGGCACGCAACGCAACCTGGACGGCGGGCAGCGCTACGACCTGTTCGGCGCCGGCTATACCAACGCTGGCGGACCCGATCCGGGCGTGCACATCGACGAGGCGCAATTGCCTGCTGCCAGCCGCGGCCTGACGCGCAGCCTGTATGCCGCCACCATCCACCTGCGCAACCGCGGCGGAGGCGCGCGGTGAAGCGCCGCTGCGGCGCCGCGCTGCTGGTGTGCCTGTTGATGCTGGCGGTGGCGCTGATGCTGGGCTTGTCGGCTGCGCGCATCGCATTGCAGGCGGAGCGCACGGCGCGCAATGAACGCGATCGCCAGGTCGCATTCCATGCGGCGGAAGCGGCGCTGCTCGACGCGCAGCAGGATATCGAGCAGCCAGCCTCCGGCTCCAGGCGGGGCGCGCTGTTTGCCACAGCCGGCGCGCCGAATTTTCCGCCGGGTTGCGGCGCCGGCCAGGCCAGTGCGGAACTCGGCCTGTGCGCCGGCGCAGACAATGACCCGGCATGGCTGAGCGTGGATTTCATGGATGAAAACCCGGCCAGCGCGCGCAGCGTGTCCTACGGCCAGTTCACCGGGCAAGCCATGCAGGTGGGCGTCGCCACTTTGCCGGCGCGCCTCCCGCGCTACCTGATTGAGGTTTTTGCCGACCGCCGCGCCGGCGCCGGCGCCGACCTGCCGGGGCGCGGCCGCCTCTATCGGATCAGCGCAATGGGCTTTGGCGCCCAGGCCGGCACCCGGGTCATGCTGCAGGCCTGGTATTGCCGCATGGGTATCCGATAGCATGCGTCGCGGCGCGACTGTACTGTTGCTGGGCATTTGGCAAGCCGCCGCGGCGATGCCGACGCTGGACCTGGCCAGCGCGGCTGATCATGTCCGTGCCGGCGCTTGCGTGGCGATTGGCCTGGAAGCGGGCGGCGCCTTCCTGTACCAGGCGACCGCCAGCGTCGATGGCTTGCGGGGCAGTTTGGGAAAATACGCTGTCATCCGCGACGAGCAGGGACGCGCAGCCCCCGCCGCACAGCCTTTGTGGAATGCCGCGGCACTGCTTGATGCGCGCGAGCCGGCGTCCCGTGCAATCTACGCCGGGCAGCGCAACGGCAAGCAGCTGCGCACCATACCGCTGGATTGGGCTGCGTTGGACCAGGCGCAGCAACAGTTGCTGGGGACCGGCCCGGACGGCGCCGACGACGGGCTCGGACTGAGGCGCCTGGCTTATCTGCGCGGCGAAAGGTTGCTGGAAGCGAGTCAGCCTGGCGGCCTGTTCCGGGCGCGCCAGGGCGTGCTGGGCGCAACGGCGGTCGGCGCGCCGCTGCACGTGTCCGTTCCCGTCGCGGGCGGTGCCGATCCCCGCTACGGCGCGTATGCCGCCGCCAGCGCTCGCCGCGCCGCCGCGGTCTATCTGCAGGCCAACGACGGCATGCTGCACGCGTTCGACGCCGCCAGCGGCAATGAACTGTTCGCCTACATGCCGGCCGCGCTGCAACCGCAATGGCCGCGCCTGAGCACTCCCGCCTATGCAGCCAGCCCGTATGCCGAGGGCGCGCTGGCCGCCGGCGAGGGGCTGGTGAGTGGGGCATGGAAAACCGTGCTGGTCGGCGCCATGGGCGGCGGCGCGCAGGGCATTTTCGTCCTCGACATCAGCGACCCTGCCCGCTTTGCCGAAGGCGGCGGCGTGTTGTTCGAGTTCACCGACGCCGACGATCCGGATATCGGCAATGTTTTCAACGCCGCCGCCATCGCCCGCTTCCGCATCGATGCCACGCAGTATGGCGACTTCGTGGTGGTTGCCTCTGGCTACAACAACAATCGCAGCGACGGCGCCGGACGCTCCAGTCCGGCCGGCCGCGGGGTGTTGTTCCTGCTGTCGCTGGACAAGGCGCCGGCGGCGGCATGGCAGCTGAACCGGAATTACTACAAGTTTGCGTTGCCGCCGGCCACTGACGCGCTGGCGAACGGATTGGCGCAGCCGGCGCTGATACCCGATGCCGACGGCAGCGTGCGCTATGCCTATGCGGGCGACTTGCAGGGCCAGCTGTGGCGGCTCGATTTCAGCGCCGGCCTGCCGCCATGGCCCGGGGCGACTGGTTCCGGCGCCCCGGTGTTTGCGGCCAGCGGCGCCGGCGGCAAGCGCCAGTCCATTACCGCCCAGCCGCGCGCGGTGTACGCCGGCAGCGGCCTGCTGCTGCTGTTTGGCACCGGCAAACTGCTGGAACGTTCGGATGCGCAA
>Ga0308174_10000848_pt1 | contig 13586 bp, 15 predicted proteins | sample PhyPR2_FD_203894 | JGI IMG/M metagenome (GOLD analysis project Ga0308174, IMG submission 203894) | Soil microbial communities from UC Gill Tract Community Farm, Albany, California, United States - DLSLS.P.R2 | ecosystem: Environmental > Terrestrial > Soil > Agricultural land | place: USA...
CGACCGGCCCGGCGTGGGCGTCTCGGCACCGCTGCGCAAGATGGGCTGGCTGTGCTCGGACACCGCCGAACTGCACTTCGACGACGTGCGGGTGCCGGTCGGCAACCTGATCGGCACGGAGAACGCCGGCTTCGCCTCGATCATGAACCAGTTCGCGGCCGAGCGACTCAGCCTCGCGGTGCAGGCGTACGCGACCGCCCAGCGCTGCGTCGAGCTCACCCGGGCCTGGATCACCCGGCGCGAGACGTTCGGCCGCCCCTTGGCGAGCCGCCAGGTCGTGCGGCACCGGCTTGCCGAGATGGCCCGCCAGACCGATGTCGCGCGGACCTACACGCGGGCGGTCGCCGACGCCTGGCAGGCGGGAGAGGACGTCATCGCCCGGGTCGCGATGGCCAAGAACACCGCGGTGGCGGCGTGCGACTACGTGGTCGACAACGCCGTCCAGTTGCACGGCGGACTGGGCTACATGCGCGAGTCCGAGGTCGAGCGGCACTACCGCGACAGCCGGATCCTCGGCATCGGCGGCGGCACGAACGAGATCATGACCGAGATCGTCGCAAAACTCCTCATCCCCTGACGGACTTTCGGTACCGAAAGTCCGCTCCGCCGGGGGACTTTCGGTACCGAAAGTCCGCGGCGGGGCGGGATCCGCGACAGATGTGGCGGATGGGGTGGGTGCGCCGAACACGCCGCTGGCGGTGCTGGCATCACACGCGGAAGGCTCGGACTCTGTCAGATATGACCAGCGTCTACGCGTACGGAACAGCTCACGCGGTCGTGATGGTCGGGTCCTTCGGGTCCGAAGGTCTCCAGCCCCGGCAGATCGGCCCCGCGCACGCGACGATCGGCCGGGTCAACGGACAGAGCCGCAAGGCGCTCTGCGGGGCCTACGTCACCATCGACGAGCAGCTCCCCTGGCCGCCCGAGGGCTACGAGGACGAGCACCTCTGCGAGAACTGCGCGACCCTCGCCGCGCTCTGACCCGACCGCCGAACGGCCCGAGCTACCCGCCGGCGACCGACGGCAGCACCTGCACCTCCGCGCCGTCCCGCACCTTCGCCTCCAGACCGCCGGCGAACCGGACGTCGTCCCCGTCGACGTAGACGTTCACGAACCGGCGGACCTGACCGGTCTCGTCGCGGATCCGACGCGTCAGCGTCGGATGCTCGGCGGCGAGCGCGTCCAACAGGTCGGCGAGGGTGTCGCCGGCCGGGTCGACGTGCACGTGCTTCTCGCCCCCCGCCAGGGCGGCGAGGACGCCGGGCAGGAGCACCTGAACCGTCACGGCAGCGTCGCCGCCTTGACCGTGAGCACGTCGGGGAGGTGGTCGGCGACCAGGGTGAAGCTGTCGCCCTCGTCGTTGCTGGCGTAGACGCAGCCGTCCCGCGTGCCCACGTAGATGCCGGTGGGGTCGCCCGCGTCGGCACAGAAGGCGTCGCGCATGACGGCCACCCACGCGTCGTCCGGCAGGCCCTCGCCCAGCTCGGTCCAGGTCGCCCCGGCGTCGCGGGTCCGGTGGACGCGCAGCCGACCGTCCGGCGGTACCCGCTGCATGTCGGCCACGAGCGGCACCACCCACGCCGTCCCGGGGGTCGTCGGCGAGGCGACGATCGGGAAACCGAAATCGACGGGCAGCCCGCCGGCGATAGACGTCCAGGACGTGCCGGCGTCGTCGCTGCGGAAGACGCCGAAGTGGTTCTGCGCGTAGAGCCGGTCGCGGTCGCCCGCGTCGACCGCCACCTTGTGCACGCACTGCCCGTACTCGGGCAGCGGGTCGGGCCCGTAGGAGACGGTGATCCCGCGGTTGCGCGGCTCCCACTTCTCGCCGCCGTCCTCGCTGACGTACACGCCGCCGGTGCTCATCGCGATGGTGACCCGGTCCGACGCCGGGTCGGGCAGCACGGTGTGCACCGCCCCTCCCCCACCCCCGGGCTGCCAGGTGGGCCGGTGCGGGTGGTCGTGCAGGCCGCGGACCAGCTCGAACGAGACCCCGCCGTCCGTGCTGCGCCAGAGCGAGTGGGGCTCGCACCCGGCCCAGACCACCCCTGAGCGGTCGGCGGTGTCCGGACGCAGCTGCCAGACGCGAGCGAGCGCGGCACCGGTGTCCTCGGGGAAGCGGATCGCGCCGTGGTCGCTCTCGTTCCAGGTCGAGCCGAGGTCGTCGGACCACATGACGGTCGGACCCCAGTGGCCGTACTGGATGCCGGCGAGCACGCGCGGCGCCGTGCCCCGGGTGTCGATCGAGACCGCAGCCACCTCCTGCGCGAGCAGATGCGGCCCGTCCACCGTCCAGGTTCGGCGGTCGTCGTCACTGCGGGCGAGCCACAGCCCCTTGCGCGTCCCGATGGCCAGCAGGTCGGTCATGGCACCCCTCCGAGGTCGACGGATCGACGTGAGGGTGACCGTAGGACCGAGGGCCGACAGGATCGAGAGCTCTCGGCGCCGTCCGACGCCTCACGAGAGGTAGACGGTCCGGGCGACCGGAACTCAGCGGCGGGTGGCGCCGCCGTCGGGATACCGCGGGTCGACGGTGCCCGGCTCGCGCTGAACATGCCGGTCGTCGGCGACGTCCGGGGCGATCTTCTCCGCCTTGGCGCGCAGTTCGTCGGCCGCGGCCTGTTCCTCAGCGGCCCGGGCGGCTCGCTCACGCGCCTCCTGCTCGGCCAGCGCCGTCCGTTCCTGGACCTCGGCGCGCTCCCGCCGGGCACGGGCGGCCTGCTCCTCGGCGAGTGCCTGCTCCTGCTCGGCCCGGGCGCCACGCAGGTGCGCCTCCTGCAGGTGCTCGCGCGCCTGCTCCCTCTTGCGCGTCTGCGCGACCCGCGACCTCTTGCTCATGACCAGTGCGAGCACCACGAGCAGGACGACGACGACCACGACGATGAGCACGATGACCCAGGTGTCCACGGTTCTCCCTCTCCTCAGGCCGCGTACGCGGGACTGCCCGCTCAGGAAAGGTGCCCGCCCGCTACCAGCGGGAAACTCCCGGAGCGCTCACTTCAGCGCGCTGCCGGCCTGCCAGTCGGCCCACGGGATGGCCCAGTCGTAGATGTCGCCGTCGGCCGCCGACAGCGTGGGCCCGACGGAGTTCTTGACCTCCACCACGTCTCCGGGGCGGGAGAAGTTGAAGAACCACGCGCCTCGTTCGGTCGACAGGTTGATGCAGCCGTGCGACACGTTGCTGGTGCCCTGCTGGGCGACCGACCAGGGTGCCGCGTGCACGAACTCGCCGTTGTTGGAGATGCGCACGGCGTACTCGACGTCGGCGCGGTAGCCCCCGGGGGCGTCGACGGCCAGGCCGAAGGTGGACGAGTCCATCGTGATGTTCCGGTAGGACTCGGTGACCACGTGCCCCCCGTTGCGGGTCGGATTGGCGTCGCTCCCCGCGCTCATCGGAAAGGTCTGTGCGACCTGGTCGCCGTCGTAGACCGTGAGCGTGTGCGCCGCGGCATCGGCGACCGAGACGTGCTTGGCGCCGATGTCGAAGGACACCGAGCGATTCTTCTCGCCCCAGATGCCCTTCCCGAAGTTCACGCCGTAGAGGTTCGCGTCGAGGGTCACGTGGGTGTTGGCCGGCCAGTACTGCGAGGGGCGGAAGTGCACCTCGGAGTTGTTCATCCAGCTCCACGTGCCGTCGGTCGGCGGGTTCGTCGTCACCTTCAGGTGGCTCTCCACCGCTGCCTTGTCGGCGACCGGATCGTCGAAGTAGACACGCAGTGGCATGCCGACGCCGACGGTCGTCCCGTCGAGCGGCCCGATCGAGGGCGTGGACAGCGAGGCCGGGGTGACCGTGGTGAAGGTCGAGGCGGCCTTGGTCTCGTCACTGGCGGTGTTCTTCGCCGTGGCCGTGAGCGTGTACTTCGTGCCGTAGGCCAGCTTGTCCTGAGGCGTCCAGACCGCGCTGCCCTGCTGCTGCGGGTCCGGCGCGACGGCTCCGTCCACCTTGGCGCCGTTGCCGTCGACGACCGTGACGCTCCGGAGCTTGCCGTCCGAGACGGCGATCCCGAGCGGCTCCACGGGCGATACATCGGTGGTGCCGTCGGCCACGGTCAGCGACACCTTCGCCGGTGCGGCCTTCTCGGCCGTCGCCTGCGACCCTCCGGAGGAGTCGTCCCCCTGACATCCCGCCAGGAACACCAGCGCTCCTGCGGCGATGATTGCGGCTGTCCGTCGCACCTGCCCCGACTCCCCTCGTACTCCCAGCACATCTGTGACGTGCGCAGCAACCCAGTGTCCACGCTCGGACGACGAACCGGGCGAGTCGAGCGTCACCCCCGGGTGCTCGGAGCGGGCCGCACCCGCGCTGGTATCGTTCTCTCTCGTTGCCCAGCAGGTCGGGCGACACGCGCCATTAGCTCAATTGGCAGAGCAGCTGACTCTTAATCAGCGGGTTCGGGGTTCGAGTCCCTGATGGCGCACCCACACCGATCGGCCCCGTCCTCCAGGACGGGGCCGATCTCGTTTCCAGGGACCGCGATCGCCCAGGCCTGGCCTCGTCGCGATCTGTCGGCCCGTTCACCTCTGGCGGCCTCCGGGGGCAGGCCCTCGCCGTCCCGGGCCTCGCCCAGCACCCATTTTCCAGACGACGGAGATGGCGCCGGTGCGCCCGTGGGTCGGATCGCTCTTGCATCAACGCGTTAGCGATGACTAACGTATCGCCGTGATCGACGCCTTCTCTGCAGCTGCCGAGCCGACCCGGCGACGCATCCTGCAGCTGCTGGCAGCCCACCCGCGCACCGTCACCGAGATCGCCGCCGAGTTCCCGGTGACCCGCTCGGCGATCTCCCAGCACCTGCTCGTCCTGGCCGAGGCCGGGCTCGTGGACGCGGAGAAGCAAGGCCGCCAGCGGATGTACCGCGTGCTGCCGTCCGGGCTGCAGAAGCTGCAGGCGGAGATCGATCGGTTCTGGACGGACGAACTCGACCTGCTCGTCGCCGACGCGCACCAACTGAGGAGAGACACATGAGCTTCACCAAGACCGCCCTGCTGCCCGTGACCCCCGACGAGGCGTTCGCGCTGATCACGGAGCCGGAACGCCTGCGCCGCTGGCAGACCGTGTCCGCCGTGGTCGACCTGCGCGCAGGCGGCGAGTACCGCTGGACGATCACCCCGGGTCACGTCGCCGCGGGCACGTTCCGCGAGGTCGAGCCGGGACGGCGGATCGTCTTCGGCTGGGGCTGGGAGGGCAACGACGACCTGAAGCCGGACGCGTCGACGGTCACGCTCACGGTCGAACCTGCCGACGGCGGCTCCCGGGTCACCATCGTCCACGAGGGGCTCACCGAGGAGCAGGGCGCGATGCACGCGGAGGGCTGGAACCACTACTTCGAGCGCCTGGAACGCCTCGCCACCACCGGGGACGCCGGCCACGACGAGTGGGCCTTCGCCCCCGAGAACCTGACGCCGATCACGGCCGCGGACGCCGCGCTCGCCGTCCTCCAGCCCGTTCTGCGCAACCTGACCTCCGAGGACCGGCCGAAGCCCACGCCGTGCAGCGAGTTCACCTGCCACGACCTCGCCGAGCACCTCTTCGACTCCCTGACGCGGCTCGGCGCCATGGCCGGCGCGACGGTGGTCAACCCGGAGGAGGGGTCCCTGGAGAACCGGGTGTCGGTGATGGCCGCCCAGGTCATCGACGCGTGGCGCACGGTCGACCTCAGCGGTTCCGTCCCGGGCCCCGGCGGGTCGGAGATGCCGGCCTCGTTCGGCGCCGCCATCCTCCCGCTGGAGCTCGTCCTGCACGGCTGGGACATGGCGCAGGGCAGTGGCCAGCGACTGCACATCTCCGACGAGCTCGTCGACTACGTCCGCGGCCTGGCCGACGTCGTCCTGCCCACCGGCCGGTCGCTCGGCTCCTTCGCCGACGAGGTCGCACCGGCCGACGGGGCCGAGGCGATCGACCGCCTCGCCGCCTACGCCGGACGCCGTCCGATCGCGGCCTGACCCGCACGCCCCCGACCTGCCGCGCACGCTGCCGGTCCTACCGATTCCCCGAGGAGAACGACATGACCAAGTACGTGTTCATCTACCACGCCCCCATGACCCCGGCCGACGCCGCGCCCCCGTCGCCGGAGCAGATGGCGGCCGTCATGGGCGAGTGGACCGCCTGGGCCGGCAAGGTCGGCGACGGGATGGTCGACTTCGGCACCCCGCTCGCCGGCGGCGTGCTGGTGACCAAGGACGGGACGTCCCCGAGCACCCGGGACGCCGTCGGCTACTCGATCATCGAGGCCGCGGACCTCGACGCCGCGCTCGACCTCGCGCGCAGCCACCCCCACCTGACCATGCCCGGCGGCTGCGAGATCGAGGTCCACGAGGCGCAGGCCGTCCCCGGGATGTGAGTTCTCGGCCGGGAGGGGCCGATCAGAGGGTCGAGCGCCTCCCGGCCCCGCCGTCAGGACCCGTCGTCCTCGCGAACCAGTCGCAGGTGGGGGCGGGTGGCGATGTCCGCGCGGGGGTCCTCGACCTGCGGCAGCCCGGCCGCGCGCCGCACCCTGTTCTCCGGCACCCCCAGGGCCCGCGCCAGGAACTCGGCCATGCCCTCGCTGATGAAGCTGGTGCCCCCGGCGCGGGTCATCCGCTCGATCGTCTCCACGGGCACGTTCCAGCGGGACAGCCGAGACGCTTCGTCCGGCGTCCGTGCCAGCTCCCAGAGCCGGCGCCGCACCAGGCCCTGCAGGTCCTCGTCGGGCACCGTTCCAGGCTAAGGCGAGACGGCCCGTGCGGCATCCGAGACAGCCACGAGTTTCAGCGCCACATACCGGTCAGGGGCGCGGCATCGGCCGCCTCCCCGAGCGGGGACAGCCCGTACATGTCCTCGAGGGTGCGGAGCAGGTTGTAGTGGTCGATCCGCTGCCCGAAGACTCCGGGCTCGACCATGGCGCCCACCAGCACGGTCGCGATGTGGTTCGCCGACGAGCCGCTGTCCTCGTCGAACGTGACGACGAGCAGGCTGTCGTGCTGCTGGGCCCAGGCCGCGTAGCCGGCCAGGTGGTCGCGAGCCCACCGGTCGCCGGCGGCCACACCGCAGTCATGCATGTCGTTGCACAGGTTCGGCACGACGAAGGACACGGTGGGGAGTTCGGCGAAGTCGGTCGGCAGCGCCGAGTAGGGCTGGTTCACGCTCTCGGGCAGGTCGGCGAAGTTCACCCACGGGTTGTGCTTGCGGGCGTAGCGACCTGAGCGGCAACCGGTGTACCCGGCCTCGGGCAGGTCCTCGGAGTAGCCGACGAAGGTCCGGCCGGCCGCCTGCATCTGCGCCGCGAGATTGGGGCCCGAGAAGGTCAGCGGACACGAGTCGTCCACCACCCCCTGGGTGGCACCAGAGAAGAGCGCGAGGTAGTTGGGCTGGCTCGGGTGCGTCTCTCCGTGGGCGTCGCTGAACTCCGCGCCGGACTTGGCGAGGGACGTCAGGTACGGGGCCCGCGCGCTACCCACGACGTCCCCCGCATCCTCGTTCTCGAAGATCACCACCATCACGTGATCGGGCACGGGCACGTTCCCGCTCTTCCCCGCGCCTGTCCCGACGGTCGCGGAGGGAGTGCTCGTTCCCGCGGTGCTGCCGCCGCTCGTCGCCGTGCCGTCCGGCGAGCACCCGGTGAGGACGGTCAGCGCCAGCGAGGCGCATCCGAGGGTGACCAGGGCACGGAGCGACACCGCGCCAGTCTCCCCGCAGATTCGTGTTGGAGGGGTCGACACCGCCGCGCGCCGTACGGTCAGCCGGTGATGTGGAAGCGGGCCGTGTTCGCCCTGTTCGCCGTCGCGGCCGGCACCAACGTCCCTACGCCCCTGCTGCTCGTCTACCAGGAGCGACTCGGCCTCTCGCCGGAAGTGCTCACCGCGCTGTTCGGCTGCTACGCCGCCGGGCTCGTCCCGGCGCTGCTACTGGCGGGCGGCTTGTCCGACCGGCTCGGCCGGCGCCGGGTCGCCATCCCCGGCATCGTGCTGTCGGGCCTCGCCTCCCTGGCGTTCGCCGCGGCCGGGGACTCGCTCACCCTGCTGTTCACCGCCCGCTTCCTGCAGGGCGTCGTGAGCGGCGTCGTCTTCAGCGTGGGCAGCGCCTGGGTCGCCGAGCTGTCCCTCGCAGCCGGCGAGGGAGCGGGCGGTCGCCGGGCGGCGTTCGCCATGACGGCCGGGTTCTCCCTCGGCCCGTTGACCAGCGGCCTGCTCGGCGAGTTCGGCCCGGCCCCGACGGTGCTGCCCTATCTCGTGCACACCGCCCTGGTCGCTGTCGGCCTGGTCCTGGCGCTGCCGCTGCCCGAGACCGTCGAACTCGTCCCCCACGACAGCTCCCGCGGCTCGGCCGATCCGGTCGCCCCGCTGATCCGCAGGGGCGACGGCCTGCTGTTCGCCACGGTGCTGGCTCCCGTCGCGGTGTGCGTCTACGCCTTCCCGTCGTCGGTCATCTCGGCGGTGCCACTGCTGGTCGACCTGCCCTACGGCGGCGTCGCGGTCACCGGCCTGCTCGCCGGGGTCACCCTCGGCGCAGGCACGCTGGTCGCACCGCTGCAGCGCCGGCTCGGTCCGTGGACCGCCGTCGTCGGCACCGCGCTGGGCGCCGCCGGCTTCGCCGCGGCGACCGCCTTCGCGACGACCGACCGGCTGCCGTGGCTGATCGCCACCGCGCCGCTGCTGGGCTCCGGGGGCGGCCTCTGCCTCGCCGCCGGTCTCACGCTCACCGCGCGCCTCGCGGCCCCGACGCGGCGCGGTGCACTGACGGCCCTCTTCCTCGCCATCGCCTACCTCGGCTTCGCCGTCCCGTTCCTGATGGCGGTGATCGCGCGCGCCTCCTCGGCCGCCACGCCGCTGGGGATCGCGGCGGTGGTCACGGCCGTCCTGGCGCTACGGCTGCTCCCGGTCGCGCGGAGCCGACACCTCTAGACAGCAGAGCCACTAAGCAGCAGAGCCTCCAGACAGCAGAACGGCGCCCCTCCCCATGCGGGGAGGGACGCCGTCCGTGTGCCGTGCTGGGTGTCAGCCGCCGATCTTGGCCGCGAACTCGCCCTCGGTCGCGTCCTGCAGGAGCTTCGCCCCGCCGGGAGCGTCGGCCGGCTGGAGCACGAAGCTCTCCAGGCTGGGCGACTTGCCGTTCTCGAAGCCCCGGATCGGGACGACGAGGCCGCCGGTGTCGGCGTTCTTCAGGTTGTTGAACGCGTCGAGCACGCCGGCGCGGGTGAGGTCACCGTTGTCGCACGCGGCGTCGAGCACCTGGTTCATCAGGGTGGCCATGCCGGTACCCACGAGCACACCGAGGCTCGGCGTGACGTCCGGGTAGGCGGCCTGGTACGCCTTCAGCAGGTCGGCGTGCTTGTCGAACGTCGACACCGGGGATGCGACGTAGAGGTGGGTCTTCAGCCAGTTCGCCGTCGGGCCCTGCAGCAGGCCGGGGGCGAAGACGGGGTTGTTGCCGAGGATCGGCACGTCGAGCCCCTGCGCCTCGGCCACCGCGGCCACCGAGGCGGTCTGCCCCGGAGCGACGGTCAGGGCGATCGCCTTGACGCCGGCCGCCTTGAACTGGGTGACCTGGGCGCTCATGTCCTGGTCGGTGGACTTGATCTGGGCCTCGATGATCTTGAGGCCCTTCGCGTCGGCGACGGCCTTGGAACCGGCCAGGCCGTTCGCGCCGTACTCACCCTCGAAGTAGATGTGCCCGACGGTGTCGCCCTGCTTGAGGAGGCCCTTCTTGAAGAGGTAGTCGTAACCGTTGGAGATCTCGACGTCGTACGTGGCGCCGACGACACCCGTGCCGGGGATCTGGGTGAGCGTCTTGGACCAGGCGGACGGGAAGTTCACGATCGAGTCCGACTCGTACTGCGGGGCGAGTGCGGTGTTGATCGGCGACCCGATGGTCTGCTGCATCGCCAGGATGCTGTCCTTCATGCTGCTGTAGAGCTGCACGCCGGTCTGGGGCACGTACCCGGTGTCCTGGACATTGAGCTTGACGCTGTAGGTGTCGCAGACCTTGTGGTCCTTCCAGTACAGCGTGTTGGAGTTCGTCAGGTCCTTGCCGAGGGCTGCGAAGACGCCGGTCAGGTCGGTGAGGACGCCCAGGTTGATGGTCTTGCCCTCGACGCCGACGTCGGTCTTGACGTCGGCGGGCTTGCCGCCTCCGGACGAGGAGTTGTCCTGCGCCTTGTTGCTGCAGCCGGTGGCCGCGGAGATGAGGACTGCGGCGAGCAGTGCCGCGCTGGCGGAACGCTTCCCTAGCTTCACGTGGAGCTCCCTTGTGCTGGTCGGTCTGATGGGACATCTGTGGTCGAACGAGAGGTGGGTTCTGGTTCCGGAGCGGCTGCCGCGCCCCCGCCGGGGTCACGGCCGCGACGACGGAACCGTCTGGCGAGCCCCGCGAGACCGGCCGGCTCGAAGAGGATCACCAGGATGATCGCGAAGCCGTAGAGGAAGCGCGCCGCCTCACCGGCGGCGAGGCCGCCCTGGCCGGCGACGCCGACGAAGGGCAGCACGTCCGCGTACTTCTGGAACACCAGCGGCATGGCGCTGATGAACAGCGCGCCGAGCGCAGCACCCCCGACGGACCCCAGGCCCCCGAGCACGATCATCGCGAGGTACTGGATGGACACCTCGAGGCCGAACGACTCCGGCGCGATGCTGCCGATCGACAGGGCGTAGAGGACCCCGGACAGACCGGCGTACATGGAGCTGACCAGGAACACGCGGCCCTTGTAGCGCTGGACGTTCACGCCCATCACGGAGGCGGCGACCTCGCTGTCGCGCAAGGTCTGCAGGGCCCGCCCGGGCCGGCTGCGCAACAGGTTGCGGGCGAACACGTAGGCGGCCAGGGCGATGACGAGCCCCAGGTACCAGAGCCGCTCGGCCTCGCGGAATTCCACGCCGGCGATGAACAGCAGCGGGTCCTTGTTCGCGAACTGGAAGCCGAACAGGGAGAACTTTGGCGCGGCGCGCCCGTTGAAGCCACCGGTCACCGACGTCCAGGTGTTGAGCAGGTGCTGACCGATGAACACCAGCCCCAGCGAGGCGACGCCGAGGTAGATGCCGCGCAACCGTGCCGCGATCGGGCTGAAGAGCAGGCCCGCGAGGCCGGCCAGCAAGACCCCGAGGATCAGGCCGACCAGCGGCGGCCAACCGAGGCCGCCCAGCTTCACGATCCCGATGCCACCGGACTCCCCGGACACGTAGACGTAGGTGATCGCGCCGACCGCGAGGAAGAAGGCGTGCGCGAGGGACAGCTGCCCCGTGGTGCCGACCAGCAGGTTCAGCCCGATCGCACCGACGATCGCGCCGAACACGGCGAAGCCCGTGCGCAGCCAGAACTCCTCGACGTACAGCGGGGCGATGAGCGCGAGCACGAGGACGACGGCCATGACGATGAGCCGGACCGGCGACCGGCGCGGGGCGGTCGAGGTGCGCGTCGCCCGGGTCGCCCCGCGCGTCTGCGTGGCGGTGGACTCAGACACGGGTCAGCTCCTTCGTCCCGAAGAGCCCGGACGGCCGGACGAGCAGCACGACGATCATCACGACGTAGGGGACGACGTCGCCGAATCCGCGGCCCAGGAACAGCAGCTGGTCCTGGTAGCCGGCGGCGAAGGACTCGGCGAGCCCGATCAGCAGGCCACCCACCAGCGCCCCACCGGTCGAGTCCAGACCGCCGAGGATCGCGGCCGGGAAGGCGCGCAGCGCGACGCCGTACACCGCCGGGCTGACGCCGGGCGTCGGAGCACCGACCAGGAACGTGGCCGCGACGGCGGCGAGCGCGCCCGCGACGATCCATGCGAGGGCCGAGACCCGCCCCAGCCGGATGCCCATGAGGGCCGCGGTCTCGCCGTCCTCGGCCGACGCGCGCATCGCGACGCCCCAGCTCGAGTACTTGAAGGCGGCGAAGAACACCGCGATGAGGACCCCGGCCACGATGATGGCGATCAGCCGGTTCTGGCTGATGCCGACGTCCCCGATGCGGAACGACCTCCCGCCCCACGGGTGCGGGACGTTGAGGATGTCGGAACCGATCCGCCGGATCAGCTCGGTGAGCAGGATGATGTCCACGCCGATCGTGACGATGGCGAGGCTGATCACCGGGGCGCCGCGCAACCGGTTGATGATCAGCCGCTCGACGATCAGCGCGGCGAGCGCAGTGACCGCGATGCCGGCGAGCGCGGCCAGCCAGAACCCGAATGGCTTCGACAGGCGGGCGATCGTGTACGCGCCGAGCAGCAGCAGCGAGCCCTGCGTGAAGCTGACGACCTCGCTCGCCTTGAAGATGATCACGAAGCCGAGCGCGATCAGTGCGTAGATCGCGCCGAGCGAGATGCCGTTGAGCAGCAGCGACAGGAACTGGGTCACGATCGGGTCCCGTCTGTGTCGGAGGAAGTGGCGCCCGCCCCCGTGGCGGCAGCCCCGGGTGCGGTCTCGTCGCCGGAACCGAGGTAGGCGCGGATGACCTCGGGATCGCGCTGCACCTCCGACGGCGTGCCGTCGGCGATGCGCCGTCCGAAATCGAGCACGGTGACCCGGTCGGCCAGGGACATGACCATGCCCATGTCGTGCTCGACGAGGACGACGGAGATGCCCAGCGCCGAGCGGATCTCGCGGATCGCCTCGGCCATGCGGGCCGTCTCCTCGGCGTTCATGCCGGCCACCGGCTCGTCGAGCAGCAGCAGCCGGGGCTCGGTGCACAGCGCCCGCGCCACCTCGACCCGCTTCTGGTCGCCGTAGGACAGGACGCCGACCGGTGTGTGCAGCTTGTCGCCGAGCTCGAGGAACTCGGCGATCTCGGCGACCCGCTCGCCGTGCCGCTTCCCCTCGCGCGTGGCACGCGGGAGCCGCAGTCCGGCCGCGAGGAAGCCGGCCTTGGTGAGGTGGTGCCGGCCGAGCATGAGGTTCTCGGCGACGGACTGGGTGGCCGACAGCGCGATGTTCTGGAACGCCCGCGCCACGCCGATGCCGGCGATCTGGAAGGGCCGCATCTGGTCCAGCCGGTGCTCGCCGAAGCGGACCTGGCCCTCGGTCGCCTTGTAGACGCCGGACAGGACGTTGAACATCGTCGACTTGCCAGCACCGTTGGGCCCGATGACGGCGTGGATCGTCCCGGGCTCCACCGTGAACGACACCCCGGACAGCGCCTTGATCGCCCCGAAGCGGACGCTCACGTCGTCCACCTCGACGGCGGGGATGTCGGACCGGACGTCCGCGGTGCGCGTCTCGGTCATGACTCCCACCGGGTGAGCGTCTTGCCGGATGCGACGCGCGGCCGCACATCCGGCTCGTCGGTGTCGTGTCCGAGGTAGAGGCGTTGCACCTCATCGGTGCGGGACAACTCGCTCGCATCCCCCGACAGGGACACCTCGCCGACGTCCAGGACGTAGGCCAGGTCGGCGACGTCGAGCGCCATCGTGGCGTTCTGCTCGACCAGGAGGACGGAGGTGCCCTGCCGGTTGATCTCGGCGATCACCTCGCCGATCTGGCCGATGATGCGGGGCGCGAGGCCCAGGGAGGGCTCGTCGAGCAGCAGCAGTTTCGGGCTGGCCATCAGCGCCCGGCCGATGGCCAGCATCTGCTGCTCACCACCGGAGAGAAGGACGCCGCGCTGCGCGCTGCGCTCCTTCAGCACGGGGAAC
>Ga0308174_10000849_pt1 | contig 13582 bp, 13 predicted proteins | sample PhyPR2_FD_203894 | JGI IMG/M metagenome (GOLD analysis project Ga0308174, IMG submission 203894) | Soil microbial communities from UC Gill Tract Community Farm, Albany, California, United States - DLSLS.P.R2 | ecosystem: Environmental > Terrestrial > Soil > Agricultural land | place: USA...
CACCGGCAACCGCACGCTGATCCGCCCCGTGGCCGACCGCGCCGAGGCGCAGGCGCTGGCCCGGTCGCTGGCCGACGACACGCAGCCCTGGCGAATCACCGGGCCCGGTACGTGCATCGGCCGGACCGACGTCCGCGCGGGCGAGGTCGTCCGCATCGAGGGCCTGGGCGGCCGGTTCTCGGGGGACTACGCCGTCACCTCGGCGAGGCACTCGTTCACGCCGTCGGCCGGCTACCGGACGGACTTCCAGGTGGAGAGGCGGTCGCCGTGAGCGAACTCGACGAACTGCTGCCGTCGCCGGGCGTAGGCAGTCCGCTGCCCGGCATCGCGGTCGGCGTGGTCACGAGCAACGCCGACCCCGAGCACCTCGGCCGGGTCAAGGTCCGGTTCCCCGCCGTGTCCGACACCGTCGAGAGCACGTGGGCGCCGGTGGTGACGCCGATGGCCGGTCAGGGCCGCGGCCTGCAGGTGCTCCCCGAGGCGGGGGACACGGTGGTCGTCGCGTTCGAGTACGGCGACGTGAACCGGCCCTTCGTCCTGGGCGGCTTCTGGAACGCGGCGCAGCGCCCACCGCAGGGCGACGGCGCCGGCAACGCCGTCCGGCTCCTGCGCTCCCGCAGCGGGCACGTCCTCCGGTTCGACGACACCGACGGCGCGGAGCGCGTCGAGATCGTCGACAAGAGCGGCCGGAACACCATCACGATCGACACGGCCGAGAACAAGATCACCGTGCACGCGGCCGGTCCGGTGGCCATCACCGCCGACGGCGACCTGGAGGTGACCGCGACCGGCGACCTGAAGCTCGGGGGGCGGCAGGTCACGGTCACCGCCGACCTCAAGCTCGCCCTGTCCGGCCGGCAGGGGGCCGAGCTCTCCAGCACCGGGCCGCTGACCGTGCGCGGCTCGACCGTCGACATCAACTAGCAGCCGGGCCGGCAGGCCGGCCCGCGGGAACGGAGGGATCGCGATGGGGCAACCCGCCGCCGCCCAGGGCGACCTGGTGACCGCCGCCGACACGCACCTGGTGGTCGTGCCCGGCGCCGGACCCAGCCCCGTCGTGCTGCCGTTCAGCGGTGCGCTGTCGGACGGGCTGAGCACCACCGTGCGCATCGGCGGTCGCCCCGCGGCGGTGGTGGGCAGCGGGGCGCACAACCAGCCGCCGCACATTCCCCCCGCCGGGGCGTTCAGCCGACCCCCGACCAACACCGCGACGGTGCAGTCGGGCAGCGCCACGGTGCGGATCGGCGGCCGGTTCGCGGCCCGGGCCGGGGACCCCGCCCTCACCTGCAACGACCCGGCGGACGCCCCGGTGGGTGTCGTCGTCGCGGCCGGCCCGGTCCGGTTCGGCTGACATGGCAGCGGAGTTCCTGGGCCGGGGCTGGGCGTTCCCGGTCGCGGTCGACGAACGGGGCGCGATCGCCGGGGTCGCCCTTGAGGAGGCAGTGCGGCAGGCGATCTGGCTGGTGCTCTCCACCGCGCCGGGGGAGCGGGCGATGCGCCCGGCGTTCGGTGCCGGCCTCGCCGATCTGGTCTTCGCCCCGAACACCCCGGCCACGTACGGGCTGGTGGCCAGCGCCGTCCGGAGTGCGCTCGTGGAGTGGGAGCCGCGCATCGACCTGCTCGACGTGGCGGTCTCCGCCGACCCGGCCGAACCCGTGCGGCTGCTCGTCGAGGTGGACTACTCGGTGCGGGCCACCAACAGCCGCTTCAACCTGGTGTACCCCTTCTACCTCCAGCAGCCGGCATGACCAGGCCCGCTCCGCCGGTCGACCCGCGGAGCCCCGGGGAGCTGGTCGCCGACACGACCCGCCTGGCCCAGCTGCTGTCACCGTGGCGGCCGCCCGACGCAGGAACCGATCTCGGCAGCGCACTGATCGCCGTCTTCGCCGACATGGCCGACGAGGTGCTGCGGCGGCTCAACGCCGTTCCCGACCGTGACTTCCTCGCCTTCCTGGAGCTCCTGGGCGTCGAGACCCTGCCGCCGCGGGCCGCCCGGGTACCCCTCACGTTCAGCTCGCCCGAGGGCAGCGCCGTCCCCGGCTTCGTTCCCGCGGGGACGCCGGTCACGTCCCCGGGCGACGGCGGCCCGCCGGTGCGGTTCTTCACCGAGCGGGACCTCGTCGTCAGCCCGGCCGTCCTCACCGCCGCCGTCGTGGTCGACGCGGCGGCCGACCGCCGCGCCGACGTCACCGCGGCCGCCCGCGGCACCACCGACTCGGAGTGGCCCGCGTTCGCCGGCAGCTCGCTCCTCCCGCACGCGCTGCACGTCGCGCACGACGCCTTCGCCGTCCTGCCGCGACCGCGCTCGCTCGGCGTGATCCTGACGTTCGCCGATCCCACCAGCCGCAACGCCTTCGCGCAGGTGCCCCTGGAGTGGGCCCGCTGGGACGGCGCGTCGTGGCAGCCGCTGCCCGTGCAGCCGGGCGGCTCGGCCGCGGGCGACACCGGCTGGGCGGTCGCCCTCGGCGACGTCGAAGCCCCGGAGCCGGTCGCGGTGGCCGGCCGGACCGCCCGGTGGCTGCGCGCGCGGCTGCCCCATGCGATCGGCACCGCGCCCGGGGCGGACGGTGCCCTCGTCGACGGGATCACGGTCAGCGCCGACGTGGTCGACGCGGCGCGGGCCGCACCGACGGCGGCGTTCAGCGGCGCGGCCGCGGTCGACCTGGCCGGTGACGTGTTCCCGTTCGGCGAGCAGCCACGGTTCACCGACACGTTCACCCTGGGCAGCGACGTCTTCGGCCGGGCGGGCGCGCAGGCGACGCTCGACGTGACGATCAGCGCCGGCCTGCCGGTGCCGCCGGCACCGTCGCCCGACCTGGTCCTCGTGTGGGAGGTCGGCGGATCGGACGGGTGGGTGCCCGTCGGCCGGTCCGTGGCCGATCCGCCGCCGTCGGCCGGCGGGGGGTTCGCCGACGGGACCGAGCGGCTGATGCACAGCGGCACCATCCGGTTCGCCGTGCCGGCGACCGGAGGCCCGCTGCTCCTGAACGGCGTGAGCGGGTGGTGGCTGCGCGCGCGGATCGCCGCCGGCGACTACGGCTCCGGCGCGAGCTACCGGCCCGGCACGGACCCCGGCAAGCCCCCGATCCTGCTCCCGGCCACGTTCGCGCCGCCGGCCGTCTCCGGCCTGCTCGTGGGGTGGCGGTTCTCCGGGGCGGAGCCCGCCCGCGCGGTGGCCACGGTCGACGGCGACGACGCGCAGGACCGGACGGGGACCGCGGCCTTCCCCGCCTTCCGCGCCGTCCCGGGCGACCGGCCGGCCCTGCACCTGGGGATCGACCGGCCGTTCCCCAACCGCCCGGTGCTGCTGCACGTGCAGGTGGCCGAGGCCGCCGACGCCGGGGGCGGCGCGGCGTCGACCGCTCCGCTGCTCTGGGAGTACGCCGGCCCCGCCGGCTGGACCGACCTCGGGGCGGTCGACGAGACCCGCGGTCTCAGCCGGTCCGGCCCGGTCGGCTTCGTCGGGCCGGCGGACCTGGTGCCCGTTCCGATGTTCGGGCGGACGGCGTGCTGGCTGCGCGTCCGGCCCGCCGTCGCGGGGCCCGCGCCGTCGCCTCGGCTGCGCCGGATCCTGCTGAACACCGTGCCGGCGAGCGCGGCCGTGCCTGCCGCCGAGGAGGTGCTCGGCACCGGCGACGGGACGCCGGGTGCCCGGTTCCGGACCACCCGCGCGCCGGTGCTGGCGGGCGAGCGGGTCGAGGTGCTGACCGCGGCGGAGTGGCAGGCGTGGGAGCGGGTGCCCGACCTCGCCGCCTCGGGCCCGCTCGACCGCGCCTACGTGCTGGAACGGGAGGCCGGCGAGGTGGTCTTCGGCGACGGGCGGCACGGCGCCGTCCTCCCGGTGGGGAGCACGGTGCGCGCCACGTACCGATCGGGCGGCGGGAGCGCGGGGAACCGGCCCGCGGGCACCGTGACACAGCTGGAGGTCGCACTGGCCGGCGTCGACCACGCGGTCAACCACGAGCCGGCCGCCGGCGGCGGCGACCCCGAGCCGATCGAACGGGTGCGGGTCCGCGGGCCGGTCGCCCTGCGCCACGGCGGCCGGGCGGTGGCCGCCGAGGACCATTCCGATCTCGCCGTGTCCTCGTCGCCGGACGTGGCGCGCGCACTCGCCGTCCCGGTGCCGGTGAACCCCCTCGACGTCCCGTGGATCGTCCCCGTGCCCGTCGACCGGGCCGCGCCCGGTCCGACCGACGGGGCGTCGGTGCTCTGCAGCGCACCGTCCGGTGACGTCCCGAGCCACCGCCCGCCGGGGGCCGGCCGGGTGACGGTCGTCGTGGTGCCCGGATCGAACGAGCCGCGGCCCGCACCCGGCCGGCAGCTGCTGGACGACGTCACGGACGCGCTGCGGCTGCGCGCCCCCGTGGTGCTCGGAGCCGCCGGACTGACCGTGACGGGTCCGCTGTGGATCGAGCTGACCGTGCGGGCGACCGTGGCCGCGACGGACCTGACGGCGGCCGGGTCGGTGGCCGGGACGGTGACGGCGGCGCTGGACGGGTTCCTCCACCCGCTGCACGGCGGCCCCGACGGCGCCGGCTGGGTGTTCGGCCGCGCGCCGCACGTCTCCGACCTCACCGCCCTGCTGGGACGGCTCCCCGGGGTGGACCACGTGGTCACCCTCGACCTGCAGGAGAACCCGTCCCGCGCCGGGCTCGACCGCGAGGAGCTGGCCCGGACCCTCGTCTGGTCCGGCTCGCACGCGGTGACCGTCGTCCCGGCAGGGGAGGTGCCATGACGCGCCTCCGGCCGACCCTCGACGACGTCACCTACGCCGACCTGGTCGCGCGCGCCCGGGCGCGGATCCCGGCGCTCGCGCCCGACTGGACCGACCACAACCCGGCCGATCCCGGGATCACCCTCGTCGAGCTGTTCGCGTGGCTGGCCGAGATGCTCGTCTACCAGGCCGACCAGCTGCCGCCCGACCGCACCGACGCGTTCCTCGCGCTGCTCAACGGGCCGGGCTGGACTCGTACGACCGACCTCGACACCGCGGTGCGCGACACCCTCGCCGCGCTGCGCGCGCCGTGGCGGGCGGTCACGGCCGACGACGCCGTCTCCCTGCTGACCGTGGTCTGGTCCGCCGAGGACCCGTCGCGGACGCCGGTGCGCCGCGCGCACTGCGGAAACGAGCGCGACCTGGCCACGGCGCCCGCCGGCGACGTGCCGGCGCCGGGACACCTCAGCATGGTCGTCGTCCCCGATGCCGCATCGGACGGCTCGGGGCTGCCGATCGCGTCCCCGGAACTCTGCGCGGCCCTGCTCGACTGGCTGGAGCCACGCCGCCTGCTGGGCGTCCGGCACCACGTCGTCCCGGCCGTGTACGTGCCCGTCACGCTCACCGCCCGGCTGGTCATCCGGGACGAGTACGCTCCGCCCGCGGTCGCCCGCAGCGGGGTGCTGACCGACGACGCCATCGCGCGGGAGGTCGGCCGGCAGGGTGCCGCCGCGGTGGCCGCCCATCTGGACCCGCTGACCGGCGGCGCCGACGGCACGGGCTGGCCCTTCGGGCGGGACGTGCACGCGTCCGAGCTCTACGGCGTCCTCGACGAGCTGCCCGGCGTCGACTTCGTCGACCGGCTCCGCTTCGTCGACCCGCCGCCCGAGCGGCAGATCGGCGCCGGCGGGTCGGTCGTCGGGGTGCGGCTGGCCCCGCACGAACTCGTCGACGTGACCGCCGTGGACGACGCGGGTCACCCGGGGCAGCTCTCGGTGACGTGGTCGCGGCTGGCGGGGGGAGCGACATGAGCGCCCCGGTTCCCGGCGCTCCGGCGCCGGGCAGCAGCTACCTCGACTCCCTGCCGGCCGTCTACCGGGAGGCCGACGAGGCGGGGGACCGCTTCCTCGGGCGCTTCCTCCTGGCCTTCGAGCACGTGCTGCACGGTCTGGGCGATGCCTCCGTCGCCGGGTTCCCCCGCGGGCTGGGGGAGCAGCTGGCCGACGCCGGCCGGTACCTGGACCCGTTCCGCACCCCGCCCGAGTTCCTCGACTGGCTCGCCGGCTGGGTGGCCCTGACCCTGGCCGAGGACTGGACGGACGACGAGAAGCGGCGCTTCCTCGCCCGCGTCGTCCCGCTGTACCGGCTGCGCGGCACCGCCCGGGGGCTCGTCGAACTGCTGGGGGCCTACACCGGCGACCTGCCGGTCACGGTCTACGAGTTCGACAACGTCCCGCACTACTTCCAGGTCGAGCTGACCCTCGGCCTGAGCCTCCGCGATCCCGACTTCGAGGCCCGCAAGCTCCGCCGGCAGCGCACCGCGATGGCGATCATCGACCAGCAGAAGCCCGCCCACACCTTCTACTCGTTCCGCTTCCGCGACGTGCCGACCATGCAGATCGGCGTCCACTCGACCGTCGGGGTCGACGCGGTGCTCGGTTCCGTCACCGACCCAGGAAAGGGCGGATGAAGCATGGCCGACTACACCGAGACCGGGGACGTCGATCGGCGGGTGCGGTTCTTCGACGGGCAGTTCCTGCGGGAGCAGGACTTCGTCGACGAACAGCGCTACCACGTCGACCGCGAACGGCGGCTGGCCCGCGTGGCGCACACGCCGGGGGTCGTCGAGGGCCTCACCGTCACCGCCGTCCCGAATGCGCCCAAGGTCACCGTCGCCCCGGGGACGGCGATCGACGGGCTCGGGCGGCTGCTCGTGCGGGTCGATCCGGGCGATCCGCTCGACCTCACCGAACTGGTCGGCCACGACGACGACGTCGCGGTCGTGGTCGCGCTGGCCTACGCCCGGGAGGAGGCCGACGCGCCGCAGGGCGGGGCGAGCCCCCGCTGGCGGGAGAACCCGCAGGTCGTGCACTTCCTCGAGGGCGCGGCCGACGCACCGCCGGCGGACACGACCCTCCGGCTCGCCCGCGTGATCCTGCAGCACCCCGACGGGACGGCGGCCGTCGATCCCGGCTGGGTGGCGCCGCGCAGCGGGGTCGGCGTGCGGGGAGGGCTGAGCGTCTCGGGACCGGCCACCCTCGGCGGGAACGTCTCGGGGCGGGACGGTACGGAGCTGCGCGTCACTCCGGGCCTGCGCGTCACCGGGGCGCCGGCATTCGACAGCACCACGCGCCTGGACATCGTCAACGGGTCCCACGACTACGGCCGGACCAACCTGGTTCTCACCGGCCGGTACCAGGACGCCCACGACGGCTGGACCTTCGGCACGGGCGCGCGGAACTCCGTCGTCTTCGCCCGCACCGACGTCGCGAGCGGCGAAGGGGTGGGCGCGATCGGCGACGAGCAGGTGTCCCTCCAGCTGGAGGGCGGCTCCCGCAGCCTCGGCATCCTGACGCGGGACCGGGGGAGCGATCCGGCGTTGACCGTCGCCCAAAACGGCACCGTGAGCGTGGGCAGTCCCGACCTGCCGGCGAGCCTCCTCGTGGGCGGGGCGGCCGACGTGTCCCTGGATCTCACCGTCCACGGCGGCGTGGCCACCGGGCAGATCGGCCGGTGGAGCGCCGTCGAGATCCCGGCCGCCCAGATGGTCGACATCACGCTCGAGCCGGACTCGCCACACAACGTCGTGGTGGTCCGGCGGCGGCGCGGGATCATCAACGTCGCGCGGGTGATCATTCCCTCGGGCACCGAGGGGCAGTGGGTCGGGCAGTTCTTCTTCCACGACCCGCAGACGGGGGTCATCAGCGCTCCGGCTCCGCTCCTCCAGGGCGTTCCGCTGGCGGCGACCGCCCAGCACTCGCCTGTGCCGCAGGGAGGCAGCCCCGTCGTCCTGCAGCTCGAGATCCACCGGGTCACGCTCGTGGGCAGCTGAGGGTGGACCTCCGCGCGCAGCTCGAGCAGCGGCTGGCGGCCCTTCGCGACGAGCGGGCCGCCGGCCGGCGACTGCTCGCGGAGCTGCAGGAGCGGCAGTCCCAGGTGGTGGACAGCCTGCTGCGCGTCGACGGGGCGATCAGCGTGCTGGAGGAGGAGCTGGCGGCGGCGCCGGAGGTGGAGCGCCGTTCCTGACGGTCAGGCGGTGGTCGCCGCGGTGGTGAGGAGGTCGCGGGTCAGCTCGATCTGCCACTCCCGCGCGCCACCGGCCCGCAGCGCCGCCGCGATCGTGTCGGCGTCCCGCGGATCGGGCGGGCTCCACATCAGCCGGCGCACCAGGTCGGGCGAGAGCAGGTTCTCGACCGGCACCGAGTGCTTCGTCGAGAGCTCCGCGAGGGCGGCGCGGGCGGTCTGCAGCCGGCTGTGGGCGGCGGGGTCGCGGTCGGCCCAGCGGTTCACCGGGGGAGGCCCGTCGCCGGGCTTGCTGTGCAGCGGAAGCTCGTCCTCGGGCAGCGACTTGCCGCGCTTGAGCGCACCGAACCAGGTGGCGACGAGGCGGCGGTTGGCCCGCCCGCGGAAGACCGGCAGCTCCAGCAGCCCGCCCTCGTTGGCCGGATCGGCCTGCACCGCCGCGACCATGGCCGAGTCGGGCAGGACGCGTCCCGGGGCGATGTCGCGGTTGCGGGCCATGTCGTCGCGGGCCTGCCACAGCGAGCGCAGCATGCCGAGCTGACGCCGGGAGCGCAGCCCGTGAACGCCGGACGTGCGTCGCCAGGGGTCGCTCTTCGGCGGGGGCGGACCGGCGGCGAGGATCGCCTCGAACTCCTGCCGTGCCCACTCGGTCTTGCCCTGCTGCTCCAGGATCGCGGCGAGGGCGTCGCGGAGCTCGACCAGCACCTCGACGTCGAGGGCGGCGTAGATCAGCCACTCCTCGGGCAGGGGGCGGGTGCTCCAGTCGGCGGCGGAGTGCCCCTTCTGCAGCGAGTAGCCCAGCAGCGACTCGACCACCGCGCCCAGGCCGACCCGCGGCAGCCCGGCCAGCCGCGCGGCCAGCTCGGTGTCGAAGATCCGCCGCGGGACCAGGCCGATCTCGCCCAGGCAGGGCAGGTCCTGGTTGGCCGCGTGCAGCACCCACTCCTCGTCGGCGATCGCGTCCTGGATCACCGAGAGGTCCGGAAGCGGGACGGGGTCGAGCAGGCCGGTGCCCGAGCCGTTCCGGCGCAGCTGCACGAGGTAGGCCCGCTGCCCGTAGCGGTAACCGGACGCCCGCTCGGCGTCGACCGCCACCGGGCCGGACCCGCCGCGCAGCGCCTCGGCGTACTCGACCAGCTGGGTCGAGGTCTCGATGACCGGTGGCAGCCCCTCGCGCGGGACGAGGAGCGGGGTCGGTTCCGGCGCGGACTCCTCCGCCGGTGCGCTGTGCGCCGCGGCCGGGACGTCGTCCTCCGGCCGGGGCGTGGCCTCGCTGCTCAGTTGCCGTCCACCTTCTCGCCGGTGTCGTGATCCGCCCGCGGGCGGCGCGGGCCGTGCGGAGCGCGCCGCAGGGTGGTCACCAGCGGTCGCGGGCGCAGCGGGCGCGAGCCCGGCTGGCCCTCCCGATGTTAGAGAGTGTGCTCGTCCGGCCGGTCGGAGGGATCGAGCAGCCGCACCCCGGGCGGCGGCAGACCGGCGGCGTTGCCGAGGACCTCGAGCCAGGCCAGCAGGTGTCGGTCCAGGTCGGTGGTCTCCGCCGTCCACGAGGCGCGCATCTCGACGTCGACGGTGTGCTCGGGGCCGGCCAGGTCGCCGAACCGCGTCGAGGCCGTGCGGGTCACCGTGCCGCCGACGTTGTGGTGTCCGGCGCCGGCCTCGGCCAGTGCGTCGGTGAGCCAGCTCCAGGCCACCTCGGAGAACATCGTGTCGTCGACGAGTTCCTCGTCCGTGGCGGCCGACAGGTAGCCGACGCACCGGGTGGTGCCGTTCCAGGACTCGTGACCGTCGGGGTCGTAGAGCACGATGAAGCGGGCGCTGGCGAGCTCGAGCTCGTCGTCGCCGTCCGGTTCGGACACCCGGGCCGCGAGGGCGTGCGCGTACGGCGCGAGCCGCTGAGGTGCGGGGATGTGCTCCAGCACGATCTCCGGACGGGTGCGGACCCTCGCCAGCGCGTCGAGGGCGGCCCGGAACTCGACCGGGGGTTCGTCCCCTCCGGCGCTCGTGCCTCGTGACCCGGCACTGGCCAGGCTGTGCGGCTCCACCTCCGCAGGGTAGGCCGCCGAGTACCACACGGCGCACGACGCGCCGCAACCGTCCGGGTACTCCCGAGCATCACGGCCGGGACGGCGACCCAGCGGCATCTGGGAGGATCGACGCTCGTGACTCCCGCTGCCGGCACCGCTGCCGCCGATCCCGCCGTGCCCGATCCCGCGGCCTCCGACCTCGTCCGGGCCGCGCGCGGCCTGCCGGTGAGCCGGACGCCGGTGTGGTTCATGCGCCAGGCCGGCCGCTCGCTGCCGGAGTACCGGGCCCTGCGCGCCGGGACGGCGATGCTCGAGGCCTGCCAGGACGCGGACCTGGTCACCGAGATCACGCTGCAGCCGGTCCGCCGGCACGGGGTGGACGCGGCGATCCTGTTCTCCGACATCGTGCTGCCGCTGGTGGTTGCCGGCCTCGACATCGAGATCAAGCCCGGCGTGGGGCCGGTCGTGGCCACCCCGGTGCGGTCGGTCGCGGACGTCGACGCCCTGCCGCCGCTGGAGCCCGAGCGGCTGGAGTTCCTGCAGACGGCGGTCCGGCAGCTGGTCGCCGAGCTCGGCGGTACCCCGCTGATCGGGTTCGCCGGCGCTCCGTTCACCCTCGCGACCTACCTCATCGAGGGCGGCCCCTCGAAGGAGCACGCCCGCACGAAGGCGTTCATGTACGCCGAGCCGGAGGCCTGGAGCCGGCTGCTCGACCGGCTCGCCGTCTCCGCGGCCATCTTCCTGCGGGCCCAGATCGACGCCGGGGCGGTCGCCGTCCAGCTGTTCGACTCGTGGGCCGGGGTGCTGTCGGCCGCCGACTACGCGCAGCGGGTGCTGCCGCACTCGCGCGCCGTGTTCGACGGCCTGGGCGAACGTGACGTTCCCCGGATCCACTTCGGCGTCGGCACCGGCGAACTGCTCCCGCTCATCGGGGACGCCGGCGCCGACGTGGTCGGCGTGGACTGGCGCGTGCCGCTGGACGAGGCCGCCCGCCGGGTGGGCCCGGGCCGTTCCCTGCAGGGCAACCTCGACCCGGCGGTGCTCCTGGCCGACCGCGCGACCGTCGACCGCGAGGTGCGCCGGATCGTGGCCGAGGGCGCCGCGGCGCGCGGGCACATCTTCAACCTCGGCCACGGCGTCCTGCCCGAGACCGACCCCGACGTGCTCACGCACGTCGTCGACCTGGTGCACGAGCTCACGGCGCGATGAGCCGCCTCGTCGTCGTCGGGGCCGGGATCACCGGGCTGGCCGCAGCGTTCGAGTGGCACCGGCGGCGGCCCGACGACGAGATCGTCGTCGTGGAGGCCGGCGACCGGATCGGCGGCAAGCTGCACCGCGTCGAGCTGGCCGGCCACTGGTACGACACCGGGCCGGAGGCGGTGCTCGCCCGCGTGCCGGAGGCCGTCGGGCTGGTCGAGGCCCTGGGCCTGGGCGACCGGCTGGTCGCGCCCGCCACGACCCAGGCGTCCGTGGTCCTGCCCGACGGGCGGTTCCCGCTGCCCGCGGGCACGGTGCTCGGCGTGCCCGCCTCGGCCGACGACGTCTCCGGCTTCCTGTCGCCGGCGGGCGTGGAGCGGGTGCGGGCTGAGGCGTCGATGCCGCCGTTGCGGCTCGACGGGGACGTCGCCGTGGGCGGCCTGCTGCGCGAGCGGCTCGGTGACGAGGTGGTCGACCGGCTGGTCGAGCCGCTGCTCGGAGGGGTCTACGCCGGGCGGGCCGACGAGCTCTCTCTGACCGCCACCATGCCGGCGCTGGCGGCGCAGCTTGCCCGGTCCGGGTCCGTCCTCGCCGCCGCGACGGCGGCCCGCGACGCCGGAACCCGCAGTCGCGGCGACGCGGACGGGCCGGTGTTCGCCACGGTCACCGACGGGATCGGATCGCTGCCGGAGGCGCTGGTCGCGGCCTCCGGCGCCGTCGTCCGGCTGCGCACACCGGCGCACGGGCTCCGCCGGACCCCGGGCGGCTTCGAGCTCTCCGTCGGCCCGGCGGCCGCGCCCGAGGTGCTGCCGGCCGACGTCGTCCTCGTCACCGCGCCCGCGCCGAAGGCCGCGCGGCTGCTGGCCGAGGCCGTGCCCACCGCGGTCGAGCCGCTGCGGGGCATCCCGTACGCCTCGATGGCGGTGGTCGCGATGGCGTTCCCGGCCCAGGACGTCGCCGCCGGGTCGGGTCTGCTGGTTCCCCCCGTGACCGGCCGGCTGGTCAAGGGCGTCACGGTGTCGTCGGCGAAGTGGCCGCACCTGGCGGGGGAGATGCTGCTGGTCCGCTCGTCGGTCGGCCGGTTCCGCGACGAGTCGGAGCTCCAGCGCTCGGACGACGACCTGACCGCCGCCGTGGTCGCCGACGTCGCGGACCTGCTCGGCCTCTCCCGGCCGGAGCCAGTGGAGACGCGGCTGGTCCGCTGGGGCGGCGGGCTGCCGCAGTACCTCGTCGGGCACCCGGCGCGGGTGGCGGCGATCCGCGCGACCGTCGCCGACGTGCCCGGGCTCGGGATCGCGGGTGCCGCGTTCGAGGGTGTGGGCGTGCCGGCCTGCATCCGCGACGCCTACCGCGCCGTCGACGCACTGCTCGGCTGAGCCGTGGCGGAGGCCACGTCGGCGCCGGGCATCAGCGGGTGCCCTCCGCTGTTGGGCTCGGGGTGACAACCATGCACCATCCGAACGACCACATCCGATCTCCATCCCGCCGACCCGATCGCTGCCTGCGCCACCACGTGTGGATGGCCGCCTGCGACATGTGCCGCGACGTCCGCGCCGACCTGCTCGGCAACACCGGCGACAAGGGCTCCACGCCGACCCGCTGACGCGATGACCGCCGTCCGGGCCCCGGAGGGCCTCTTCCGCAACCGAGGGACAATGGGCTCATGAGCGAGCAGCAGACCGACGAGCAGGCCCGGAGCATCGGCAAGCGGGCGAACGAACTGAACGCCTCCATCCGCTACACGATGTGGTCGGTGTTCAAGCTCGCGCGCCCGCTCGGCGACGACCAGCGGTCCGCTGCCGCCGACGAGGCCGCGGCGCTGCTCGACGAGCTGGCCGGCAAGGACGTCGTCGTCCGCGGGGTCTACGACGTCGCGGGCCTGCGGGCCGACGCCGACCTCATGGTCTGGTGGCACGCCGAGACGGCGGAGGCGCTGCAGGAGGCCTACACCCGGCTGCGCCGCACGACGCTGGGCCGCCACCTCGACCCGGTGTGGTCCCAGATGGCGCTGCACCGGCCGGCGGAGTTCAACCGCAGCCACATCCCGGCGTTCCTCGCCGACGAGGAGCCGCGCCGCTGGGTCTGCGTCTACCCGTTCGTGCGCTCCTACGAGTGGTACCTCCTGCCCGACGAGGAGCGCCGCTTCATGCTGGCCGAGCACGGGAAGATGGCCCGCGGCTACCCCGACGTCCGGGCCAACACCGTGGCCTCGTTCGCCCTCGGCGACTACGAATGGATGCTCGCCTTCGAGGCCGACGAGCTGCACCGCATCGTCGACCTGATGCGCGAGCTGCGGGCCGCGACCGCCCGGCGGCACGTCCGCGAGGAGGTGCCGTTCTACACCGGCATCCGCAAGCCGATCTCGGAGCTGGTCAACGACCTCGCCTAATGGGGCTTACCGGAC
>Ga0308174_10000850_pt1 | contig 13569 bp, 12 predicted proteins | sample PhyPR2_FD_203894 | JGI IMG/M metagenome (GOLD analysis project Ga0308174, IMG submission 203894) | Soil microbial communities from UC Gill Tract Community Farm, Albany, California, United States - DLSLS.P.R2 | ecosystem: Environmental > Terrestrial > Soil > Agricultural land | place: USA...
CTGGGCAGCCGCAGGAACGGCGATCGCCTCGGCCGCCCAGCGTGGCAGCCAGCGGCCGAGCGCGTCGCGCCAGCCGGGAGCCAGCAGCAGGATCCCGCCGGTCGCCAGCACCGACAGGGCGAACCCGACCGACGTCGCGAGCCCCGGGTCGACGAGCAGCAGCACGACCAGTGCGGCCCCCAGGGCGCGGGTGCCGCGCTGCCGCCCGTTGGACCCCATCGCCAGCAGGCCTACGGCACCCATCACGGCCGCCCTCAGCACGCTCGGCTCGGTGCGCGCAAGCAGCACGAAGCCGGCGATGCCGAGCGCGCCGATGGCGTACAGCCAGCGGCCTCGGACTCCGCCCCACCGGGCCAGCACGAGCAGGAAGCCGACCACCAGGGTCAGGTTGGTCCCCGACACCGCCAGCAGGTGCGTGAGTCCCGTCGCCCGGAAGTCGTCGGCGAGCGCCGGGTCGAGGCCGCCGTCGTCACCGTCGACCAGGGCCGGCACCAGCGCCCGCTGCTCGGCCGGGCGACCGGAGACCGACGCGCGCAGCGAGGCCCGCACCGCCCCGGACCAGCGCCACCACACGTCGGGACCGGTGAGCTGTGTCGGCGGGCCGGAGGCCAGCAGCACCGCGGCGACGTCGGGGCCGCGCGACGGTGCGAGCCGTCCGGAGGCCCGGACCGTCGATCCCAGCTCGATCCCCCGCCAGTCGGCGTCGGCGATCACGAGCACCGGCGTGGCCAGGGCGTACGCCGCACCCCGGCCGCTCACCCGTCTCACCTCGAGCCGGACCAGGACCTGGTCACCGAAGGGCCCGGTCGTCACCCGGGGATCCCCGGTGACCATGCCCTCCACCCTCGAGGTCGCCTCGTCGGCGGCGAGGGTGGCGACCGGGTTGTGGGTGACCTGCTGCTGGCGCACCGCGCCCACCCAGGCGACCGACGACATGACCAGCAGCGCCCCGACCACGGTCGGCCAGCGCCGCCGGCCGGGCCCGCGTGACCTCGTCGTCACCGCCAGCAGGAGGCCGACCAGCAGCAGCCCGAGGACGAGCCCGGCGACCGCGGCGAGCGGCAGCCAGCGGGCCAGCAGGCCACCGACCCAGGCGGCCCCGCCGAGCGCCGGCATCCGCAGGTCGGGCGCCTTCCCCGGCGAGTCGGGCCGCACGTCAGACGGTGACCAGCGGCGCCAGCTTGGCCAGGGTCGCGTCGCCGATGCCGTCCACCTCGAGCAGCTCGTCGACCGAGGTGAAGCCCCCGTGCTCGTCACGCCAGGACAGGATCGACTGCGCGGTCACCGGCCCGACCTCGGGGAGCGCGTCGAGATCGGTCTCGGTCGCGGTGTTCAGGTTGACCAGCGGGCCACCGGGCGCACCCGCCGACGGGGCGGCGGAGGCCGCCGGCCCCGCGGGCGCCGGCACCCCCACCAGGATCTGCTCGCCGTCGACCAGCACACGGGCCAGGTTGAGCCCCGACAGGTCGATGCCCGGACGTGCTCCGCCGGCGGCCTTCAACGCGTCGACCACCCGGGACCCGGCGTCGAGGACCGCGATGCCGGGATGCCGCACCTTGCCCGCCACGTCGACCGTCACCGACCCGGTCGCCGCCCCGCCCGACGGGCTCCCGGTGGCCGCGGCTTGCGCGGCGGACCCCTCGGAGGCACCAGCCGCAGCGGCCGGCGGCGGGGAGATCGGGGCGAGGCCGGCCGCCGGGCTCGGGACGACCGGCGCCACGACCTCGTGGGCGCCGCCGCGCACCACCCACCAGCAGGTCACCGCGAGCCCCAGCGCCACGAGCACCGCCAGCACCGCGACCTGGGAGGGGCCGAGCGACGCCCGCCCACGCAACGTCTCGGGGACGACCGCGGCGAGCAGGCGCCTGGACCGACGCGACGCGTGCCGGCCGGGCACGGGGACCGGAGGTGGCCCGTCGGCCTCGACCGGCGGCTCGACCCACTGCTCGTCGGGCTGCTCGTCCGGCTGCGCGGCCGGCGGCCGGACCGACGCCAGCTCGGCGCTCAGCAGCGCCAGCCGGCGGGACACGGCTTCCTGGTGCTCGGGGGTCGGGCGACTACGCATGTCGGGGACGCTAGGCGCCGCGGCCGACCCTCACCGCCGGGCTGGCGGGCGCCTGTGGACAACGGCTCGCGAGCGGCGACCTGTGCACGGAGAACGGCCCGCGGACGCGATCAGGAGCGGGGCGCCACGCACACGGCCAGCATGCCCGGGCCCACGTGGGCGCCCAGGACGGCGCCCAGCTCGCCGCACCACACGTCGCGCCCGGCCAGGTTCGCGGCCAGCCGGGACGCCAGGCTCTCGGTGAGCTGACCCGCCCGGTCGGGGTTGGCGAGGTGGGCCACGCAGACGTCGACGGCGTGCTCCCCCGCCGCCTGGACGGCCAGCTCCTCGAGCCGGCCCAGGGCGCGGGCCGTCGTGCGGACCTTCTCCAGTGTGGCCACCACGCCGTCCTCGATCTGCAGCAGCGGCTTCACCGACAGCGCGCCTCCGAACAGCGCGGCCGCAGCACCGATGCGGCCACCGCGGCGGAGGTACTCCAGCGTGTCGACGTAGAAGAGCGACGCCGAGGCGTCGGCCCGGGCCCGGGCGACCTCGGCCGCCTCCTCGGCGGTGCCGCCGGCGTCCAGCACGTCGGCCGCGGCGAGCACGGCGAACCCGGTCGCCACCCCGACCTGTCGGCTGTCGACCGCGACCACCGGGATCGAGGCATCCCGGGCGGCCAGCTGGGCGGACTCGAAGGTGCCGCTCATCTCCCCCGAGAGGTGGATCGACAGCACTTCGGTGGCGCCGTCGCGCGCAGCTGCCTCGTAGGCCTCGAGCAGCACGGCCGGTGACGGCCTCGACGTGCTGACCGGCTTGAAGGCACGCAGCGCCTCGGCCACCACCTCGGGCGTGGCGCCGTCGGCGCCCTCGTCGAGCACCTCGGCCCCGATCACCACCTGGAGCGGCACCACCGTGATCCCCCGCTGCGTCGCCAGCTCCGCGGGGAGCATGGCGGTCGAGTCGGTGACGATCGCGGCCGGCATGCCCGGAAGGCTACCCGGGCACCTCAGACGACGATGTTGACCAGCTTCGGCGCGCGCACGATCACCTTGCGCACCGGGCGCCCGTCGATCGCCTTCACCACGGCCGGGTCCGCCATGGCCAGCGCCTCCAGGTCGGGCTCGCTGATGTCCGGCGAGACCTCCAGGCGGGCCCTGACCTTGCCCTGGATCTGTACGACGGCGGTCACGGAGTCCTCGACCAGCAGGGCCGGGTCCACCATCGGCCAGCCGACACGGGCGACCGTGGGCTGGTGGCCCAGCCGCTCCCACATCTCCTCGGCGGTGTACGGCGCCACCAGAGACAGCAGGATCGCGACCGCCTCGACGGCCTCGCGCACCGCCGGGTCGGCCCCACCCGCTCCGGAGTCGATCGCCTTGCGGGTGGCGTTCACCAGCTCCATCGTGCGCGCGACCATGACGTTGAACCGGTGGCTCTCCACCAGCACCTCTGCGTCGCGCAGCGTCTTGTGCGTGACCTTGCGCAGCGCCAGGTCACCGCCGGCCGGGTCGGTGCCGGGCTCGCTGATGACGTCACCGCTCAGCCGCCAGGCACGCTGCAGGAATCGCGCCGAGCCTCCGGGCGAGACGTCTGCCCAGTCGATGTTGTCCTCCGGCGGGCTCGCGAACACCAGCGTCAGGCGGACGGCGTCGACCCCGAACTCCGCAAGTTGGTCCCCCAGACTGACGCCGTTGCCCAGCGACTTGCTCATCTTCCGGCCGTTGTTGATGACCTTCCCCTGGGACAGGTAGGACGAGAACGGCTCGTCCCAGCTCACCAGGCCCATGTCGCGCAGAGCCTTGGTGAAGAAGCGTGCGTACAGCAGGTGCAGCACCGCGTGCTCGTCGCCGCCGACGTACAGGTCGACGGGACCCCACGCGTCGGCCAGGGCACTGTCGAATGCCTGGGTGTCGTCGTGCGGGGAGACGTAGCGGAAGAAGTACCAGGACGAGTCCACGAACGTGTCCATGGTGTCGGTGTCGCGGGTCGCCGGGCCGCCGCACGCGGGGCACTCGACGTCGACCCACTCCGAGGCCGCGCCCAGGGGCGAGGTGCCCTTGGGCTTCAGGTCGGCGCCGCGCAGCTCCGGCAGCTCGACGGGCAGCTGGTCCTCGGGGACCGGCACCTCGCCGTCGACCGGGCAGTGGATGATCGGGATCGGCGCACCCCAGTAGCGCTGGCGCGACAGCAGCCAGTCGCGCAGCCGGAAGTTGACGGTGCCCCGGCCCAGGCCCTGGCGCTCCAGATAGGCGATCGCGGCGGACTTGGCCTCGGCCACGCCCATGCCGGACAGGTCGATCTCGTCGTTGGCGGAGTTGATCGCCGGACCGTCACCGGTGAAGGCTTCGCCCTCCCAGCCATCCGGCGGCTGGACCGTGCGGACGATCGGCAGGTCGAAGACGGTCGCGAACTCCCAGTCCCGCTGGTCCTGGCCCGGCACCGCCATGATCGCGCCGGTGCCGTAGTCGGCCAGCACGTAGTCCGCGGCGTACACGGGGATCCGGGTGCCGGTCAGCGGATTGGTCGCGTGGACGCCCAGGAAGACTCCGGTCTTGGGCCGGTCGGTCGACAGGCGGTTGATCTCGGTCTCCTTGCGGACCTCGACCAGGTAGTCGTCCAGCGCGCCCCGCTGCTCGTCGGTGACCAGCTCGGAGGCCAGCGCCGCGTCGGCAGCCACGACCATGAACGTGGCACCGAACAGCGTGTCGGGACGGGTCGTGTAGACCGTCAGGGGCTCCTCGCGGCCCTCGACGACGAAGTCGACGTGAGCGCCCTCGGATCGTCCGATCCAGTTGCGCTGCGCGTTCACCACCTTGTCCGACCAGGTGGGCTGCAGGTCGTCCAGGCAGTCCAACAGCTCCTGGGCGTACGCCGTCGTGCGGAAGTACCACTGGGTCAGCTCGCGCTTGGTGACCTCGGCGCCGCAGCGCTCGCAGGCGCCGTCGACGACCTGCTCGTTGGCCAGCACGGTCTGGTCGTTGGGGCACCAGTTGACAGGGCTGTTCTTGCGGTAGGCCAGCCCCTTCTCGTGGAACTTCAGGAACAGCCACTGCGTCCACCTGTAGTACGACGGGTCCGAGGTGTTGAACCGCCGCGACCAGTCGAAGCTGACGCCGTACCGCTGGAAGGACTCCAGCTGGGTGGCGATGTTGCCGTAGGTGTAGTCGGCCGGGTGGGCGTCGTTGCGGATCGCGGCGTTCTCGGCGGGCAGGCCGAAGGAGTCCCAGCCCATCGGGTTCAGGACCTCGTAGCCCTTCTGCCACCAGTAGCGGGCGATGACGTCGTGCAGCGCCGTCACCTCGGCGTGCCCCATGTGCAGGTCGCCGGAGGGGTAGGGGAACATCGTGAGCGCGTACTTCTTCTCGCGCGGGCTGTCGTCGTCGGCCCGGAAGGGCTGCAGGTCGTCCCACACCGCCCGCCACTTGGTCTCGGTGGCCTCGGTGTCGTACGTCGCGCGCTCGTCGCCGGCCCGTCCCTCGTCGGTGCCGGCTGCCTGCTCGCTCATCTCGTCTCTCCCACGTGTCGGTGATCCTGCTCCGGGCACAAAAAAGCCCCTCGGGGACGAGGGGCAGCCGCGTCGATGAGTGCGTGTCGACGCGGCTAGGTAAGGAGCAGGGTCCTCTGCATGTGACACATGGTACCGCTCCGCCGCGGGCTGGCTACAGTCGCGTCATGGCCGACACGAGCGTCACCGACATGTTCCGACTCGACGGCAGGGTCGCCGTCGTCACCGGCGCCTCCAGCGGGCTGGGCGTCGCGTTCGCGCAGGGCCTCGCCGAGGCCGGCGCCGACGTGGCCCTCGGCGCCCGCCGCGCCGACCGGCTCGAGGACACCGCGAAGCTGGTGAACGTCGCGGGCCGCCGGGCGCTGACCGTGGCCACCGACGTGGCGGACCCCGACTCGTGCACCAACCTCGTGGCGCTGGCGATGGAGGAGTTCGGTCGGGTCGACATCCTGGTCAACAACGCGGGCATCGGCACGGCCGTCCCGGCGACCAGGGAGACCCCCGAGCAGTTCCGGCAGGTCATCGACGTCAACCTCAACGGCTGCTACTGGATGGCCCAGGCCTGTGGCCGCGTGATGCAGCCGGGCTCGAGCATCATCAACATCTCTTCGGTGCTCGGCCTCACCACCGCGGGCCTGCCGCAGGCGGCGTACGCCGCGTCCAAGTCCGGCCTGATCGGGATGACCCGCGACCTGGCCCTGCAGTGGACGGGCCGCAAGGGCATCCGCGTGAACGCGATCGCGCCGGGGTTCTTCGAGTCCGAGATGACCGAGCAGTACCCGCCCGGCTACCTGGAGTCCCAGGGACCGCGGATCCCCGTCGGGCGCAAGGGTGACCCGGCCGAGCTCGCAGCCACCGTCGTCTTCCTCGCCTCCGACGCCGCCGGCTACATCACCGGCCAGACCCTGCCGGTCGACGGCGGGATGACCATCACCTGAGGGGCGGACACGCCCTCCCCCCGGGACCGGAACCTGTTCTAACGTCAGGACATGAGCTCTCCGCGCGTGGTGGTCATCGGTGCCGGCTTCGGCGGGCTGGGCGTCGCCAAGGCCCTGCGTGACGTGGGCGTGCACGACATCACGATCCTCGAGCGGGCCGACGAGGTGGGTGGGGTCTGGCGCGACAACACCTACCCCGGCGCGGCCTGCGACGTCCCGACGCCGCTCTACTCGTGGTCGTGGGCGCCCAACCCGGAGTGGGGCCGGCGCTACGGCCCCCAGCAGGAGATCCTCGACTACCTGCGCCGCTCGGCCCGTGACGCCGGGCTGCTCGGCCTCGTGCGCACCGGGGTCGAGGTCAAGGCCGCGGAGCACGACGAGGCGCTCGGCCGCTGGCGCGTGACGACCGGCGACGGCGAGACCCTCGAGGCCGACGTCGTCATCTCGGCCGTGGGCCAGTTGTCGAACCCGTCCGTCCCGGCGCTCCCCGGTGCCGACACCTTCACCGGCCCCGCCTTCCACTCCGCCCGGTGGCGCCACGACGTCGACCTGACCGGCAAGCGGGTCGCCGTGGTCGGCACCGGCGCGAGCGCGATCCAGTTCGTGCCCGGCATCGTGGACCGGGTCGGGTCGATGACGATCTTCCAGCGCTCCGCGCCGTACGTCGTGCCCAAGCCCGACCAGGCCTACGGACCCCGTCACCACGAGCTCTTCCGCCGGCGGCCGTGGACCCAGCTCGCGGAGCGGCGCTCGGTGTTCTGGGTGAGCGAGAAGCTCAACGCCGCGCTCGGCGGCGACTCGTGGCTCTCCACTCCCCTGCCGGCACTGCTGCGGGCGACGTTCCGTCTCCAGCTCCGCACCCAGGTGCGGGACCCGGCCCTGCGCCGCAAGCTGGTGCCGGACTACCCGATCGGGTGCAAGCGGCTGCTCTTCTCCAACGACTGGTACCCCGCCCTGGCGCGTGACCACGTCGACGTCGTGACCGAGCAGATCAGCCGGGTCGAGCCGGAGGGGGTCCGCACCGCCGACGGCCGGCTGCACGAGGCGGACGTGCTCGTCTGGGGCACGGGCTTCGCGGCCACGCACTTCCTCGGCGGCATCGAGGTCCGCGGTGCCGGCGGCGCCGACCTGCACGAGCTGTGGGCCGACGGCGCCCGCGCCCACCTCGGCCTCACGGTCCCCGGCTTCCCGAACCTGTTCTGCGTCTACGGCCCCAACACCAACCTCGGCGGCAGCTCGATCATCGCGATGATGGAGGCCCAGGCCGGCTGGATCGCCCAGGTGGTCGCTCGCATCGCCGACGGCGGGGCCCGCCGGGTCGCCGTACGACGGGACGTCGCCGAGGCCTACGACCGCGAGATGCAGGGCCGGCTCTCGTGCAGCGCCTGGGCGGGCTGCACGAGCTGGTACCGCGACGGTGCCCGGATCACGACGAACTGGCCCGGGCGGGTGCAGGAGTACGTCGACCGCACCGCGGCCGTGGACTGGTCGGAGCTGGAGGAGGTCTCCTAGGACCCCGACCGCGGGTCGTGGTCCCGCCCGAGGTCGCGCTCGTACCAAGTGCCCGGCTTGCCGCTGAGCTGGGCCGGTTCGGCCGGGCCGACCGCGACGAACCCCGCCTTCATCAGCACCTTGCCGGACGCCACGTTCTGGTGGCTCGAGGCCGCTCGGAGGGTGCGCAGGCTATGGCGGTCCGCCGCGAGCCGGCACAGCTCCCGGACGGTCGCTGTCGCGACGCCGCGGCCGGCGACGTGCTGCGCGACCCGGTAGCCGAGCTCTGCCGCGTGGTCCTCGATGTCGACGAGGTTGAACCTGCCGAGCACGGAGCCGTCCTCGTCGACGAGGGCGTAGAAGGCGCAGGTCCCTGCCGCCTGCTCGGCCAGCAGGCCGTCGTACCGGTCGGCGAACCCGGTGAAGAAGTCGTCGCCGCGGTCGGAGATCGAGGCCGCGAACCAGGCGCGGTTCGCCACCTCGAAGGCCAGGATCGCCGGCGCGAGGCCGGCGTGCAGGGAGATCAGTTCGGCCATCAGAACCACCCGTACGCCCGCAGCTGCGCCTCGCTCAGCCCGAACGCGTGGCCGACCTCGTGCCCCAGCACCTTCAGCACCCGCGGCGCCACCTCCTCCCGCGTCCGGCAGACCGCGAGTATCGGTCGCCGGTAGAGCGTGATGACGTCGGGCAGGCTGCCCGGAATCCGTCCCCCGGCGCGGGTGTGCTCGATGCCCCGGAACATGCCGAGCAGCAGCACCCCCGGCCGGGCCTCACCGGGCTCCGGCTCCTCCCGGACCACCACGGCGATCTCGGCGACCAGCTCCAGCGCCTCGTCCGGGAGCTGGTCCAGGGCCGCACGGACGAGCTCGTCGAACTCCTCGGCAGGCAGGGCATCGGCGTCCACCCGGCCATCCTGTCCGCCCGCGCCAACCCCCCCGGGGTCGGAAACGCAGAAAGCCGGATCCTGAGCGGATCCGGCCTTCTGTCCGGTGGAGCTGAGGGGACTCGAACCCCTGACCCCCTGCATGCCATGCAGGTGCGCTACCAGCTGCGCCACAGCCCCATCACTTGTCCTGGCGTTCCCGCCCGGTGAGCAACGCGTGGAATATTAGCCACTCGGTGCGTCGGTTGCGAAATCGGGGGTCCCCGGGACCGTCAGGACCCCCGGATGCGCGGTCTCGTTGTAGGAGCTGAGGCGCAACCGGCCGCTGCGGTGCTCCGTCACGCTGGCCCATCCGCAGTTGTCCATGACGAAGATCGACTCGTCGACCTCGACCGGCAGGCCGAGCAGCGCGACCAGGGAGACCTTCAGGCAGGCTCCGTGGGTGACCACGACGCCGGTCTCCCCCGGCGCCAGGGCGGCGACCATCTCCCGCAGCGCCGGCACCATGCGGGCGGTCACGTCCTGGACCGTCTCCGCACCGGGCACGCCCCCGGTGATGTGGCCCGACGCCCATCGCGCATGGGCCTCGGGGTACTTCTCGGCGAACTCGGCGACGCTCAGCCCGGCCCGCTCCCCCACGTCGAACTCGCGCACCCGCGGGTCGAGGGTCGCGACGAGACCGGTCGCCGCCTCGACGTACGACGCGGTCTCACGGGCGCGTGCGAGGTCGCTGCTCCACAGCCGTGTGGGGTGCAGGAGGGCGACGTACGGCGCCGCCGCGGCCGCCTGGGCACGGCCGGTGTCGTCGAGGGGCACGTCGGTGTGCCCCTGCGCCCGTCCCTCGAGGTTCCAGGCCGTGCGGCCGTGCCGCAGCAGCACGAGCCTCCTGCCGCCGGCCGCTTCGGCGGCCTCCACCGCTGAGCGCTGCCGCTCAGCGCTCAACAGCGCCGCCCGAGGTGACGTCGGCGGGCAGGTCGATCAGCGGGCAGTCACGCCACAGCCGCTCGAGGGCGTAGAACTGCCGCTCCTCCTCGTGCTGGACGTGCACCACGATCTCGCCGTAGTCGATCAGCACCCAGCGGCCGTCACGCTCCCCCTCGCGGCGGATCGGCTTGGCGCCGATCTCCCGCAGCTTGTCCTCGACCTCGTCCACGATCGCCTTCACCTGGCGGTCGTTGGTGGCGGAGGCGAGCACGAAGGCGTCGGTGATGGCGAGCTGCTCGCTGACGTCGAAGGCCACGATGTTGGTGGCGAGCTTGTCGGCAGCGGCCAGCGCGGCGGCGCGGACGAGCTCGAGGGCGTGGTCGGTGGCGGTCACAGGAGGTCCTTGTCCATGGCGGTCTCGACGGGCTCGACCACCGAGGATGGGTAGAGGTTGTGCTTGGCGATGTACTGCACGACGCCGTCGGGCACGAGGTACCAGACCGGCTCCCCGCGGCGCTTGCGGTCACGGCAGTCACTGGAGGAGATGGCCAGCGCCGGGATCTCGACCATGGTCACCCGGTCGGCCGGGATCGCGTCGAGGGTGGCGGCGTCCATCGTGTAGCCGGGGCGCGTGCAGCCGACGAACTGGGCGAGCGCGAAGAGCTCCTCGGCGTTGCGCCAGGTGAAGATCTCCGCGAGCGCGTCGGCGCCGGTGATGAAGTAGAGCTCGGCGTCGGGCATCGCCTTGCGGAGGTCGCGCAGCGTGTCGATGGTGTACGTCGGCCCGGTGCGGTCGATGTCGACCCGGGAGACGTTGAACCGGGGGTTGGCCGCGGTCGCGATCACCGTCATCAGGTAGCGGTGCTCGGCCGGCGAGACGTCACGGTCGGACTTCTGCCACGGGTCCCCGGTGGGCACGAACACGACCTCGTCGAGGTCGAACCACGCCTGGACCTCCGACGCGGCCACGAGGTGGCCGTGATGGATGGGGTCGAACGTCCCGCCCATGACCCCCACCCGTCGGGGTCCGGGCGTCCGCGTCGCTCCCGCGGTGGTGCGTGACGTGCTCAGCTGTGCTCGCGTCCCGCGCCGAACATCAGGAGCCCGGCCATCATGAAGAGCAGGATGCCCAGGGCGATTCCACCCACAACCCAGTGATTCATGCCGGACAGCCTACCCGGGCCTCCGGGTCTCAGCGCACGTGGCCGTCCCCGGTGACGACGTACTTGGTCGACGTCATCTCCGGCAGACCCATCGGGCCGCGCGCATGCAGCTTCTGGGTGCTGATCCCGATCTCGGCGCCGAACCCGAACTCGCCGCCGTCGGTGAACCGGGTCGAGGCGTTGACCAGCACTGCGGCGGAGTCCACCTCGGCGACGAACCGGCGGGCGGCCCCCTGGTGCTCGGTCACGATCGCGTCGGAGTGCTGGCTGGAGAAGCGTCGGATGTGGTCGATCGCCTCGTCGAGGTCCGGCACTACCCGGGCTGAGATGTCGAGGGAGAGGTATTCCCGGGCGTAGTCGTCGTCGCTCGCCGGCACCACCCCGTCGTACGCCGCGAACGCCTCGTCGCCGTGCACCGTGACGCCGGCGCCCTGCAGCGCCGGCACCACTCGGGGCAGGAAGGTCTCCGCCACGTCGGCGTGCACCAGCAGCGACTCGGCGGCGTTGCAGACGCTGGTGCGGTGGGTCTTGGCGTTGAGCACGATGGCCAGCGCCTTGTCGAGGTCGGCCGCGGCGTCGACGTAGACGTGGCAGTTGCCCACACCGGTCTCGATCACGGGGACCGTCGACTCCTCCACGACGCTGCGGATCAGGCCGGCGCCCCCGCGCGGGATGAGCACGTCGACCAGGCCCCGGGCGCGCATCAGGACCTTCACGGACTCGTGCGAGTCGCCCGGCACCAGCTGCACCACGTCGGCCTCGAGGCCCGCCCGGACCGCGGCCTGGCGCAGCACGGCCACGATCGCGGCGTTGCTGGAGCGGGCGCTGGAGCTGCCCCGCAGGAGCACGGCGTTGCCGGACTTCAGGCAGATGCCGGCGGCGTCGGCGGTCACGTTCGGGCGCGCCTCGTAGATCATCCCGACGACGCCGAAGGGCACCCGGACCTGCCGCAGCTCCAGGCCGTTGGCCAGCGTGCCGCCGCGGACGACCTCGCCGACCGGGTCGGGCAGGCCAGCCACGTCCCGCAGCCCCTGGGCCATCGCGGCGAGGCGGCCGTCGTCGAGCCGGAGACGGTCCACGATGTTCGGCGGCGTGCCGCCCTCCTCCGCCCGGCGCACGTCCTCGGCGTTGGCCGCGAGCACGTCGGCACCCGCCGCCAGCAGGCCGTCGGCCATCGCCTCCACGGCGCGGTCCTTCTGGGCCCTGGTCGCGAGCGCGAGCCCGTGGCTCGCGGCCCGGGCGCGCCGGGCGGCCTCGAGCACCTCGTGCTCCTGCGGGCTGTCTGGTGCCTCCATGACTCGAGCGTAGAGGGCTCGCGGGACCGCTCATGGGTGCGTCTTACGGATCCGTCCTGCGTCGAGGGCAACCAAACGTCTCGCCGCTGCGTCTGAGGTTCTGCAGAGCTCTCATCCGTCACTCCCAGAAGGACAACGCCGTGCTTCGTCATTCCTGGCGCTCGGGCGCCCGGGCCCTCGGGCTCGCCGCAGCGGTCGCACTGACCCTCCCGGCCCTCCACGTCCCGGCCGAGGCGACCGCGCCCGCCGCCGCGGCGACGACCGCGCCCCTCGCCCTGTGGGCGCCCGCGCAGGTCAACGCCTACACCTACCGCGGCCACGCGTGGACCGACCTGGGCCTACGCCTCATCGCCCAGGGCGCGCCGATGGAGCTCTGGTCGAACCGGCCGTCGTACGACGACCAGATCCAGACCGTCTGGCGCTCCCCTGGCGGGGACGTGACCCTGCCCGAGGGGTCGATGAAGGACTTCTCGGGGCTGAGCAAGTTCCTCAAGCTCGAGCTGGTCCCCCGCAAGGGTGGTGACACGATCACCATGCGGAAGGCCGGCTGCCTGAACGGCTGGTCCGAGCGGGTGCGACCGGAGGCGCCGGCCACGTCGCCGTACCCGCGCGGCTGCTGGTACAACCCCTACAGCCTCGGCTCGGTCCAGGGGATCCAGCAGGGCTGGGCCACCGCACTCGTCGGCCAGCAGGGCTCGATCCGGCTGCCGCTGGGCACCTATGACGTCACCGCGAGCATCACGCCGAAGTACGCCGAGGTCTTCGGCATGACCGCGGCCGAGACCTCGCGCACCTTCAAGCTCGTGGTCCGGAAGGAGAGCGGCAACCAGCGCCACCACGCGCCCGGCACCGGTCAGTCGCCGCTGGCGCAGCCTGCGCCGCATGAGCCGCAGCAGGCCTCCGCCGGCGCCGTACCCACCACCCAGCCCGACCTGCGCGCGCTGCCGGCGTGGGGCATCCAGGTGTCGAACAACGGCAACTACCTGCAGTTCGCCGCCACCGTCTGGAACGCCGGCGACAGCCCGCTCGTGGTCGACGGCTTTCGCCGGGACGGCGAGGACGAGATGGACGCTTACCAGTACTTCTTCGACGGTGACGGCAACCAGACCGGCTACCAGCAGGTCGGCAGCATGCACTGGGACGCTCGTCCCACGCACCAGCACTGGCACTTCGAGGACTTCGCGCGCTACGTCCTGCTGAAGAAGGACAAGAGCGAGGCCGTGACCTCCAAGAAGGAGGCGTTCTGCCTCGCCAACACCGACGCCGTGGACCAGACCGTCCCGAACGCCGCCTGGAACCCGGAGAACACCGACCTCTCCACCG
>Ga0308174_10000851_pt1 | contig 13568 bp, 17 predicted proteins | sample PhyPR2_FD_203894 | JGI IMG/M metagenome (GOLD analysis project Ga0308174, IMG submission 203894) | Soil microbial communities from UC Gill Tract Community Farm, Albany, California, United States - DLSLS.P.R2 | ecosystem: Environmental > Terrestrial > Soil > Agricultural land | place: USA...
TCGACGAGCGCTCACCGTTCGTCACGTCGGGGATCCGGCTCGGCTCGCCGGCGATGACGATGCGCGGTTTCGACGAGGACGACTTCCGCGAGGTGGGGCGGATCATCTGCGAGGCGCTGACCGAGTCGCCGGACATCGACGGCCTGCGCGCCCGGGTCGCGGCGCTCTGCGCGAAGCGGCCGCTCTACGAGGGCTTCCGCGGCTACACGACGTACGTCGCTTGACGGACCCGCGCCTCACCGTCGTCCAGCACCCGCTGATCCAGCATAAGCTCGGCTACCTCCGCGACAGGGAGACGCCCACCGTCCACTTCCGCAAGCTCGCGAACGAGATCACGCTCCTGCTCACCTACGAGGCGACGAAGGACATGCCGACCGCGGAGACGGAGGTCGAGACCCCGCTCGAGCGGATGACGGTGCAGCGCATCTCCGGCAAGAAGGTGGCGGTCTGCCCGGTGCTGCGGGCGGGCGTCGGGATGCTCGACGGCGTGCTCTCGCTCGTCTCGAGCGCCCGCGTCGGCTTCGTCGGGATGTACCGGGACGAGGAGACGCTCGAGCCGGTCCAGTACTACCTCAAGCTCCCCGACGACCTGTCCGAGCGCGACGCGATCGTGCTCGACCCGATGCTCGCGACCGGCCACTCCAGCTGCGCGGCGATCGCGGCGGTGAAGGACGCGGGAGCGCAGTCGGTGACCCTGGTCTGCATCGTGGCGGCGCCGCCCGGCGTCGAGGAGGTGCACCGCCTGCACCCGGACGTGCACATCGTGTGCGCGGCGGTCGACCGCGGCTTGAACGAACGCGGCTTCATCGTCCCGGGCCTGGGCGACGCCGGCGACCGCCTCTACGGCACGAAGTAGCTTCTTAGCCCCGTTTCACGCAGGAGGCCTACGGTCTGCCGATGGCACGTCGCTCTGCACGGAAAGTCGCGGGGCAGGGTCCGGCCTGCCGTGAGCGTTCGGAGCCCGCTCCTCCTCGGGCTCGGCGGCGGCCGCGGCGGGTCGCGCTCACGCTCCTGGCCGCGCTCGCCGTAGCCGCAGCAGTCGGAGGGCTGCTTCTCGCGCGCGCCGGCCAATCGCACAGTCCGTCGGCCGCCGGCAGGAACCCGATCGCGTGGAGCAGCGTCCCGCGTCTCCAGAGGAGTGCGCCGCCGTGGCCTAGCGAGTCCAGCCTGCTGGCGTCGCGGCTGCGGCCGAGCGGCCTCGAGGCGCTGACGATGGAGGGAACGGCGCTCCACCATCACGAGCATCTCGACCTCTACCTGAACGGACGCAAGGTGAGGGTGCCTGCGCTCGTCGGCATCGACGAGCAGGCGGGCTTCCTCACCGAGCTGCACACGCACGACGCGAGCGGGATCATCCACGTCGAGTCGCCGGTGCGGAGGTCGTTCGCGCTCGGACAGTTCTTCTGCGAGTGGGGCGTCAAGCTGAACGCGACCTGCCTCGGCCCCTACCGGGGCAAGCTCGCGTGGTGGGTGAACGGAGAGCGGATGCACGGGGACCCGGCGCTGCTCGCCCTGCGCCAGCACCAGGAAATCGTCATCGCGGCCGGGCGGCCGCCGACGACGGTTCCCGCGTCGTACGCGTTCCCGTCCGGCCTCTAGGCCGGCGCCTCGGTCGTCCGACCGGCAGGGGGCTCATAGCCCGAAGAGCGCGTCGACGTTCGGCAGTGCCGTGAACCGCGAGAACGTGCCCTCCGTGGCGAGCTCGTCGGCGGCCGCGAGGAAGCCGGCCCAGGCGGTGCGCGCGAGCGTGCCGCCGACGCTGACGCGCCGGACGCCGAGCGAGGCGGCCTCGGCCACGGTCGTGAAGGGTGCGTTGGCGAGCAGGTTCACGGGCTTGGGCGCGACCGCGGCGACGACTGCCGACACCTGCTCGGCGGTCTCGATCCCCGGCGCGTAGAGGCAGTCCGCCCCTGCCTCGGCATACGCCTGCAGCCGGCGGATCGTCTCCTCGAGGTCCGGCCGCCCGGCGACGAATCCCTCGGACCGGCCGGTGAGGAGCACGCCCGTGCCGCTCTCGTCGATCGCCTGCCGCGCCGCGCGGAACCGCTCGACGGCGAGGTCGAAGGGATAGAGCGGCTCTCCGGGATCGCCGGTCGAATCCTCGATCGACAGGCCGGCGACGCCGGTCTCGAGAGCGAGCCGCACGTTCACGCCGACGCCGTCCGGATCGCGCGCGAAGCCATGCTCGAAGTCGGCGTTCACCGGCACGTCCACGGCGTTCGCGATCTGACGAAGGTGCTCCAGTGTCTCGTCGCGGCGCGCGCCGTTGTCGGGACGGGCGAGCGACCAGGCATGCCCCGCGCTCGTCGTCGCGAGCGCCTTGAACCCCATCTGCTCCAGCGCGACGGCGGTGCCTGAATCCCAGGGATTCGGCATGACGAAGCAGCCCTCGGCGTGCAGCCGGCGAAAGACATCGACCCTCTGGCTCTGCGTCGTCATGCCGTGAATACTCGCTTCTCGGCCGCGAGGTGGGCCGGCCACTCGAGCCGGTCGGCGCGCGCGAAGCGCAGGTAGGCGCCGAGCGCGTCGCGCATCGCCTCGACGAACCCGTCGGCGCGACGCGGCGCGAACCCCTCCTCCCACCAGAGGCCGAGCACCTCCACGCGGCCGCCTTCCCGATCGATCCGTGGCTCGATCCGGCCGACGAGCCGGTCGCCGAAGAGGATGGGGAGGACGTAGTAGCCCCAGCGGCGCGTCTCCGCCTTGAAGAACCCCTCCCATACGAAGTCGAAGCCGAACAGGCTCGCGAGGAGGGCGGTGTCCCACAGCAGGGAGTCGAACGGGGCGATGAACGCGACGGACGGCGGCGGTTCCGGCGGTCTCTCCAGCAGCGGGACCTCTTCCGAGACGACGAAGCGCTTGCCGCGCAGGCCCTCGATCTCGACGGGGACGAGAGCGCCGAGCTCGACGAGCTCCTTGTGGAGCGCTCTGCGGACGTCCGGGTTGGCGATGCGCGCGAACGTGCCGCCTGCCCCGCCCGCCCCGAGGAGGCCGTGGGCGCGATGGCGCGAGAGCTGCTTGTGCCGGAGCTGCTCCCGCTCGGGCACCTCCTGCGCGAGCAAGTCAGCCGGGAGCAGCCGCTCGAGCGCGTCGTAGTACCGCGTCTTGCCGTCTCGTCGCGCGAGCCCGATCACGCCGGCGACGGTGTACGCCTCGAGGACCGAGCGAACCGCGTTCTCCGGCATTCCGAACCAATCCTTCGTCCGGCCGCTCTCTCGCTCGAAGTCGGCGGAGGACAGCGGCCCGTCCTCCCGGATGCGCTCGAGCACCCGTTCGGCGACGGCGGCGTTGTCCACCAGGGCCCCCGCGTGGAACCGTGAGCCTTTGCGGCCTCCGTTGACCCGGTACCACGGGAACTCGCTCGCCGGGATGAACGAGAGCGCCTTGTTCGTGGTCTCGAAGATGTCCCGGCGCTCGTAGAGCGCGTCGCACCAGCCCGGCTCGTAGTGCGCGACGCGTGCGTGCAGCATCAGGTCGTGGTTCCGGCCCGCGACCGCGATCGGGTCGAACTGGATCGAGCCGAGCCTGCGGATCACCTGGAGCACCGCGTCCCGGCCTCCCGCGAGGTCTCGCGGGGGCGAGAGGAAGTGCCGGGCGACGAGGAAGCGCCGCGCCGCCTCGGCGCTGACCTTCAGGGGCGGCGGCGTCAGGGCAACCGCTCGAGCCCGTCCGCGACCCAGGCCCGTAGCTCGTCGGACTGTACGAACGCGGCCCCGTCCGCGTCGGCGCGCGCGAGCACGTCCTCTGCCGTGGCGCCTGCTTGCAGACCGGCGTAGAGGTAGATCAGCGCGGAGGAGCGCGGCCCGGTTCGGCAGGTCACGAGCGTCGGCCTCGGCAGGCGGTCGAGCGCCTCGACCTGCTTGCGGGCGAGAGCGAGGTCGAGCGGAGTCGGCGGGTCGGAGACGACGTTCGCCGAAACCGGCACGGCGCGCTCCACGTCCGCGTACGACATGCCGCCCTCGACCGAGGCGAACTCCTCGCCGCAGAGATAGAGCCAGGAAGCGGCGCCCTTTTCGCGCGCGAAGGCCTCGGGATCGGCCACCAGGCCTCGGTTGTTCATCAGGCCGGTCGGCGTCTCGAACCCGGACATGCGGCGATCCTACCCCCGTCCTCCAGTGGGATCGAGGGCAGGTCTGCCTGTGCGGGGCCGGCGCAGGCGAGCCCGTCCCGGCGGCGAAGTACCCTGACGGCGTGCTCGCGGCGAACAGCCCGCATCTCAGCGTCCTCGACGAGCTCGGTGATCACCTCGACGTCCTCTGGGGCGCGCTCATCGCGTTCGGCATCGTGGTCCTGCTGACCCCGGCCGTGGGAGGGATGGCGCGCCGGCTCGGCGTCGTCGACGTCCCCGGCGGCCGCCGCATCAACCAACTCCCGGTGCCTCGCCTCGGCGGGATCGGGCTCTTCCTCGGGATCCTCGTCCCCGCGCTCGCCTTCCTGCACGTCGGCCACCAGACTCGCGGTCTGCTGCTCGGAGCCGCGATCGCCGTCATCGTCGGCATCGTGGACGACTTCCGCGGCCTGCCGTGGTACGGGAAGCTCGCCGGCCAGGTGGCCGCCGCGGCGGTCGCGGCCGGGTTCGGCATCTGGGTGAACCGGTTCACGTTCCCGTTCGTCGGCATCCACACGCTGCCGGCGTCGGTCGGGATTCCGCTCACGATCCTCTGGATCGTCGCGATCATGAACATGTTCAACTTCCTCGACGGACTCGACGGGCTGGCAGCCGGGGTCGCTGCGATCGCAGGGCTGACCTTCAGCGTGATCGCTCTCTCGCTCGGCAAGGTCGACGCCGCCGTCCTCTCGGCCATCGTCTTCGGCGCCTGCGTCGGGTTCCTCCGCCACAACTTCTATCCGGCGCGGATCATCATGGGCGACTCGGGCGCGCTGCTGCTCGGTTACGTGCTCGCGACCATCGCCGTGCAGGGTCTGCTGAAGACGGCCGCGACCGTCGCCCTGTTCTTCCCGCTGCTCGTGCTCGCCGTCCCCATCGTCGACACGACTTTCGTCGTCGTACGGCGGCTCAAGCACGGGGAGCACGTGTTCGTGGCCGACCAGGCGCATCTGCACCATCGCTTTCTCCGACGCGGCTTCTCGCAGAGGAGGGCGGCCGTGACGATCTGGGCGTGGTGCGTCACGCTCGCCGCCGCCGCGTTCGCCACGCGTTTCGTCCCCTTCCGCGCCCACGGCGTCTGGCATCCCTGGTGGACGCTGCTCGCCGCCTCGATCGGTTTCGCCGCCGTGCTCTTCTCGATCTACGTCGTCTACGTGCTCGAGATCGTGAAGCTCGGCAACCGCATCCAGAGGCGCCGGAAGCGGGACGACCCACTGCGCAGGATCGCCTAGGAGGGTCTGTCGGGAGGCCTCTCGTCGTCGGCGTGCGCTGGTCGTTCGCTGACCGCTCAGCGGGCGAGCAGTGTGCGTCGGCGGCTCAGTCGATTCCCGCCAGACCCTCCTACCCCGTCCGAAGGTCGAGCCTAACCCTGGTCTCCGCCACCGTTGACGAGAGTCAACCGATGTGCCAGCCTGTCCGTGCCTCGAATGGGGTACCCCGAACGGGAGTAGTGGAGAGGAGGTCCGCGCCAATGGACGTTCGTCTAGCAGCCTGGGGCAGCTAGCCCCGGCGTCTGCGGTGTAACGCCTGCGAGGGAGCCGCCGATGGACGGCGGCCGTCAGCCCCGGCGGCTCCAGCAGGTCTTGCCAGCGAACGCCGGCGCGACATCGGGTTGAGCCGCATCCTCGCTCCCTTCGCCAGCCGCGACTTCCGGCTGCTGTGGACGGCGAGCACGATCTCGCTGCTCGGCGACGGGATCTGGTTCGTCGCGATCGGTTGGCAGACCCTGGCGCTGTCGAACAGCGCGACTGCGCTCGCTGTGGTCTGGCTCGCCTTCACGCTGCCGCACATCGCGATGTTGCTCTTCGGGGGTGTCCTCTCGGACCGGCTCCCGCGCCGCCGCGTCCTGCTCGGCGCGAACATCGTCTCGGGGATCTTCGTCGGCACCATCGCCCTCCTCTCGCTCGCCGGCGTGCTCTCGCTCTGGAAGCTGCTCGTCCTCGTGGCCGGCTACGGCGCGTCGGAGGCGGTGTTCGGCCCCGCCTACGGGGCGATCGTCCCGGAGCTCGTCGACCGCGAGGTGCTCACCCAGGCGAACTCGCTCAACCAGCTCAATCGACCGCTCGCGCTCCGCCTCGCCGGGCCGGCGCTCGGCGGTCTGCTCGTCACCGGGCTCGGAACGGGCACGGCCCTCGCCGTCGACGCCGGGACGTTCTTCCTCTCGGCCGCGATCCTCTCCCGGATGGCGGTGCCGCGGGTCGCGCTCGAAGCCGTCGAGACGAGCGTCCGCGCTGTCCTGCGCGAGGTGGGCGAGGGACTCGCGGCAGTCCGGCGCGTGCCCTGGCTCTGGGCCGGGATGGGTGCCGACGCGATCGGGACCCTCGCGACCTGGGGCGTCGTACAGGCGCTCGTTCCGGTCCTGGTGCGCAACGAGTTGGGCGGGAGCGCCGGGACGCTCGGGGCCGTGTACGCCGCGGGTGGGGTCGGAGCGATGGTCGCGGCGCTCACGACCGGGTCGCGGGGCAGCCCGCGACGGCCGGTGGTCGTGCTCTTCCTCGTTCTCGCCGGGAAGGTCGCTGCGGTCGGGCTGTTCGGCTTCGCCTCGGGCGCGGCGACCGCGATGGTGGCCAGTTTCCTCATGGGGGCGCTCTCGACCGTCGGCCTCGTGGTCTGGATGACGCTGATCCACGAGCGGGTCGAGGGGGATCTCCTCGGCCGGGTCAACAGCATCGACTGGCTCGTCTCGACGAGCCTGATGCCGATCGCCCTCGCGGTCGTCGGGCCGCTCGCCGACGTATTCGGGACGCAAGCGCTGCTCGTGGCGACCGGCTTCGGCGGCGCCCTGCTCGTGCTCTCGTTCCTGCTCGTCCCAGGCGTGTTGGCCGGCGAGGAGCTCCAGGACCGCCTCGAACCGACCTAGGCATCGCGCGGATCAGTCGTCGCCGCTCCTGGTGGCCGGCGCCAGACCCGTCTTGCCAGACATGCCCGGTGTCAGACACCTCGACATGTCCGCTGAGGACAAGTTGCGCAAAACTCCTGCAAAACGGGCCTTCGGTCGAACGGGGACGGCCTTTCTGGGCCTGGCTAGGTGTCTGACACCGGGACCTGGCGGGTTCCGCCAGGTTCGGCGCGCTCCACGAAGCTGGTGAGGAGCTCGTTGAACGGCTCCCCGAGTCTCTGCACCGAGTGGCCAGCGCCCGGTAGTACGGCTCGCTCGGCGCCGAGCCGCCGCTCGAGCACGTCGCATACCGCGTCGAACGCGGCGCTGTGCCCGCCCGAGACGACGAGCTTCGGGAACGCCGTGGCCGCGAGTTCATCGAACGGAATCACGGCCTCGGCGGGCGAGCGCTCGACCATCAGAGTCCGTGCGCCCTGGAGGAGCTCGGGCGTGAAGTCGCCGGGCGGCAGGGAGGAGCCGACGAGCCCGAGGAAGCCGCGCAGGAACTCGGCCGGGTCACGTGGACCGCTCGTCCAGTGCCGCTCGATCCCTGTGGTGAACTCGTCCGCTGCTGGATCGCCCCGCGCGACGCCGAACGCGGGTGGCTCGATCACCGTCAGCGAGCGGAGTGCGTGGGGACGCCGTGCCGCAGCGAGCAGCGCGATCACGCCGCCATACGAGTGGCCCACGAGGTGCGTTCCCGGCTCGAGGAGCGGCTCGAGCCAGAGTGCCTCGTCCTCGAAGTCCACCCGGTCGACATGCGGGCCGGGCGGGAAGCCGCGCCGGTTCGGCGCCACGATCTCGAACCGTTCCCCGAGCGGTTTCTGGGCGCTCCAAGTCGCATCCGCATTGACCACGGAACCATGAACTAGCAAGAGGCGAGGCTGGCTATTCATGCGGGTTTCGGGTGTCACAAAGTACCACTTCGCAGCCCCCCGGACACTGCTATTCTCGCGCCGGATGCAGGGGACCACCTCGTCGCAGTTCAACGCCGCTGGAGCCGGGGGCGTTCTCCTAGCCGTGCTCGCGCTCTGCGTCGGCCTCGGTGCCGTCGTGGGCTGGGCCGCCGGGTCGGGCGCGATCGGCGCGTTGCTCGGCGCGGTCGTCGGGATCCTCGGCGGGATCTTCGCCGTCTACCTCCGCTACGGGAACATGACCTGATGCTCGGCCACCTCTTCTCGGTGCGGCGTGCAGAACCGGATCACCTGCTGCCCGCGGCGGGCGGGACGGTCGTGCTCGCGCTCCTGCTGCCGGTGGTCGCGCTCGTCGGCTGGAGCATCGCGGGCTGGGGGCTTGCCGCGGTGCTGTGGTTGGGCCTCCACGGGCTCGACCTCCTGGTCACGCGTGCGCGTGCGAAGCCCGGGGGGGTCGCGAGCTCGGGGATCCAGGCGTTCGCGCTCTTCTTCAAGCTGATCGCGCTGCTGATCGTGCTCTTCGCGGCGCTCGCAGCAGACCGCAACCTCGCGTTGACGACGGTGGTGACCTACGCGCTCGCGTACACCTTCGAGCTCGGCCTCTCGCTGGCTTCCTACTTCGGAACGCCGTCGGTTTGACGAAGCTCCGGATCCTGCTCTTCTTCGTGGCGCTCGCTCTCCTCGCGCCGCAGGCAGCGTTCGCGCGCGGTGACTTCGACCCGACGACCGAGTTCGAGCAGCACGAGTGGATCCCGATCCACCTCGGCCCGCTCAACCTCTCGATCACGAAGGCCGTCGTCTACCTGATGCTCGGGACGCTGTGCACGATCGCGCTCGGGATCTTCACCATGCGCAGCCGCATCGCGCTCCTGCCCGGCCGCCGGCAGACCATCGGGGAGGCGCTGTACGAGGTCGCCCAGACGCAGATCGCCGAGCAGGGGCTTCCGACCAAGGCGATCAGCCGCTGGTTCCCCTACGTCGCGTCTCTGCTGCTCTTCATCTTCGTGGTGAACTTCCTCGGCTTCATTCCGCTCCCGCTCACCGGCGAGACGTACCACAGCATCCCGACCTGGGGGATCTACGCGGCCACGAGCTCCCTCTCCGTGACGCTTGCCCTCGCGCTCCTCACGTTCGTGTTCACGCACTACGAGGGGATCAAGTGGAACGGGGCGCGCCGGTACTTCAAGAGCTGGATCCCGGAGGCGCCGAAGGGGCTTTTGCTCCTGATCGTGCCGCTCGAGGTGCTCGGTCAGTTCATGCGGCTGATCTCGCTCAGCGTCCGGCTCTTTGCGAACATGCTCGCGGGCCACATCCTGATCCTCACCTTCCTGGGCCTGATCTTCATCTTCGAGTCTCTGGCCTTGGTGTTCGTGATCGTTCCGGCGACGGTCTTCTACATCTTCGAGGTGGTCATCGTCGTCGGGATCCAGGCGTTCATCTTCGCCGCTCTGTCCGCCATCTACATCGGCTCGGCGATCGAGCCGGAGCACTAAGGAGGAATCGAAATGATCGGGTACATCCTCGCCGCCACGACGGGCGACGTGACGAAGGCGGGCAAGGCAATCGGCCTCGCCCTCGGCGTCGGGCTCGGTGCAGCCGGCGCCGGTGTCGGCATCGGCATCATCTTCGGCTCGATGATCCAGTCCGTTGCCCGCCAGCCGGAGCTCCGCAACGAGCTCCAGGGCATCCAGTGGCTCGGCTTTGCGCTGACCGAGGCCGTCGTCTTCTACGGCCTGCTCGGATCGATCCTGGCGTACGTGCTGGTCAAGTGATCGTCGCTGCGAATCCACTCATCTCGGTAACCCCGGGACTGATGATCTGGACGATCGTCTGCTTCCTGATCGCGCTCTGGGTCCTGAAGCGCTACGCGTTCGGCCCGATCCAGAACCTCATCGACCAGCGACAACAGTCGATCCGGCACTCGATCGAGGCAGCCGACGAGGCGCGGGACGAGGCGCAGCGGTTGCTCGAGGAGCACAGGAAGCTCATCGCCGAGGCACGGGGTCAGGGTGAGGCGATCCTCGCCGAGGCTCGCAAGACGCGCGAGTCGATGGAGACGCGGATGCGAGAGGACACGGAGGCCGAGCGGCAGCGCCGGCTCGAGGAGACGCGGAAGGAGATCGCGGCCGAGACCGCGCGCGCGCTCCAGCAGATCCGGGCGGAGGTGGCCGATCTCACGCTGGAGGCGGCCTCGCGCGTGGTGGGCCGTACGCTCGACGCGCAGCGTGACCAGGAGCTGATCGAAGAGGCGATCGCGGGGCTCGACTTCTCGCGGCTGGAGGAGTCGGCATAGCCGTCGCGCACCGCATCTATGCCGAGGCGCTGTTCGGTGCCGCGAAGGACGCGGGCCGGCTCGCGCAGGTGAACGGGGCGCTCGGCGACTTTGCCGCCGCGACGGCGGAGTCGCCGGAGCTGCGCGCCGTCCTGCGCAACCCGCAGCTCGAGCCGAGTGCGAAGGCCGCGATCCTCGCCGACATCTCCGGCGACGAGGAGGAGCTGTTCGCGAACTTCCTGCAGGTGGTGGCGGAGAAGGGGCGCGCGGGCGAGCTCGAGGAGATCGCGCAGGAGTTCGAGCGCCTGATGGCGCGCGAGGAGCGGCGCCTGACCGTCGAGCTGACGACGGCGCGCGAGCTGACCGACACCGAGACCCGGGCGATCCTGAAGCAGATCGAGGACGCGGCGGGCCGCAAGGTCGAGGCGACGCAGAAGGTCGACCCGGGCCTGGTGGGCGGAATCGTCCTGCAGGCGGGCTCGCTCCGCGTCGACGCGAGCGTGCGCGGGAGACTGGAACGACTGAGAACCGAACTCGTGAAGACATGAGGAGCTGAGAAGACTTGAAGCTGCGCCCCGAAGAGATCACGTCGATCCTGCGCCAGCGGATCGAGCAGTACGACGTCGAGACCGACCTCGCCGAGGTAGGGACCGTCCTCCAGATCGGCGACGGCATCGCCCGGATCTACGGGCTCGAGAACGCGGTCGCGATGGAGATGCTCGAGCTCGAGCACGGCGTCGTCGGCCTCGCCTTCAACCTCGAGGAGGACGACGTCGGCGCCGCGCTCTTCGGCGACTGGGAGCAGGTCAGCGAGGGCGAGCCGGCACGCCGCAGCGGCCGCGTCGCGAGCGTCCCCGTCGGTGAGGCGCTGCTCGGGCGCGTCGTCGACCCGCTCGGCAACCCCCTCGACGGGCGAGGGCCGATCGAAGCCGAGGGGAGGCGTCCGCTCGAGTTCAAGGCGCCGGGCGTGGTTGAACGCCAGCCGGTGAAGGAGCCGCTCATGACGGGCATCAAGGCGATCGACTCGATGACGAACGTCGGCCGCGGCCAGCGCGAGCTGATCATCGGCGACCGCTCGACCGGCAAGACGGCGATCCTGATCGACACGATCCTCAATCAGCGCGACACCGACGTGCACTGCATCTATGTCGCCGTCGGGCAGAAGGCCTCCACGGTCGCGAGCATCTACGAGCGCCTGCGCGAAGCGGGCGCGATGGAGTACACGACGATCGTCTCGGCCGCCGCGCACGAGGCCGCGCCGATCAAGTGGATGGCGCCGTTCGCGGGCTGCGCGATGGGCGAGTACTTCCTCTTCAACGGCAAGCACGCGCTCGTCATGTACGACGACCTCTCGAAGCACGCGGACGCCTACCGGCAGCTCTCGCTGCTGCTGCGCCGGCCGCCCGGCCGCGAGGCGTTCCCGGGCGACGTCTTCTACCTCCATTCGCGGCTGCTGGAGCGCGCCTGCAAGCTCAACGAGGAGAAGGGCGGCGGCTCGCTCACCGCCCTGCCCCTGATCGAGACCCAGGCCGGCGACGTGTCGGCGTACATCCCCACCAACGTGATCTCGATCACCGACGGGCAGATCTTCCTCCAGTCGGAGCTCTTCTACTCGGGCGTCCGCCCGGCCGTGAACGTCGGCATCTCGGTGTCGCGCGTAGGCGCCTCGGCGCAGACGAAGGCGATGAAGAAGGTCGCCGGCCGCCTGCGGCTCGACCTCGCGCAGTATCGCGAGCTCGAGGCGTTCGCGCAGTTCGGCTCCGAGCTCGACCGTGCGACGCAGCAGGCGCTGACCCGCGGCGAGAAGATGGTCGCCACCCTCAACCAGCCGCAGTACCAGCCGTGGCCGATGGAGGAGCAGGTGGTCGCGATCTATGCCGGCAACGAGGGCTACCTCGACGACATCCCCACGCCGCAGGTCACGCGGTTCCAGGACGAGCTGCGCGAGCATCTCCGGGCCGAGGGTGAGATCTACAAGCAGATCCGCGAGTCGGGTGACCTCCCGGACGAGCTCGGCGAGAAGTTGAACGGCGAGATCGAGAAGTTCAAGAACGCCTTCAACGTCGAGGGCCGAGAAGCGCTGACCTAGTGGCGTCGCTCCAGGACCTCCGGCGGCGGATCTTGTCCGTCCGCAACACGCGCAAGATCACGAAGGCGCTCGAGCTCGTGGCGGGCGCGCGGCTGCGGCGTGCACAGAGCCGCATCGAGGAGATGCGCCCGTACGCCGACCGGATGCAGGAGCTGATGATCGGTACGGCGCAGGCTGCGTCCTCGCTGCGCAACCTCGCGCTCCTGCAGCAGCGGGACGAGGTGCGCCGGGTCGCGTTGGTCGTCGTGACGGGAGACCGGGGGCTCGCGGGGCCCTTCAACGGGCAGGTGCTGCGGCGGGCCTTCGAGCTCGAACGGCACGCGCGGGCCGAGGGGCAGGAGGTGACCTGGCTCGCCGTCGGGCGCAAGGGCGCCTCGACGCTCCGCTTCCGCCGGTACGAGCTCACCGCCCAGTGGGCGGGCTTCGCCGACAAGCCGGGCTACCACGACGCGCAGGCCGTGGGCCACAAGCTCGCGGAGCTGTACGAGGCGGAGGAGGTCGACCGCGTCGTCCTGATCTACAACCGCTACGAGTCCGCGCTCGTGCAGCGTGTGACGACCACCGACCTGCTCCCAATCCGCGAGGAGGTGCTCGCGGGCGAGGAAGAACAGCGCGAGGGGCCGAGCGCCGACTTCATCTACGAGCCGGAGCCCGAGCAGATCCTGCAGCGGCTCCTGCCCGTCTATCTCGAGACGGAGATCTACCGCGCCCTGCTCGAGTCGGCGGCAGCCTTCCTCGCGTCGCAGATGACGGCGATGCGCAACGCGTCGAAGAACGCCGGCGAACTGATCGACAACCTCACGCTCTCCCTCAACCGCGCCCGCCAGGCGGAGATCACGCAGGAGATCCTCGAAGTGGTCGCCGGCGCCGACGCGCTGACTCAATAGCAACGCAGTTTTCCCGAGCTGAACGAGCTTCTGGCTCGGTTCACCGGCCGGGTCTCTGCAGGAGCGATATGGCCGCAGATCGAGAACCTGCTCGACGACGTCCGGAGCTGGGCTTCCCTCGACCTCGGCTGGACGCAGCGCTACCTCGTCGAGACCGCGAGCCGGATGCTCTACACGCTCGAGCGCGGCGAGGTGATCACGAAGCGCGGCGCGCTCGACCGGTCGGCCGAGGCCCTGCCGGCGGAGTGGCACGATCTCATCCGCCAGGTCCGGCAGGACCGCAACCTTCCGTGGAACGCGCCGGCGCGGCCTGGCTCGATCGGGCGTGCCATCGCTTTCGTCGAATACGTCAGGACGCAGACACTCGACTCGCGATGAGCTCGCGGGCGCGTGCCGCTTTCACCGCTGCCGAGAGGGTCG